>Ga0224501_10000419_pt1 | contig 34525 bp, 28 predicted proteins | sample SF_Oct11_sed_USG_4_FD_169105 | JGI IMG/M metagenome (GOLD analysis project Ga0224501, IMG submission 169105) | Sediment microbial communities from San Francisco Bay, California, United States - SF_Oct11_sed_USGS_8_1 | ecosystem: Environmental > Aquatic > Marine > Sediment | place: USA... | reverse complement strand
TCTTCATGCCGCTTGATAATGCTTTGGGCATGGAACTTCAGAAGGGGAGTGGTGGCATCGCTGGATGCAAGCGCCTTGAAGAGGGACACGTCTGGAGAATCCGGATCGGAAGGAACGAACCCCCGATACAAGTCCATATTCGATATGGATGGATCGTCCAAAGCAACCTTCAAGCCATCCAACCCATCGAGAATTTTCCCGAGTGCGCCGTTATTACACGCATTCAGAATTGTTTTCTGGGAGGATTCTATGATCTCGAAGTATGCGATATGTTTTTCCTCTTCCGATTCTTCCTCCGGTATTTCTACAGGAGGCCCCAGCACTTTGGAAAGAGAGTCCACCAGGATATCGAGAAGATCGAAGAAATTGGATCCGAACCACTCTTTCATGTGCGCCGCATGGTCGGGATCGACAAACTTCAATTTTTCCTGAGTGGAAGCTTTATAATAATAAAGCATCATATTGGCTTGCTGCATCACCGCACTAAGAAGATCTTTTTCATCGCCAGTTACCTCGAACTTTTCTGAGGCGACTTGATCCGCCAAATCTGCCATGTAAATCATAGCGAAACGGATCTTTGGAAAAATCTCATTTGCAGCACTTTCACCGCCAGAAGATGTTTGGTCGGCATTGTCTTCCTTCTTGGAAGAAGTCGGTGGGGGCTCCTGAGAACCCCCGGTGGCTCCATCTTCACTCCCAGAAGATTTATTCGACGTTTCCGCCGTATTCGTCTCCTGGGAAGAGCCTCCTAATTTCCCGACTCGGCCTTGGCCTTTTCGGCGTCGGCCTTTTCCTTGGCGGCCTTCTCGGCGTCGGCCTTGGCCTGTTTGTCATCCGCGGTCTTCTTGGCCTCGGCGGCCTTCTTTTCCGCTTCGGCAGCTTTGGTCTCGGCTTTCACCTTGGCCTTCTCTGCCCTCTTCGCCACGTTCTCGGGTTTGTTCCAGGCTTTCACACCCCAAACAATCCCGCCGGCCACCGCACCGAGACCGGCGGTAACGCCAGCGCCAATGAGGCGGTTTTTGTTGGCTTCGGACAACCCGCCGTCAGTGGACAAGTTGTTGAGACGGATACCACGGATACCATTATTGGAAGGTCTCAGTTTCATTTTAATTCTCCTGTGTTGAAGGTTCTGATCAGTTCCAATAAACACACAGAATATTCCATAAACCCTGTATGCTCAAAACTTCATATATATAGTCAAATTAGTAGTTCCGTTTATGACGTTATTCGAGGACAAAATATCAGGTTATATACTATTATTAACCAACACCTTATTTATAGATTATTATGGACGAATATATACTAGAAGATTTAGAAGAGCTCAACGCGATGATGGATTGTTTTATAGAATCTATTCTAATTGAGCACATCATGGTTAGTTATGAAAGTCCAGCGGGACAAACTAGACGGATAAAGCAGCTTCATAAATCGAGAAATAAACTCGCAGGAATTAAAAAGATTAAAATATTTGAATCCATAATAATCCCGATGATGAAATTAATAGAAATGAATCCGGATATGAATCTAGACGAAGCTTATGTGGAGGTAATTGAATCTACAATCCCTCATATTTTGGAGGCAGAGGTAGGAGTAGATAGAAAGATCGATTCTGCTAACGCCGCCGCCGGATCTACTTCGTCTAGTATGGCTTCGTTTGAGTATAGAAGGGCTATGGAAAGATGTAAAAATCTAACCGGCAAAACACAAGCACAATGTAAAGTTAGAGCTATATCGGATGCTTTACGCAAAATCAAATCTTTCGAGTATAAATGCAATGGAGCAGGATCCCCCGAAAAAAAAGAAAAGTGTTTGGAGCCCATTAAGAATCAAATCACTAAATGGACAGATCGCTTAACTAAAGCCCAGTCCGATCTAAGAACAACAATATAAAGGATAGAACTATATGGCTGGTGGAGTATTAACATCTACCCGATGTTTGCTATGTAAATTATTAAAAAAAGATTTACAGGGATTGATCGATCAAATACAATCTATAGCGGATAAGTTATTTCCAATTAAATTAGAAATAGATACCCTTATAAACGGATGGATAGCATCGACAACGGAAGCACTGCAGGCGGAGATTGATTCACTCACTTCGATATTAGATAACTTTCTTTTTATGGTTGAGAACAAAAACGATTTCGGTTCTGACTTTGATGATTTCGTTAAGAATTGCCCATACGTAAAAAATAGTCCTGCCGTTAGTAAGGTATTTAAGCAAATTCAAAATGCAGATAATACTTATACGTATGCTCCGGATTGGAGAATAGCTGCGGCGTTTTTATCATCTCCTCTAGCTTCGAATGCAGTTGGTCCGAATGCTACATTACCGGCTATTCTGGAATGTATAGATGGTCAGTTCACATTACCGGAAATAGATCTCGCTTTGAAGATACCGTTGCTTAGAGTATCATTCGGATCTATTGATATAGATTTGGTCGGGATATTAGATGATTTAATAGGGTGCTTAGAAGCATTATGTAACTACGACGGTTCTTTTTGGCGAGATGAAGTTGTATCAATCCTTGGGGATATAGGCTTATCATATAGCGTTAAATCGTTTAATGATATTGCTAACAACGGAGAGCCCATAATTGTAAAGGAAACCGATATTATTTTTACGGGGGCCTCATTATATCCATCTATAGGAGATGGTACTAATCAAATATCAGCAGCCAACTTTGCTCTATTACAAGGAATTCAAGATAAAGTAGAACGAGTTTATAATTCAATGTTAAATTCTATGTATGATTTATCAGGTTCTAATCAGCAGATAAGATCATTGATGGATCCATGCGTATTCAAATTACCAGCGGGATAATATGGCATATATATTTACACCCGAATTAAATTATTATTTTTATGATTACTGGCGCACACGCGGAGATTTACAATTCGCAGATCTTAAACTTCCAGTAATTCAAGACTTCAGTGCATCTTTGTTACCACCGAATAGTTTTATAGAACTATTATTCAATAATGCGTATTCGTATTCGACATATAACTATGGGTTTAGTGTATTTGAACTTAAATATCAGAAAGAAGAATTATTCCGGAGGATGTTTGTTATACCAAGAACTACATCCGGAGTATCTACGTATGTAACTACCGATAGTACAAATTATGTAAATGTATATACAATAGAGGCAGAAGATATTTTATTATTGGATAAACTATTGTTGTATAGGCTGGGTGCTCCTGTAGATATTATAGACATCGATATAAATACACTGACAAAAAAATTACCGAGAAGTATACATCGATATTTGGATATGATGATAAATAACAATTTCGATTATTTCACTACCACAAATATAGAGACTACTATATCGGACACTCCGTTAGAACAGCTATTTGAACTATATGTATTTAATGAGGCGCACATCATAATGAAGTCGTGGTCAACTCTTATTGATAGCGGCGAAATCAACTTGCGTCCTCTTAGATCCATAAACACAGTAAGTGCTTCGGATTCCACCAATGGGTTTATTACTATTTTAGACGTTCCTTATAGTACAGAAAGCGATAAAATATTTTTGGCGCTAAATGGAAACAGAATAGACTTCCCTAATTACTCAATTGCTTCAGATAGCACGTCTACAACCGTTACGCCAGTAACAACTATTTCTGAGGGCGATATAATTGTAGTTGAATATTATAAACAGGTCTAATGTATGGCTCACGCTAATATAGATTTATTCTATAAATTAATTCAGTATATCAAGAAAAAGAATACACTGACGTCGGATCAATTAAGAGAATATGCAGCAGATAACTCTATTCCTTTTAATTTATCAGATCTTTTACTAGGGGAGTACGAAACCTCAGAGCATTATTTTGAACGTGTATTAGATGTTCCTCCATATTTTTCAGAGGACCATAAGCGCGTGCGTCAGATGATGATAGACTGGTACTCCGTACATAGAGCACTTTCTACACAAAACAAAAGATTAGTAGATTTATTTTCATTAGATGATATCGAACTGGATGAATTATTGTTAAGCTTTGGATTTCCATATCCTAGTAAAGTAATTAACACCCAATTTAAAGCCTTGTTGATTCAAGATATAATAAACCTATATAAAAAGAAAGGAACCCCAGAAGCGCTTGTAAAAATATTGCAGTATACCGGAATAACTAATATCGTTTTATCCGAATGGTGGGTACACAAGCGGGATGGAGTGTTTGTAGCTGAGGCCGTTCCTGTATATCCAGAAACAGCTGTAGATAATGCTACATATAGACAAGTTATTCCTTATTCTACATTCATAGAAGGTAATAAATTTTGGAAGATTTCAGAAGCCGAAATATCAACCTTGTATGATTCCAATGTTATAAAACTCCCATCTCTCACAACTCAATTTTCATTACACAGCGGTGCCAATTTATCGGAAGTATTATATGGATTATCTATTTTACACAGGACTATTCAGGAAAGTTATACATACTGGCTGAACTATGTATTAAAACCACATACCGATAATATATTGGGTGTAGTGACGGTTATTCCTGCAACCCCCACCACTGGTGATACTTATATATATGCTGACAATGTTTTTACAATGGGAGATATAGAAGTTGATGAAACGTCGGGCATAGAAGAATATCCCAATTATGTAATTAAATATACAGGAACCGGTTGGAGTTATACTCCTCCAGAAAAGGATATGGTGGTTCTGTCAACCGAAACAGATACTCATTATGTTTACAATGGAACTGTTTGGGTCAACACAACTATAAAATTTCCTGTTTCTGAGTTGAATAATACATTAAGCGGAAGTCTTTATGAACCGGTCACTTTATCTAATTTCAATGGAACCTTTTCTATTTTAGAAATATTACTTGCATTGTTTTACTTATATGAAACAACATATTCGTTGGAAGATGATATAGGAAAAAAATATGTATATTACAACGGTATAAATGCTCCTCTTGATATAGAAACCGCTGGAATTCGCGACGATAAAGACGACGTAGATTATGATATAGTTATTAATGAGTTAGAAACAGAATTCGATAAACGCATCTGGACATATGAAGAACGGAAGGCGTCTTTGGAATCTCGATTTCAAAAACTAACTAGAGAAATTCCGTCCATTATATCACTAGACAATGCTGTTCAATTAACGAAAATATCTGATATCATTTTAATGGCAGGATTCTATAATTTTAAAGTTGATATAGATGACGCGGTAGATATATCTGGGGAAGATAGCGTTATATCTACATTCTTAACTGATTTAGAATATTATGTTATAAATGCAAAGATGTTCAAACGCGAGTTTGTTTATACTATAGGTGGCGCGAATATAGTATCACAATTAAAAGAGGTTATAAATTTCTTTAAACCATATAGAGCATACTTAAGAGACTTTCTAACTGTATATACTATTAAAGATCCAATTGGAGATTTTTTAGTTGTGCAAGATTCTTCGCATTATTTTTACGAAGATATTCAATTTTTCGATCAGTTATCAAGAGATGTTTTATTTGATTTTGGCGCTGTTCGAGATTCATTTTCTTATATAATAACTGATTTAACATAAGGATTGTAAATGGCTGATATAACAACAACCAAAGTAAAATTTAAAGATGGCCATACTCCATCAGATAAAGTGGCAATTAATGGCGGCATTCAATCTCCGCCTATGGATATAAAAGGCCGAGTCCGAATTATGGAAAGGGATATCGGTTCCGGAAAAAAAATATTATTGTTCGATACCTCTAATTTAGTTGTATATCGTGGACGAAGCTGGTTGGTGCAAAGAGCAATAAATAAATCCCTAGCTAGTAGATCGAATTGGCATAATAATTTTATTTCGTGGATGGCATTTGGCACCGGCGGTACTGTTGCCGGAACTCCATTAGTTCCATTATCTCCAGAATTAAAGGATTATGGATTAGCCGAACACGCTAGTGTTGGAGCAGGTACTAATTACACGACAGTTGACGGATTAGATTATCATACTTTTGACGCGACCTATCCAAAATTAACAAATGATCCGGAGGTTGATAATGCTATTTTAGATCCGAGTTGTACAGAGACAGATGATATAGACGGATTCATATATTCATGCGATAAGTTTTTATTATGCAATATACAAACCTCTATTTCAGCATCGGAATATAATGGTGGAACAGATCCGGCGTCATATCTTGATCTTTCGGAGGCTGGTCTATTTATCTCTCCGAGTGGATCTACTAGTTATTCTTTTGGATCCGGGGATATGAAAATGTTTGCAAGAGTATGCTTTCCTGCCATTCGAAAAACAGCAAACCGAGAATTAATTATATCCTGGTATTTATACTTTTAGTTAACTAATTGGTTTTATTAATAAAGTTTGGATTATATGTAGGGAATAAATCGAGGACAAATCTACAAGATTATGCTTTTTGCACAATTTTTATTTTTAAGTTATAAAAATTTATATTAAGGATTTATATAATATGGCGAGCAATGTAAGTATCGGTGTGTTTTCAACACTGACCGATCTATCGCAATATGTACAAGCAATTCCTGGTACAATTGGATATATTGCGTTCATTAGTGAAAAGGGTCCTGACAACGTTGTTGTTGGAACCAATGGTAGAGATTTCTTTACTGACTTTGGCCGCCCAAATATTAACTATACTGGGTCATCAGCATATGGAATGGGCCCATATGTCGCAAGTAAATTTTTATCGCAAAGTGACTCTCTTTTTGTATCGCGTGTACTTCCCGCAGATGCTGCTTATGCTAACGTATCTATTTTTGCCGATACAACAAGTGCAGCTGTGGATGCGACTAGTAGCATTGCAGTATCTACGACAGCATTATTGGACTCCGCGTTTACCTCTAAACCAGAACAATGTGTGACCTTTTACGGAACCGGTAGAGGGGAATATTATAATGATTATAGATTTATATTAGAAGCGCATACTAATTCTTCCAAGGCTTCTGATGGGTATTATATATTGGAAATACAAAAGAAGTTAGATACGGTTGATCCCGAAACAGGAGCAGATAGATGGGTTAACTCAGCTGGGCCGTTTGAGGTATCTTTCGATCCTAATGAGTTAGACGATACGGGCGAATCCGCTTGGATTGTCGATGTTGTTAACGCGTACAGTCCCGATGTCAAAGCAAAGGGAGACGCAGATGCGTGTAAAGCTGCGATTAATGCATCTGTAGATTTTTCTACTGGGTCGGCTTTTGCAAATGGTGTTCAGCTGCAATTTGGTAGCTCTGGTACTTTATTCGATGTCGATAATAAACTATCTACTACCGTAGCAACACAAATATTATCACAAGCATACGGCGGAACATTACTAAAACCGGATGGGACAACTTTTATGACTGAAGTCAGAGACGTTGAAAATTATTTATTTTCAGTGTTATTCGATGCCGGTTATCCAAAAGATGTTAAAGATAAAATCGTTGATATGGCAACCACTAGAGATGACTGCATTGCAATAGTCGACAATGGGGATAATTTTTCCGTCGCGGATTCTACTACCGAGCGTACTACTAACCAAACATATAGTTCTAAGAACGTTATGTTGGTTGATATTTATTCTCGTGTATATGATCAATTTACTGGGCGTGATATTTGGGTACCGCCTACATATCATGTAGCTAAGTTAATTACATACACGGATAAAATTGCAAATGTTCATACTTCGTTTGCAGGACCTAATCGCGGTATATTAAATGATATTAAAGAAGTTAGATATACCCCGCTATTATCCGATAGAGATACCCTTTATCTAAATCAAATCAATCCCATTGTTGCAATGAATATCGGTACAATGCTGTGGGATCAATTGACCTCGCAGAAGCGGCCATCTAAATTACAACAAGTTCATATCGTTAGATTGTATCTTTATATTAAAAGAGCTCTTACGAACTACACCATATACTATGTTCATGAAAAGAATGATGCAGAAGAATATGATAAAATCTCTCGTGATATAACAGATTTCTTAAATGAAATTCAGAACGAGCGTGGTCTATATGGTTTCAGCGTAGATGTTGGTGCTAATGAGTACGATCAAAAACGAGGTAACGTTAAAGCATCGGTTATATTAGATCCTACGAATATTATTCGACAAGTTCATATGGATTTCTTTATTAAATAATTTCAGCATGTAGTTAATTCTACACAATCCGCGGACAACCAGATACTTGGAATTTGGTCAATGTCCGCGGAATTTTTTTGTTATTATTCTCTATTATACGAGGACATATATTCAGAAGAATATATAGCGCTATATATTTTTAAGTTTAATTTTTATATAATTATATGGAGTAATTAAAATGCCTGATTTTTTTGGAGGTCTGCAGACCAACCAATTCAGTAGAAAGTTTTCTGGATCGGTGGGTGGTAAGCACGTAGATCCTTATATTACAGGTTATTCTTTATGAAGTTTTCCTCGTTACCTGGGTTTGCTGATATAATTGCGAGAGATCATCCAAACGGTCTCAAACTAAATAATTCCGAAATTGAACGGATTTTATCCGCTTCGTGTTTATCTGTTACTTTACCTCCAATCAACATAACAACCACAGATTTCAATGGTCTTGGTGGTATTAGATGGACAGCCCCTACAGCAATAGATCAGGGTAACGACGTATCTATGAGATTTTTAGAATCTCAGGATACCCCCATACGTTCTATATTTAGTGCGTGGGTAAGGCTGATTAGAGATTATAGAGTTGGAGCTGCAATCGAATTTGCAGATACAATGTCTGGATACACAAGACCTAAATACGCAACTGATTTATACTACTGGACAACTACACCCGATGCGAAAAGAATACAATTCGCAGCATGTTTATCTGGTATTTATCCAACTAAAGATCCAGTTGATATGTTCGGACATGATGTTACCGCTAACGATAAATTAGAAATAGATATTGATTTCAGAACCGATTATGTATTTACTGAAAAATGGGTTGCTGATAAATGTCTTAAATTACATGAATCGATGGGTAGCAAAAAAGTTGTCGATGGTATCATGGATTCATATAAATATTAAACCAGCTGGAACCTAAAATTATTAAAATACCTACGTTATATTTATTTTCAAACTAATTGTTATCTTTTTCATAATAAGTAATATCGAGGTAAATGTATAAATGTCTGAGCACATTTTTAAGGGGTTTAATATTGAGTATCCAGTATACACAATACAGACCCCTCATACTGGAATAGTATTAGAAGTAAGATGTTTAAATGTAGCAGAAGTGGCAAAACTAAAATCTTCAATTACTACTGCGGCCCGAGTTCCGTTTATTTTAAATAGAGTAGTATATTCGTCTATTGTAAATAAACCCGCGTATATGCGAGATTTTGAATCATTTAGTAAAATGATTACCACTAGAGACAGAGAAGCTCTGTTGTATGGATTGTATCAAGCCACATTTTCAAATGAAGTCGAGAGTATAGGAGTTGTCTGTCAAGAATGTAATGAGAAAGAAAAATTAAATTTAAAACTTAGTGATATGATGACTGTAGATATGTACCCGAAGACATTAGAGGGTGTATACAAGGCACATAAATATGGCAATCCATTGGAGTTTCAGCCAGACAGTGTTATGGAGGAATCTATTAGCCGCACAGAGAATATTCCTGATGAAGAACCTCCAGAGGGGTTATCTGATGAAGATCAAATCCAATGGGCTAAAGATAGAGCCGATGCAAAGCGCGAGGCCGCATTAGTACAATCAAAACAAAGTCCTCCGCCACCACAAACAGTAAATTCTGATATCTTAGATAGAGAAGTTAGGGTTACTCTACCATTATCAAAAATTGTAGCTGTTTTGAAAGTCCCTACTGTTTCCGACGAAGAATTAGTATTAACAGATAAAGCAACAATTAATAGGGAACTAAGGGATCTACTTAGTGAACTAATGATTATATCTAGATTTGAAATATACGATTCTAATCAAACCATGACTGGCGCTGTGACTGGTCGAGACGATGTATTGATCGGATATCAGCAGTTGCCTAGTAAAGACCGACTTCATATATTTGACGAATATAAAAAAGAATTTGGTCAATATGGTGTATCTCTCAATCAGCATTGGTCTTGTAATCAATGCGATTCAGAAAATGAATATGGGATGGATATTACTGAACAATTTTTTCGGATGGTCGTTAGATAGCTCCGCACAATCTGTGTTCATAAAAAACCATAATGAGCACCTTCGTTATTTGATGGAAACAATGAAGCAAGATTGGATAACGATTCAAGCTATGCCATATAAGTTCTTTTTAGAAACCATTAAATGGAAAGTTGATTTAGAAGAAAAGAAAGCTAAGCATATGGCAGAAGAACACGAGAAAATGGAACGGAAGCAAAAAAGTCAGCAGAGGATGGCTGCAAGAAACCGATAATATCTATACCTTTATTAATAACACATGAAACTAGTCGCCGAACGTTCTTATTTATTGTAGGAATTGTTTCGGCGACTTATTTAGGATTATAAATGGCTAAATCAAATTTAGATACATTTATCAAAAGAATTAAAGAAAAAGCGAAAGTCCATGATATGGACAATGTTATCGGTCCGTCCGGAGATTTCAAAACAATATTCGAGATAGATGTTTTACTGAAGCGTTATTTATATTTATTATCTATCCCTAGGGGAACTTATCCGTTCGATCCAAAATTTGGTAATGCCATACATTTATATCTACACGAACCGGCAGATGACGAAACCAAGGAACAGATAACTCAAGACCTAAATGATATAGCAAGCAGTTTGGGAATACCTAGTACCGTAATAACTCATAACATTCAGTATTTTTCTAACAAGCTTGGGTTTAATGTAGAAGTTATTATAGAATATGAAGGGGAAAATCTCGTTCATACGGTTACGTTTGATGATTCATTATTAAGAACAATCGATGGAGAAATTTAATGTATGAAATTTTAAGGAGAAATGATTATATACAAAAATATTATGATTTTGTATATAAGCAATATGCAAAATATACCCCGTCGTTTCCTGTTACATATTACTCTATAGATTTTGAAAATTCTGTACTGGAAAACGAAGACTTATTGGGTGGTACATATGAATCGCAGGGAATTGGCGAATTATCTGGTATGGTGTTTAAAAAAATTGTATTATTTCCTGTGTTTGGAATAGATCAAGTATCCCTTCAAAAGCTATCGTCAGAAAGAGGTTTTAACTATCGAGAAGGATTAGAAACTAAAGCGGTGTTTTCTACGGAATACGGATTGAGACCAAACGTCGGAGATTTTATGGATTTAAGTTTTGGCCTAAATAACAAACAGCTATCTAATAACATATTCTCTGTTACAAACATCCATAAAGCTAATATGGGAGATTATGTTGATTATTATAATTGCATCTTAAAGATATCTCCAGTACGGACAAATCAAATAGAAACTCAAATTACATCACATTGGTATTATTTAGATTATATAAACAAAATAGTTCATTGGGATAATGCTAAAAATTTAATTAAACTAGAAGAAAAAAGTAAACTTCTTGCCTCAAATATTAATACCTCTGTTTATAACACGACAACCGGGTTCTATCTTTCTAACGGATAACAACATATGAGTAATAATGATACATCAGTAGAAATATTTAATTCGCGGGAAAAAATCCGGGATGAGTTAGTAAAATTAACCCAGGAATATCTTCAACTTGAAAGTTTGAATTTAGAAAAACAAGATTACATATCATATTTAATTAATATAATTTCTATTCAAACCGCCAACTTGTTATTCTATAACAGTAGCGTATATAGAGAATTCTTTTTGACCAAGGCGGTTCAAAAAGAATCAGTTGATAGTATCGCTGCAATGCTCGGTTATTCTCAGTCATTGGCAACGCCAGCTACAGCCGAAGTTCTAGTAACTATTAATGTTGATTTCACAAGTAGTGCTACTATAACATTAGAGGGAGTTAAAACGGGATATGAAGATCCTCTTCCGTATAAATTCAAGGCCGGTAATATAGTATTTTCTCCAAAAAGAAAAACTATCGTGGATTTAGTTGTATCTAATGGAACTCTTTCCGCTGCAACAATTACCGAATATTTAGATACTGGTGGTACTAGAGTTATACCGTCTCTTATAAGCGGAAACGAAGTATCATTTCTAATAGAGGTAACTCAAACAGAAAGTAATAGCTTTCAAACAGTGGTTCCTACACTAAAACCATATGAATTTTATTCCCACCGAGAAACTATAGGGGGATCGGTATCCGGGGTATTTGTTACATCGAATATACCAGATGATCCGGCAACCTATAGTTGGACTAGTTATCCTTCTTTATATATGATTGATGCCGGGGTATTGGGATATGTATTTAGAATTATAGGCGACGACGTAAAATTCTTTTTCGGTAACGACCTAATTGGAGAATCTCCTGGTTCTGGAACTACTATTAATTTACTTATCAATACTACCTCTGGTTCGGAAGGAAATGTTATTAGTGGTTCTATAATAGATCCGGATAAGATTTATATTGTAGATAGTGTTCTTGTTTCGGGGGTTCCTACCAACATACGAAAAAAAGTAAAAATAACTTGTGTTAACGTAGAACCATCTAGTGGAGGAAAGGATTCTCCGACTATTGACGAAGTTAGATCTCAAGCCATACTTGGTGTTACCACGAAAGAGAGAGTTGTATCTGAATACGACTATGAAAATATTAGTGGAATTGTAAAGGATTTTCCTATTAGAAATTCTATACCAATATTGAAACAAAGTGATTTGAAGCAAAACGAAGTAGCTGTATTTACGGATTTAATATATGAAGATACAGTGGTTCCTATGAGAAACGAGGCAATTGCTACGGATGCAACAAACGGATACCAAGTAAAAGCGGGAGATGCGTTTCTAATAAACGGAGAATCATATAATACTCTATTCGATATATCTGTAGATTTAGATAATAAGACGACGGAGTATAAATATATTATAGAAAAGAGATCTGCCGAGGTCAATATATTAAAATCTCATATCGAAGAAACTAGAATACACCCGTCCCAAGCAGATTTCAAATTTACTACAATTGGTATAACCGATTATATAGAAGTTAAATTATCTTATTCAAAAGTAAGAGCGGATGATTACTCATCATATACAGCAACTGCTACCACAGTCTGGGATGGTACAGAATATGTAATGGGGCATTTTTATGATGATACAAACAGTATATATTATTTCTATGCTAATATTCCATTATCATTAATAGAAGAAGGGGATGTAACATTCAATTTCGACTTATATGATAATACAGCGGCTGCGTTGCTGTCGGTTGAATCTAAAATATTAATAACAAAAAACATGCGGCTGTTTATGAATAGCAATGTGGATGTTATTAGGGATGCAACAACAAACGCAATTACTGGGGTTACTGTATACGACGTTCCGCTTATGAAAACCGATTTTTACGAATCTATAGATACAAATGCATTTGCTAAACAGATATATGATAAAATTATATTATTTAATCCGGCTTCGTATAAAATGTTAACTGAATTTATGAATTTAAAATTTAGTAACACAACCGGGAAATCTACCAATATGCTATTAAATAAAACACAGCATTTAGATGTGATTAAAACAAATCCTGTTGCCACAGATATAGCGACACCCGTCGGCGGAGATCGATATGCCGTATCATCAGATATCAATCCATGGGGGCGTACGGGGGGGTTTATAGCCACCTATAGTTCTACTGATACCACGTGGAAATTTAAGAATTTGAGTTTGAATGATATGTTTACGAGTACCGAAGATGCTACAAAGTTATTATATAATGGAACGGTGTTTGTAACTCCAATTCAATCAATACCTCTGGATATTTCATTAATTGTGTTCAAAAATAAATCATATTCGTATAGCGATCAATCAATTAGTAATAGCGTGAAGAATGCTATAATTGATTCGTTATATAATAAATTTGGATATAATAAAACGATATACATTTCGATGATTACTGATGCTGTAAATTCTGTAACCGGCGTTGATGGGTGCAGGGTATTAAAACCGTCCCATGATATATTTTTTAATTTTGATCCTGTTGACGATTTAACCGCTACGGAATTATCTACATATACCCCGGAGCTTATATTTATAGATACCCGAAACATTACAATTGAGGTTCGTTAATTAAATGATAACCTTTACTTTTTCTCCAGAAAAACAAAACGACCGAGAAATCGAGAGACTTCTTAGTAAAATGATTGCTACAGAATTGACGAATATGACCCGGCCTTGTTATTATCCAAAATTTACTAGTTATAAAAAGGATTTATACGCTTATCTTAAAATTACAGACGCGGACATAAAAGACTTCTACCGTCAATTTAGACCACAATATGGAAAATTTAAAATAATAAAAGATCATACTACTCTCTTATTGGTCATATGTGTTATTCATTTTACAAGAACAAAAAAAGAAAAGTTAGCCACTATGCTTTATGAGTTGTTGGCAATAAAATTCTATGGTAGTTTTCTTATGAAAGTTATGGGTAAATTCTGTAGAGAAGATCTTTGGCCACAAGCAGTGGAGTCTTTATCAGTCAAACATTTATATAAAAGACATAATGGGATACCCGGGGCCATATCTTATATAGCTGATTTGGAATATAAAAAACATAAAGAATCGTTTAAACGAACTAGAATCAACGATTATGAGTTATTACAAGCCCTTCAAATATTGAGAACTAGAATTGCACAATCGATTAAATCATTTGCAGAAGCATATTATAGGTTATATAATTCAAAAGAAACTGGTATTGTATCGAGAGATGATAGAGAGAGCGAATCGGAACAAGAAAGAGAAAAATTAATTGCCGATGAAATATCTAATAGAATAACTACATATAAACAAATGGATTCGGTAGCTTTTCAGAGAGCGTCGATGATAAGTGGGCTGAGGCGGGATTTATGTGTTGAGATAGTTCGGAGTATATCGACTATAGAGAAAAAAGAAGAATTAAAATTTATTCTAATTCTTATGGGCAGGATACAGCCATTAAAGAACGTGTGTATAGAAAATAAAAGAATGGGGTTCATACGAAAATTATTGGCCCCCACCACAAAGGTAGGGACCCATGTATACAAAGACGCAGTTAAAGATTTTATGAATAACCTAGGAATATACTCTGTCAAAACAGCCGACCCAGCAAGCCTTCAATTATTTTTTAATAATTATATAACATTATTTTTAAAGCATCGAATATGTGCTTAATATTATCTAGATAATATTGCTTTAATCTTTTTCAACTGTGCGTCTTTATCTGCAGCCTCCTGTGCGACTCTATCTCTAGCTTCCTTTTGCGCGTTTCTTGCTTCTGGCCGACCGTATTTGAAATATGTGGATTCTGGGTTTAAAGTACTGGCTCTACCAGTAAATGTCTGGTTTTCTTTTATTGTCGTATTAAATTCGTTCTCATCGCCTTTGTATTCCGGAAACATATCATTAATATACTTTCTAAATGTGGGTTTGTCACTTCTTCTGGTTTTATCCGATGGTTCGTGTATTAATGAATTATAAAGTGATTGGACTGTCAATCGTACATCGACTGTATTCGGACGTTGCTTCCAACTTATATCATTTGAATCCCCTCCTTTTATTATTTCCATACTGGAAATATATCCTCCCTGTATTTTAAATAATGGACTAGCATCTATCTTTGCCATTAAACTCTGGTGATATGTATATTTAGAATCCGCAACCGGCAAACACAGTGCCATAATTCTCATTAAAGGTTTTACAATTCTATCGAAATATAATTGTTCGCTATTTGTATTTGGATTATATAATCTAACGGTTAGTGTGTAAGTAGGATCAAATGAGGTACCTCTCCATACCTTGGGAAAGTTAATTTTACTACCGGATAATATTTTTCCAAGGCCCTCCCCAACAGCATCTAATAATCCCTCTCCTTGTTCGGTTACCCATCCGGCGGCCCCGACCCCAGCACCGGCAATACTAGCTAGTACACCTCCTTCGTTATGCATCTTAGAGGCAAGTGCCTGCAATCCCTCGCCACCGCTGTTAGATCCTGTTACTAAACGTATATCGCTTAATAAAGACGATGCATTATTACCAACTTCTTCAAACTTAGATTCTCCAAATGAACTGATTACAGAATCGGTTATAGCAACATCATTTAAAAATGCTATTTGTACAGGAACTGTAACCTTCTCTAACCCCATATCGTTTAAGATTTCTGCATACTTTGCTTTTCCAAGATCGAAATCTAAGTTATATAATTTTAGACCAAGTTCCTCGCCAGCCATCGTTGGCCACATAGGATAAAAACTTGCAACCGGCATAGATGACGAAGATACGTGAACCACGTGATGATTATCCGCAACGTGTGCTATAGGAGGAAGTCCTATAATATCCGATCTATGACTTTTTTTCTTTTTATAAATAGTATCAGTATGAAGAGAAGTTTTCTTTCCTACCGCATCATATTCTCCAAGACTCATTATAATATATATCCCTTATCAATATTTATGATTACTGCAAATTTCCATTTGCAGTAGCAGGATCCATAGGACGCCCGCGATTATTGGTTGTATTGCTATTAACAACATTAGTATTGTTGGTTTGGATTATCGCACTCGAAACTCCTTTGGCACTTTTTTCTTGGGACTCTATTAAATCTTGTGTCATATTTCTTAATTCCGGAGTTAATCTAGATGACTGCATACTGGCTCGAATTTGTTCTTGTCGTGATTTCTGTCTTGTTATAGTATCTGTAGAATTTGCTAAATTATAAGCACCTTCTCCTAAATAACCACCAGCTCCTTCCCCAGCAGCTCCTCCAGCCCATGCCCCTATACCGGCTCCTATAAGAGTTCCTACCCCTGGAAAAATAGCAGTTCCGATTGCTGCACCCATCGCAGCTCCACCTGCTCCTCCAAGAAGGCCCCCACTGACTTGCCCAACTCCTTTATATATTGCCTTATTCTTTTCCATATCAGTTGCGCCGGAGCTATAGGTGTCGTAAGCAGATGCTATCGTAGCACTTGCACCTAAAGCGCTTCCCACTAATGGGATTCCGCGCCCGAATCCTTTTGCTGCGCCCCCAAGGCCTTTAAGGAATCCGCCACCGCCTTTAAGTAATCCGCCACCGCCTTTAAGTAATCCTTTAAACCCCTTTCCCTTTTTACCAGGTATTAAATCTAGAATACTACTTCCACCAAACATGGCGGATCCGGCCATCGCCATGGCTATTGCTTGAAGTCCGCTCCCAATCATTCCCAGTCCGCCAGCCAGTATGGACGCAATACCGGATAGGGCACTAACAAAAATTTGTCCTACCGTTAACATAGTTTTACCCAAACCGCCGTCCCCGACTCTATCTCTAATCTGCTTCAATAATTTGATAATTGTCACTGGCCATCTTGCGTATATAGGATTTCCATTGGCATCCTCTGATACTTTGGTTTCTCCCATTAATGCACGTCTTACCCGTTTAAATCCGGCTGTTGCCAGATTTTTTATCCACGAGAATGGTTTGAATGCAAAATTAAATAATTTAAATGGCATGGATATCGCTTTCAATGCTAATTTCGGGCCGTGTAATATAGCACTAAATAAACCACTAGTTAAACTAATCATTCCTCCTAAAGCACCTGTAATAACCGGCATGCTATTAGTGATGGCAGATGTACCTATTTTAATAGCCGCAGTTAATGCAGTAAACTTTAAGTTTAAATACCCCATGAATACTTTTCCAAATCCAGAAGCCAAGCCAGCAGATAATTTAAATGGCAATGTAATTAATGATCCGGCTATAGTCGATAATATACCACCTCCCTTTTTATTGATGATGGTTGTATTTCCCCCAACGCCACCATCTTGTAATAGAGAAACTATAGAATCTAATCTAGTAGTTATAGGCGTCCAGAAGTCTGGTTGATCCGCTGGTACAATTAGTTCTTTGCCGTGAACGGTTATTGGTACTCCAGTTCCAATAGGAGCATCCACGTAACCCCCAGTAGCCATACCCGCTACTGTACCAGGAATATTTCCTCCCAATCCATATGATGCGGTTCTTCCTACCCTACCAGCTACATCTCCGGCTATATGTCCTAAGTTTTTAGCAATTGTTCCTATATCAGATACTATAGTTTTAACAAACCCCTGTGCTATATATTCTTTAAATGTTTTCGACATAGTATTTAAAGACCCTAGCATAGAAGTGAAGAAGTCTTTAATTGGTTCCATTGACATCTTTACTCTTTCCCACATTCTCTGAGCAAATGTCATATTTTCTCCTCCAGCGACTTCCCCACCGAATATGTTTTCCATTATTTTAATTGGCATCCATATAAATTTTAATAGAGTTTCTTCTATACCTTCATGGATTTTATGAAGGCTTTTTGGTAATATTTTTTCTGTGATAAATAGACGGAGATCTTTCATAAAATCCATTGAAAACATACCAATGTGGAAACTAAAAATTCTCCCAAGGGTTCCTTTATTTGGATCCAATAAATCCATAGCACCAGCGCCCGCACCAGCAAAATCTAATTTAAGAAGACTCTTCAATATCCCTGTTACGGTATCAATAGTTTCTCCAAATCCTTTGAATGATAAACTTACAATACCTAACACACCGCCCTTTCCATCCTCACCGAAAAATCCTTTTTTTAATATTCCAGGTACAAGCTCTTGCCACGCATACGCTATTCTATCCATAAAAGTTCCATTGCCCTTTACTTCTTGATTTAGTCTTTCAAAAAGAAACGCAGATCCATCAGAAATTCTTCCTCCGATATGTTGCATGAGGGCCCCAGCGAAATTACCAATCTTATCTAAAATATTAGAACCATCCGTATTGTTCCACAGATCCATTAACTGATTTTTTTCTTGTTGTGCTTGAGCCAATGCCTTTTTAGCACCTTCTGTAATGGCTGCGCCCGCACCCTGGATTCCCCCCTTCATGGATTTTCCTATACCGGCGGCCCCGCCCATTGCTGCGTATTTTCCCTTGGCAGCACCAACTGCTGCTTTCCCCTTGCTAACTACAGAAGCCCCTACCATGGTAGCAACTGCGGCCCCTCCGGCTAGCAGGGGTATCAATTGCTTTGGATCTATTTGATCCTGACCAAATAATTTTCTAACTACAAACCTGGATACCATTTGACGTATAGTTCTGGACTTTGGTTGATATATAGGCATATCTAATTTAAATCCAGCTTTTAACATAGATGCGATATTAATTAATAATGCATTATTTTCATCGGCCGAGAATCTGCCATGTACATATATTAATGATAACGCTTTATACATCGCGTTAAATATTCCGATTCTATTTGGATTGGGTAATTCACTTCTATAACCAGCTCCAAACATAGGAAGAGCATATCCAATTATTCCCTTTACAAGACCAAATCCAGTATTTATAAATCTATTAAATATACCTTTTTTCTTTTTACTAAATCCCTCTTCTAATAATAACTTTATCTGAGTAAGTTCTCCGCCGAGGCTTGTAGAATTTTTATTAGATGATACAGAATTAGATATAGATATGTCCTGAATACTCCCATCCGAGCCTACATTGTATGCTAGCTGTGCTCCCCCTCTACCACCTCCCCCTCTACCTAAAAGCCCACCAGTAAGCAATTTGACGCCCCCACGCGCAACCTTTAACCCTCCTCTTCCTACAGCTCCCCCGACGCTCATCATCTCACTAGTGACGGCCTTTGCTGCTCTTCCTACACCACGACCAGCAGCTCCGACACCCCCGCCTATAGCCCCCCATGACGCCCTTGCAGCCTCTGCCACTGCCGGATTTGCTCCGATACCCCCGATTAAACCCATGCCCAATAAGTTTTTGAATGATGCGAACGCTTCTCGCGCATCCTCTTTGCCTCTATTAAGTTGCGGACTTATAGGCGCAGCTGCTGCTCTAAACGGTAACGAAATTGCTTTGCCTCCGATCTTGACAGCACGAAGACTTGTCTTGGCGTATAATAAAGCAGCTCCCGTAGCTAAACTCATTGTAGTAATCGCGAGAGTGGTAGTCAAGGATCTCATTGTAGAAGCTAAATGACTCATTGTATCATTAGTTTCTCTTGTAGTTTTTTCTAAAGATCCCATGGTATCAATCATTTGTTCATTAGTTTGTATATGTTTTTCCGAGGTTCTTTCGAATGATTGTACAGATTGATCTATAGTCTTAGTTGATTTTTCAAACGAATTCCCCGTCTCCCCTATAGATTTTCCTAGTTTTCGATGTTCTAATTTTAAATCGCGAATTGTTTGTTGTAGATCTTGAATATTTCCATTTAATTTTTCTATGTGCCCAGAGTTACCACCAGCTGTTTCTTGATTTTTAGATACTACACCTTTAAGATCTCCTATTCCGGAAACAAGTTTAGAAATATTTTGATCGGTTGTTTTTTGTGAGGCTCGTAGTTCCGCTACTAAAGTCTTAATAGAGGAATCGCTGTACGATCCAGATGAATTCTTTGGCATAGATATATCTCTTTAAATTAAAGTTAGTAATCGTTGATCGAACTTAACGCCGTTTGTTACGGCTATGGGCTCAGTAATAGTTAATGCTTCCTGGCCGCATAATGTATATGATCTAACATCCATTTTAAATACGGATGTATATGGTGCATAAAAACATCGTAATGAATTATTGATAAATCCCGGGGTCACCGGTGGTGGTTTATAAGATTTGTCCGGGTAATAACTTGTTCTCAAAATGAAATATAAATATGGAAAAAATAAAGTATACAACGCTTTCTTATATGGAAAATTTGTTTGTACTCCTCCCGATACAAAAAGAGCTAACCACTTATTATACGCTAGATTTATCCATTGATCATTAGATTTATGATAACCAGTTATTTCTAATTTATATAGTTCGTATAATAGTTTTTCTAACTTTCTTTTATCTACCGTTGCTTCGCCATCGCATAAATTAATTATTAACTGGTGATAATAATCAACCAATTCTTTCTTCTTAATATTCCAAACGGAATCTATATTATTATATGAGATATAATGACCCAATTCATGATTTAAAACATTTAATAATACTTTGGAATCTACAATTCCAAATAATGAAACTCGTTTTGGATTTAATACGATTGATATAGTATTAGTAATTGGAGAATAAAATCCGGCTGTGCTAGAAGGAATCCCATTTTTATTTTTATATGATGCGGTGCTACTTTTGAATTTTTTAAGAAAGAATCCAACAAATCCTGTTTTCTCTAGGTAACCATATAGTAATTTTTTATCATTCATCATCTCTATCAATTTTCCTTTTATAACCGGAGAATAATTAGTATGAATGATGTCTTTAAATTCGGTTTCCAATCTTGAGTTAGAAAACACAACTATGTTATCAGCTACTTCTCTATACGGTGTAAGCGAGGACGGAGCAGATCCTAGAAATTCATTTAAAGGAAATTTAGTCCGCATTGGCCTCTCTCCGTTCTTCTAATTCCCGTTTATATTGTATTTCTTTCAATCTCAATTTCCTATGTACTCTTTCTATACTAGTACCTCGTAATAGTTGATTAGAAAGCTGTGAGTGAAAATTTAAGTTTCCGAACATAGAATTGCCATCTATAGATCCGGCGGTATCTTCGGTATTATATCCTATAATATCAAGAGTATTTATAGTGATATCATCTATTTCGTCATATGTTTCGGCGTCATTAAATCCGGATAATGATTCTTTGGCATATTCTCTTACGTATAAAATAAATCCCATTGCCATACATAAATCATCATTAAATCCGACATCCGCTTCTATTTTATTTTTCTTACTAGTTAATGCTAATAACTCCAGCGCCAATTCTTTTGATTTTATACACTCTGTGAAATCTGTAGCGTATGTATATAATGCATCTAATATAAGTGGTCTGGTTTTTGCGTTTGTCGATAATCCATAAACAAATTGATTGCTACTAGATCTTCGTTTAGTAGCTTTTGACACCCTCTGTTCTCCAAAGAGATTATACCCGCCGGTATCATCAAACTGTAATTCATTTAAAACCGTTAATCCATATCCCCCGCTGTTTTCGACAACTATTAAATGATTAGGCATTAAATTTGCAACCTTCTTAACCACTTCTGCGAACTTCTTAGGTTCAAGTTTGCCGCGAAATTCTGCTACTTGATTCATAGTTCCAACATGCATTACTTCTATAGTAGAATAATCTGTGCCCGCCGCACTGGCACTATCTACTCCAATTAAATAAAATTTTCTTCTATCTAATTCTTCAAACAGATTAATCGTGGCTCCGTTTGCATGCGGCCCGGCGTCTATCTTTCTTATAGGATCTTCACCGCACTCCTGTAATGCCTCTTGGGTTTCCTCCGAAAATAAACTCGATTCATCACCAACAAATTTTAGTTCTAATTCCTGTGCTATTTTTTTGGGATTATTTTGAAGAATTTTACATTGTTTTATATACCATTCAGGATCGTTTGCGAATTCCTCAATTTCAGACCAATGTATTTGTTCCGGAGTAAATAAATTGTCTCCTTTAACAGCATCGGACCACGCTTGAAAATAAAATTTACCAGTTCCGTTAGTTTTGTTCGGTGTCGATATTAACACGGTTCCAAACGGGATGCCTTTTTTCGCTGCTGCTGCTTGTGCTTTAGATGTGGCTGGTGCCACCCCTGTCCATGCCTCGTCGATTTTATTTATATGTGCTACCTCGTCCAAAATTAAAAACGAAATTGATTTACCACGAAATAGTCCTCCGGGATTCGAAGGACTAACTGCCGCACTCCACAATTGGCTGCCGTTCTTTAATATCATACTCTGTGCTGTACATGCTTTATAACCAGGAAATAACCATGGAAAGTTATCTGCCACTCTATCCATCATAGCCGTAGCTTTTCTGGAAAAATCAGAAGCTTCGGTCCCGCTACGAGATGCTATTCCTATTATAGTGTTTTTGTGAAATAACATTACATATACAGAAATGGCTTGTAGCAATGTACTGAACCCGGTCTGTCGACTTTTTAATAATACTAGATGATGATTATCGAAAAACGATTTTAATACTCTTTTTTGTGGCTCGTATAATTTAAATCCTATATTACCACCAGCTTCCGGTAATTCTACACACTCTTCGATAAATTTGACCGGATTATTTTTCCACTCTATATAGTGAGCAATATTCTTTAATTGCTCTTGCTCGTTGAGTTTACCTTTGAACTCTTTAGAGGGCTTTCTTCCGCGTTTTCTAGCAGCTGGCATTAAAACCTCAAATTAGTTGAAACTTACTGTTATCAAATAATTTTTCCTCGTATTTTTCAGGATTTTGAAAAAAGACAAAAAAAAGAACGCCGTTATAGACAGGAGGTTATCCTTGTCCAACGGCGTTCTTCCTAAACCACCATCCTGAGATTATGGGGGTTTATAACCGCGTCATTGCGGTTATTCTGTAGATTCGGCGTCAATCATTTTTTCGGTTTGTTCTCCTAAAGTAACTTTTGTTCTTCCATTTGATACGCTAATGCTATTAGCGGTCTTGGATTCTTTGTTAGTTACCTTGAATTCCAATTCGCTCTCCGATTTATCAAATGTCAAATCTATTTTATTTGTATTGAATATATCACGAACTACACCCCAAAAACTTCCGTTTCCATCACTCATTATTAATCCGTATTAATAAAGTATTCTAGTAATATTAATGATTTTTCTTGAAGCGTATTTACATAGATTTGTAGTTCTGCTTCTGATAATTGTTGATTTAATACTAACTTATAAGCCTGTGCTGGCGGAATCCTCATTTGAAATCTTTTTAAATCGAATTCGATTTCTCTCATGGATTTATCGATGTTTTTAAATAACTTCAACATCTTAAACCACCGCATTCGTATAAAATTTTCTTCTTTGATAACTTTAAAATATACAACTCTCCGATCTGCCACATCAGACAGAACGAAGAGATGTATATATGAATCATGCTTTAATTCAATTGGATCGTTGTTGTATCGCAATTTTCCAATCCAACGTCCGACAAACTTGGATTGTCTACTATTGCCCATATCGAATCGATTTCCTTGATGAAGTCATAGTCCTTATACACATGCTGAACATCTGAATAATAATCGGTTAAGAAGATTACAGAACTAACTGCTTTATCTTCACAAATTTCCTCCGACCTCTCAAATGCTTCATGATGAGATGTACCGCCTCTACCAGGAACATGATAGGATTTGATTTTATCTACCAGGGCCGATTCATTTTTTAACTCATACTCAGAGATTTCTAATTCTCCTTGTACTCCATGATCATGGACTACGATATGAATATCCGAAAAATAGGTTCTAGATCCCAGTAAAACTCCAAAGAATTTTCTGAGATTTGAATCAGAAATAGATCCAGACGAATCCACTACGGCAAGTAGAGTCTTTGCTGAGAGAGACGTATCTTTCTCACCCGGAACTCTTACATTTCTGAAAAACATGTTTTTCGTCGACCAGGTTCTTGATGACTGGTTTTGAACAGGATATAAAATCGCATTAGACAGGAGATCGTCCCACGGAAGTTTGATTTCGAATAATTTGTCAAACATAGTGGAGAACGAGCCCGGGGTATTACCTTTCATATGAGACATTTGACCGGAGTTCCACAAGCTCTTTGCTTTGTCATACATATCCTTCTGAGCTTGTTGGAGATCTTCTTCGGACAGCGCGGAGGGAGCTTCGGTATCCAACGGCGCATAATATTTTTTGCCGTCTTTTTCAATTTCTATGTACTTATACGTAATACCTTGGGAATTGCCCGGATTTGATCCATTGGCTTGCTTCCCATCACCCTCCTTCCCTTCTTCTTCGGATTGGGCATTGCCTTCTCCCTCGCCATCCGGTGAGCCCCCAGGAATTGTTATTTCCATTTCCTTGGTGGTTACTTTGAAGCCGTTTTCCTGCTTCATCATTTTGTCATAAAGTTCTTCGGCGGTGATATCCGGAAACTCGGTATGGATATCATCGAAATAAATCATTTTTGCGGTTGTAATCACATCTTTAAATCTCTCCCCTATATCAGACATTCTTGAGTTTCTATCACTGAATCCATGAATAATGGTTCGGTTCACAATATGATCTACCGCCAAATTCCAGATAGTTGGGTTCCTATCGGTACCTGTTCTTGTAACATGCATGTTTAAGATATGAAGAAGTTCGTGTAGCAATACTACCAACAATCCATCAATGGTGTGTTCGAATACGACTCCTTCTCCATTTTCATTGACAAGCTTGAGATTTCCTACCAATGTAATGGTTTTGCCATCCGTATATCCAGGAGTCGGAATACGTGCCAAACTTTGTTTTGCATCAATAACCTTGTAAGTCATTGCATACAGCAGGATACCAAAAAATTCCAGTTTTGGTTCGTGCATCAAAATCAAATTACATTCCTTCAGTATTTCATAAAGTTCGTTGACGCTTGTAGCTTTAGCATCCTTAACTTCTTGTAAATTTTTAAATTGCATCGGTCCTCGCGCGAGTTAAAGTGAGGGGTAGTATTTATACTACCCCTTACTAACGTAATTATATATCTAGAGCTTTTTAAGCCCTCTTTGATGACTCCAGCGATTTGCCTTTCCAGATACCTCACTGATGGCATCTGCCAATGCTGGCGCGTCTTTGTGGTCCATGAAATCGACCAACATTTGACTTGGATCCGCGCCGCTTTCGTGGAACGGAGTCGAGGTCAATTTTGAAACCATTGAGATAACCAATTCTTTCGATCCCTGCTTCATCATCCCATCCGTGAATGAAATAAGCACTTCGCGATTTGTATCCCGCATGGTTTCGGCTTTCTTTTTGCTCTCCTTCGTATTCTTCTTTTCTTCGATGTGCGCATCCACAAATACGGATACCAATTTTTCGTACAATGCAGACATCAATGCGTAGCGGTCGGTTTGATCGGCCGGAATCGTTACCTTCTTATCCCGATAGATCTTATCGATCGGCACCTTTGAATACACCTGATAGTACGCAAAAAACGCCTGGGCCGCGGATGAGCTCACACTGGCTTCGAGACATGCCAAAATATCACCCGGGGATGGTCCATCAGCTGGGGAACATTTTTCAACTTCTTTCAGGATGTGACCAAATGAAGACCACGATCGCGGAGATCCGAACTGATTTGATGTCGATTCTTCTTCTTGGAAAAACCCGGTGTTACTGGACATTTCGAAAAAGCTGAGGAGAGTTGGGTGAATCCCCGTTGGTACGGCGTAATTTTGGATCCAATATTGAATATCGCTTTTTGCATAATACATGGCACAGCGATTTTTAATTGCCGAAAGCTGAAGCTTTGCTCCGGCTGTCGATTTGTCATTGCCCATCAAAACAAAGTGAACTTTCCGCGCATCAAACTTGTGCCCATTGAGGCTGTAATGAGTGAACACCTCAAATCCAATCTTTTGGATTTCTGGATCGCAGATGTGCCAATCATCGAACAGCACAATAACCCGAGCGTGACTTTCGAGGGCTTGGTTGATATCGGAAATCAATTGCGGCATCGTCCATTGAGTAGTCAGAACCGTATTTCCATTAATAACCTTTTCCTGGATTTCCGGAATTCCGCCAAACTTCTCAACGCGCTCAAGTCCGGGCGTATATGCCAGTACTTTGGTTTCGCTGCTTCCGAACGCAGAAAGAAACATTTTTGTTTTTCCGCCTCCAGGAGTACCAACGATATACGGAACCGCCACTTCTTTACCGGCCTCTTTCGCGGAGATAAAAGAAGGAATGGTGTTGTAAATGAGATTGTGAAGTGGGACATATTGGCGCTCGTGACTTTTATTAGCGGCCGATTCTTTTTTAGTCATACTGGTCATAATTTAGAGATCCTCTCTAATGGTTTTTGGGGTTTGGTTTAAAACAAATTCACAATAAACAGCAATGCTTCTTTAGCATTCCATGCCAAAATTTCTTCGTCCGACATTTCATCTGAATCATATTTTTTCTTTTTGTTGTCATCGCCGTCGTCATCACCAGAACTACCATCATCTTTTTGCGACCTATAAGCCGATTCCATACCCGCCGCTTGTTGATGTTCATTTAGAGAATCAGGCATAAAGAAATCTCCATGAATTGGTATTAATATTATAAAAATCGCCATGTTAATCACAACGATCACAATTTAATATATATAATCGATTAAAATTGCTTTTACAAAAGGCCACATGTATTCATTCCACATTCTATTCTTATCTATATCATCTGGATCCAATTCAGATATTACGGATTTTTTAATATTAGCAAACCCGCCTATTTTAAGAGGTATCTCTACGTTTCCATTGTTCGTATTTTCTATTGAAAACCACGACACCAATTCGGATTTAAAATATTTGCGTCTTATAAAAGATAGTTGATCTGTTATAGAGGATTTATTATTAAAATTTAAATCATTGAACAAGTAATAAAAATTTGTATTGATAGGATATTTACTCATTCCTTTGATATGAATATTATTATAATCGTCTATCGCTATATATATTGTATACTTGAAGCAGGATTTAATAAATATTTTAAATTTATGCTTAAGGATAAGGGGCTGTCCTATGGATATCTTAGTTAGTGGTTTTTTACTAATAAAACCATCTCGCTTGATATCTATAATATCGGTTGCCCGATCCAAATTATTATCATCTATAGTGCTAGAAATTAATGTTTCGGCAGACGCAATTAGGAACTTTGCTAATCCCGGATTGTCTCTCTGTAATAATCCTAACTGTATATTTCTAGTTTTCTTATCAATATATGCTACATTAGATAATTCCTTTGCGCCTATAGATTTCAATATATTGTAATAACATGCAGTTATATCATATTCATACACCCCGGTGTGTACCATAGATGGGGGATCCTTATTGGTACACACCGCTTTGATAATTTTATTTTTTCGATATTTATTATATTTATTATTCACGATTATAATGCTAGTTAAAATAGAGTTTCGTCATCATCGTCATCATCGTCATCATAGCCATCATCGCCGTCCTCGTCATCTACTATATAGGTAAACGATGGAGGATCCGATATTGGAATAGAAACTGTTGCATTATTATCCTCATCAAGAGCTGCATCTAGTCCCATGATTTTAATAAGAGTAGGCGGTTTCTCAGTAGAAGTAGGCTTAGTTATTCTCTTCGGTTTAGAAGGGGCTACTTTAGATGATTGAGGTTCTTCAGGAATTGTAATACGATAAAACGAAAACCCATCAGAGAAAATCCCGATAATTTTATTAGTTATTTCCAGACGCATAAAGTTTTCGGCTAATATCATTTGTATATCGGTATTAAATCCTTCTCCATCATCGCCTGTAAATCCAAGTAACTGGGCTGTTCTTTCTCGAATAGATACCGCATCCCAGTCTCTTAGAAACAATGTGTTTCTATTTCTTAGAGAATTCCAACCACTCTGTGCATCATAATGATTTCGATATAAATGATAGCTCGTTTCAGCAATAGAATAATTAACCTCTCTGCATATGTAGTTTTTTCTATCTAGAAGCATGCTTTTCTTGGGAATATTGGGGATATTGGGTTTATCATCGAATGACATTACTTTTATATTTTCTTGTAATTTAAGAGCACTGTGATATCCGGAAAACATTTCCCATTCATAAGAAGTATGATCTCCTTTTCCAGTAAAATTTATCATCTTCTTATTATAATTCGATATTACCGAATTATGATATAAATCAAGAACCCGTTGATAGAAATTTAAAGAGGTCGATTTTACACTTAGTTCGAAGTTCCGTAAATGATAATATGTGGAAGCAATAACCCCGGTTAGTGTGATGGGGCGCGTCCCATCATTATCGTACGAGAAAAATAATGGATAGCTAGAATGTCCGTCCGAGAGACATATATTCGTATATCTTATATTAGAGTGGGTATCCAAATCACATAAGATAGTTATGCGAAGCGGTTCTTGGTTTGAAACATTAATAGTCATGAATTGATTTACATAATCGCTTATCATTTGCGGTAATGATTCGAGCTTAATTTCCCCTCCTGGGGTCGATGTATGCATAAATCCACTTGCAAATAATATTAATGCATGTAAACTTAAAAAATTCTTAGACGCCGAGTCGTGATATGGTATGGATTCTAACAAAGCTATATCAATAACGTCACTATCATACATATAATAATTTGTTAGAATAGTTTTTATTAAGGAATAATATTCATAGGAAGTTACCCCAGCCGATCCAACTTGGCTCTTTACAATAACTCGAATTCCATTTCCGCCGTGAATTGGTGCTTTGTAATTGACATGTATTCCACGCACCGAATCGGGGGTAATTCCAATTAATAATTTATACCTCTCGAGTTCTGAGGGGGTTCTAAAAAACCATTTATGATCATAACCTGCATGATTGATGCCTTTGAATATTCCTATAGTAGATGAGTCGATTCCTCGAGCGGGCGATTCTGAACGCCTATGATTCGATAACATATTTCCGGTCCCACCTATCATGTAATCGGAAGATCTGACGAGGCTGTTATATTCAATATCTGCTAGAGATAAGCTAGAAGAATATTCAAAAACAGATTTTTGCGAATTATTATGAACCGTAGTTACATTAAGGCGGTTATAGAAATTTACGACATCTATCAAATTCCAACATTTTATATAATTGTCCCGGATGCTATCTCTCATCGGCCCTTTTCTAACGAAGCCTAGAAACGCAACATCGGATCTCCGAACAAGAGATTCGAAATCTATATTGCTTATATCTGTAGATGTAGGAGTTGGCATATTGATAGCCTTTCTATACAAGTTGTTTTAATAGCGAAGCAGCACCCGTTTGGTTACTACTATGTTTTGCGACTATTCCTTCAAGTGGATCTATTCTTATACTTTCGATTTTTAATATGAACGAATTAAATCCGCAATTAACTAATTTTTTAGTTATTGCCTGAGATAGCTCCTCGTGGGTTGATATATAAGATGCAAATAGTGTTATAAATTTGGTAATGGCTGATAATCTAAGTTTGGTAGTGGGATCGGATATATATATGAGTGATATATTATAATTGACAGGAGACAAAAATTCTTTGTCCAAGGATGTAATCGAAATGGGGCCAACCTTGGACATAGAATGTTCGTTATTGGTGTGGGCTGGAATAAATAGTTTTTCTATCTGTTTATCTATACAATCCGGATTGGTAAATAGAGAATCCAACCATTTAACTAACTCTTTATCTATATCCGGATTGACACCTAATAAAATACCTAAATCGATTAGATTGTTTTTAATATTAGTATATTTCGTTGGATGTTTTGACGAAGGTTTTATCATATATTAACTGTCTTTTATTTACGTTGGTTTATATCAATCCCTATTGATTTCAGATAAGAAACCAATAATACTAGAGATTGAGGGGTTTCGTCGGAATAATCGGAATCCGATAACTCCGGGTTATCTAACATTTCTGATAAAAGTTTATTTTTAAGCCCTATACTATCCGAATGTGTAGTTAATAGGTTCTTTGTCATGCCGTGTGCTCCGTGCCCGAGTAATGCCCACACCTCCATTTCTCCCAATCTATGACCGCCTTTGTTTGTGCGGCCGCCCATTGGTTGAAGAGTTTTCTGGGAATATGGACCTATAGATCGAGCCGAAATTTTTTCTGATGCGCGATGAATCAATTTTGTAAAAAAGATATACCCAACTGATATTGGATTTTTTAGATATACTTTGTATTCAGGATCATAAACAGCCGTTTTATATTTAGCTCCCGTATATTCCATTAAAATATTCAGATTATCAGGACTAATGCTATCAAACGGTTTTTGTATAGAATAAATAATTTTGTCGATATTATTAGGATTGGTTTCCAATGTCACTTTAAATTCATCAAATAATTTTTTCTTTATTTCAGAATCATTAATAGACAATTCAAGTATCCCTTCATAATATTTATATATATTATGAATTTTTTCGTTTTGATATATCATTTCTAAGATATTTTCTTTTCCCTTTTGTAAAGCTTCCGATAAATGCAATTCATACAACTGACCGGAATTCATTCTGGATAATATACCAAGGGGGTTTATTATAATATCTAGCTTTCTACCGTCTTCGGTAACAGGCATTTCTTCATCTGGAACGACCCGTGATATAACACCTTTATTACCATGTCTATTAGCTATTTTATCACCAACTCCAATCGATTCTTTGTAAATGGCTTTGATTTCTATATAAGTTCCATTTATGTATGTTCCTTTTCTTGAAAATTTCTTTTTAGAAGTTTCTTCTTGAGTTAGAATGCCGTGATCGTTGACTAGTTCAGTAATTTTTTGCTTGGATATATACGGAGATAGAGCATCTTTAATAGATGAATATTCCTCTAACTGATAAGAATTCATCCTCCCTATAAATTTATTAAACTCGTGTATTTTTTTATTCCATGAGTTAGAATATACAGTAACCGAAACAATCTCACAATCTCTCGGGGCCCTATATTCGTTAGGCTGATTATTTATATTTTCAAGTCCTATATCGGTTGATATAATCTTCAATTTTGCATACGCATCTCCGCTTTTAATGGTCTCTCCGACGCTAGGCAATGGCTTGTATTCATCATCGTCTAAAGATAATAGAATCTTCCCACTATCTATAGTAAAGGACAGATCTATCATATGCGGGGACGTAAATCCATTTTTACTTACACTTTCGGATATAACAATTCCGTCTTCGTAATTATATCCTTTCCAAATACAAATACCAGTTAATAAATTTTTACCAAGAGCTACTTCGCCATCTTGTATATAAGAAGAATACGTAATGCAATCGCCAATCTTAAATGTATCGCCAATATTTAAAGATGTCAACATTACATCTGAAATACTCTGATATAAATTATTATAGCCAAGATCATAGATCTCCGGCGTATTATCATCATATAAAACAATTAACAATCTGTGATTTTTAAATATAACCTTTCCGTTTTTTGGAGCTTTATTGTAGAACGTTGTAGATTCTATATTCAGACCTTCGTTTCCAGATCTTATTATTGGCTTTTCAGAGTTTTCTATATAGATACTTTGCTTCATCTGGCTAGTCGCCATTTGAAGGCGGGTCTGATCATCATTTTCCATAAAAGGAACATATTTAATAGGATAACTAGTAATATCCTTATTTGCATGATCATCAAACTTTTCGAACTTCCCGAGTTTGTCAATAGATACATCCGGTACCATATTTAACAATACACCACAGCTATCCCTATCCGGGGTATCGGCGGGGCAAATGTAACCATATTGACTATCATCCATATTCCTGAGATCGGGAGGAATATTTTCTTTTTTAAATCCGCCCGGCCCCACGAGAGTTGCTTGATATAAAGCAGCTACTTCCCCTATTGGATTAACAGCAGAATGCACCCGAACGATATCTGATACAGAACACGAAGAGATAATAACATTATTGGGGATATTATATTTTGTCCCTATCTTTTTAAATAATGCTACCGAAAGGCCATATACATATTTAATCAACCCAGACAAGATATATTCTGAAAATCGTATGCGTTTATTATTAACATCGGTGACAGAAAGTGGCCCATCTACAATAGCTTGTATAAATTCGGTTATGAGCGTAGGGCCACTAATGAATTCTTTATTGAATATATCGATCTCATATGATGCCTTCAGGGAATGCAAAAACTGCTTGGCTTTTTTTCTCGGATCCGGATTTTTGGTAGATCCTAACAATATTTCTCCCAAATCTTCTTCCATATCATGACCAGAATTGTTCGAATATTTTTTATATAATCTATCAGTTTCTGTTATAATATTTTCTAGATGAGTTTGAGCGGCAGGATCTATATTGTCTAAATTAAGAGACTCGAGATATCCGTCAAACGTTTCTTTGTTTATGGTATTAACTAATAGTAATGGATAATACACGGGTGTATTATTAATAGTTACCATCATATCTTTTTTATTATATATCGCGGATGTAATATTTGTTTTTAATCTAATCTTGTCGGGTTCTTCGGCGCGATGTATAATATGGCGATCTATCAATTGATAAATGGGTATTTTTTTAACCCCGCCAATTTGAAAAAAATGATTATCTATCAAAATAGGAACATCGATAGTATAAAACAAGGTTTCGTTATTTGGAGTAGAAATATTTATTTTCAGAGTTTTATATTTATCTGTTTTTAGATCTTCCTTGCGGCGTTCGCCTTTCTTAAGCCATTCGTAATTGATTGTTTTATAACCATTTACGTTAACTCCGGCAGAAAACATTTTATATATATTACTTGCTATTTTATCCAAATCCCATTCATCTGATCGTCTATTAAGTATATTACTCATTAAATATAATCTCCGAATTAATATTTAAATAAATCTGAAAGAACAATATCTGTGTCTTGTCTACTATTGACAAGACTATCTAACATCTTGGATTTTAAATTAGAGAACGCAGTTCCGATTACCCAAGATGTTTTATCTGGTACCTTCAATATGCTAACCCATTCCGGCCTAACCGTATCCCTAGATTTAACTAATCTCCACGGATCGTTTTTGCTCCACATTAATGCAGTACATACTACCTCATAATGAATATGCTGAATACTTCCGTATTGATCAAAGATAGAATAAATTTCGTGTAAAAATTGCTCTGGTCGTTCGAATTTAAACGATTGTGGTTTATGTAGTAATCTATTAATAGCACCGATCCCGGTAATAATATCATCATTCTTAGAAGAGTTATCACCGCCAGACCCGACAACCCCGCTAAGATGGAAAGTTCTAAGAACTAATTGCGTGGTTCTTTCTCCTAACGCCTGGGTAGCAATGACACCTATTTGATTAGAATGTAATATTCCATACAAGGTTCCGTAACATTTTTTACATATTTTCTTGGATTTACAATATACAGGAGATCGAATTTTAATAGTTTGACCTATTAATTCCTTCTCGTTCTTAATAAGTTTCAATCCGGTATCGGTAATTTGATACCTCCATTTAAACGTATTCGCTATTTCTTCGGTTCCAATTGTTACTTCTATGCCATCGGTGGTTTTGCAATCCTCTGTATCACCCAATTCAATAAACACAGTACTGTAAATAAGCTGTCTAGTTAGATATCCAGATTCTCCAGTTGAAAGAGCGGTATCAAGCAACCCCTTTCTAGAGCCCCAACAACTATCAAAATATTCTTTCTTGGTAAGACCTTTTACAAATGACGATCTAATTAGATTGGGTTTGATATTATTTTTAAAATCTGCAACATAACCTCTACTATATGAAAGCTGCTTTGCTTGATCCCAAGATCCTCTAGACCCACTCTCAATATAAACAGAGAACGGCATACTTTTCAACTCATCGGTTATTTCTTTATTACCCATCACTTCATGATCTTGCTCGTGAGTTCCTTTTAGCTCATCAGCTTTATCGATTAATTTTTTGTTATAAAGATCCTGAATACTTAAAGAAAACCCCTCGAGAGTAGATACTTTAAATCCCAGATCTTTAAGTTTATCTATTGTTTTG
>Ga0224501_10000418_pt1 | contig 34596 bp, 27 predicted proteins | sample SF_Oct11_sed_USG_4_FD_169105 | JGI IMG/M metagenome (GOLD analysis project Ga0224501, IMG submission 169105) | Sediment microbial communities from San Francisco Bay, California, United States - SF_Oct11_sed_USGS_8_1 | ecosystem: Environmental > Aquatic > Marine > Sediment | place: USA... | reverse complement strand
TTTCAAAAGAAAATATGACAAAAATATTTGAAGAGATTGATGGTATATTATCCGGCTATCCGGAAGTTGGAGAATATGATCAGAAACTCAAGAGTGCAGCTTAGGCGACTTCTGTTAACCACCAGATATAGTTTATTTTTTTAAAAAAAAGTTGCGTTTTGCCCACTGTTTCTTTTATACATAGGGCCGTAACAAGATAGCTATTTGAATTACAAAATTTTTTATGAAGGGTTTGGATATGTTTATACGGTTATTGCGTCTTTACGTGTTACCTGTTTTTGTTTTGGCAATGGTGTTTTCTTCTGTTGTTATTGCCTCCGAGGATGAGGGGCTATACGATGAGGTTCCGCCCGAGAATTCAGCTTTCATCCGTTTTCTTCATGCGCAAGATGGTGAGTCCGAAGTGCCGCCAATTGTGAATGGCCGGAAGCGGGATGGCGTTAAGTTCGGCGGTATCAAGCCTTATGGTGTTGTGGCAAGTGGGACGGTAAATCTGGAGCTTGGTCAAGGTAAAGGTGCGTTCGAGACTGAGGCCGGAAAATACTATACAGCGATTTTGAAGAATAATGTGCTGACATTGGAAGTTGTTCCTGAAATCGAAAATGAACTTAAGGCCCAGATGATAGTTCATAACCTGACCGAGCGTGATAATATTACTCTTAAGACAGCGGATGGAAAAGTTTCTGTGATTGGTCCGATTGCGCCTAATAGTTTTCAGGTTCGCGAGATCAATCCTATCAAGGTTTCCTTTGCGATTTTTTCCGGTGATGAGAAATTTGTGGATTTGATTGACTGGCCTTTGGAGCGCGGCGAGAGCTATATCATTTCTGTGGCAGAAGGTGATGAATATGGCGCTGTTGCCAATTATGATCGTGCTCGGATTTCAACAGAATAAATGACTGATAGAAAGCAAAATAATATAAAAACAATTAAAGGCGCGCTATGGCGCGTCTTTGCTGTGCTGTTGATTTTTGTCTTTTCTGTGACAGGTGAAAACATTGCGCAGGCAGATGAAACAAAAGCCCAACAATTGGCCCGTCCGGGATTTAAAAACGAGGAGGGGGTAACCAATGAGGTTACGCCAATGGATTATCCTGATCTGACAGAGTGTCAAGAGACGTTATGGGATGATCTGCAATATCGCGGCGAGCGCAAAATTCTTAAACATATTCGGGCCGGTAAGGATGGTTGGCTTTTCCGTTCTGCAGATTTTCGTACTGATTTTTCTATGCCCGATGAGATTTTTAATTACATGAAGCGTGTAAATGCCGGATTGAAGGCTAAAGGTGTTGATCTTTACATTGTGCTCCAGCCGTCAAGAGCTATGCTTATGAGCAAATACATAGATCCCGAAACAATGCCGGAAGGGTATGATCCTGAAGTGGCTCGTGCAAATTATAAGGCTTTGATCAAACGGTTTAATGATGCTGGTATTAATGCGCCTGATTTATCTGATATTCCTGATGATCTTGTGTATTTCTTCAAAGGTGATCCACACTGGCGCCGTGAGGGGGCTCAATGGACGGCCAAGCAAGTCTCTAAAATGATTAAGAAAAATCCTAAATATGAGGGCATTAAGAAGGAGGAATTTTCTGTTGAGATCACATGGTGGCTAGAGAGTGAAAAAGGCGAGTTTGACGAGTTTGTAGAGGCGGTTTGTGGCGTGACTATTCCGCCCGAACGCAGGCCTATGTGGGCGACGACATCTTTGAGCGAAGAAATTTCGGAAGACAGCTTGTTTGGAGATGTTACATATCCGGATATTGCGATTATCGGAACGAGTAACACGGCGCATGAGGAAGATTTCAATTTTGTGGGTTCATTAAAACAAGAACTGAAAGCTGATATCCGTAACCGCGCAATGTCAGCCGGGGCGTTTTCCGGTTCCGGTGTGGTTTTCTATGCTACGGATGAATTTCATGAACATCCGCCAAAGATTTTGTTGTGGGAGTTTCTTTCTCACCATAATTTTGATGATCCTATTGGTTTCAGGCAAATGATTGCAGCGCTGGAGGGACCATGTGGAGGCGATGATATTTTGGCTTCAAAGGAAATTACGATTGATATATCCCAGCATATAATCGATCAGGATTTAGAGCGTATTCAGGATAAGTTGATTGACGTAACACAGTTTACTGAAGAACAGGGCAGTGAGTTAAGACGTGCCCAGAAGAGAAATGCGGCGCTTAAAGAAGGTGTTATGCACGAAGTTTTAGTTTTTGATGATCTGGAATCTAAACATATTAAGGCTAGTGAGAGTTATCTTTCAATCGAGGTCAAGAATCCTGAGGATCGCATGATAAATATAGGGACTTTATTTTCTAATGGAAACGCCGAAGAAATAAGCGTGACGCGTTCTCGCCGAGCAGAGAATAACGGGCATTATTACTGGGAATTTGATCAGAAGGAAACCAGTGATTTAAGTATGCTGCAAATTGAAACAAATAAGCCAATGGGAACAATCAAGGCAAATCTATGCAAAAGGAAAGACGGTATATAGACCAACCCGCTAAAAAGCAGGGTATTATGGCTGAGAATGGCGTGAAGATCGTCGTTGTCGGGGTGCTGTGTTTGGCCGTTTTGTACTGGAATTTAAGAAATTATTTGCCGGGTGGTGAGGTTCTTAGCAAGGAAAGGTTACAAGTTGAGATTGTAAAATGGAATGAGCCTATTGAAAAACCGTATCTACCGGATATTAGTGGGTTTACATATGAAAATCTACTAAAGCGTGTCCCCAAGGTTCAGACTGGACGTGTTTATATTGATAAAATGAAATATTATCCAGAGTTCAAAAAATTCCTTGAAAAGAAAGCCCCGCAAAAACTTCGTCTGATTCAGCGCCAAATTAGCCCTCGTGCTCTTGTTATAAAATCAGGGCATTATGATTGGAAAACACTTTATAAGGCTGTTCACACAAATGATCCAGAAAGCAAAATCATAGAAAAACAAGGCGATGATTATATTTTGCGTATGCCTCTTTTGGTTTTAAGGGGGGCATCTCTTACTATATCCGGTATTGATGTGAATGCTTTGAAGATTTCAGCGCAGAGTAACGCATTTTTGGTGAATGCGGGCGATCTATATATTCTGCGGACTAAAGTTTATGGTTGGGATGAAGAAAAGAATGATCAAGCATGGTTTGACCTCGAGCATTATAAAACCGAGAAATATAAATATCGTCCCTTTATTGCAACGTGGGGCGGCGGCGGTCTTTATTTAGTTGAGAGTGATTTCTATTCTATGGGATATTCCGGAGGGAAGTCTTACGGGCTTAGCTATTCGGCTTGTACGCCATGTCAGAAAGTTGATCCTGATGTGCCTGAGGCAACGGGCTGGGTGCTGAATAACAGATTTTATGATTTCTATTACGGGTTTTATTCATATGAAGCCGAGGATGTTGCAATCATAGGTAATACTTATATTGACAATATCGTATATGGTATTGACCCGCATGACCGTTCAAGGCGTTTGATTATTGCCAAAAACGAGGCTTATGGCACAAAGAAAAAGCACGGCATTATTATATCGCGTGAGGTCAATGACGGGTGGATCTTTGATAACCACTCCCACCATAATAAAGGCTCTGGCTTTATGATTGACCGGACGAGTGTCAATAATGTGATTGCGAATAATATAGCAGAATATAACGAGCAAGATGGCCTGACGTTTTTTGAAAGCGAGGATAATATCACTTGGGGTAATGTTTTTCGTTACAACAAAAAGAACGGTCTTCGTATCCGGAATAGCTGGGATATTCACATGTATAATGACGAGATATACGGCAATGGCGGAACTTCAGTCGAGGTTTATACCGCTAATATTGATGGGCATGAAACCCGTGATCTTGATTTTGATCCCTATACTCAAAAGGCTGGTGTAACTGTTCGAGGTGCCAAGATCAGAACAAGTGGAGCTGCAGCCTTTAAAATCACAAATGCAGAACTTTTGGGATTGTCTAATATTAAGCTTTGGGCTGGAACACATATACTTCCGAATTATTTCGATTATGATAAGGACATGTTATTGGAGAATCTGGAAAAAGAAGATGTGATGATCAAAATACAAAGCTCATGGTTTCCAGACGCAAAACCGCCTGTGAAGAAGGATCATCACGGTGCTGAAGAGTCTAATATAGACGAAGAAGAATATAATTGAGTTAAGAATGCAGAATATTAAGCTGAGTGGATTTTTGTTTATAGTATTTCTGGCATTATCTTTTGGGATGGCAGTTTTCTATATGCCTAAAGGTTGGGAAAATGTCGAAAACCCAACACGTGAATCTATTATGGTTGGTACGTGGACACCTGATTTTGAAAAATCCTTAAATGAATCATTGCCGGTTTTTGAGCCTAGCCGGAATTTATGGGGGAAAATCCAGTATCTTCTGTTTGGACAGGGGCGTAAAGGTGTTGTTGTTGGTGAAAATGGGTGGTTGTTCACGGATGAGGAGTTTTCCTGTCTTCCGTCTTCCTTACAACATATGGCCGAGAATTTGGATTATGTTGCTCAAGTTAAAAATATGATTGAAGGCAGAGGTGCAAAACTTCATGTTGTGCTTGTGCCAGCAAAGGCTCGTGTTTATGAAGAGCATCTTGGCCGCAACAAAATCACGCAGTGCCGGAAGGATGTTTATTCTGATGTCCTTTCTTTTATGAAGAGCAATGAGATTACGGTAACCGGTTTGCTGGATGGCATCAAAAGCCATAAGAATAAAGATACGCTTTTTCTTAAAAGTGATACGCACTGGACGCCGGAAGGCGCAGGTTTTGCTGCGGAACTTGTGGCAAAAGATTTTAATCTTTCAGGTGAAATTGTAAAAAAGTCTTACGTTACTGAACATACTCAAAATATAGAGCATGAGGGTGATTTACTTCGTTATTTGCCGGGGGTCAGCGATGAGGTAATTAGGCCGGATCATCTATCTGTTTATAAAACAGAAGAAGTGCACGCGGAAGACGGGGCTGAGGTTTCAGAATCTCTTGATTTATTCGGGGATGATGTTCCGCCCGTGACTCTTGTGGGAACAAGTTATAGTGCCAATTCCAAATGGCATTTTGCAGAGTTTTTGAAAGGCAGGCTACAGGTTGATGTTTTTAATGCGGCGGATGAGGGGCTAGGGCCATTTGCTGTGATGAAAACCTATTTAGGTGGTAATGCATGGAAGAATTCTATGCCTTCGATTGTGATCTGGGAAATTCCGGAGCGTTATGTGGTTGTGGATCAATCACAAAAAGAAAAGTAGAGACACTTTAAGTGGTCTGAAAAAATATTAGTTTAAGAAATCAATTGATTAAGAGGAACCTTATGAGAACAGTTCTTTTGTTCATAATCATAATGCTGGTTTGCAGCGTTGGAATATATGTTGCACTGGATCGTGGCATCATTGATCTATCAAAGCTCAGGGGTGACGTTGAGTCTACAGAAAAAACAGTGCGTAAGGATAAAACTAAGCAGGTTAAGGCCTCGAAACCTAAAGTACAGGTAAAATCTAAGGAACAAATACAACGTGAAAAGAAGGCTGAAGAGAAACGTCTTCAAAGGGAACGGATAAAAGCGCAAAAGAAACAGGGCTATATTGCGGAGCCTTCATGGGAGCCCGAGCCAATTAAACCAAGTAAAGATGAGATTGATATATTTGATCTGAACGGGCCGTATGGTGATTCACAAAGTTGCATGGCTTTATTGGAGGAAGAATCCTACAAAAAGAACGAAAACCAGAAATTTATGGTGCCGGGCAAAGACCATTGGATTTTTCGTACACAGCAGGATTTTTATCCGGTTTATAAATACCGTGAAAATAAGGCTGAATTATATCGCATATTTGCAGAATCATTGCGTTTAAAGGGGACGGAATTGGTGATTGCCTATTTGCCGCCGCGTTCCGTATTGGCTTCAGATAAAATAATATCAGGGAATAAACACATTGAAGATTTTGATGTCGATGAGCTAAAGAGCCAGTTTTATGGGCTTCTCGAAGCTTTTCAAAATAAAGGGGTTAATCTGACATCGATATCTTATTCTGAAGATGGGTATAAATATTTCAATTGGGCGGATCATCATTGGAGTACAGAAGGTGCGAGAGCTATGGCTCAATCTGTTTCAGCTATTATAAAAGAAACGGATCAATGGAAAGATTTGCCCAAAGAAAAATTTACGACTGTCAGGAAGGGAGGAAAAGTATATGACGGGCTTTACGGTAAGGTTATCCGTGATATCTGTGGTTTTGTACCTTATCCTGAGCGTGATTATGTCTATGAAACCACCAAAGAAGTAGGGGATTTGTTCGGGGAGTCTAACCCTCCTATTGTGCTTATTGGGACCAGTAATAGCAAAAGAGGGGAGTTTAATTCCAATTTTGATGGTTTTTTGAAGGAAGACTTGTCTCTTGATGTGTATAATGTAGCACTGACAGGCGGGGGAATGGACGATTCCGTTATTGGCTATTTGGAATCGGATACTTATAAAAAGCAAAAGCCGGCTTTTTTAGTCTGGGAATTGCCTAGCTATTATAATCTTGGTGGTTCCGGGATGGAAATGGCATTAAGGCGGGCAATCCCTGCGGCTCTTGGGCCCTGTGAGGAGCCTATTCTTACTTTTGGGCCTGAACCGATCACAGGAAAACGCATTAGAGTTGTCAGTGAGATCGAAAAGCAAAAAATCAGAACTGATCATGTCTATCTGGAATTGAAATTTGACCGTCCGCTTAAGAAGGATATTTCTATTTCTATCAAAACGACGGATCGTAAGACAAAACTGGTTAAGTTTGAATCTCCGCATGAAGGGAAAGAGGATCACTTGTTTTTTCTTTTGACGGGGGAAGACGATGAATCTTTTCTGTACTCGGTTGCCGTTAATAACAGCAAGCAGAATTTTGAAGGCGTAAATGTAACGGCTAAGCTGTGTAGCTTGCCCGAAGATGTTCTTTCAAGGGAATAACCCTAGGCAGGCTTGGAGGTATGCCTTGATTTGAGGGCTTTATTCTACTTTGTTTGTGTTTTCTGTAAAATAGTTATATATACATATCAGAGAAATTTATATATGAGGTTTGAAATATGAAAAATGTTTTGGATAAATTAAAAAATGTTTTGAATAAATTAGTAGATGGAGCTAGTTCGGTTGGTAAATCGCTCTATGAAAAAGGGAGAGCTGGATTCGCTATCATAGGAATGGTTGCTACTGCGACTACAGTAGAAAATCACCTTAAAATTAGTGAAGATATCAAAGAGGGAATTGATAATAGTGCGCAAGCCACGACGAATTTGATTGCGGCGGGCTCTCAAAAACCTGTTAAGATAGAACGAACAAATAATGAGCATGCGCCCATTCATATTCAGGTTTCATCTTCAACAGATAAAAAGGCATCCCAAGATCTTGCAAATGAGCTTAAATCTAAATTAAATATGGATTTTTATGTAAGGAAAGAAGGCGGAAGTTATAAAGTCGTATCTAAAAATAAAATCTTTGATGGATGTGAAGAAGTTAAAGATAAAGGGTATGCTTGTATAGATAGACCAGATATTAGCTAATTTTCTCTAGTCATTTTCATACGATTTTGTCTTGCCATAGAGAAAAACTGCATTTCCGCCAACCCGGCTGTGGCGTACGGGGTGAAATTGTCTGAGCAGTTTTAATGCATCGGGATCTTTATATTCCTTATAGTAAGGCACAAGCCAGACAAGATTAGAGTAAGTAATGGTGCGCGTTAAATCTTGTTTTTTACCTGTAAGGGTTTGGAAATAGCTCTGGTCGTCGATATTAAGCAAAAGGCGTTTGGCCAATCTCTGTAGTCCATGGTCGTTTTCCTTATAAAGATTGATACCATTAGCTTGCGCGATTTGTGCAAGATAAAACAAAGGTATGGCAGCATAATGATGATAATTATAGGCCTTTTTGCCTCGAATTAATTCTGTAGGCAATGTACCATCCATCTGAATATGAGATATGGCTCTTTTAGCTTGCTTCATGGCCCAGTTAAATTGTTCCTGATCATTGTTGACAACTGCGCCATTTGCTACGCCCCAGACTGCCCAATACATGTGATTGTTATTACGGGAGTTAATCTCGGGTTTGCGGCTGAAATCTGCTATGACCTGAGCGGTTAGGCGGTGAATCCAGTCTTTAACACGTATTTTTTGATCTTCATCCAAATTTTCTTCGCTGCGAATTTGTAAAAATGCCAAAGAGATGGAGGCCAAGGCCCATTTGCGGACAAATTCCCCCATATGGTTGGCTTCACCCATAAACCCATCTGCTATTGCCCAGTCATCCATCCAGTTGAGCATGCACTGCGCTATTTCGATGCGATGCGGCCATGACATCAGGTAACGGTTACCCATCACTGTAAGCTGGCTTTCAAGAATTTTGATATTTTCTGTATCTCTTAGATATTTTGCGTAGGCCTCCTGATCAACCTCGGAAGAGTTCTTGGAAGCCTTGCTGTACATGGAATTGAAATGGAGATCATGGATTGGCTCAGGTGTTTCCTTACATTTGAAATTTGCAGTGAAAGGTTTTTCTACACGATCTTGAATGTCAGATAAGTCAAAAGGGGGTTGTAGACCCTTTGTTTTTTGATGTGTTTCTTCTGAATCGCAAGAGATTAAAAGAAGGAGACACGGCAAGACCCAAAATAAGCGTTTTCTAAGATTAAAATACATGTTTTGTTGATACTCTTTGTAATAATGTTTTCATCTCTCGCAGACTTATATATCAATACGGAGTACTTAAAAAGTGAATTAAGTGCGTTATTTCCTTGTATTTTTCGTAATAAATCTGTAGAAGAAGGCGCAAAATTTTTTGTAATAAAATTTCACAAGTGAGAAACGGGAGAAAATGTGATGAGAATTAGTGTATTCGGTTTGGGTTATGTAGGCGCGGTTGCCAGTGCTTGTCTGGCGGAATCCGGGTTTGATGTTATCGCCATTGATATGGACCCTATTAAAGTTAAATGTCTTGCAGAAGGACGTTCGCCGATTATCGAGCCGGACCTTCCTGAAATGATCAAACGCAATGCGGATAACGGGAGGCTTAAAGCTACTCTTGATGTTCGTGAAGCGGTTATGAATTCCGATATATCCTTGATTTGTGTGGGTACGCCAAGTAATGAAGATGGTTCATTGAAACTGGACTATGTTGAAGCGGTTTGTGCACAAATCGGAGAAGTAATTAAAGATAAAGAGGAGTTTCACTCTGTGGTTCTTCGCTCAACAGTTGTTCCAGGTACGGCCCGCGATATCGCTATTCCAGCTTTGGAGAAATCCTCTGGCAAAAAAGCCGGTGAAGGCTTTGGTTTTGGTAATAACCCTGAATTCCTGCGCGAAAGTACAGCGATTTACGATTACTTCAATCCACCAAAAATTGTTATTGGTGCCAAGGATGAGAAAACAGCCCAGATGATGAAAGATGTTTATAAAGGCATTGAAGCTGATCTGGTTGTTTGTGACGTTGAAGTTTCCGAAGGTGTGAAATATGCGGATAACGCATGGCACGCCATGAAAGTCGGTTTTGCCAATGAGCTTGGTAATATCCTGAAGGAACTAGGTGTGGACAGTCACAAAGTCATGGATATTTTCTTCCTTGATACAAAGCTGAATATCTCCAAAGCTTATCTGAAGCCCGGTTTTGCTTTTGGTGGGTCATGTTTGCCCAAGGACGTTCGTGCAATTCGCGCAAAAGGTAAGGACAAGGATATCCAGACACCTATTTTTGATGCGCTTCTTGAAGCCAATGACGAGCAGGTGCGCCGCGCGAAGTCTATGATCGACAAGTCCGGCAAGAAGAAAATCGGTATGATGGGCTTGAGCTTCAAAGCCGGTACTGATGACCTTCGTGAAAGTCCGCTTGTGACTTTGGCCGATCTCCTTCTTAAAGATGGTTACGAGCTTACGGTTTATGACCCATGTGTTTTTGAGGCAGCTAATATGGAAGGTGCTAACCAGAAATATATCCGCGAAGGTATACCGCATATTTCAAAATGCCTGACCGAGAATGCAGAGGATCTTTTGGCTGTAAGTGATCTCGTTGTTATTGGTAACGGTAATAAGGATTTTGCGACAATTATTAATAATAAGGCTAATGATAACCTTGCAGTCATTGATCTAGTGCGCTTAAATGATGAAACTCTCGAGAAGAGAGAATCTTATACTGGTATTTGCTGGTAATTATTCGGGTCATCATCATATTACTCATACGGAGAAAGAAGGGTTCAAGATGGAAGACTTTGGTCGGAAATCGTTTCTTCCCAAAGGGACGTTCGGTTTTACTGTTTATACAGTATTATTGATCGTCCTTGTCTCCACTTTACCTGCTGTGGCGCTGGATCCTTCATCGACACAGTTTATCCTCGTTGTCGGGGGGTTGGCTGTCTGGCGCTATAGTTGGGGCCTAATTCATTTTACGCGTTCTGTTATATATCATAGATATGTATTTCCCAAAATGCGCCGTGAGGTTGATTCCCGAATTGATGAGTTAATGCCGTCTCATGTGTATTTGCTGGTCACGGCCTTTCGGATCGAGGCACAGACCGCCGGTGAAGTTTATGCAGCCGCTATTCGAGAAGCGATTAATTGCGGTGTTCCTGCAACGATTGTTGCCTCTATTGTCGAAATGTCCGATGAGATTATGTTTAAGCAGATTTTCGAGATGCTTGATCCTCCCGGGCATGTAAAGCTCCAGATTGTCCGGATTCCCGGTACTGGAAAGCGCGATGGACTTGCTCAGGGTTTTCGCGCGATATCCCGTGATATGCCTGCGCCTGATGCTGTTGTGGCTGTGATTGACGGTGATTCGATTCTTGGCGAGGGGCTAATTCGCAAATGTGCGCCGTTCTTCAAATATATGCCGAATCTTGGGGCTTTGACTACGGATGAGGAATGTCATGTTAAGGGCAGCAAGATTATCCGTGAGTGGCACCATTTGCGATTCGCGCAGCGCCAGATTCTAATGAACTCTGTTGCTTTATCCAAAAAGGTTTTGACACTTACGGGACGGATGTCGATGTTTCGCGCCGAGATTATTACTGATCCTGATTTTATACATGACGTGCAAAACGATTCGATTGATCACTGGCGTCTGGGTAAATTCAAGTTTTTGACGGGGGATGATAAATCAAGCTGGTATTGGGTTATCAAGCGCGGCTATGACATGCTTTATATTCCCGATACTGTTGTCATGACGGTTGAGCATCCTCCATCACCGTATTTCCTGCGGGCTTCGACACAACTTATGTTCCGTTGGTTTGGGAATATGCTGCGCACAAATGGTCGTGCCGTTAGATTGGGCCCACACAGAGTAGGGCTGTTTGTTTGGTGGTGTGTGGTTGACCAGAGAATTTCCATGTGGACATCATTGGCCGGTCCGGTTTTTGCGATCATGCTTGTCATTAAACATTCTGTTGCGTTCTTCCCTATTTATATTGCGTGGATTGGGTTTACGCGCTGGATAATGACTTTGATGTTGCTGACCTCGCGTCCTGTACTCAGTTGGTATTATCCGTTTTTGATCTATTACAACCAGATATGGGGCTCAGTCATTAAGACTTTCGTGTTTTTCCGACTCGACCAGCAATCATGGACGCGCCAAAAAACGAAATTGCAACGTGGCATGAGTGGTTGGCAAACAAAATTTGTGAAATTTACATCTCATTATGTCTATGGCATAGCTATGACAGTGTTTGTTGCGCTGGTCGGTTTCTTCTCCGGTGTAATGGAAGTTCCTTATTGGATCTTTAGCTAAGATATTGTCCACCATTAACTTTTGACTAATATCAAAAATACCTTTCATTCTTAGTACATAATTATCTAAAATTTTAATCAATATAAAGTTGAAACTCCGCAGAAAACTTATGTTTTTATGTTCATCAAAAATTAACCTAATGCTGATTAGTATTAGATCAGGAAAGTAAAGATACATTCGTTATCAATAGAAATAATCATCTTTCTATAAAATTAGCAAAGACTAATAAAATATAAGACAACAAAAAATATAATCTGCGTTGTGTTTCGACTATTTGCGTAAAAGGAGAACTCCATGACTGTGTATGATCCACGTGATTACGGTGCTAACCCCAATGACAATATTGATGATACCGCGGCTATACAGGCTGCATTAGATGCGGCAAGAGATGCCGGAGGTGGCCAGGTTTATCTGGCAGCCGGAACCTATATAATTTCCAGTACTGATAAAGCTTCAGAAGGCGGTATTCGTATCTACAGTAATACGGAGCTTTTTGGTGACGGTATTGGTGAAACTATTTTGAAAGTTGCGGATACACAGGAAACCAAGATTTCGGGGGTCATTAGAACGCCTGTGAATGAGGTAACGGAAAATGTAATTATTCGTGACCTTACGATTGACGGTAACCGCGAAAATGTTACGGCTGAAATTGATGGTATTCAAACGGGCGTTCTGCCCGGTAGTCCGGAAGCGGATAATAATATTCTGATTGAACGTGTAGAGATACATGACGTATCACGTATTGCGTTTAATCCTCACGAACAGACAACGAATCTTACTATTCGTGATTGTATTGCACACCACAATAGTTGGGACGGTTTTATTGCTGATTTCGTATCTAATGCGGTTTATGAGAACAATATTGCCTATGCCAATGACCGTCACGGTTTTAACATCGTGACACACAGCCATGACGTTGTTCTTCGTGATAATATTTCCTACGATAATGGCGAGCAGGGTATTGTTGTCCAGAAAGGCTCTGGAAGTCAGTCTATTGATGGTTGGGAGGATATGCTCAACTACAATATCTTGATTGAAAACAATGAAGTTTACGGCAATGGCAAGAACGGAATTTTGCTGAAACAATCTGAATATTCGCAAGTTATTGGCAATAATGTCTATGGCAATGGCGCGGATGCTATTCAACTTGAAGGCGCTCATCATATTGTTATTGACGGCAATATTCTGCGCTCGGAGAATTATGCGGTCAGCCTGAAACCTTATACAGGAAGTCTGGGTGGTCCCGGTGATACATATGACAACCTTATTATCAATAATGACATTATATCGGGACGTTTTGCTTTTAATGAAATCGGCGACACGACGGTCAATAATGTCTATGCCGGTAATGGTGTAAGCGCAGATAATGTCAATCTTAACGATTCGTCTGTTTTGTTGGATGACTCATCAGCGTATACATACATCAAGCTATCTATTTCTGCGGCTTTGCCTGATAATTATTTGCAAGGCGATCAAGTCGCTACGACGACAGATAGTCAGGATTCTCAGACTGCTCCGGTTCAGGACACAACGACGCAGGAACCTGTCATTGATGAAACATCTGATCCTGTGTTGGATATGGAAGTTATCGAAGCTTTGTTCCTGAGTGGTGATAAGGATAATAATACACTGGAAGCCGGAGCTGGCGATGATACCCTCAAAGGGCGTGCCGGTGACGATACTCTTATAGGTGGAGCCGGTGATGATTATTTGGAAGGTAATGCCGGCAATGACATCCTTATTGGTGGGGAAGGCCACGATAAACTCAAGGGCAGTTCCGGTATAGACAGTTTTGTCTTTAACAATCTTAATGAGGCTGGTGATGTCGTTGTGGATTTCAATTATGCAGAAACAATTGATATTACAGATATTACGTCACAATTTCTTGGTTTTACACGTGATCTGGCCTTTGATGCCGGTTATATCCAGATTGTTCAGCAAGGTTCGGATGTTGAAATTATGCTGGATAGTGATGGCTATCTGGGTTCAGCGCAGGCTGTAAGTCTCGTGACTTTATCAGGTGTCAGAGGTGAAAATCTGAGTATTGAAAACTTCATTACTTCGGAAAAAGGTGTTGAGAACGTAGAGCTGGACAGTAATTTGTCCATGGTTTCCATGTATGTGGAAGGCACGTCCGGTCAAGATGTTCTTGTTGGCGGAAATGCGGCTGATGTCATCAAAGGTTATGCCGGAGATGATATTCTGGTTGGCCATGGCGGCGGAGATGAGCTTTGGGGTAATAGCGGTAATGATATCCTTTATGGCGGCGATGGTGCTGACGTTATGAAGGGTGGAGACGGCTCCGACAAGTTTATCATACAAGGAACACAGTCCGGTGTTGATATCATTCTTGATTTTAGAATTAATAACGGCGAGACGCTTGAAATTACAGATGTCTTAAGCTTTGATCCTGTAACGGACAGCATTACGGACTTCCTTTTTCTTACGGAAAGAGATGGTAACACTTATGTCTCTGTTGATGCGGATGGCGCCGCAAACGGAGAAAACTTCGTGGAAGTGGCTAACCTTGTCGGTGTCACCGGATTTGGCGATGCCAATACACTATACGAAGATGGTGTGATAACTCTTACAACAACGGCCAGCGTTTAATCGCTGGCCATTGGCTATATCTTTATAGATAAAAAAGTGAAATAAATCATTATTTTATAAGATAAAACTGGATTTTTTTGGGTCCAGTGTCTATATAAAGTCCCGCATTCTATTAAAAATGAATAATGGTTATGAAAAAAAACGGGACAAGAAAAAGAAGTAAAATAGTCCTGCGCCTTTCTCTTTTAAGAAAAAAGGCGCATATCTTTTTTGTGGCCTATAGGAGAGGCAGGGCCTAGATATGGTATTTGCATCTCCGATATTTCTTTTTGCTTTTTTGCCGATATTTTTGTTGGTCTATTACATATCTCCGCGCTTTATGCGTTCTATGATCATATTGCTCGGAAGTTCCCTATTTTATGCGTGGTGGCGTTTGGACTTCCTGTTTATGCTTTACGCAATAATAGGAGGTAGCTGGCTTATAGCGCTTTTAATCGAGCGTTATAGGGATAATCCGAATGCGAAATGGTTCCTTAGGGTCGGGGTGAGTGCAAACCTTCTGACTTTGGGCTATTACAAATATTATAATTTCGGTGTAAGCAGTTTTCATTCGATGCTGGAAAGTTTTGGATTGGAGCCGGCAACGGGTATCGTTGAAGTGTTATTACCTATCGGTATTTCGTTCTTTGTCTTTCATGCTATCAGCTATATTGTTGATGTCTGGCGGCAAGATACACCGGCAACCAAAAATCTCTTTGATTTTGCAGCGTTTATTACGCTTTTTCCGCATCTTATTGCCGGTCCTGTTCTGCGCTATAAGGATCTCGCATGGCAGTTTACTTCGCGTACGCACAGCTATGATAAGTTCTCGGAAGGGGCATATCGCTTTATGTGTGGATTTGCCAAAAAGGTTTTGATTGCGGACTCTGTTGCGCCTTTGGCTGATGCAGCTTTTGCGCTTGAAAATCCGACTATGGCAGATGCGTGGTTGGGCACGATTGCCTACACAATCCAGCTTTATTACGATTTTGCAGGCTATAGTGAAATGGCTGTGGGGCTTGCTTTAATGATGGGATTCCGTTTTATCGAGAACTTCAATAATCCCTATATAAGCCGTTCTATAACAGAATTTTGGCGTAGGTGGCATATTAGCCTTTCTACATGGCTTCGTGATTATCTGTATATTCCGCTTGGCGGGAGCCGTAAGGGTAAGGTCAGAACTTATATAAATCTGTTTCTGACTATGCTTTTGGGCGGGTTATGGCACGGTGCAAACTGGACTTTTATCCTCTGGGGGGCATGGCACGGGATTATACTAGCCATTGAGCGTATAGTTGGAGTTGATCCAAATGCACCGGAAAGTATTTTAAAGCGCTATTCAACGATGTTCATGACATTTATTTTTGTCATGATAGGATGGGTGCTGTTCCGTGCTCATAGTGTGGAATCAGCGTTTGCATTTTATTATGCGATGCTGGGGATGAATGGAATAGGGCTTAGCGATGCTTTGATATGGCAAGTTAAAGGTATACATTTGGTAGCCATGTTTGCTGGATTATTACTGGTCTTTATCGCGCCGCATTTCGAGAAAAATCGTATTCCCGTTGAGCTATCTAAGGGAAGTATGGCGATGCAAACCAAACCCGGGATGATTATACAAGTTGCCGTGTTTGCATTATTTATAGTTGCAGTCACCCGATTAATTGCTATGAGTTACTCACCTTTTTTATATTTTCAGTTTTGACTATTTCCTTGATTAATAAGGATTTTACTGGATTTTTTCAGTAGGGCATATATTTTTTCATAAAAAAATGTTGCGTTTACATAAGTTTTTTAATATATGTCTTGTTCAGCTTTTATTTTTTTAACATGTAAATATTCATTAAGGGGGAAAATACATGACCGATTATTATTTTACACCTGTGCTGTTTCAGTCGATTACTCAGTTCTTTGATAATCCTTATGACGGGTCAGGGCCATTTGTAGATGGTATATACGGTATTGATACCACTCCGTATTATGGAACAATAACCGATTACGATAGGCTGTTTGGGACGCTTTATAATGACTTCTTCAATATAGAGGATAGTAATGGCAACCAACTTATAAAGGATATTGATGAGATAGCTTCTGGTGATGGCGATGATATTATAAACCTTGCCAGTACAACGTATATACTGGGAAATATGACTATATATGCCGGTAATGGCCATGATCTTGTATACGCAAATGCCGGAGATGATATAATATATGGTAATGATGGTTGGGATCTTCTACACGGTGGTCCAGGTAATGATACGATTTACGGTGGCTTTGGTGGTGATTTACTTGTTGGTGGTGATGGCGACGATTATTTGTATGGAGAAGAGGGTTCTGATTTATTTATTATGTTCGACTCAGGAAATAACACCATTGATGGTGGTGATGGCGACGATGTTGCCGCATATGCGATGAATTTTTCCGATGCTAGTATTACTGTGAATGCTGATAGCCTGACTGTTGGGGATAATTATGGCTATTTCGGGATAGATACAATCTTTAATGTTGAAAGGCTGCATTTTTTTGACGGAACATACGAAAATGGTGTGTTTACGCCATTTAGCATGCCAGGTAACGAGAATCCGGTTCTTCAAGATGACATAGCAACAGTTGATGAAGATTCTTCTGTTATAATTAATGTGCTTGGCAATGATTCTGATCCTGATGGCGATGCACTTGTTGTTACTGCTGTTAGTGGCGCTGTGAAAGGTACAGCAGTTGTGAATGCCGATAACACCATTACCTATACACCAAATGCGAACTTTAATGGATCGGAAACATTGAGCTACACGGTTAGTGATGGGAATGGTGGTACGTCAGTGGCAAATATTGATATAACAATCAATTCGGTTAATGATGCGCCTGATGCGTTGGATGACTTCTTCACAACAGATGAGATAGTACAATTATCAGGAAATGTTCTTGCCGATAACGGAAGTGGTGCAGATTTTGACATTGAGGGAGATGTTTTAAGTGTTCAAGCCGGTGTTTTTGCAACATCCGGCGGTAACAGTGTTACGCTTAATGCGGATGGGACATTTACCTACACGCCCGGCGTTGACTTCTTCGGTGAAGATAGCTTCGAATATACTGTGCTTGACGGACAAGGCGGCGTGGATACAGCAACCGTATTCGTGACGGTTAACCCAACCCAGAATGTCACTCTTGGCGATGATGGAGACAATTTTTTTAAGAGCAACGGTAATACTAACGATAAAATGTTCTTAGGCGCCGGCGATGATACTGCAGCAGGTAAAAATGGTGATGATTACATCTTTGGTGAAGATGGTAATGATTTTTTATTGGGAGGCAGAGGTAATGATACTCTTTATGGTGGCAACGGTGATGATGTATTGTTCGGAGGAGACCATGATGACGTTCTTTATGGTGGGGCTGGTAGAGATCTTCTCTTAGGTGAAAGAGGGGCTGATACCTTTGTATTTGAGGCAGATTCAGCTTTCACAGATATTGATACTATCGTGGACTTTGATATATCTGAAGGCGATATGTTGGATATTTCCGATCTATTGATTGGCTATGACCCGCTAACAGATGCTATCACAGACTTTGTTCAAATTACGGATAATAGCTATGATATTTACTTTGCTCCCACTGAATTTTACCTAAGCGTTGATGTTGATGGTGGTGCGGATAATTTCGTGCAGATTGCCACATTTTATGGTCCGATTGGTCTGACAGATGCAGCGGCACTGGAAAGTTCTGGTAATTTGATTACAGTTTAATAAGAATCTTTTTACGCAATTATGAGGCAGGCTGGTTTTATGCTAGCCTGCTTTTTTTGATCCAGAATTTTAGGTTGATTTTGGCTTTTTGTAATATACTCATAGCACTTCCATATTGCCTGATAAATGTATCAAGTTCTTTTGGTTTTCCGGCTTTGCTATAACTAAGAAGGGCATCGGCGTAGAGATTATCGCAAAATGTACCGAGCGAAGATTGTTTTTGTTTAAGGTGATAGGCTGTGTTTATAAAAAGACGAGCTTTTTTGAAGTGATCTGTTTTTCCTGTATAAAGGTTATCCTCATGGATCAATTGTATACCCAGTTCATTTTTAATGTGAATGCCTTTTGCGCTGGATAAAGCCAGAAACTTTATATAGTGATCACTGATATAGATGGATTCTGCGGTTGGCAGGGGAAAGATGAAGTCAATCATAATCTTGCGGAATGACAGGCCGGAAGTGGCTGGGGCGTAATAATCCAGCTTCCCATTTTTCATCATTGAAATTTTATCAATGATTTCCATTTCTGTATCATCAAGAGTTCCGGCATCTTTGAAACTCTTCTTTAGCGCATCATCATTAATGTGTTTAAGCTCATGGAAAATCCAGCCGATATCAGGATAATCTGCGTAGAGTTTTTTGATGGTTTTTATTTTATCGCTATGAAAAAGGTCATCCGCGTCTAGCAGAAAAATAATATCGCCAGTGGCTTTCTTGACGCCTACATTAAAAGCTGCAGCTTGTCCGGCATTGGGCTGGAAAATGGCCGTAATTTTATCGCCATAGCTTTCAAGAATACTTTTTGAACTATCGGTTGAACCATCATCGACTACGATAATTTCATCGACCGGAGTTGTTTGGTTTAAAACGCTGTCGATGGCGTGAGGAAGGTAACGCCCGTAATTATAATTCGGTATAATGACCGAAGTTCTCATAAGGTTTTCTCTTTTTTACAATGGGTTATTTTATATATTATGAAAAAATAGTGTGCAAGATCTATTGTATATCTTTTCCCCAATCTAAAAGGTTCGCTGCATAGACGGTGTACCCATTCCATCTTGATTTTCCTGACCCATTCCGGCGCTCGTTTTTTGTGGCCGGAATAAAAATCTGCCCAGCCGCCACCGCAAATGATCAGTGAAGAATGTTCGAGTTTTGCAAGCTTGCCGGAAAGGATTTCCTGACGGGGCATGCCCATGCACAGGATTAGAATGTCTGGTTTCACACTATTATATTCTTCAAGATAAAACTCATCAAGATGGAATCCGTGCTGCATTGGGGCAAGATTATGATAGCCTTCATCTTTCAGACGGGCGCGGAGTTTTCTCAGTGCTTCATCCGATGAACCCCAAACTGCGATTTTTTTGTCCTTATTGGCGTGCAGGATTTTCGGGATCAGATCGGTGCCATTCAGGTTTTCTGTTTTTTTCAGGTTCAGATATTTAAACCCAAGTTCCAGGCCAATTCCATCACGTAAGAGATAATCACTTGCGAGAAGTTCCTTAAGAAAATTGCCATTACAAGAGGTCAAATTCACTCCATGTGCATTCAAAAACAAAATACGTTTTGTTTGATTAATGATGCTGGCTTGATCAATATTCCAACTTAGAGAATCTTGCTCTGTTTTTTTTAAAGCTTCAAGAATTTCTGGATATATGTTTAATTGCATAAGTTCTTGATTAATTATTATGAAATGTCATAGTTTCTCGCGAAATGTATAGGCATTTTTATCCCTCTTCAAGGCCAAGAGTAACCATATTAGGGAACAATTTATGAAGAAAAACAAATATATCCTGATCTCGCCTTGTAAAGATGAGGGTGCTTATATTGAAAAAACATTGCGGTCGGTTTTGAACCAGACAATAAAACCTGTGCAATGGGTGATTGTCGATGACGGGTCGAGTGATAACAGCGTCGAGATCATTAAAAAATATAAGGAGCAAATGCCGTTCATCAAGATCGTTATCCGTCCCAAAGGCGAGCGTAAAGTCGGGGCAGGGGTTATCCATGCCTTTAATGAGGGACTAAAACATATTGATGTGCCGGATTATGATTTTCTTTGCAAATTCGATGTCGATCTTGATCTCAAGCCCCGTTATTTTGAAGTCCTGATGCAGCGTATGAACGAAGACCCGCGTTTGGGGACATGTAGTGGAAAAGCTTATTATATTCATCCGCAAACAGGCGAGCGCAAAAGCGAGTTGTGTGGAGATGAGGCTTCGGTTGGGATGACAAAGTTTTACCGCCGTGATTGTTTCGAGCAAATTGGCGGGTTTGTCGCAGAAGTTGGCTGGGATGGCTATGACTGCCACCGTGCGCGCTGGTTTGGTTGGCGGGCGCTGAGCTGGGATGAACCGGATTTGCAGTTCATTCATTTAAGGCCTATGGGCTCCAGTCAGAAAAGCATTTATCGCGGACGTATCCGCCACGGAAAAGGACAGTTCCATATTGGTACGCATCCCTTGTTTTTCCTGATTAGCTCGGCTTATCGTTCTGTGCGCCAGCGTCCCTATATTACAGGGACATTTTTTTCTATCTACGGTTATATCAAGGCGTGGTTGAGCGGAGAGAAGCGATTTGGTGATGCGGAGATGGTCAAATTTATACAATCCTATCAGATGAAGGCCTTGATGGAGGGCAAAGGGCCTGCCGCCGAATGGGCATTCAGGCAACGCGCCAAGGCTTTGGGGATTGAAGTATGAGTAAGACAGTCGGCATTTTTTTGAACCAGTGCCTGCCTTTAAGCGAGATTTTTATTTATCATCAGGCTGCGTCTTTGCATGAATATAAACCTCGATTTATAGCTTGCCGTTGTGTGCCAAGTCCTATCACATATAATATTCCGGTGACGTGCCTTAATAATGGTGGCGCGAAGGGAAAAATTGCAGAGGCTATTTTCAAACTTTCTGGAAAAAGTAGGGCATTATTACATGCTGTTAAAGAATGCGATGTGATTCACGCGCATTTTGGGCCAACGGGTTGGCTTGCAAGTCGACTGACTGCGAAGACGGGTAAGCCTTTGATTGTGACGTTGCATGGTTTTGATATTCTAAAAAATAATATAAACCGCAAAGATGATGGCGTGCTTCAATCTATTTATAATAAGAACCGTGAATTACTGGGCCAGCGCGCGAGTAAATTTATATGTGTGTCCGAGTTTATGCGTCAAAAAGCTATAGAATTTGGTTTTCCTGAAGAAAAATGTGTCGTTCATTATATGGGCATTCCACTAAAAGAACATGTTCACACTAAAGTGCCTATTGGCGGAAAGATAAAACTTCTTGCAGTTGGGCGGCTTGTCCCGTTTAAGGCCCATAGCAAATTGATCGAAGCAGTTTCGATTTTGCAAAAAGAGGGGCTTGATGTTTCTTTGACAATTATAGGAGATGGACCTTTAAGAAAAAGCCTTGAAAAGCAGGCTGCGGAAAGTCTGGTAGATTACAAATTTATGGGGGCACAGCCTCATGATGTGGTTTTAAAGGCGATGAGCGAGCATCATGTTTTCTGTCATAGCAGTGTGACGCAACCCAACGGGCAGACCGAAGCTTTTGGGCTTGTTTTACTGGAGGCTCAATGGGCGGGACTGCCGGTTGTAGCATTCCGATCAGGCGGTGTGCCGGAAGCAATCAGTGAGGGACATACCGGCTTTCTGGCCGAAGAAGGAGACGTACAGGATTTTGCCGAAAAACTTGGCGACCTGATAAAATCACAGGAAACTCTGGAGAAGTTCTCAATGGCGGCGCCGGAATTCGTTCAGCAGAATTTTGATAACAAGAAACAGAGCAGAATTTTGGAAGAGATTTATAATTTTGTCTTGTGCTAATGTAATATTTGCTCGGGCGTAGAATTTTCTTACATGAAAAGTGTTACTATGGAAGAACGGGATATAACTGTTATTTGTGCGACATATAATCGAGCGCAAAGTTTGAAACGGATGCTGGATGCGTTGGTACGACAGAATTATAATAGGTTAAAATGGAAGTTGATCGTCGTTGATAATAACAGCACGGATCACACGCAAGAGGTGCTCAAATCCTATCTAGATAAGCTGCCCTTACAGATTTTATTCGAACCCAAACAAGGGAAATCACAGGCCGTTAATCAGGCTTTTGGGCATCTGGAAGGATGGCTGGTCGTGACAATAGACGATGATATTGAACCCTTTGATGATTGGCTGGAACAGATGGTGAGAGTAGCCAAGGAGAAGCCCGAATATGATATTTTCTGCGGCTATATCGAACCATTTTGGGAGGTGCAGCCGCCGGAATGGGTTTTGAAATGGCCACATCACGGGATTGTTTTTGCTGTTAATCCGGAATTGGAAGAAGGAGAAATTCCACCAGTCTGGGTAACAGGAGGCAATGCGGCGTATCGCCGTAAGGCTATGGAAGGTCTTAGTTATGGAGGTGGAGAATTAGGACCAAGTGCTGGGAATCAAAAATTTCCTATGGGAGAAGATGTGGCATTTTCTTTAAAGATCGTCAATCGGGGGGGAAAAGCCTATTATACAAAGGACACAAAAGTTAGGCATTGCATCCCGTCCGAGCGTATTGAAGAGGCATGGATTTTAGGCAGGGCAGAGCGATATGGACGAGGAACACCTTACGTGAGACCCGAATGGTTTGAAGGAAAGTCACTGTTTTTGGGGATGCCTGTAACAACTTTGGTTAAATATGTTACGCTGAAATTGTTGCATCCTTTCATTTATGCCTTGCCCCAGAGTAAAAGAAGATATGATTTGCTTTGGAAGTTGAATATGAGCAAGGGTATTTTGCACACGATGATGAAAGTCAACAAAGGGAAAGGCCTGATATCCAGATTTCAGCCAGTATCGGATTTTCTGGATTAAGTTTCATTATGAAAAAAAAGGGTTTCAGGAAAATTGATCAGTCCGACATTGACCATGATTTTGATCAGGGGGATTTAGGTCAGAAAACCGCTACGGCATTTGCGTTTGTTATTATGGCGCAGATTGTGGCTAATGTGGTGGTAATTCTTGGGACGATTTTTCTGGCCAGAATTTTGGGTCCTGAGAATTTTGGTCTGATGGCCATGATTGCAACGGCTTCTTCGCTTTTGATGGTCTTTGAAAATTTCGGGCTTTATTATGTGACTGTCCAGCGTAAGGATTTAAGCATTGAAGAGTTGAATTGTCTGTTCTGGGTCAATCTGGCGATTTCTTGTATTATTGCGCTTTTATTTTTTCTGGCAGCACCTCTCATTGCCTTGTATTACAAGGAACCGATATTAGAGGATATGTGTCATGCTTTATCCCTTGCCTTTCTGTTTAGGGGGGCTGCGAACCAGCATACAGCGCTTCTTAATCGCAAGATGAATCACAAGAAAACTTCGATTGCGACTATGATCGGTGCTGTTTGTGGCACCATTTTGGCCATTATTCTGGCACTTCTAGGAGCAGGGGTATGGTCTTTGGTGTGGCGTCAGGTCATGGATGCTTTTTCTCGCAGCACCATGATCTGGATATTTTCCGGGTGGATTCCAAGTTGGCATAGATGGTCAAAAGACTATATTCCTGCTCTTAAGGTCGGAGGAAATCTTACATTTACGAGGTTAATGCATTATATTTCTCAGAATTACGCGGATATATTGATCGGGCGTGTCTTAGGGGCGACGTCTCTTGGATTTTATAAGCTGGGTTTTCAAGTGATTTTCTTGCCAATCCAGCGCGTAACAGAACCTATTTCCCATGTCATGATCCCGATGCTTAGCCAGATGCTAGATGATACCGAGCAATATAGAAAAGCTTATCTTAGAGCTGTTAGTATTCTCTTCCTGATTTACTCAGCGCTAGGCCTTTTTGTTGTTATTCATGCGCCGGTGATTATTGATGTCATTTTCGGACATGAGTGGATTGGAGCTATGACTCCCATGCGGTATCTGGCGGCAACCATGCTGGTTATTGGTATTAATTCGACGTCAAGTTGGCTCTTTATTACACAGGAGAGAACCAATGAAATGTTAAAATGGTCCGTATTCCTTACTCTGGCAATTGTCTTTAGCATCTCGCTTGGGCTTCCTTATGGTATAGATGCAACGGCTTTAGCTTTTTCTCTATGTGTCTTTGCCGTTTCTCCTTTTCTTTATCTCTATGTTGGGAGAAAAGGACCGGTAAAAACCCAGGATTTCATGTGGATGATAGTGTCACACTTGCCGTTGTTATTGTCATTTTTAACTGTCCAATATGTAACAATGATACTCTATCAGGGGGTGGATACATGGGCACAAATAGGGCTGTCAGTGGTGGCTGGGTCAACATTTTTACTTCTGGCTTATGTGTTTGGACCATCACGTGAATTGATATTGTATTTAGTGTATGAAATTAGACACAAGCTTCTGAATAAGCAGAGCTAGGGGGTTTAGGTAGAGTAAATGAAATATCGCGCGGAAATAGATGGTTTAAGAGCAATCGCTGTAATGTCTGTATTGTTTTACCATGCAAAATTTTACGTGGCTGGGCATCATGTTTTTTCTGGTGGTTTTATCGGCGTAGACATTTTCTTTGTTATATCGGGCTATTTGATTACTTTTATCCTCCTGAGAGAAATGCAGGACCAGACGTTCAATATCCTTAAGTTTTATGAGCGCAGGGCGAGGCGGATATTACCGGCTCTTTTTACTGTTGCGGCTGTTACCACGGCAATTTCGTATTATATTCTGATGCCCTCGGCCTTTAAGGAATATGCAGGCTCTTTGGCTGCCACATTTTTGTTTGTATCCAATATTTTCTTTTGGAAACAAGATAGCTATACGGCGGAAGCCAGTGACTTCAAACCTTTCCTGCATACGTGGAGTTTAGGCGTAGAAGAGCAGTTTTATATTTTCTTTCCATTGATGTTATTTTTTGCATGGGTATTTTTACGTCAATATATGTTTTGGCTTATGGTTTTGGGAGCGCTTGCTTCACTTGTTTTGGCTGAATGGGCCAGCCGTTTTTATCCGGATGCCAGTTTTTATCTCTTACCAACCAGAGGGTGGGAGTTATTGTCAGGCTCACTTCTGGCTTGGCTGGATTTCAAGGGGTATGTTGCTGAAAAAGAAGGGTTTAAGCGCGCTTTGCCATTTATTGGCTGCGTGGTTTTGGGCATGGCTGTGTTCTTGATGCATGATAAGATGCCCCATCCGGGGATTATTACTGTTTTCCCGATTGTGGCTACGATGCTTATCATTCGTTATGCTGGCGGGCGTGATCCGATATCATGGTTATTGAAATTTCAGCCAGTGGTCTGGATCGGTCTGATTTCTTATTCTCTGTACTTATGGCATCAGCCGGTTTTTGCCTTTTCCCGCACTATTGCGGTAGAAGACCCTTCGGGTTATCAAAAACTTGGCTGGATTATTTTGTCCATGATTTTGGCGGGACTAACCTATTGGGCTATTGAAAAACCAACACGAAATAGAAAAGTGACCAGTGTCAAAACCATATGGAGTATTTCTGCGCTTGGCACTTTTGGGTTTTTGGTGATTGGCTTATATGTCTATCAGGCAGAAGGGCTGCCAAATCGCTTTCCTGAAGTTTTTGCCAGAGCTATTCAAGCAGAAGTCAATTATGGAGCAAAGGTAAAAGACGGAGATTTGTCCTGCAGGAATTATTTCTTTGAAAAAGGGCATTGTTCTTTGGAGTTTGGGGATGCCAAAACCACGTTAGTGACTGTTGGAGATTCGCATGTCCGGCCATTGACCCAGCCTTTGATTGACGTTCTCAAGGATAAGAATGCGCGATTTGTACCTCTTATCGGGGGGGGATGTATGTTTGCGCTTGGGATTGATATGCCTAAAAATGGTTTGGTGGAATGTGATCAGAATTATAATAATCAACGTTTGAATGTGATAGAAAGCTACACAAATCCAGTCGTGATTTTTGGCTCCCGTTTTCAAGCTCATTTACACTATGAGATCTATGATAATAAAGAAGGGGGTAGTACCAAAAAGGATTGGAAGCGTTATCTTAGTAAAGAAGAATATCGTCAATATGCAGAAGAACTGGCGGGCAAAACAATTCTGACTATTCAAGCCTTGCTGGATAAAGGCTACCGCGTTGTCATTATTTATCCCGTGCCGGAAGTCGGTTGGGATGTGCCCGGGCGCTTTATAAAAATGGCGCCGAGAGATGAAGCTAAGTTAAGTTCATGGATAAAAAATTACCTAATTTCAACATCTTACGGGGTTTTTACGGAACGTAATAAAACCGCCTATGAAACTTATGATTCAGTGCCGGATCATCCGAATTTAATTCGCATTTATCCGGAAAAACTATTTTGTAATACGGTTGCAAAAGAGCGTTGTATCACGATGGATGAAGATAAATTCTATTATCGGGATGATAATCATTTATCCTATGATGGCGGTAAATTACTGGTTGACCGGATTTTATCCTCCATGCAGGAAAATTGGGGCATTACATTTGAACGGTAATGGAAATTAAATGAAAGCTGAAATTATTATAGCGACGTATAATGCTGAAAATAGGATTGGCAGGACTCTGGATTCTTTGAGCAGGATGGCGCAGCATACTGCACTTGAGGAGGGAGATTGGCGTATTGTTGTGGTGAATAATAACAGTTCGGACAGGACGCGGGAGGTTGTGGAATCCTACAAAGACAAGTTACCGTTGGAAATTCTTGATTGTCCTGCACCGGGAAAGTCCAAAGCACAGAATATGGCTGTGGAGCGTATCAAGGCGGATTTGGTTATTTTTTCTGATGACGATGTGGAAGTGGCACCGGATTGGATGGACAAGATAGTGGCCTGTGCACATCAATGTCGGGATTTTGATGTTTTTTCAGGATTTATCAAAGGGCATTGGGAGGAAGAACTTGATCCGGATTTTAGGTCATGGATTCCGGTTGGATCTACCTATGCACTACATGATGAGGATATGGTTTCAGGTCCTTGTGATCCGGGTAAAGTCTGGGGACCGAATATGGCCTTAAGGCGATCAGTTTTTGATGCGGGGCTACGATTTGATGAGCGTATCGGACCGACACCGGAAAAGCTCTATGCGATGGGTGGGGAAACCGATCTTGCAAGGCGTGCTGCTGCGAAAGGATTTAAGTCATATTTCATTGCTGAGGCTGTTGTGAATCATCTTGTTAAAAAAGAAACGGTCAATGAGGAATGGATTGTTAAGAGAGCAGAACGGCTGGGGTATGGGATATTTGTAGATGGGAAAGATAATTATCCCAGAAAGATGCCGGATTTTGTCCCCGTCTTTCTTGAGGTGCTTTTTTTCTTTTGTTTCTGGGCATGCTTATATCCGCTAACCTTTTTGATGCGACGTTCGAAGCGAAAATTCTGGTCGCGATGGAAATTCTATTATTACCGAGGACTTATCAAAGGATATCAGGAATTTCTTTGAGGTTGTTGGCGATCGTTGATCATTAATAATGACATGAGCATAAATATCCAGAAAATAGAGCGGCTCAAAAGGACGGAACTGGTCGTCATAGACACGATAAGCAGCATAATTATTTGGCTGAAGATTAGGGCATATTGGCTGATTTCTAACTTGTTGGCAGGCTTAAAGCACAATCCTTTTCCAATGGCTTTTAAAATAATAAGCATAAAAATTATCGTTCCCGGGTACCCGATGCCTATAATCAGATCGAGATAGGAATTATGAGAACTTTGGACTTCGAAGCCGACTGTATTTTGAATTTGTGCGATAAAGGAAGAACGCTGTGCCATACCAAAACCATAACCAAATATTGGACGCTGGGCGCTGAGATCAAGCAAGGGGATCCATATATCGGTGCGTCCGCTTAAGGATATATCTTTTCCCGTAACAAAAACGATAAATTCCGTGATTAAATCGCTATCCAGTATTAGGAACGAAATCATTAGGGTGATCAAACCGATAATAATGCCAATGCGTTCCCACATGTTGGGCATGCGGAATAAAATGAGTAAACCTCCATAAATAACGCCCATGAGCGCAAAACCAATTATGGCAGTTGACGATTTGCTTAGTATGACAAAGATCAGGCTTAAGGCGATGGCAAAAGCCAGAACAAGACGGTAAATCATGCCGCTTGAATGAAATTGGTTGGCGAAGAAAAAAAAGGAGATAGCAAAAAAGGGACCAAAAATATTTTTGTGCGGAAAAAGGCCTCGCCATGCCCCGTCATGTTTGCCTGACATTATGCCATATTGTGGCATAAGGATAATATAGATCAAACATAAGTAGCACAAAGCCACGGCAAAGAATGTCATGTGATCCATTAGTTTTTTTTGTCCGAATTTGTAAAAATATAAGACCAAAGGTAAGGAGATAGCCGTAACAACTACCATGAATTTTACGGACTCTATCTGATCAACCGACCAGATTATTGAGATCAAACAAATGCTGATAAAAAGTATAATGGTTGGAGAGAATAACTTTTCGATCAAGGGCTTATAATTGTTTTCGAAAAAGAGATAGGCCAGTATCCCTGCTAGAATTAGGTAATTCATATATTTGGTGATGGAGTAATCAATGTCGCCAATATTATGCTCGTCAGAAGGGAGAAATAGCCCGATACTCGTTCCGCGGATCAAGGAAAGGTATAAGCATATAATCAGGATCAATTTTGGAATATTGACATCAATTTTCATAGGCTTGTGTAGATTCGCAGATAAAGCTTTCCCTCTTGCTTTGATATGACATGATTATATCGCTTTCCGCGCTGTTTTAGACGTGGTAATGATGGTGGCCATGACTTCAAAACCCATTTGTTTCAAGGTGTTGAGCGTAAAATAAATTAATTTGGATGGTGTCTTAATGTATCTAACGCATAAAATATTAAGGCTGTATTTCGAGAGTATCTCAATATCTGAAATAAATTCGGAATGCGGTGGGTTAATAAGGATAATGTCATATTGCGCATCAAGATCTTTATATAGATTTTCCCATTTACCAGCTTGCCGGATAACGTTTAAATCGTTTGATCGGCCGCGACTTATGAATTCGAAAGAATAGTCTTCCCGTGTTTTTGGCAGTTGATCGAGGTTTACTTTCTCTTCAATTAAATCGCTTAAGCCTGGTTCTTCTGTGTCGCCCAAGGCAGAGGTCAAAGTTGAATCACGCATATTGAAATCAATCAGGCAGATTTTTATACCCTCAAGCGCAATTTGTTGTGCAAGGCAAGTGAGCATGTGTAATTTTTCATCATTGTCTGACAAAGATATGAAGTTAAAAAATTTTTTCTTAGTGTCCTTTTCCAGATAGTGCTTAACTGAAGAAGAAATATCCCGAATGGATTCCATATAAGCTGAGAGCTGCTTTTCTTTAGGGTATTCAATAACCTTTCCTATTGAACTTTCCCCCCGCATATTCAGCTTTCTAAGTCGCGTAATATTTGGCAAACCTGTTATGTCCTGTAACTGTTTGCCGTTGTAAACTCCCGTTTGTAAGAAGTCTATAGCAATTGCCAGTGCGATACCAAGGCTCAATCCACCAATGAGTGCAACAGCTAAAATTATTTTGGGTTTGGGGCTTTTGGGTCTTGTGGGGGTAGTGGCTTCTGAGATGATTTTTGCATAAGGTTCTTCCAGAGCCATGTCTTCTTGTGTTTGAACTTCTTTCCATCGTAAATTCAAAGTTTCCAATAATTCTCGATTGGCTTTTGCTTCGCGCTCAAGAGCCTGCATTTCAATGGAACTGGCCTTGTAGACATTATATTTCTCTTTCAAGCTTTCAAGCTGGGTTTCGATTTCAGTGACATTGCGCTGTGCTATTTTATGGGCACTTTCAATACTTTTTCTAATCCGCCAGATTTCCTTACTGATTTCGCTTTGTATTTCATTTACTCTTGATTGAGCAGAAACCATTTCAGGGTGATTAGGCCCATATTGATTTTTTAAAGTCCTAAGTTCGTCCATGCTTTGGGCTTGGCGTTCGCGCAATCTCTGGATAAGATTTGAGGCCAGAACGGACGGGATGGAATCCGCGGATTTTACGTTTTTAATCTCATCATAATTTGATTGAGCTTTGGCGAGTTCTCCTTTGGCAACAATCAAGGCATTACTGAGCTGCGATATGTCTTGTTCAATCAGGTCAATGCCGCGACTATCGATTATTCCTGCGGTTTTTTGGTAGTCGACAATTTTTTGTTCGGCTTCAGCGACGTTTTTCTGCAGAATTTCTACCCGGTCCTTTAACCATATATTAGCCTGAGATACGGTTTGGCCGCCTTGCGAAATTTGCCGATCAATATAAGATTGTGCCACCATATTCGTTATTTGCTCTGCAATTTCCGGAATATGTGAGAAATATGTGATTTCAATAGCACGAGACTTTTCGATTTGCTCGACCGTCAGATTTTTAAGAGCATAATCAATCAGCATATTGCGGTTGTTTTTCTTTTTTTCTGCTTCGGAGATTGTGGTGCTTTTAAAAGGTGTTTTTTCTTTTCTAAGTAAAACACTATTCAAAAAAGCTTTTGCTTTGTTTTCAGGATGATAAATGGAAGAGGGACTTGAGAATAATTCCAGCTTATCAAGAACGCTTTCCATTAAACTGCGAGAAGATAAGACTTGAATTTCCGAAACCACGAAAGAAAAGTCCAGATCTACACCTGAGACTATAGATTCAATTTGCAGGTTTTTCTTTTGCTGTTCCAGCATCAAAACGGCTTTGGCCTCAAATAGTTTGGCTTCGGTTTTGATGTAGAAGATTGCCATAGCAACACACAGGCAGGCGCACAATAAGATTAAGACTTTACGTCTGAATAATACGCCTACCAAGTCAGCTAGGCTTATGCTTGTGTAATCCTGCGAGTTCTCTTGTCCCATTGATTTAATCGTTTTTCCGTCTTTACTCTTTAGCCTAAACCTGAATGTTAGAACCAGCGCCTTTTAACGACAATGGTATCACCTGGTGCAAGGAGTTCTTTGTCATCTACGACCTGGGTGCGTATTTCCTGATCTGTTTGGCGTGTAAGTTCTGCCGATCTTTCTTGGGCGCGATACGTATAACCCCCCGCGATAGCAATAGCCTTTTGAACTGTTAGGCCTGGGATATAGTCATATTTGCCTGGAGTTCTGACTTCACCAAGAATGAAGATGTCACGGTAATCTATAACTTCAATGCTTACTTTGGGATCCACGAGATATTGCGGGGAAAGCTTTTCGGTTATCAGGTCTTCAAGGGCTTTGGTTGTCAGGCTAGACACTTTAGTTTCCTTGATCAGAGGGAATGAAATGCTGCCTGTAGAATCTACTGTGAATTCACCGGATAGATCTTCATGTCCAAAGACGATCAAGCTTATTTTATCACCTGTACCCAGTACATATTCGCCGATCGAATTTTCCAGAACAACTGAACTTTTTTGTGTCGTTGCAGAATTACAGGCCGTCATTAGCCCCAGAGTGAAAATCAAACTCAAAATTTTTTCAAAAGTTTTCATAACATTACTATAATTTCAACTGCAAAGAGGCCGTATATATGTTGTTTTCAAAATCCAAATTAGTTGAAGTTCCAGCGTTTTCCTTTTGTTTTATATACTCATATGCAAAGTTTGCCCACATATTTCTGTTGAGTTTATATGTTAGTTCGAGATCGCTTGTAAAGCGTTTAAGGTCTCTGATGCCGGAACCCTTGTAATCCTTGATCAAATAGGAAGCGCCAGGTTTGACAAAAATATTGGGCATAAGTTCATAAACTGCGCCAAGTGCATAAGTGTCGTCAACACTGGCGGAGAAATTGCTGAGCGTGGATTCTACAATGGAGCGCCGCGCCGTGACGTTTAAGGCAATAAGCGGGCTGGGTTCCCAGAGCAGATTAGCATTGTAGATCAGGCCGTTAATATCATCAAAGCGTGTGTCATCGAAGCTTCTGGAGTTGTATCCGGCTTGAAGTTTCGATTTTAGAACACTGGATAACTTTATGTTTAGGCCCAAACCGCCTGCAAAGCTCCGGGAGGAACGACGAAATCCGTTATCGTCAATATCGCGCCTATAGGAAATATCCTTAAAGCCAACAAAACCAAACGGGGCTATGAGACGGTCCTGAGATAAGCCTATAAATGTTGCCAGAAACACTTCGTTCCGATTGCGGTCAGAATTGTCCACTGGTCCGTTGGCTGTGGAATTGTCCCTAAATGTATATTTATCAAGGTCTGTGCGGATGGCGCCAGATATGTTTTGACCGTTATATTCTACGGCTGTATCAGCGGAAAATGTTTGCACAATAGTAGGTTTCAAAACGCTATCTTCATCCGGTATGCCTCGCTTTATATGCTCTCGTCCATATTGAAGTTTTACCGGAATGGCTATGTCACCAGTGATATCAGTGCGCCCTGTGAATGCCGCATGTGCATCCGTATAGTTTTCGTCTTTATAGTCTTGGTACTTGCCATGTTCTGCAAAAGCTCTGAAAGACATGAAGTGCCGATCAAATGTCGAGTGAATCTCTGCTTCGGGTTTTATAATGATCAAACGGTCAGTTTTCTTGTTGGAAGCGCTGGAGAAAATATTATCATCAAATTTCACTGATGTTGTGGTTAAAGGTTTCAGGATAAAATTGGCAAAACGAATGCCTTCGCTATCATAGGCAGGCTGGGTGCGTGTCAGCACAGAAGATTGTTTTTCGATCTCATCTTTAGTAAGAGGCGCGGCAAAAAGTTTGGTACTTAGGAACAATGTGATACCCAGGGTTAATGCCGATAATGCTATTGCCGTTTTATTTAATTTCACGGATATGGCGCCTATACTTAAGTGATTTTAATATCGCGAAATAAACTTATGATAAAAATAAGTTTTTTATATCTTATTTATTCGCGTTGGAAATGTCTATATTTCTATAAGTCACGCATGAAATTTTATGCTCTTTGTCCCAGCTTGTGGGCTTGTAAATACCGAATTTCAAAAAAGGCGGGCGGCTATCATTGTATATATTGGGGCCGATAAGCTTCGGAAATCTATGCGTGTTGATAGAAGTCATTATATAGCCGTCTTCTCCATGAGATAATTTCAAGTCCAGAGAAATCTTCATCCATTTTTCAAGCGGGACGTCAGAAAATATAGTTTTACTTTTGATTGAACTGCCTTCTTCAGTACAATTATAGCCGGAAGTTTTGGAAGTTTTTGTCGTATCCCATCTATTAAACAACCTTAAAGTATTGTCGTAATATTCAAGGGAAAAAGGAGGGCAGCGCCATTTTTCGCCCTGATCGGGAAAAGAATGGATCTGCATGAGGCTCAGCCAGTTTTTAGGATGAGGAGCGTTATTTTCTATTAATGCTTCGAAGGAAATTTTCTGTTTCTCCGGTGCAATATTCAGGTTATGAATCGAGAATTCACAGCGATTTTTTTTGTCAGTTTTTCTCAGGCACATGCGGATGGTTTTCTGGCCGTGAAGAACAAGAAAATCAATCTCTTTCGAGGGGCATTCCAGAAAGACACTGTGCCTTGGAATGTTTAGTAAATTGGCGATTTTCTCCGCAAGAACATCTGAATTCTCTGCCGCTAAAGTATTACTTGGCGATAAGAAAATCATCAGGAAGATTAATTTTTTTAGGGGCGGCTTCATGCCATTAGTGATACCGGAAAGCGGCTTTGAATAAAGTTATTTTAACGCTAGCTATATTTATCAATAGCGACCTTGACCATTTTCTTTAGTTCCTCGGCGGCAGGACCACCATCTTCTTTAAGGCCTTGCTTATGGACAACAGTCATGGCATCGATATGGGCCTGAATGATGATACGCTGGTTTTTCAGGTTTAGTTCGGTTTTTTCGATATAATCTCTTAAAGATTCCGCAAAGTGAGCGCAAAGCTCATAACCGCAAAGTGAAGCTATATCTTTGATTTCATGAGAGAAGGTAAAGATTTCTCTCGCCAGTTCCTTGCGTTCGTCAGAAACAGGCATTTCACGCATTTTAACCCAGCGTTTATCCAGTTCTTCGAGGTTGGCGCCGATGGCATCCAGACAATTCGCGCAGATCTGGGTAATCATTTTATCGGCTTTTTTAATATCATCGGGGTTGATTTCTCCTTCTTCCGGGCGCGGATGATTAAACCCGATTTTATTGATCAGGTAATTTTTGATTTTATAGAGGATAATTTTTGCATCGCTCATACCGGATCAACCTCAACTATTTTTGGCTTTTGTGTGCGTTTTTCTATTCCTGCAAAAACCATTTCCTTACGTCTGCGGTCGGGGCCAAAATAATCAGGAGATTGTATGAAAGGACGTGGATTGGCAATCACTGAACATATTCTCGACGCCAAAGATGTGCCAGAAATAGGTTTGACAAGTGTCTCATTCACACCTAAATCACGACATTTGTTAGTGACATACTCGGTCGTATAGCCACTTGTTACAATAATCGGCAGGAACCGGACAGAGTCTCTTTCGTGGTTTCTGATCCATTTGATAAGATCTTCGCCCGAGCCATTCGGCATTAACCAGTCAGTGATAACAATATCCACTCTGTTGATATAGCGGCTTCTTGTTCGCGCCTGAGTGATGGTTAAGAGATCTATGGCTTCTTTTGCGCTCTCACAAGTCATAATATCGCCAACCCCAAAGACCTT
>Ga0224501_10000417_pt1 | contig 34601 bp, 35 predicted proteins | sample SF_Oct11_sed_USG_4_FD_169105 | JGI IMG/M metagenome (GOLD analysis project Ga0224501, IMG submission 169105) | Sediment microbial communities from San Francisco Bay, California, United States - SF_Oct11_sed_USGS_8_1 | ecosystem: Environmental > Aquatic > Marine > Sediment | place: USA... | reverse complement strand
TTCTAGCGCCTGCTGGATCAAGGATGGGAAGAGGCTGCTTCCGACATTTCTGAAGGGTCCCGAATGAAAGCCTGGGACAACCATTACTGCCTTCATGCCCTCGTTTCCCTTGAATGCCAGCAGAGAAAGGCTTACGTCTCTTTCGCCGCCAAGAGTCTCAAAGAGCTTCTCAAGCGGCTCGTTCAAATCCTCGGTCCAACTTGCAGCAAATGCCTTGAAGAGCGACAGAGAGGGTATCCCGACTGCTTTTTCCCCAGCACGATTCAGAAAGAAGATGAAGAGAAAAACCGTCAATCCCACTGCTAGAATTGAGAGGGGTATGAAGAGAATAAGAGACGCTGTTAGACCAATCCCCATTGCGGAAGCAGCAAAAAGCGCAGAGATCATAAAAAGCGCGGGCTGCAAGATAGAGGAGAGAAGAATTCTTTCACTATCAGCAGAGGATGTTGTAGAGAACACCACCAGCCGAAGCATCAGAACCGCACAGAAGCCCAGAAGGAAAGATTTGATCCCGAGGTCTAGGTTTTCGAGAAAAATGCTGATGATGGTGCCGAGAAAAATGAGTCCGAGCCATATTAGGCTAGAGAAGAGAGACAGGCCGGCGCATCTTCGGAAATTGAAAATCGGGTCCTTTTCCATGAAAAGACGGCTGATTGCAAAGTCTGATGAGACAGCTATTAAGAACAAGTAAACGCCAAAAGCCAAGCCCAGACCAAAACCACCCCAAGAAGGCAGAGCGAGCAATATTACTAGAACCCCCAGGGCTATACATGACGCGGAGAGTGAGAGAATTATCCTTTCTCGAGATGGTAGCGTGAAGAGTGATGAGTAGCGCTTAACCATTGCGCCCATATGCTTTTCCAAGGAACTGCTGGAAGCCATCTTTTGAACTGCCTCTTACTGGTTCTCGAGTATGTTTAACGTGATCATAAGGATATAAAATCGCATCACGATTGTATCGCTAGTGTTGTTTTTCATAACTTTTAAATAAACTCGACCATAATATTTATCTGGAGGAAAGGGAGGAGCGCGCGTGTTAAAGTATAAATATACTTTAACAAAGTCGGGAGAAAAGAGATGTATCAAAGATGAGTTTTATCTGCAGAAGACCCCTACGTACAGGGGGTACACGGAGAGTATCTTTCGAATACTACATAGGGCGGATGAGCCTTTAACCGCCAGAGAAATCAGCGCATTGACCGGGATTGAATCTCGTTCAATCTATGGAGTGTTGACCTTCAACATTTACGCTGGCTACATCAAACGAATACTCTTGTGAGACAATAAGTTACCAGATTTCGAGCAACTCGTGGTGCCTGGGACGTCGTTGACGCCTTGTTCTAGAAGTTGCTGTGCTAGTTGAGAGAGGGACAAAGTTTTATTAGCGGTCCGCACAACGTCTTTGTGGTAGTGATGTCTGAGTCGGGGCCGCCTACAACTGTTTTTCACATGCTTGAGAAGAACGTAGGGCGACGGGTAGTTGTGATTTTGGATCCGTCGTATGGTTTTGAAGGGTCATTGGTGGCGGTTACGCGGGAGCCGCCGGGTATCTGGCTTTCAGATGCGGACATAGTGACGCTACGGGCTACGATTGCTCAGCCGGTACCGCAGGTTGTGAGCCGAGAGAGGAGAAGTGAGATCTTTGTTAACCTGAACTCTGTTCGGCGCATTGAAGTCTTGCATAAAAGTGAATCTTGATTTAGCTGGCAGTTGCTTGAAATAGTGTCGAAAATTTTTTCGGGTTGTTGTTTGTTAGAGTGGAAAGATTATTGGCAGTAGTATGCAGGCTATGATGAGCGAGACCGCCAAGATTACGATCAACTCGGGTCTGACTTTTATGCCTTGGGTCTCTTCTTCGAAGAATCGGAGCAGACCAGCGCCTTGGGCGGGCATAGGAGATCTTCTCTCTCGCCTCTTCTCTCTTTTGCTCATGGCCGCAGCATCCTAATTCTCTAGACAGAGAGCTATCTAATAAGGTTGTGTCTCGTCTAAAGCTTTATTTTTGTTGAGGTTGATACTGTGTTGCGGTGTTCTTTGATGAGTGCTCGGGAGTATTATGATAAGACCTTTGGGCTTCTTCGGCGGCATCATGCGTGGTTTCGAGAAGCTCTTCCGCTGATCGCCAGCGAGAATGTGCCGAGTCCAGCTGTCCGCGAGGCGTTGACAAGTGATTTTGGGAATCGCTATGCGGAGGGTTGGCCTGGGGAGCGGGTGTATGCTGGGTGCACCTTCATCGATGCGGTTGAGCTGGCGTGTATCGAGTTGATGAAGAAGCTGTTTGACGCCGAGTTTGTTGATGTGCGGCCGATTTCCGGGGTCGTGGCCAATCTAGTGCTCTACACGGCGTTCACGAAGCCAGGCAACGTGATGATGGCGTTGTCCATTCCCTGCGGCGGACACATTAGTATGGGCAAGAAGAAGTTAGGCGGGACCGCGGGGGCGGTTCATGACCTGGATGTGCAGTATCTTGCGCTGGATTATGAGGAACTGAATCTTGATGTTGACAAGACGAAGAAGCGAGTTGAAAGGCTCGTTGAGAAGGGCACGCCGCCGAAGCTGGTGGTCTTTGGCGGCAGCGTTTTTCCGTTTCCTCATCCGATGGAGGAGTTGGCTGATGTTTTTCGGGATGTGGGGGCTACGGTGGCGTATGATGCGGCGCATGTGGCGGGTTTGATTGCCTGTGGCTGTTTTCAGGATCCGTTGAGGGAGGGGGCGGATGTGGTGACGCTGAGCACGCATAAGACGTTGTTTGGTCCGCAGCATGGCGGCATTCTTTCCTGGGAGAAGTATGCTGACATGATTAAGCGTGCCACTTTTCCGGGGATGGTGAGTAATCATCATTTGCATGCGGTGGCGGGTGTGGCTATTGCTTGTGCGGAGATGTTGGAGTTTGGAGAAGCGTATGCCCAGCAGGTGATCAAGAATGCGAAGGCGTTGGGGCAGGCTCTCTATGAGCGAGGGTTCGATGTGTTGGGTGAGCATAAGGGCTTCACGGAGTCGCATGTCCTGTTAGCGGATATTACGAAGCAGGGCGATGGTGGCACCATTGAGGGCGAGTTGGAGAAGGCGAATGTCATTCTGAATAGGAATTTGCTGCCGTGGGACATCAAGGAAGGTCGGCATTTCATGCATCCGGGTGGGATCCGGATGGGAACCAGCGAGGTGACGCGGCTTGGAATGAAGGAGTCAGAGATGGCGGAGATCGCCGAGTTCATGAAGCGCGTGATCATAGAAAAGGAAGATGTTGATAAGGTTAAGAAGGACGTTGTAGAGTTCAGGAAGGACTATCAGAAGGTTCATTACTGCTTTGAGGATGCCACTGAGGCCTATGAGTACATCAAGATACGGTGAGAAATAGCTAGAAAGAACTGTTGCTCTTCTACGCAAGAATACTGTTTAATCAATGCGTGCACGAAATCCCATGCATACATTATAGAACTAACATAGTTTCTGTACGTTTTGACGTTGTTTCGTGTCCAATTCGTGTCCAACTCCCAAGATCGGAGGAGTAATGGTGTCATTTATGGTGTCAGAAAGTCGGTTTTGTACGCGTTTTATGGTGTCATCGACCGAAATCTCAAAAAATCCTCACATAATATCACGGATAATAGAAAGGATGGAATTGGCAGAGTTAGACAGAGTGCACTTCAGAGAGTTTGGAGATTTTAGTCTCAACTTCGAGGTAGTATACCACATGAAAACACCAGACTGCGTTAGGTACAGGGACACACAACAAGACATTAACTTCGCCATCGTAGAAGCTTTCGAGAAGGAAGGCATACAAATGACCTTCCGAACCCAGACAATTCACCTAAACAAATGAATTACCCGCGCTCGGTAATCACAAGGTTTAACTCGAATTTCTTACTTGTATTGCTGTGGAGTTAACATGAAGGACCTTGTGTACGTGGAGTGGGTTCCAGCGGGCACGGTGATAAAAGCTCTGGTGGGATTCTTTTCTTTACTTAGCTTGTGCATACTATTGATAACCATCGCTGTTGGCGTCGCTATTCAACATCCTTTTTTGATTGTTGCTTTTGCGACTCCTTTAGCGTTTGTGTTGTTTTTGTTTTGGAATTATCGGGGCATACGGATAAAAGTGACCACTGAGAACCTTCTAATCTATTATGGTCTTTTCAATCGCAAATGCATTCTGATAGCAGATATAGTAGCTTGTGAGCCGACCAACGCTTCTTTTGGAAGATATGGCGGCATCGGCGTTAGATATGGCACTGACAGGTCTTGGGCTTACACAACGTCATTCGGCAATGCAGTGAAAATAATCCTGCGGAAAGGAAAGCCATTCGTCTTTTCTTCAAATAGTCCTGAAAAAATCTGCAGCATCATTAATCAGACGAAAAGTGTGTCATAGGTCGTTCATAATGTGAATACATGCATTATGGCTTTCTTCATTGGCGGTTCAGATAATACACTAGAAAAATGGTTTTGTTGTTTTTGCTTTCTTTTAGCCGAATGCTTCTAGGGAGGCTTGTTTCGGTCTTTGTCTGTACTTCTTCACTTTTTCTTTGGCTTCTTGTTGGGTTTTTTCGATGAGGCCGAGCATTTCGAGGACTTGTAGGCAGTTTTCTGGGGCGTAGCCGTGGAAGTGGTTGTTGAAGTAGCCGTAGAGGTGTTTGACTTTTTTCGCGGTTGCTTTGACCTTGGGGATCCAGGGTTCGAGTTCTTCTGGGGTGTAGCGGTAGTTGAACCAGGGGCGTCTGCCGTGGCCATGCCAGCGGAGGTAGGCGGTGTCTGTGGTGAGGTGGATATCGGGTGGGAGGAGGGGTTCGTCGACGATGGTGTAGGTGACGTTGTGTTTTTTGAGGAGCTTCCAGGTTTCGTTGCGCATCCAGGAGGGGTTGCGGAATTCGACGGCGAATTGGAAGTCTTTGGGGAGAATCTGGAGGAAGGCTTCTAGATGGTCAAGATCATAGGCGTATTTTGGGGGCAGTTGAATGAGGAGGCAGCCGAGTTTGCCGTCTCGCAGCAGGATGCGCATTGTCTCGCAGAATTTTTCGAGGTCTTCTTCGACGCCGGCTGCGAGATCGAGCTTCTTGTCGTGGGTGATGCGTTTGGGCAGTTTGGCGGAGAAGATGAAGTTGGAGGGGCTGTAGCGGGTCCAGCCCATGGCCATTTTGTCGGTGGGGTAGCGGTAGAAGGTGGAGTTGATTTCTACTGTTTGGAAGACGCTGCCGTAGGCGCGGAGCATGCTCTTCTCGCCTTTGCGGTAGAAGGGGCCGATCCATTCCGTGTAGCTCCAGCCCGAGGTGCCTAAGAAGACGTTGTCCACGTCTGATCACATGGAGAAAGACGGGCCGTCGCCATTGTTATAGTTTCGCATCCTTGCAGAATGAAGCCGTTTGATGATTTCACTCACAGCAGGAATGATGAGTAGCTAACCGGGGGCTGCAGTTGTGGTGATAAATCAGAAAATTGCCTCCACCACAACTACTCCTAGCGTGAGCCAAGGCTTCGGCCGGCTTTTCAGAGGTTTTATGGCTGTCGTCGTCTTAGAAACTGCAGAACGCAATACGACGACAAGTAGGCACCGTTTTGGGATAGGTACGAGGACCTTGGTCTGACACTAGGTGTTTGGTTTTTCCGAAAAATAGGGGTTTTGCGTCAAGCCTTCATGAATATGCCAACAGTGTCGAACTATCTCAAGGCATCTACCATTTTTCGTATAAACTTCAGGATTTCTCTTCTTTCTGTGGCGGGTATTCTTGAGCCCGTGATGTTGAACCAGAGTTTTGCGGCTTCGCCTTTCCTAACGAACTCTGCGTAGCTTCTTAGTTGTGAGATTAGGTGTCTCCTGAGGGCGATGTTTTCCTTAATTTTGCTGACGAGATTGGCGAGTTGGATTTCTTCTCTTTTGTCTAGTAAGAGGGCAAGGATGTCGACGGTGTCTTTTCCTCTTCCCGTTGGAATCAGTTTGAGTAACAGGAGGGTTTCGAGGTCTATGACGGGTGCTGAGCAAGCTAGCTGTTTTGAGGCTTCGTAGTATCCTGTGATTTTGAGCTCTTTTGCGTTGGTGAATAGCTCTTGTGAAACCGGGTATGTGATGCTGCTGGACATGTCGAAGATTTTGCCGACACTAACGTGGATGTCGATGAAGCCTTCGTTGAACGGTTTGCTTCCAGCGATTCCGAATTCTGTTTCGCGAAGAGTGTATCCTGACTCTCGTAAGAGCCCTTCAAACTTCCATAATGCTTCTCGGGTGATGACGAGGTCGATGTCTTTTGTGAGTCGGTAGGCTTTTGTATGGGCTTGGACGGCGTATCCGCCTATGACGGCGAGTTTTATTTTCCACTTTTTTGCTTTGATTATTATTGTTTGGAGGTCTTGTAGGCTTTTGACTTCCAACTCGGCATCGCTCAGCTTTTTCACCTCGCGAGGTCGGTGACGATCTTGGAAATGAACGCTTTGTTCAGGTGGATCTTCATATTCCACTTTTTGCCGATTTCTCTGTAGTGTTCTTTCTCTTCTTCTGCGAATGGTTTGGTTTCAATTCTTTCTGGAAATGATATGGGGTAAGATGTATTGGTTCTTGTTTCAATCTCTTCTATTTGCCTCTTTGGGAATATTTCTCTTTCAGCTTCGTAATTGATTATTTCTAATAAGCATCCGAGCTTTCTTGTGGCACCTGCTCTCTCAGCCAGTCTGAGGGTCTTCTCATAGTTCAAATCGTTTCCTTTTGTTATGAGGATGGCTATTGCATCCGTTAGGCTGAGTCGATCCTCACTTTTTAGGCCTTCGATGACTAGGGATTCAGGCGTTAGGTATCGGATTCCGTTGATCACTGTTGATTCTTTGCGGATTTCGCTTGTGAGGTTGGAGTGGATGTGAACGTTTCGTCTTCCAGTTTTTTCCGTTGGAATGGCGTCTAGGGAGATGGCTGTCTGCTTATCGGTGAGAAGGGCCACCCATTTTTCCAGATCCTTCTTCTCCACATGGATGTCGATCTTTCCAGGCGTGCTGTAGTGGTGATATTGGAAGGATGCATAGGCGCCTCCGACGACGTAATCGAGGTGCTCTGATGCGGCTCGAAGCTTGGCGAAAAGGGTTTTGTCTTTGGTTGAGTTCTGAATTCCGAACGCAATGACGAGGCTTTCTGGTGGAATCAGCTTGAAGAACTTCCTTCTAGGATCAACGGGATCCCTCCATGAGACTAAGAAACCCCTGTTTCTCAATTGGGATAAGATTGCAGAGACCACGCGCTTGTCTTCAAGGTTGAATATTCGCTTGGCTTCTTCGAAATCGAACGCCTCATCTTCTCTATTCAAGTAGAGCAACGAGTACCTTTTGGCTAGCCAATTTGGAATCCACCGCATCACACTCTCTCCTGTAAGATAGTCAAGCCATTTACATGACTAAATGGTATAGTCAAATAAATCAGTTGACTATTTCCTATTTAAGCGTTTTGAAAGGCCGCCACCAAGTTCGCCATAGCGGGCCCTGCATCACTACCTTCGCTAAAAACCGATAGTATCACCAGAAACCGATATTAATAAACAGCGGAAGATGCGAGCCTTTCGACATATTCTCCGGAATCTGTGAGTGGCACATTTGTGGGGATTTGAGCAGCTGATCGGGAGACTGCAGTTGTGGTGATGAACAGAAAATCACGCACCACCACAACTGTTTCTACGCTGCTTCGAGGCTCGGGCAGGCTTTGTTTCGCGTCGCCTGCGAAGGGCGTCTTCAATGGGCCTACTGGGAATGATGGGTGTCACCTCGGGAGCTTTTCTGAGAGCTTGTTTACGGGTTCTTCAGCGGCAGCAAGTCAGAGACTTTCACCTTGTATGGATGGTCGAGAGAGCCAACAATGACCCACGTGTCTTGGTTGAAATCGCTGATTATTTCGCGGCATCGTCCACATGGACTGAGCAAACGATAGGCGCCTTTTCCATCTCCCCAGATGGCGACAACCGCCTCAAAATCTCTGGAGCCATGTGAGACCGCGGTGCAGATGGCCGCCACTTCGCCACAGACATCTGCAAAGCCGACGCCTGCCTCGATATGAATGCCTGTGAATACTTTCTTGTCCGTTGTTCGGAGGGCGGCGGCTACTTCGTGCACATCATTAATGTGGAGGCGATCAGCGGTTTCCTTGGCCGCTTCGATCAACTCATGATCTTCTTTGCTTAGTTTGGTTTTTGACTTCAAGGCATTCGCATCCTCAGTCTCTTCCGTTCGACAGGGGTTTGTTGATAGAACAGACGTGAGTAAAGGCCCCTATAGATTTTGGAGTTATGCACAACTTCGTGAGGAAACGGTTCCTTGAGAGATTCTAGGCTCACTTGACGGCCTAGGCTGCTGTGGCAACAACGTTAACTATGGAAATTTCAGGGATCGACACGTTGCTTCTTCCCATGTAACTCCAAAACTTTTAAGATCTAAAAGTATGTGTAATCAATGAATTTGTTGGGCCTAGATTGTCTTATGGCTTTCCCCCAAGAAAGTGTAAAATAGTATGAAAGACAACATGGAGTATAGGTGTGTGATTTGGGTAGCGAGTTTGAGGATAGAGTCTACGACTTGCTTTCGCTAGAGCCCATAACGCCTAGTGAAGTGGCTATGAGGGAAGCGCATGAAATACTGGCTATGTGTAACAGATGAAGACAATTGGCAGGCCATTAAGGAGAAGAAGGTTTGGGGAGTTCCAGCAAAACGTGGCAAGCGCCAAATGGAGGCTGTGGAGCGGGGCGATTGTTTAGTCATCTACGTGAAGCCCAAGAGGATCGGAGGGATCTTCGAGGCAGCGTCTGAACCCTATGAGAGCAGTGAAAAAGTCTTCAGCTGGGCCGAATTTGGCAAACCAGAGATCTTTCCTTATCGTGTCAGACTTAAACCTGTTAGAGTGCCAAATGAACCTGTGCACGTCGGAACTCTGATGGACAAACTGAGTTTTACTAAGGGAATAAAACGCTGGGGTATATTTCTGAGACGGGCGATGTTTGAGATTTCAGAGAAAGACTACGGGTTAATTCTTAGTTTGATTGCCAGAAAGTGATTCGATATGGTTGGAAATGATTCCTAGGAGGTAGCGTGTGTGAGTGTGAATCAGTTTTCTTTAGTAATCAAGGACCATGTGGCGAAAAGCAGGTCGGCAAATACGCACCCGGCGAAGCTTTTGGTTTTGTCAAGTCTGTTAAAAGAACTTTTCGGAGTGAAACTTGAGGAGCTGATACCTGGTGTTGAGAGTAAGCTTGGGAGTAAGTTGTGGGGGCTTAGAGGAAGTGCGGATTTGCTTTTTTCAAATGTGGTCTTTGAGATCAAGGTTGATCTGAAGGTTGAACACGATGCCGCTAAGGAGCAGCTCACGAAATATTTTCAGCTACTTCATGAAAAAGAGCCTCAGAGGAAGCATATTGGCATAGCGACAGATGTTGTCGAGTTTGTAGCGTACATCCCTGTCATGAAGCAAGACAAAGTGGTTGACCTGAGCAAGATAGGATCCATAGATATCGCGGATGCAGCCTCCAGCGAAAGTGTCCTATGGCTTGACTCTTTCATTTTTTCCAAGCCGAAAATTAGGCCTTCGGCAATGGACTTGCGGTGGCGGTTTGGGCCTGACAGTCCGACCTATTGTGTTTCCGTTGACGGGCTCACCGCTTTGTGGGAGGAAGTGAAGGGAGAAAAAGATGTGAAGCTCAAGTTGGATTTGTGGTCTAAGAATATGGAGATAGTTTATGGAGGCAGGCCAGAGGTTTCTTCTTTCATAGATCACACTTACCTTGTGACGCTAGTGAAACTAATTGTTTATCTTAGGCTCAGCGGAGACAATGTTGTCAAGGATGATCGGCTTCTCAGAGCTTTGACGGGCGAGTATTTTGCTTCGTATGGAATAGCGAATTTGATTGAAGAAGATTTCTTTGCTTGGATGTTGCATCGAAAGATACAGTCCAGAACTTTGGCACTTGTTAGCGATGTCACGAAGGAATTGTTGAGGTATGACTTGTCTCAGATTGATGAAGATTTTTTCAAGGAGATTTATCAGGAGATTGTGAAGCGCAGCGAAAGGCACAGAATAGGTGAGTACTATACGCCTGAGTGGGTGGTTGAGTTAGCTCTAGAAGAAAGCATGGAGCTATGGGAAAGTGCCCATCAAGGAACACCTAGGATTTTGGATCCCGGGTGTGGATCAGGAACTTTCCTTTACAACGCTCTCCACATAACAAAGAGACGTCTTTTAGACGGAGGAAAGGATCAAAAATACATTCTAGATTTTGTTCTTGACAATATCGTGGGCGTTGACATCAATCCCTTGGCAGTTGTCATCGCACGAGCTAATTATGTTGTGGCTTTGGGAGAATTGCTTGAGCTTGGAAAGCGCGTTATAATCCCAATCTATGTCGCCGATTCAGTCAAGATACCAAAAGTCACTGAGACCCTCACCAAGAGGGGATCAACTGGTGTGTACGAGTTTAGTGTCGAAGCCACGAATAATGAGCAGAAGCCGAAGCTTTACGCAATTCAGATTCCCAAAAGCGTAGCGAGTGAAAAGACAATCCTAAGCCAAGTTGTAGAGGGCTATAAAGCAGCAACTAACTCTTACAGAGATCGAAGAAGCCGGAAAGAAGCCTCAGAAGCTTTCAGAAGAGATTTGCCGACACAACTTTCAGATGATGAGCTAGACGTCTTGAGCACGACATTGAACACAATTTTGACGCTTGTGGATGCAAGATTAGATGCGATCTGGGTCTTCATGCTCAGCAATATTTATGCTCCGATCACATTGAAGCAATCTAAGTTTGATTTAGTGGTTGGTAATCCCCCTTGGATCGCTATGCGCTATATTGAAAACAGAAATTATCAAGACTTTCTCAAGGAACGTGTATTGGCCTATGGGTTATTAGATACTGAACAAGTTCATTTGTTCACTCACATGGAAATGGCGACTCTTTTCTTCTGCAATTCCATTGATTTATACTTGAAAGAAAATTGTATCATAGCATTTGTCATGCCTAGAAGCGTCTTGACAGGAGCCTTGCATCATGTTAAGTTTAAAGAATTCAGAAAGCCCAAAACAAAGCTAGTGAAGATATTTGACTTTGAGGATGTTTCGCCCTTATTCAATGTTCCGTCTTGTGTTCTTATTGGAGTTAAGAATGAAGCCACCTCGTATCCTGTAATGGCCAGAAGGTACGCTGGGACGCTTGATGAAAAGAATATTCGTCTTTCAAGTGCTATTAAACAGTTAGCTGCTAGTGACTACATGTACGAACCCCCTAGGATGCCAACTGGGCGTAGTTGGTATCATGAAAAGGTGAGAGAAGGCGCTACTTTGGTGCCTAGAAGTTTGTGGTTTATTGACTTTGATGTGCATCATGCTCTTGGAGTAGATACATCTAGGCCGTTGGTCGAAACTTCAGTGGATGTTTCAAGAAGGGCGAAGGAGCCCTGGAGAGGCATAGAACTTAAAGGGAATGTTGAAGCCGACTTCCTGTATGCAACATTGCTCGGAGGAGACATTGTTCCCTTTGGCTTCTCCAAGATGAGGTCAGTGGTTCTTCCAGTCGAAGCACGTACTATCGGATACAGACTAATTGATGTTATTGCTTTGAGGAATAGAGGCTTTGTTGGCACAGCGAATTGGCTTGAAAAAGCCCAAAAACTTTGGGAAGAACGAAGAACAGAGAAGTCTAGAACCCGTTTCCCTCGAACACTAGGACGGCTTGACTACAACGGTTTGTTATCGATTCAAAATCCAGGTAAGAGATTCGTCGTTCTCTATAACGCAAGTGGAACAAATCTAGTTTCCTGTGTAATAAGGAGAACGCAGCTACCACAATTTCACATACTCAGAGCTAGGATCGAACCGAAAGGTTTTGTTGCTGATGCGAAAACATGGTTCTATGAGACGAATAATGAAAAAGAGGCCTATTTTATCTGTGCTGTTCTTAACTCTAACATTGTCAATTCAGCTATCAAGCCTTTGCAGACAAGAGGTCTTTTCGGAGAAAGAGATATCCACAGACGACCGTTCATGATGCCAATACCGAAATTTGAGGGGAAAAGTGCTAGTCACCTTGAGCTGGCTAAATTAGGCATGAAATGCAGCATCAAAATCGCGCCCGTTCAATTCAAAAAGAAAAGCGTAGGAGGAAAAAGGAAAGAGGCAATGCACATAGTTGCTGAGGAGATCAAACGAATTGACGAACTAACATCAGAATTCCTATGCGTTTAGGGTTGGACAATTAGATTGAGTGACAGTTCCCAACCTCTTACCAGAGACAAGCTCAAGGAAAGAATCCTTCTACTTAGGAGATTTCTTCCTCACTTAGAGTGGACGTGGCCAAACGAGATCAGGACAAAAATCAGTAAAGAACTTTTCAACGGACAACTACCCATAGATCAAGCGGTCAAATTCGAGAATCTAGCAAAAACATTAACAGACGGACAACTAACTCACATGATACAATTTTCACCACTAAAAGAACATTATACTTTCAGAGGCAAATATTACACCGCGAAAGATGGAGCACTTCAAGTTCAAGGTTCATGGGAAGAAGTCAGAATCAGAACAAAGCAAATACTAAAAACCTACGGAAAGAAGGGTTATGCATTGCTCAAGGCGCTCGCAGAGATAACTCAAGCATCCCTACAATCCCTAGCAGCCCGAGCAAGCGAAATATACGGAGAAAAACTCTACCCAACACGCCTCATAGCCGAACTAAGAGACAGATTCGACCTAGCATGGCCAGTAGGCTCAAAGAGACACCCAAGATGGGCCATGCCAGAAGAAGTAAAACCAGTCGTAATACAAGTCCTCTCAGAATTCGAAGCAAAACCCGTGCCTAAACTGAGCACCGAGCAAGCCGAACGCGAGTTCCTCCAAGTAATATCAATGGACGAAGAATTCAGAAACTACCTAAAAGATCTACTAACCAACCGACTAGAAGAAACAATCAAGTTCGGAAAACAAATGTCCCCAGAACACCTAATAAACTACCTCCAATCACTCTACGGACCAACAATATTCTTCGACCACCTACTCAGCATAACACAATCCTACTCCATATGCGACTCCACGGTAATCAACAAAGAAGGCCAAAAGGCACTAGACATAGGATTCAACCTAGCCCTATTCGGAGAACCAGGAACTGGAAAAACATTCGCGGCAAAAGACATGATCGTGGGAAACGAAAATCTAGGTGTCCCAGCACACGGCTTACCGGGCGTAAACAGATACTGTGGTGGAATGACGCCAGCCATGTTTATTGCTATAGGAGAAGCATATCTCGGCAGACGCTTCAACTTCATTGTCACGGAATTCAATGATTGGTTCAAGTACAGAGGAATGGTTGAGCCACTGAAACTCGCTATGGAAAGAGGCTCAATAAGATACGAAACAAAGACCTACACAATCGGTCCTTACAGGTTTTCATCATTTTTCACTGTCAACTACAACACCGAAGTCCGAGAGAAAGGCTATGAGGTAACCATCAGAGATCCCAACTTCAACGCCATAGAAGACCGAATGCTCTGCCGCCTCCACAGACTAACCAAACAAAAATACCAAGAACTATCGAAAAGCCAACGAGCCCTAATGCTGGGTGAACTGAGAACCAAAATGGAACAAGCATACAAAATTCGAGACCATCTAACGCTCGTCTATGCCATACAGACGAGAGATCCGCTGGTGGCCGGAAACTTCTACGACAAGAAAGTCCTCTTGACCGATGAGATACTCAAAATGCTTGAAGAAGCAACAGACATGGTTCTAGAACACCTCAGAGGCATAAAAGTCGTACCGTTCTCGATGAGACTAGAAAGAAGGGCACTACAATTGGCATCCGCAATGTCACTGACTAACTACTTCAACACAGATTCAGATATCATCCCAATAGACAGCCTCGCCTCAAAAATGGCAGTTGAATTCTTCGTAGAAGAAGCATGGATCAGATCAAACGAAGCTTTTCCGATCCATTACGTCATGAAGAAACTAGCAGCACCTGAAGAAGAAAAGGAAATCAGAATCCCAAGCACCAAAACTGCAGAACAAAAGAAACCTGAAACAACAACAGGACCTAAGAAACCTTACGAATATACGGAACAAGAACTTCCAGAAGAACTTCAATCTATAGGCTTCGGAATGTTGAGAGACAAAGCAGGTAATATCTGGGACTACAGGCTTGGCCCTGACAGGGAGAGACTCTACAGTAGGCGACGCAAAAATGAGAATTCATAGTAGCAGAAGAGGCCCAACATAAAAAAGAGGCCAAATGAAAAACGAAAGATTTTTATTCTGGAAGGGCCTTACTATTTGCTTAGGCCCTAAAATATGTGAGGTGAATCTGAGATGCCTGTTTTAGATGCGTTTAAGATTCGACAAAGAGATTTCACGCTGTACATAACCACTATGAAAGCAGCTGACCTGCTTGACTGCTACAAAATCGATAGATGGAGCGAAGAAAACCAAACCGGATATCAGAGAGCCCTCGTACCACGTCGAGTTCGAAAAGCCGTAACCTATCTCCTGAAGGAAGAAGGTGTATTCCCAACCTCCATACTGGTGAACGTGAGAGGAAAAGTCGACTTCAAACCAAAGGGAAACATAGACAACTTCGCTGAATCTGGCGAATTAACCATTTCGGAAGAGTCACTTCCCTTCTCCATCGTGGACGGACAACACAGACTAGAAGGCCTCAGCACGGCCGCAGAACAGGACCCCAATCTAATGGACTATCCACTACCAGTGACAATCATCTCATTGCCAGAAGTCTACAACGAAATGCGACAATTCTACATAGTCAACACACGCCAAAAAGGAGTCCCAACAGACCTAGTCCAAAGACACCTATATGAGATGTCGCGGAAGATGGGAAAACCAACCCTGCTAGTCCTCGAAGGCGAGAAAGCCGTACTAACAGCTGAAGCCATACCCATCGTCGACCTCATCCGAACCGATCCGAGTTCACCATGGTATAATGGAGTTCAACTACCCGGTGAAAAGAAAGAAAAAAATCATATAATCAAACAGAGACCACTGGCAGATTCCATAACTTACATCTTCAAATCAAGACCAAGCTTCAGAAGAAAAGACCCCGAAGAACTTACTAAAAGCCTCATGGACTACTGGAACGCAATAAAAGAACTATTTCCAGAAGCGTTTCAAGACCCAAAAAATTACACAATCCAAAAAACGCCTGGGACGTACTCCCTGAACATGACATTTGTCCATGTATACGAAATATGCGAAGAAGCCAACGACTGTTCCAAAGACAAGATGAAAGAAATACTCAGCAAGATGTTTGAGAATGTGGCAGCAGCTATACCTGTCGAAAAAGTTGACAGCGACTTCTGGCACAGGAAAGAAGGTCATCCATTGGCAATGGGGACCAGCATGAAATTCATGAAAGCTCTTGCTGAGTACTTCAGAGTAGGACTGGAAGAAACCGGATGATGGAGACGGATGGTTGAGAACCAAAGCAACAAATCTAGGACAATTTTCCAAGGGAAAGCCTAAACCAGACACAATTCACATAGACACGGTAACACACGAAATCTATGGCCGTAGACTAACTCTCACCATCAAGTTCAAACTGGCACCCATCGGGTATGCTCTTTGCTCCTACCTTAGAATACGCCTGTATTTCGACACCCGCCTCGTAAAGAACTTCTACACATCAATCCCACAATCCTTAAAGAAAATAGACAAACAATTGAAAGTTGAAGCTGAACTGAAATTCGGCAGAGTGACCGCGGGGCGTCACACCATCAAGGTGAGTATGGCGGGTGTATCTACTTCTAGTGAGACCCTGGGGCGAATCTATTCAAAAGAGTTTCCAGTGGAAGTGCCTAGCCTCGAAGAAATGAAACTGAAGATGCGACGCCAAATAATCGTTGAAAAGATCAGAGGAAGCTCAGGCATAAGCATCATTACATCTGACATCAAGCAATTATACGAACAAATGGCAAAACGTCGAAAAAAAGAGCTTGAAGCGTGGAGAGAAGGATGGTAGCTGGTCTCCAGCACTTAACGCTTGCATTCAGCATTACGTATTAAGGTAGTTTTATAACGCATAAGAACAACAAACATGTGAAGGCGTCAAAAATGGATTGTTACATTTGGGCAATAATAGAGAATGGTGGGTGGGACTGGATCAAGAGATGTTTAAGAGATCGAAAATCGCGGGCATCATATGGATATGGAATGCGCAGATTTCCTCAGAAGGCGGATATTCTAATTTTTTACAGCAAGAAACGTCTACATGGAACGATAAGGGTAAACGAGGGCGGAAGAGAGGTTGTGTCACAAGATATTAAGAGAGAACCTAGACTCAAAAGCTGGAAATATGTCATGTTTCTCGATGGTAGAACAATCCGAATGTTTCATGAGCCAGTTAAAGTTGGAGAAATCGCAAACCAGATAGAGAAGCTTAAGGGAAAGGCAGGCAAGAGCTTGCTTGCGGCTTGCAGAAACAACCCAAAAATATCTGTAGAGGAATATAAGAAGATAGTAGAAAGAGCTTATCAGAGGATATTCAACGAATTTCTTTTCTGACCGTCTTTTGCATGCGCTTTTGAGGTCCTAAATACTTGAGGTTTGACTCAAGGGTTTTCTAGCTCGTTTTCTGCATTGTCTGCGTTGATGAAGGTAGCAAGGTGTTCTATTCCTGTAGCTATATAATTAGGGCGCATACTTGCATGGGGACGACTCTTCAAAGCACCAAAGTTGACTAGGGCGCCTTTTCCTTAAATTATGACTTCACAGTCATCCTCAAACTTCTCTCTAAACCATAATGGATTCTCAGTATGCACAGGGACAAGCATCTCAGGCGCAATCTCTCGAACCATCTCTTCCAGCTCTTCAGCGGTTGCATGACCAGAGCAATGATATCCAGTCTCCATCTGAAGCCTAAAGCCATCGCCACTTTCTAGCTTCTCACATCTGAACCCTCTTATTTCGAAATTATAGAAGGAAAGCACGTATGCGCGGGCAGTTCGTGAGTTCCTGAGTACTTCAAAATCGATATAAATATGTGACGCATCTCCTTCAAAGAGAAGTCTTAAGAAGCAATTGGTGAGGAAAACGAAGATAATTCAGACTTTAGTGGAATCCCAGATAGAGAATGGGATATTGGACATCCTCAAGGATGCTCAACCTCACTTTCCAATGTCTTACACGTCTACTAGAATTTCTGTGTTCTTCGATGACGAAACTTTGCCGACGGGTATAAACCTCACAGGATGGAAACATGACACGCCGATGTTGACAGGACTAAAAAAATGGTATAACAAGCATTCGGTTACAGTTGGTGACAAAGTAGTCATAGAGATTCTAGGGAGCAATAGCTATCGATTAAGTATCTTGAAACCACGTGCGCGTTTCTAAATCGAAGAATGTGGGCGCTGTCTACCCTACAAAAGGGAGACTATGTGATACATCAATAAAGGCTCGTTTGACTTATATATTCGAAAGATGACACACCTATCGTAGTCTTACATCATGGCTAGAGGTTTGGTTTGTGATTCCTTCAAACATTACTCGTGAACATATTATTGAAGCTATTAGGCAGACTAAGCGAAACGGGGTTAGGCATCATCGAGAATCTGTGAGATGGAGTCTTCTTTATGACGGAGAGCAGTTTCCTCCAAAATATGTGGTTTCTTTGGCCAACAAATTCGCTAACGATCGTGAACTAGATCCGCTACAGTTCTCCGGTGGCAACGAAACGAACAGCTTCCTCAGAGGATTAGGATTCGACATCGTAGAAAGGTCAGAGCAGAATAATGTACGTGTGTGGTTAGAAAAAGTCTACGTAAAAGGAAGGAAGCACAAAGAACAAGGAGAATACGCTCTCGGAAAGGCTTTACTGTCTCCTCAAAAAGACCGACGAGGCGCTGATATTTACAAAAACATGCGATTGGCAAAGAAAGGAGATCTTGTTCTTCACTTGACGGATAACGAAGCCATTGTAGGCATTTCGAAGGTCGATGAAGAATATGATGCAGCGCCTGATTTCATGTATCTACGAGAGTGGGACGGTCAAACCGGAACCGATCCAGGATATCTGATAAGACTCGAAGGCTTCATCCGATTTGAGAATCCCCTACACCGATCAGATCTACTTAACAGAAAGTTTGAGGATGAGTTAACCTCCATTCTAGACTCTGAGGATAACGTCTTCTACACTAGCACCCTCAACTTAAGGCAAGGAGCGTATCTCACGGCAGTTCCAGAAAGACTCATGACCCTCATCAAATCAATCTATCGAGAAAAGAATGGGAGCGATCTGCCATATTGGAAAGACTCTGGTCCCAGAATGGCCTTGATAGGTCCAACAAGCGAGGAATATTTGCTGATAGTCGAAGATTTCATTAAAAGACTTGGACAGGTTTGCTCGACTTGGACCTATTTCATATCGGAGGAAAAAATCCGATTGCTTAGAGAGCAGATGCCCTTTTTCCTTTATTGCTACGTCACAAGAAAATCGGGAGGCAGTGGACTGGTTGAGTACAAGCTGAGAGTTGTAGATTTCGAATATTCTGAGGACGAAATACCTTGTCCACATCCTCAATACTACCCATATGAGGCAGATGAGCACGCACAGGCTTGGTATACATTTGATAAGATTGAACCGATAAGTCCTCCTCGGACATTGGAATCATTTGAGCTTTTTGACGAAGAAGAAAACCTCACGCAAGATCTTTTCTCGCGCTTGAGGAATCCCAAGTCAGAGTTTATTTATGTCAAAGATGTCGTTGAAAAGGAAGGCGAATCTGTGAGTTCAAGAGAGATACATTTCTTCGAATCTTTAATGTCTTTACTGAAAAACAAAAAACAGATCATTCTCTATGGTCCGCCAGGCACTGGCAAGACGTACAAGGCAAGAGTTTTTTCTGAGTGGTTCTGGGGAAAGAATACGAAGAACTGAGTGAGAATGGGCAACTTGAGTTTATCACGTTTCACCCTTCATACAGCTATGAAGAGTTTATTGAAGGAATAACAGTCAATACAGATCAAGATTCTGATGAGGCTGAAGCCGGAGAAATCCGATATATCCAGAAATGGGGAGTATTCAAGAAACTGTGTGCGATAGCTCTGGCTGCAGGAATAGGTGAGGTTCTGGATCCTAGCAAAGAGTCATGGGAAGACCAATGGAGCAAACTCTACGAAAAATACGAGACAAAAACCCAAGGCAAGTCCAAAGAGGCAGTGAACGCTGAGAAATGGAAGAACGCTGAGAAATTTGTCCTGATAATTGATGAAATAAATAGAGGAGACATATCGAAGACGTTTGGAGAACTAGTGACTCTCCTCGAAGCTGACAAGAGACTGGCTCAGGACAATCAAATTGTGGCGCGACTACCATATTCCGGTGACAAATTCAGTGTTCCTCCCAATCTATACATTGTAGGTACAATGAATACAGCAGACAGAAGCATTGCCCTAGTAGATATCGCTCTCAGAAGACGTTTCGGCTTTGTGGAGATGGCCCCCGATTTCGAAGTCCTTAGATCAGACCACATCGAGAAAAACCAAAACCAGCTGAAAGAGAACAACGTGCACAGTCACTTGGTCAAATCCGTTGACGCCGTAGAAAAGATCAATAAACATATCATCGACGAACTTGGAAGAGACAAACAGATAGGTCATTCCTTTTTCTTCAAAGTCTGGGACCAAAAGGATTTGATGATGGTGTGGCAACATGAGATTCTGCCGCTTCTGGAGGAATACTACTATTGCGACTACGATAAAATACTGAGAGCATTGGATATGCCGCCCGACAACCCCTACGTTAGTAAGGATGTCGGAATTAAGGGATTCACAAAGATCGAGGATCTTGACGATTTCTTAAGCAAAATACTTGGTATGACGGGTACGTCGAATGGCTGAGGATATAATAACAATTCGAGAGAATTCCACCAAAGATCTGGATTTTGAGTTATCACTCAAGGAAGAGGAGTACCTAAAGGGGGGAATATTCAACAGAGGCAGAAGAAAGAATATCGAAGTCTTCTACAGCAGACAACGTAAACCCATAGTCAGGGTTGGTCCCTACGCCGGAATAATTCAACTAACAAAGAGGAGGATTCACTTTTCAACCAAAGTAGACGTGAGACTATTCTATATGCTAAGTTTCTTGAAAAGCGAAGACGAATTCCTCTATGATCCTGAAACACCAATCGAGATAAGAGAAGGCGTAAACTTCTTCGATATAATTGGCAAGTTCTTTCTGAACTATCTCCATGAGATATTGAGGATGGGGCTACTGAAGAAATACGTGAGAAAGAAAGAGAATCTACGTTTTCTCAAAGGGAAAATCATGATCAAGGAGCAAATCAAGCAGAATCTTGTGGATAAATCCAGATTCTTCTGTGAATACGAAGATCTGACCTTTGACAATCTGGAAAACAGAATAGTCTTGAGTGCTCTGCATTCAGTGATTTCTCTGATAAGATTTAACAGAAGAATAAAGAACGAATTGAGGCGATATGAGGCCATTCTCAAAGAGTTCATATCGCTTGTCCGAATCAACCCTGCAGACTGCAATTTTGTCAAGTTCAATAGAGTAAACCAACACTACGAAGGCATAATGAAACTATCCAAACTAATTCTTGAAGAAAGGTTCATCAGGAGCATTCACAAAGGCGAATCAAGAGGGTTCAACTTCATCGTTAACATGAACAAAGTCTATGAAGATTTCATAACAGAAATAATCGAAGAAATCATCGACCATGATCCAGAATTTAAGGAGTTCAAAATAGAAAAACAGCCTAGATTCAATAAGCTTGTGAAAGAGAGAACCATGATAACAAGACCCGATATTGTGATAAGAAAGGGAAGGAAGACATATCCCTTCATAGTTGACACAAAATACAAGAGAGAAGACTCCAATGCAGACTATTACCAAGTAATAGCTTACAGCTTGGCCCTAAGGCATTCCAAGGCCTGCTGTCTCATATATCCAGAGTCTGAGAAGTCTAAGATTAGCAAAGAACCCTTAACATTGATTCGCGACTTAACAGCAGAAATTCCAGACGAAGTGAAACTGTATGCTAGAACGGTCAATCTATACATCCCTGAAGTCGAGAAACCAAATTATGAAGACTACATCAATAGAATCAAAGCTCAAATAAAGAGTATACTTTTGGATTTCATAGAAGAGTTTAATTGAGCTCCCATGCGTGCAATGTTAAAGTAAGACAAAGCAATGGATGGTAGTTGTGGGTCGTGACATCGAACGGAGGTTAGTTAATGGTTAAGGAGTTGGGCACCTACCTGGAGGAGTTTGCCAGGGAGTACATGCTAGAGGTTGAAGGCTGCGAATGGGCAATGGTAGATTATCCATTTCGAATTGAAAGAGAAGATCACAAAGCTGTAATAGGCAAAGAAAAACAAGCCTATCACAGCGACATAGACGTCTTAGCTTCCAAAGAAGGCAAAACGTACATTATATCTTGTCAGGAATGGATCGGTGGAAAATGGGACGTACAGAAGATCAATAGTAACTTCAAATATGCTGAGAGGTTCATAAAGAGAAAATTTCCAAACACTACCATTGCCAAGAAAGTTGTATGTGTGACAAAAAGGAAAAATTTGGCGTTTAATGTCGAAATTCTCTACTTAAAGGATATGTTTCATAAGCTCCTCTCGAAGATGAGAGACAAAGCAATTAGCAGCAAAGGACGCAGGGTTGGCGTTGTTGGAGCTTTCGAATGGATAGCTAGGGACCTCGATGTCGCTGGCTTCTTCAACAGGCAGAGAGTAGAGGCTTATAAAATCTACAAATTCCCTAGCCTCAAAACTGTGGCCACGTGTAAAGCCGAAGAGTAAAAACCATTTCAAAGTCAAGTGTGAGAAAGAATTTCGAACTTAGTTTATCAGTTATGTTTGGAGCATACGCGAGCGGCTACCGATTTAATGCTTTCCAGTAGATATCATCGAATTGAACTGGCATGATGCTGTTGTTATGCTTATCTTTGATGAATTTCCGAACGATTCTCTGGATTGCCTTGTAGGCGGTCTTATCCACCTCTTGAACTGTAGCCGGCCACGACTGAAGGTCTTTCGGGTAATGTTTCTTGAGCATAGTCATCATCTTTGTATCTACTGCCGCGTTCAACCATTTAGAAAGTTCTCGAGATTTTTCACAGCTTGGGAAATGAGAATAGTAAATAACGACTTTCATAGCCACATCGAAAGTCTTGGCGATTTGACCGTAGCTTGCCTCAGTGGCCTCTTTCACTACACGTCCACTCCTTTTCTTTTCCGCTAGGAGTATCTCTTCAATGCCCCAATCACAAAACCTCGAATGAATATCCATGAACTGTTCCTCTGATTTTGCCTCAAACACGTTTCTTCCCTCGACAAGAATTCGCTCATGCAGTCTCTCTTTCGACCCTTTCTGGAATAGACGTATCATAGCAGAGAAAGTCAGTCCCATGTCAATGATGTTGTATAGTCTGGTTTCTCTCGCGAGGCTGTCCAGTTTGGATTGATCTACCATTCTTTTCTCTCCTTACGGTAGTTTCTGTTGGCAACATAGTAATCTGCTAATATATAAAATCAAACATAGATAGCCTTCCGGATATACTGCAACCATGTTTTACATTCTTTCTATTAGGTTTTTCATAGTTAGAGCGTCGTGCTTTTCAACCTTACCGTTCCGAAAGATCACAAAGAAATAAAGGCTTAAGCGCTCAAATCCGACTGACCCTTGGTACTTCCTCAACACTCTCCTAAAGTCACTACTCGTTGGGAAGGCAAGAGCATAGCTAACCTCCGTATCGGTCATCCGAGACACAATCTGCCCAACACCAATCTCAAAGTTCATCTCCGCTGACGTATATCCGCCCTTATCCTCTCCTTTGACTTCAATCACCCAACGACCGTCCGGACCATCAGCCACAATATCAATCAGACCACTGGCAACCCGGACTTGCCTACGAGCCTTGTAGCCTCTATCTTTCAAGTATCGAAGTAAAATCTTCTCTGCCTCCGCCTCAGTGAACGGCTCTCTTCTTCTTGCAGGAACCCTCTTTGCAGCCTCTAAACGCTTGGATTCAGGTGAAACTGAAATTTCTGGACGAGCCTTCGCTTCGCACGTAGCACAGCGCTTCCAATTCCTACCCCCCTCTCCCCGATTCTTTCGCAACCATTCGATCGCCTCATCGATGTCGCCAAAGAAAATCTTGGGCACCTTCACGTTTGATCGAGCTACCCAACGACATGAGGCAGCGTGCAAGACATTGTAGTTCTTTCCGCCGGAACCTTTACCGGAGAAGTCATTGTAGATGAGGCCCTTGCCTGCAGAGTGAAGCTGCCTAAGCTCGGCATTACTCTCTATGTATTTCATTTCCAACAACCTCTCCCTGAACATTCGACAGGCCAAGACTCTGCGCGCAAAAGGCTAACTCTGAAATCTGAATCAGCAGTCAAAACGACGACCTTCATCAATTGCCTTTCTGATGGTTCCCATGGCGCGTCCAAGCGCAAGACCTGCAACTGGTGCCTTGACTTTCACGTCAAGACCTGTGAACGCATCGTAGATCACGTCCGCGTAATCCTTGCCTCCCAAGACAACCACAGCATCAAAACTGTCCAGCGCCTTCTGTTTGACTTGTTCCTTAAGCGCTCTCACGCTGATTGGATTCGTTGAAGGATGCCCAAATGTGACATCATAATTCTCCGAAATGATAAAGCCAGGATCTATGAAGCCGTACTTCGCAGACAAAATAACCCATCGGTCGGCATACTTCTCTGCATATTCCCTATTCACCTTGAAAGGAGCGCCTATATAGACGTCTTTTGCCTTGGTTGGGCCAGCTGTTGGAGATTTATCCCATATCTTCCTCTTTCCACAAGGCACGACTACAAGAGTAGACACGCTTACACCCAGATTGCTTCTATGTACCGTAACTTAATACTTCTGGTGGGGACAAATCGTTCGCACTAGTAACTCAAGCGCACTTCTTGAATGTGTTTCTCGATCTCTTCAAGAAATTCGCTTTTGGCAGGCTTCCATGTGTAGATGTATAGGTCTTCCATAGCCCGAGTCATTGCTACGTAGAAGAGTCTCCGTTCCTCCTCTTCTTGGTCTTGAGGCGGGTAGTTCTCTCTTGCAGGTTCAAAAATAGACTGGTCTTCTATCTCGCTCGGAAAGCCGTATGTGCCCTTTATGACGTTTAGAATGAAGACCACTTTAGCTTCCAATCCTTTACTCTTGTGAACTGTTAACAGTCTAATTCTGTTTCGTGCTTCGGCGTTGTCGCAAGCGATTCTTATGCCATTCTCTTTCGCCTTCTCCAAGAAGACTTTGATGATCGAGAGAAACTTGTATCCACGAGCGACCTTCGTTCGCATGTATCTGCTGAGTACGAGTATCTCTCCAGCTGCGAAGCCTCTCTGTAAATACTCAGCAATACGATTCAAACAGTCTTCCGCAATGTCGCGATGGTAGTTGTTCTGGTACTCCTTTGTGTGAGGTGATGTGATAACCCTGATTGGCTTCGTTTCTTTCCTTTTTGACAGAGTTGGCTTCTGTATCTGGCAGCTTCGATTGTTCTCAATCAGGTATGCGCCAGCGTCGACAATTGATCTTACACTACGATAATTAGTGGAGATCTTGGTCACTGCTGGATTCGCAAAGTACTTCTGGAAGTTGACAAAGAATTCAAGGTTCGAACCGGAGAATGCCATTATGCTTTGCCAATCGTCACCAACGCAGAACAGCTTGCACTTTGGGTTTCGATCAAGCAGGGTCTTGATGAGCTTGTATCGTTGAGCGCTTATGTCTTGGTATTCATCTATGAGAATGTGGTCGTAAATGTCGGCACAAAGGCTTGGGTCGTTGGCCAGCTCATTAATGGCCTTGTTAATCATATCCTCAAAGTCGATTTTTCCGTGTTTCCGTAATTCCTCTTCATAGACAGAGTATACTTCCACTGCAAGATGGCCAAAGGCCAGTTGTTTCCGCGTCCATCGCATTTTGCGAAGCTTTTCGTTGATTCTTGAAGGTGTTAAGCCATAGGTCTTCGCTATAGTCACGAAGCTCACGATTTCGTCTACTGGATTCCTGTAGGGACCCCAAGCAATCTCAACAATCTCGTCATAAGCCTTCAGGGTGAAATCGAAGCTAGTGTTGCATCTTGTCTGCAGTATCTCCGCAACCCGTTTCTTGAGCAATTGGACAAACTGTTCAGGGCTGTCTGGATCATACTCATGAGTGAAGGTCTCCACAAGTAGCTTATCGTTCTCGGCGAACCATCTCTTCTTCTCTTCCATGGCCTTTTTGTATTCCTTGGTCGACTGGCTGAACCACTCTGGCACGTCTCCCTCTTCGTTCAGGGCCCAGTGCTCAAAGAAAAGGTCGTATTGAGGCAGGTAGAAGTCGGGCCTGAAACCCTCCACATCAGGTTCGTACATCACCGCGATAGGTTTTCCATTAAGCCTATGCGTCAAGAAGAAATCCATGATTTCCTTTTCCGCTCGACTATTGACGTGAGTGTTTTTTATGGAGAAATAGGGTCGTTCGCGCGCATACGCAAGTGTCTCCTCTTCAGCTCCACAACCTTCTCCTTCCTTGTCATGTAGAGTATTGGCAAACCGCACAAACAGTTCGTAGAAATCCGGCTGGCTCTTGATCCTGTGCTCGAAAATCCTCTTTATGTCATCATATTTCCTGTTTTCGTCAACAATGTCTGTGCGTCTAATCTTTCCCCAAGCTTTCTCTAGAATGTCTTTGCCTAGCTTGTGGAAAGTTCTCACATTCACATCGTTGATGTCATGGCGGCCTAGTAACCGTTGTTCTATCTCTTCTTTGGCTTTCCGCGTATAGGCAATCGCCAAGATGCGTCTGGGTTGAACACCATCAGGCTTTCTCGCTATGAGATACGCGATCCTTGTGATGAGAACTTCAGTCTTGCCTGAACCAGCAGCTGCAATCACCAGATTATGTTTATCGTCCGTGACAATAGCCACTTGTTGCTCCTCATCGAGCGCCAGAAGCCCCTCGTTCCAAAGATACTTGTAATCTCTCCTTTGTTGCTCAATAAACTCAGTATTGTAGCCAGAGATCGCCTGATGACTCGCTCTCAGTTCATCCTTTGCTGCGTCGACGAACTGCTGTCCGAAGATGCCGTTTTCACCGAGAGACGCAAGATCTTTCTCCAGCAACTCCAAGTTTGATATGCATCGTTCTTTGTCGATGTGAACCAGATACGTACCACTATTCTGAATCTTCCTCACGCGATTCCGCACTGAATTCAGCTCATTGGTCACCTGCTTCTTTATGCTCTCTTCCATTCTCTCTCTCTTTTCGGCAAGTTCCGAAATCCTACTGCCAGTATCCCTGCCGATGAAAAAGCCAATGACAATGAGTTTCAGAATGTTCAGATAGACCTTGCGCCGTCGCGCTTTCTCGAGTTCTCGACTCGCTGCTTGAAACTCCTTGATAGTGTGATGAAGCCTCAATTTAATCTCAACACATTCGGCTAGAATTCCTGATTCACAATTTCTAAACCTGTACGCTTTTTAGAATTTCCATTCTTCTCTCTAGCGCGCGCATTCGTATTAGCCGGGTATCGCTTTGACTGCAGGCGCCTTGCTCATCGCATCCACTACGGCACTTACCCATTCTGACGGTTCGTCAACTTCAAATTCAGTAGTTTCTGATTGTGGCTTTCCAACGTTCAATCTTAACATCAATTTGTCTTTGCCAAAACGGGATGACTTGATTGTAGCGCCAACGACACCGAGCTCATAGAACAGAATATCCTTTCGTATTCTGCCTTTTTTGTGAAGCACGAAAAGTCTATGGCTTGTCAACACCATTTCTCCGTCGACGTTCTCCCACTCGACTTTCTGTTTGGACTTTAGTCGAAGAAGATAGACGCCAAGAGTGCTCGTCTTCATCTCAAGTCCCTTCGGAACCCTGCCTTTGCATCTTCCTTGCTTCAAAACTGCTTCTTCATTTCCGAGAATAATGCCAGATTCTTCTAGCAATCCCATGTCATCACCTCCTGTTTTCTTTGTCATCCATGTCGCATACATCTTCTACTAAAGATTTGAGAAAGAGCCCTCAGTAGTGTAAATCCAGACAAAAGAAGAGGAGAGAGAGTTCAGAGTCTAAGTAACCTTTCTCATTACGCGTGCGTTGGGAACCATGTGCATGCATGAAACGCGAAGCTACCATAGATACGCAGGCGTTCTCTGCATATTCGCAAGCCCTTTTAAACTCCCCAGTCAACCATGCTCGCCAAGCAGGAGCGGAGAAAAGGAGAATGGCCGATACTCTTGGAGCAATATTAAATCGCATGGAACAACGACGCGACAAGCTGCTCAAGCAAAACGGCATAGCCAACCCAAAGGCGAGTTCCTAGAGAATTTAAGTATGCATGCGCGGGATCAGCAGCGAGGGACGCCGAGCAACGGAAGCAGGAGATTCATGAAGCTATCATTGACGAGAAATCTGTGAGAAAGGAGGTGAATGCGTGAAAGACGAAACCGAACTAGAATGGTGGAAACATCCAACCGAGAAGACGAAGAGCAAAGTCGGATACATCCACATGGGCAACACGATACTGGCCATCTACGACAGCCCACAGGGCCACGACCTCGTCGAATGGAACCTAACCACCGGCAACTACAAGTTCATTGCGCAGAAGGTCCCGCTCGCTACGGCTATCAAAAAGATGGGAGCCCTCGCACCCACGACAACATAAGAGCCCCGCGAGCAACCGTTCTGGAGCCTGCAACCAAGCACGCATGACGCTAGTTTTTATGTTGCCGACAATCACTGTGCACACATCTGCAGATTACTCGACTCGTGTGCCCAATTCGACATCGCGATCCGGCTGAATCAGGAACCAGTTGTTCTTCCGGGACCGATCGGCAACGCCCAGCGTCAACACCTCCGACGAAAACCCAGCGATCGTCTTCGGCGCAAAGTTGACGACCCCAATGACCAAACGACCCACCAACTCTTCTTTCGTGTAGCCGGTGATCTGCGCACTCGACCGCTTCACCCCAACCTCAGCGCCAAAATCGATCGTCAACTTATACGACGGCTTCCGCGCCTCCGGAAACTCCTCCACCCCCAACACCCGACCCACCCGCATCTCCACCCGCCGAAACTCCGCGTACGAGATCATCCACACACCCCACACACAACAACGCTGCCAATATGTGCATGAGGCTTTTCTTAAAGATTCACAACCAACATCCACGCGCAAAAAAATTGTTAAATATTGAATCGACGCCAATCGGCTAGGGAGATCAACCGACGATACAATTGCCCCACAAGTGAGGTTTACTCTAAGACATGGAAACGTAAAGGAGACGTGAACGAACATAGGCGATAATCTACCTTCTGCCACTAAGCGTTCAACTGGAAGGCTGTTCCTGCCCGCACTGACCTTCTCCTACTTCGCCACGGGACCCTTAGGCGTGCTAACCTCATTACTCCTAATCGATATCGCATCGACCTTCGGCGTTCCTGTGGGCGTCATGGGGCAGATAAACACGCCCTTCTATGTTGTCGCCGTCATCTTCGCCTTATTCATGGGCGTTTTAAGCGTTCGGTTTCGACACAAATCATTACTGATGGCAGGGCTGTTGTCCGTCACAATCTCCGCATCAGGATGCTTCTTCGCGTCAAACTTCAACCTAATGCTGACAACATATGCGCTAAGTGGAGTGGGAACCGCGATGGTGACGCCCATGGCTATCACCCTGATCGGAGAGCATCTACCCTTGGAAAAACGGACCAGCGCAATCGGCTGGATTGTCGCCAGTGGAGCCCTCTCATACGTTATTGGAGCACCAGTCATCGGGTTCATCGCAGAGCTTGGAGGCTGGCGCCTCGTCCTCCTAGGATTCGCACTACCGGCCTCACTGACTGGTCTTCTGTTGGCGTTCATCGGGCTGCCTCGCACATCACATCGCCACGAACCAGCAATCAGCAAAAGAGCCTATCTCGGAAGTTTCACGGAGGTTCTGTCAAACAGCTCGGCCACTGCCTGTTTAATGGGCAATACCCTTCGCTCGATAGCATTCATGGTCATTCTCCTCTACGGAATCTCGTTCTTCAGAGAACAGTTCGCAGTATCAACCGGTTTTGCATCCTTAGTAATGCTAGGAGCAGCGGCATCTTACACTCTGGGCAGCCTAGTCTGCGGCCGATTTGCTAACAGGGTTGGAAGAAAACCCGCAACGGTCTCAACTTCGTTCATGGGAGGCCTATTAGCAATCGCCTTCGCCTACCTGCCCAACCTATGGCTTTCCCTGGCATTGAATTTCCTAGCGGCGTGGTTCTTCGGTATGGGCGCGTCCGCAGCAAACAGCCTCACGCTTGAACAAGTCCCAAAATTCCGGGGGACGATGATGTCCCTCACCTCAGCGGCGCAAAGCCTAGGTTCTGCTTTAGGGGCGACACTTGGAGGATCACTGCTTGTCTTGTACAATTACAGAATCATGGGTAGTGCCCTTGGAGCACTGGGTATCGTTGCAGCCATAGTCTTCTACTTCTTATCAGTAGATCCAACCCGACCCTAGTTCATCAATCTACCATGCATGCAGAGCCCTGCGACCTTGAAGCCAAGAATACTTAAATATTCGATTTCCCTAGTTACAGTTAATAAGTTTCCTAAAGGGAAACAAAATGTCCCTAGATCAACGAGCCCACATACTCAACACTGTCAGATCAGCCCCATGCGGCGTAAGAGAACTAATCCAGAAACTGAGATGGCGAAGCTCACACGTTATCTCCTTGTTAGAGAAGATGAAAGATGAAAGGCTCATCAAGTTGCAACGGGCGCGCACACGAAAACGAGGCAGACCCAAGAAGAGCATAACCTGCACGTCTCTCGGCCTTGCCTTTCTGGAAACCCACAAGAAACTACAGACTAAACCGCTCAGAGCGAGAAAAGAAGACCTCGATCACGCAGTGAAAGACGCGTTGTATGCAGAGAGGCTTGCAGCAAACGGTCATTCACCCTTCAAACTCTTCATGGAGTTGAACACCATTGCCCACAATATTAAGGTCGCTTCAGAGGCTCCTTAACCTACTCGAGGATAAGAGTATACCCTACATGATAATCGGAGGCTACGCCCTCCCCTTCTACGGAAGAATCCGAACAACCATCGATCTTGACCTGGCCGTAATGGTCAAAACCGAAAAAGAATTACAACAGCTCCGCAATTGGCTACAGAGAATCGAATTCGAAGCCACCATCGCCCACCCCGGAAATCCGGTCATCGTCGTCGTGGACCAGAAAGAGAAGGTTGAGATAGAACTATGGCTGAAGCCCGACGGAATCGTCTTCGATGACGAAACGCTGAGAAGGAGAAGAACAGCCACATTAGACGAAAACATTGAGGCCTGGATCATCTCTCCTGAAGACTTCATTGTAAACAAGCTAGCCAGACCAGACCGAGGCGCAGTCGACGAACAAGACGTCAAAAGTGTACTGGTCAGACAAAAAGACAAACTCGACAAAGAATACCTCGAGAAAAGAGCCCGAGACGCGGAAGTATTGACAGTTCTAAAGACTATCCAAGCCAGCTAGCTGAAAGAAAAAAAGCCATCCAATAAAAAATCAAGAACATTGGCGCGTGCGATAGTCCATTCGAAAACGTTCTTTCTCAGAAATCTCTCATCAAATGCTCTCAAATAGATCGACAATCTGAATTCGGACTTCGCAAGTCATTTATGAATTAGATTTTCAGATTGAGTTGAAGTGTGAAGATCGAAAGATGAAGGCGATAAGAAAGCTTGGAGCGATTCTGGGAGTAAAAGGCTTCCTTTGCGTTGCCTCTATGACAATGATTGCCCTATCTTTGACGACGTACATGGCAACCATATACATAACTCCGAAACAGCAACTCACCATGGGCGCCACATCCGCCTCATGGACCGTCTACGTGAACGACGTAAACGAGACAAGATATCTACCAGGTTCAGGCGGCCCAGCTGGGTCTGAAGAACCGACATTCAACGCCAGTGATTCCAGCACATATGCCTTCAAAGTTGTAACGGACGAAGACTACGTTTGCGCAGTCAAGATCGAGTTAACCTCAGCCGTGAACAGCACCAAGTTCTCTAAATTTGAAATCACAGCGAAACGTTGGAACGGCTCAGCTTGGAGCGACGAATCCTTATACGATGCTGCCACCGGGTCCACCACTAGATCCTACATAAACGGGTTAACAGCCGAAGATGCCGGCTACATCCATCAAGGCACATCAGAAACGAGATACTACCTCATTCAAGTAACATACTCCTATGACCAAGTGGATGAAACAAGTCAAGTAACTGTAGAATTCCAGTATGAACCACTGCCACAGGCTTCATTCTAGAAACCACTAACTGCCGCCTGCAAAAGAGGTGACCAAAAGTTGAGCGAAAACCAAACAGCAAAAACCCAGCTATCAGACTTCCCCCGCGCCTTGAACAAAATGTTAGACAACATCGAGAACGTCGTTGACACCCTTCAAGAAAGATTGCAGGCATTTTCGAAAAAGATGGAAAAACTAGAGTCATCAGAAAAATCCCCCAGAGGCGACGCAGCACTCAAAAAGAAACGACGCAGTACTGAAGAAATGAAGCAGCCAACGAAAGCCGCAAAACCGTCGGCAGAAACCCCTGTGAGCCCGGTTATCTCGGAGGTAGAAGTGAAACAGAGGACCCCCTATCTGAAAATAAGATTTGCTCTCGGCTTGATCACGCTAATTATCGGCTTTATAGCTGCTAACTTTGTTCTATTTCACTGGGTCGAACAAACAGTGATCTACGACCCGTTAGGAGACTACGCCCGCTACGTCTGCGCATACGGAGGATTTGCCGCAATGATTTTCGGGGCAATGGCAGTCAACGACTTTCTAGTTCTCCGGAAAGTTTTGAAAGGCAAACATGCAAAAGACAAGGAAACTGTTGACAGAAGACACAAAAACGGAGGAAAAATAATTGCAGCCTCAGCTCTCGCCATTCTTCTTTTCATGTTATGTCCAATCGTCGTATCATCCACAGTCTCATACACCGCAACAGCTACCATAACACCGAGAAACTGGTGGAACCATGACTACGAATACCGAAGCCAAATGACAATTGATAACTATATAGCATCAGCACTCGGCTCTGGCTATTCGGTCTATTTAGATCTAGACACCGCCGCCCTCATCTCTAACGGCAAAATGCTTCCAAGCGGAAACGACCTAAGAATTCTTCATTTGAACGCGTCGTCTTGGATCGAACTAGACTGCAATGTTATAGACATGAATACCAGCTCGACGCAAGTCTGGTTCAAAATCCAAGCAGACATCTCCGCAAGCGGTTCGGACAATAACTATTACATGTATTACGGCAATCCCTCCGCAGGGACTCCACCTGCAAACAAGAGCAACGTGTACCTCTTATGGGACGACTTCAACGACGGAGACTATGACGGCTGGACCCCCGTGGGAAGCACTTGGAACGCCTCTTCAGGCTTTCTAGATAACAAAGACCCCTCTGGCACGGGCAAATACATCAGAAAAGATGGGTACAACGTCACCGAATCTGTACTCATCGAATACAAAGGATTAATTCACGTTGATGAAGAGAACCTCGTTTATCTCAACGTGCCAGGAACCGTCAACGGTTCCTCGACTGGAAGCGGCTATTGTCTAGGCATCAACGCAGACACAGACATGATCAGCATTGAGCGAATAGACAACGGCTCCAGAACCGCAATTGATTCTATAAGTAAAGTGATAGACCCAGACGTATGGTATAACATCACAATTGTTTACTTCACCAACGGAACCATGAGCACCGAAGTTGCTGGTTCAAAAGTCACGGTCACGGACACGACTTATTCGACACCTTACGAGTTTGGAACATGGTGTCAGTATGAAGCGTCCTATGACGATGTTATGGTACGCAAATACGCCTTTCCAGAACCTTCAGCACACACGGGACCAGAGCAAAGTCGATGACGCTGAACCCAAAGCTAAAGCACATATTCTGAAGTAGAAGCCGTATAGAAAGCTGGCATATAAGCTACTTCGAAATAATGCTCTTAGATTCTAATTCCTTAAATCACCTGAGAAAGGATGAACCAAGGTTCTCTATGGCTACTACGAGTCTTCCTGATTCTAGCCATTCTCTTCAGCGGTCTAGAAAAAATCTGTTCGTACCTCATCTTTAACAATGGTCACGCCATTGAAGCTAGTCCCGTTCCACGATTGATGATGCAAACCACAGGCCTGCTTGCCGGACACATACTCGGCTTCATCATATCCACCGTCTTCATCTACGTTCTGTATAAAATCAGCACAGGAATTGATCAACCCATAGCCATCTTGGTCGGAGCCATCACTCTAACCATCGCTTTCTCCATGTACCTGTCGGTCTTTCTCCACAACCTGAAAAATCTGCAGACGCTAGAAGCGCTAATGTAACTGTGCACGCGCAACCACAATGCGCCGATTTCTGCATAAAAGAGAGTATGGACACAAAAAGAGAAGAGGGAGGAGATCTTCTTGAGGGAAATCCTTAGTTCCCTTCGCTTCCTTCTCGGTGGTGGTTTCCAATCTGTTCCATGTTCATTGGTTGGGTGCAAGTTCTGTTTCTGCAACACTCTTCAGCTCTTTGCTGGTATTGTGTCTGTGTACAATCGCAGGTACACTCGTGGTTTTGTGTCCTCAGTCTTTGTTGCTGTTGCGTCTGAAGCATCGAACAGTCGCTGTCGTGCTCCCGTATTCTTTGTTGTTCCCTTTGCTGTGTCTGAAGCAGGTCACCAGTAGCGGTTCCGTTCAAGTAGGCTAATGTAGGGGCAGCGAACAAGAAGATACTGGCTACAATACCCACCAGAAGGATTCCAACAACCATTTTAACGTTCATCCATTTTCACCTCCATGCATTTTCTAAGAAATCTATGGCTTCGGCGTGGTTTAGATGTTGGCTGTAACAAAGTGTTTCAGATTTTGAAACGGCTTATAAGGAATGGCTAGTCTTTAAATTCTATGAGTGAAACATGCGTGCCAAAGCTGTGATACTCATTCTACCGATCTCGTTGATACTCAGTATTCTCGGCTTGTTTCTGTTCGTATTCGATGGCGGTTTCGGTGGAAGAGGGCAGGGCATGGGTGGACAGATTCCCGGGTCCTTCTGGCTTCTCTTGTTTGTGGCGCCTCTCGTTGTTTTTGTTGGTGTGTTGGCATATGCTCTGGCTTTTCCAGAACTCGGAGAAGGAAAACCCAAGATAGAGCCTCCCTCGGCGCCAATGGTAAAAAAAGGAGAACCTGCCCTAGATGCCGTTTTGAGAGTCCTGAATGAAGATGAGCGAAAGGTTATCGAGGCTTTGGTTGCGGAGGATGGAACAATGCTACAGAAGGATATTCGCTGGAAGACTGGACTATCACGGGTAAAGACGCACAGGATACTCTTTCGGCTAGCCAAAAGAGGAATCGTCTCAGCTGAGAAATACTACAACACAAACAGGATTACATTAGCGAATTGGCTGACGAAAAAGACAGTATTGGAAGATGACTGAGACCTCATCAAACCAAAGCTTACACCTGCACAAACACTGTAGTTTCTAACACAGCTGTGCTATTAGGTCCCAAATAGCGAGGTATGTTGAATCCTATAGGGGACAGGGGGTCTGCT
>Ga0224501_10000415_pt1 | contig 34681 bp, 29 predicted proteins | sample SF_Oct11_sed_USG_4_FD_169105 | JGI IMG/M metagenome (GOLD analysis project Ga0224501, IMG submission 169105) | Sediment microbial communities from San Francisco Bay, California, United States - SF_Oct11_sed_USGS_8_1 | ecosystem: Environmental > Aquatic > Marine > Sediment | place: USA... | reverse complement strand
CACCTTAATCTTGGCAGGGTGTATGAGCGAAAAGGAAACTGGACGGAAGCGATTGATTCATACAAACAGGCCCTCACCCTCAACCCCGACTACACGCTGGCGAGAAAAGCCTTGGGGAGGTTGATTAGCTCGCTCAATTAGCTGACAGGCTGACAAACTACCATGCTGACAAGTTCCCGCAGAGGTTAAAGGGTTCGTTATCGATTCGGACACCTGTCAGCCTGGTTCTTGTCAGCCCAGGAGTAACACTATGAATAAAACCATTCTCGTTGCCGTCAACGATATCTTTTTCTACACCAAAGTCCGCGATGCCCTGCTCCCCCAGGGATATCGGCTGGAGAAAGCACGCACACAGCCGGACATTGCGGAGAAGGCCGCGAGCGAAACCCCGGCCGCCGTACTCCTCGACATGAATGACCGTGCCGTTGATGCCTTTCAGGCACTCGAAACCTTGAAAACAGACCCACGGTTTACAGCCATTCCGGTACTCGCCTACGCGAGCCATGAGGATGTCGCTACCTGGAACAAGGCAAGAGCGCTCGGGGTCAACACCATCGTCACCAGAAACGAAATGTCCGCCCGCACGAAGGAGTTAGTCGAGGAACTCTTGGCGTAAGAGATACGGCGTGAAAAGTCTTAGAACATTCCGAATCGGTCACCTTACCCCTTACCTTTCACCCCTTACGGATTACCAATGAAACAATCCCCTTTACATACGCATCACACGCAGCTGGGCGCCACGTTTGAAGAGGTCGCCGAATGGGAAGTCCCTGTCCAGTACGGAGACGTGGCGGCGGAACATCGAGCCGTGCGCGAGGCGGTCGGACTTGCCGACCTCTCCCATCGCGGCAAGATCAGAGTGACCGGCGAGGATCGTGTAAAATGGCTGCAAAGCATTATCAGCAACGACATCCTTCCGCTCACACCAGGCCAAGGCCGATATTCAAGCTTCCTGACCCATAAGGGAAAGATGCTGACATATTTCCGGGTGTACATGCAGACGGATACCGTCATGCTGGAAGATGTCGGTGAAATCGGCGACACGACGTTTCATACCCTGCGCAAGTTTCTCCTCTACGGCACCAAGGCCAAAATGGAAAACTGTGCCGAGACCTGGGGGGCGCTGCTGGTCAGCGGGCCCAAAGCTGCTCAGGTGATTCAATCGGCGTTCGGCGTGGACGTCACGGACCTGATTCCCGTGAACTTCGTGACGGGACAAATCGGCGGCAGTCATGCTTTGCTTGTACGCACAGAGGAAACCGGGGAAATCGACATTGAAGTTCTCCTGCCGGTTTCCGGTCTGGTAGCGGCATGGACAAGTCTGCTGGAGGCCGGTGCCAAATTCGGCATCAAGCCGATCGGCAGACATGCATTGGAAGCGTTACGCATGGAAGCGGGCATTCCCAAAGCAGGACCGGATCTCAACGAAGAAATTGTTCCGCCGGAGGCCCATCTGGAAGACAAAGCCTTTAGTTTAAGCAAAGGCTGTTACCCCGGCCAAGAAGTGGTTGCACGGATGGACACCTACGGCAACGTCCGGCGCCATCTCGTAGGCCTCGTCCTGCAAGACTCCACCGTACCCCTCAAAGGCGCCAAGCTCTTCAGCGGAGACCGCGAAGTCGGCTGGGTCAGCAGCGCGACATACTCCCCGCAACTGAACAACGTGATCGCGTTCGGCTTTCCCCTGCGTGACTTCTCTGCGCCCGACACCACATTGACCGTGGACATCGACGGAATACGGCATGAGGCCAAGGTGCACGCATTGCCCTTTTACACCGGATCATAGACACCATCCGTCCACTCCCGCCTCCACCCTCCGGCCAAATCTCCACCCTTCCTCACCAACACCGACACAATAGATTCACCTTCTCCAGCGACATTCACCTCTCGTTCTGTATATGCACTTCACCCGACTTCCGCAGTTCAACGGTGGGCTTGTGAGTGACCGGTCAATCCCCTTTGTATGATGGGAACATAACGCGGTGACGGAGAACAGTGGGTCATGCCCGCAAAAGCGGGCATCCAGGGATTCGGATTTCCTGGATTCCCGCAAGAAACACGCAGGAATGACAAGAGACACAATGGCCAACTGCGTAATACGGTTTGAAGACAAGGGCGATGGGATCCCTCTTACGTAGAACCCACAGGTCCACAGACCCCTTACTCTCCTCGCTGATTTTGCGATTTTGCCTCGTTGACTTTCCACCATCATACTGATAGGACTCCGATCTTCTAGAACTTCGCTTCTCTTGAGGACCCGACATGGCAACATCCGTACAGTCCGCCTTCCCTCGCCACTACATTGTCGTGGTCCATGGCATCGGAGAACAACGCCACAATGAAACGACCGTTGAGGTTGTCCATCGTTTTGCAGAGGTTCGAAAGGGCGATTCACCGGACCTGGCAGGCCTTATGCCTGCCGATCTCTCCTCCCAATCAATTCGGGAATCCGGCGGAGGACACAGCTGGTCAGAGTTTCGCGGTATCCCTGTGGATCCCACCGGCAATACGGGCATCTTTGACGGCACGCGTGCCGCGCGTACGGCCGGCCGTAATTTCCGTTTTGTCGACCTATATTGGGCGGATATTCTGCAAGATCATGCAAAAGCCTTTAGCTCCCCCCCTGAGCAATGGGCCAACGCACGCGTCAAACGCATGAGGTCACCCTTTACCGGGGACAACTGGCTGCCGGCTTGGGCCATGCCGCTCCTTCGAGAAATCGATGCCTCAATCATCCCCATCAAGGCGCTCATGAAGCGCATCTCCCCGGAGCTTGAAGATCTGGTGTTTAATCGCGTGATCGGCGATATCCATCTCTACGGCGACTACGCACGCACGCGAGGTCAAGCCGTTCGACGCTTCCACTGGATGCTGGATGAAATTTATCTGCGAGATTATGCGAATTGGTGCCGGTTTGAACGTAAGACCGCGAACGAGCCCTATACTCCACCGGTTTTTACCGTCCTCGCGCACAGCCTTGGTACGGTGTTGAGCTTCGATGCCTTGGTCTATGCCTTTGCCACGCAGCATATTCGCGAGGGACTGATCCGACCTGCGGCACACTCCATTCCCTTTCCTGGCTATATCGAGCGAGATAGTTGTCCTGACCAGGACGAGGAAACCAATTGGCGAAGCTTGGTTCACGATATTCGTGACAAACCTCGACAGAACCTTCCTGATGGAACGAAGGATTGGGAGACACTGAGATCACGGTTTTCCCATTTATCAGCTGATCCGCCTTCGATTCCGCCGCTGCTCTGGCGTCACCATGTGAAGCACTTTATCTCGCTGGGGTCCCCGATCGACAAGTATCATGTCCTCTGGCATCACAACTACCGCCACATGGGACTCCACTTTCATGATTGCAAACACGTACATAACGGGAAGCCACTTTCCGGCATTGACCCAAGCTGGGCCGACAATTGGCTCGACCAATCTGAGCTGGACAAATTGGATCAAAAAATCCTGCACTATAACCTGTGCGACGAACAGGACCCGGTCGGACATCACCTTGATACTGCCTGTGAATCCCAAAACTACCGAAAGATATTCAAGTACGAACCCACCCAGGTCGCCTTTCGGGATGTCGTGTTCCGTCGCTATCCCGTACCAGGAGCTGCACATGTCCAATATTGGAAAGACCGCGAGCTCTTCACACGACTGGTGAAAGAAGTCATTGACGACGGTCAAAAAGGCACGTTCCTCGACCCCACGTTTATTCAACAACCGGGGGTCTACGAAACGGCTCTGATATGGGCCTACTTCCGGATTCCATTCCTAGCCGCAATACTGACCGGTATTCTCTTGAGTTATGGCTGGATCAGCCTATGGACGAACGGATTTGCGCTCTCCTATGTCTCCGCCATTGCTGCCGCCATCCTTCTCTGGCTTGCGCCGAACCCGGGCCATGCGTATCAGCAAGAAATGATTGTAACGGAGCAGCGCAATAGCCAGCGAGTCAAAAGTGGATTTTGGAGTCGATGGAAACCTCGTCCGAGCCTATTCGCCAACCTTGTGCGCGGCATGGTGGCCTGGCGTCGCATTCTGATTTGGTTGAACGAGAAACGGGAATATCGTGTCAAAGAAACCCCTTTCTTCTCCCTTCACGTTCCGGTAACCAGAGAGGGGAAACAAGACGATCAGTACAAAGGAGACTATTACGATCTTGAGTCGGCACAAAAAGAGGGCAGGCGCCTCTCTCTTAAAACCGAAGGCTGGTTCCGTCGAAAAGCATGGCCGAGACTCGCGGGAGGCTGCATAGGGCTTGCGTTCTCAGTGTTCACGGGGTTGAATCTTCCCGAGTACGTTCGGAACGCAGAACGCATCCAATGGTTAGACATCAAACAGGCTGCTTGGATTGCAGACAAGGCAACCATTGTCGGTTGTGCAGGGATCACCATCTCCGCCTGCTACCTTCTCACGATGGCCTATGTCACCTACTGCTTTAACCACATGAAGTATCGGGCGCTGTTTGAAAACGGACATGCTGTTGAGAATATGTCCTCAACGATTGACTCGAAAAGATGACGGACCGCTCAAAATGACCTTGGCCTCAAACACGATAAGTCTTGTGAGATGACAACTTCCAGGTAGCCGCTCCATACGTACGTACCATCCGACATCCTTTGAGCCGACAACTCACGCGCACATCACGCCTAATACCCTATGACGAGCATGGACGCTTGACATCATCAAGAACCATAGGGATACTGAGGCATCTTTTGCCCCAGGGATAATTACGTAACACCTCTTGATGTCATGAGGTGGCTCTCTTGAGAATCCGGCGTCGCAAACATGTGACACCCATAGAGACACACGTCGGTCACGCTCGAACACATGTGAAAACATCGCATATCACTCAATTCACATAAGGCGATCATATGATGAAGATCTCCCGCAGCCTATTCCTTGTCACCGTCTTGTCCGCACTGACCTTTTCTGCATGCGCACAAAACTCCCCCTACCGCACGAACTATCAATCATGCACCTATACCCAATCCGGCGATTGCGCGAATCATGCAGTACAGCACCATGCACCGGGACAGCCAGGGGAATATTATCTCTCGTTCATTGAGTTTGATGATCAGGGGCAATTGTGGGATCGCAAACAATTACACAACATGCTCGACACCTATCGACCGATAGCCGGAGTCGACGACGTGCTGCTTGTGACCTTTATCCACGGCTGGCACCACAATGCGTCCCCTGAAGACGGCAACATTCAGGACTTTCGTCACCTGCTTGCCGATCTCTCTCAGGCTGAAACAGACAACGATACAAAGCGTAAAGTGCTGGGGGTATATATCGGCTGGCGGGGAGAATCTCTGACCGTTCCGGTAATGAAACACATCACGTTCTGGGACCGGAAGAACACGGCCCATAAAGTTGGGCAACAAGGCGTGACAGAGGTCTTGTTGAGGCTGGAAGAAATCGTCAACGCGAAAGCCGGCATGGATGCCGCGAAACCCCAACCGCTCAAGAGTCGCTTTGTCACTATTGGGCACAGCTTCGGCGGTGCGATTTTATATACGGCACTCCAACAAATCCTCGAAGATCGCTTTATCGATAGCCGCACACACAAAACATCGACCGGAAATGCCAATGGCCTGGGCGATCTGGTGGTCTTGATGAACCCGGCATTTGAGGCACTCCGCTACGCAACACTGTACGACATCTCTCAAGACTATTGCCGCGGCTATTTCCGAACTCAATTGCCGAAACTGGCTATTCTCACATCCGAAACCGATCGAGCAACCGGCTGGGCTTTTCCAGCTGGGCGATTGTTTTCCACATTTTTTGAAACACATACGACCATTCATCGGCATACATGCGAGAAGGTAGGGAAAGACATTCCGATGGACATTGCAGAGGGCCAAGCCGACAGACATACCGTCGGCCACTTTTCTCCCTATCTCACACACCGCCTTATTCCGCTCACCGCTTCCACCAAACGCAGTAAGGATTTTAATTATCGCTCCCTGCAAACCCTCTGGGCGGAGCAACAGGCATCAGGGTCATTCCTCTTTGAAAATACGGAACTCATTCACCTGGGGAAAACCGTCCCCAACAACCCCTACCTCAATATCCAGGTGGACACGCATTTAATCGCAGGGCATAACGATATTTGGCATGACCACATTGTGAGTTTCGTGCGTGACTTGATCATGATTTCCACGACTCCGCTGGAACAATCCGTGGAATAAGCGCCGCCGGAAGAACGCACAACAGTGCGGTGCCGTTGACATTCCAAGGCATCGACTGATCCCTCTCGTGATAGAGCCGTCACTTTCGTAACGCCCTATGCTGAACGAGTAAGACCAGTCCTCGCCGCCCCTTCTTTCGCCCGTACAATGACCGACCGGTTATCGCACAGAACGGTTGACTCTTCACGAAACCATAGGGGCCGGGGAAATGGGCCATTTGCGACCGTCAGTATCCGGCCACGAGCGGAGTTCGTCGCCGAGACTGCATCGCTCTAAAGCGGTCCTTAGTCCTGTCGCATGAACAGGCCCAGCACCCCGCGAGCGCAGCGAAGAAGGAGTGCCTGACGGGAAACAGCGGAAAAATCACTCAAACACGAAAATCATTCCGGTCACGATAGCTCGCTAAGACGGGATGGCTCACAAAATCCGGCAGCGACGTGCCACATCACCGTCACTGCCCGCACGGACAGGACACAAATGTTCTGTTGCAAGACTTGACCCTATTTGCGCGGTGCAAATTCTATCGCGGATTCACCCGCCTTCGCAGGAACCCACGGCTGGTAAGCCGTGGGGCTCTACATTTGACAAATCCCCTCATCTGGAGTAATTAGCCTATCTAATACGTATATTTTTGCCTCGGCACCTTTCTTCCTCAGCGTTGAGGCAACGACCGGCACAGAGGTCAACTCAACAAGGAGCGTGAGCATGGCGTGGAGCAACTGGGAATCTCTTGGTGGCGTCATCACCGCCGGACCGGCAGTCAGTTCATGGGCAGGAGGGAGACTCGATGTCTTCGTCAAGGGCACCAACAACGCCGTCTGGCACAAGTGGTTCAACGGCGCATGGAGCGGCTGGGAATCGCTCGGGGGAGTGATTGACAGTCCCCCTGCCGCAGTGTCCTGGTCATCAGGGCGCATCGATCTCTTTGCCCGTGGCATGGACAATGCGCTCTGGCACAAATGGTTCGACGGTACCTGGCACAGCTGGGAATCCCTTGGCGGTACGCTGACCTCCGGTCCAGCTGTGTGTTCATGGGCCCCTGGACGGCTCGATGTCTTCGTCAAAGGCACCAATAATGCCGTCTGGCACAAGTGGTTCAACGGGGCTTGGAGCGGCTGGGAATCACTCGGTGGGGTCATCGACAACACGCCGTCCGCGGTGTCGTGGTCGTCGGGGCGTATCGATCTCTTTGCCCGTGGCATGGACAATGCGCTCTGGCACAAGTGGTTTAACGGTACATGGCACAACTGGGAATCCCTTGGCGGCACACTGACCGCCGGTCCGGCGGCAAGTTCGTGGGCCCCGGGACGGCTCGATGTCTTCGTCAAAGGCACCAACAACGCGCTCTGGCACAAATGGTTCAACGGGGCATGGAGCGGCTGGGACTCGCTCGGTGGAGTCATCGACAATACACCCGCGGCAGTGTCCTGGAGTCTTGGTCGGATCGATGTATTTGCCCGTGGCATGAACAATGCGCTCTGGCATAAATGGTGGACGGAGAGTCGTCCAACCGTGCGGCTACATGTCAAAGTACTCAGTCAACCTACGAGGTTCTCTATCGACAGGATGGTCGACAATATGATCGATGTCTACGCCACGTACGGGATACGCGTGCATCGAGTGAGCGACCAAACGCTGAATCTCCCCCTGCTCAACGATCTCGACGTGGGTGCCTGCACGATGGGGAGCGTGACGACTGAGCAAACACAGCTGATGGCGAACCGCAACAGTGTCGGGACCAACGACGTCGTCGCCTACTTCGTGCGCTCGACGAATCCAAGCTTCAACGGTTGTGCCGCCCACCCGGCCAACCAGCCATCTGCGGTGGTAGCATCCATTGCGAGCGAATGGACGCTCGGACATGAAATCGGTCATGTCCTGGGGCTTCCGCATGTGAGCCCAACTGACAGGTTGATGATGGGCAGCGGCACCAACAATATTACGAACCCACCTCCCGATCTCGTTACCAGCGAAGTACAAACGATGGACAACAGCCCGTTCACACAAAATATCGGGTAACTGGGCTGTTCCCAAAAGGAGACGATGATGCCGATTAGCTATACAAAACTGAAGGCGATGCTCGATGTTGACGAACCCGACTATATGTCCCTCGTCGAGAAGGCAGCCGGCGCCATGCAGCATCTGCGCAAACTTGCTGCATCCCCTGATGTGTCACTGGCATCCAAAGCGGTATCACTTGCCGGTATGATGGGTGATACCGACGGCATTACTATTGTGGGGGATGCGTCGAAGTCGCGTGCAATGCTTGTCCGCGTTGCCGCAGCACATGCCGCAACGATGTTGCCGGATTGCCCACAAGCCGCACGGGTCGTCAGCAAGCTTCTCGACGATAGAGACGTCGGCGTGCTGAAGCTGGCAACCCGAGCGGCATCTCGCCTATCCGACAGACGGTTGAGCATGAAGGCAAAGACAGCCAGCAAGCGGATGACAGTAGCAGTACGCGCAATGACTGTGGACAAGTCCCTACGAGACAGGAGCATGGCTATGACAAAGAAAGGTGGCGCAAAGAAGGCAAGAGGGTCTGCGACCAAAGCCAAGGCAATTCGTACCGGCTTCGCCGCAGGGAGTGGAGACATGCCGACCGGCGCCATGACCGAGCCACCCAAAAACCAGAAGACCCGTGATATGCCGACGGGAAAAATGAACTAAACGGTCTCCTTAGCCAAGATTCACGTCCACAAGTGCAGTGGCGGTGCGGTTTAAATAGACGCACTACTCAATGGCCAGGTTTTCGTGTCATGGCATGGTGATGAAGGCCTGGCTACTCGCGAATTCAACTCAGAAGTGCAATTTCTGCGGGTGAAATTATGGGGACAAACGTCTTTGCAAAGAGTTCATTGGGTGTGCTGTAGCCCCTCGTTTTTCTCGGCCGGTTGTTCAGCAGGGAGAGCACCTGCTCGATCTGCGGGCGTGTCACCGTCTTGAAGTTGGTGCGCTTCGGGAAGAATTGGCGCAACAGGCCGTTGGTATTCTCGTTGATCCCTCGTTCCCAGGACGCATACGGTGTGGCAAAGTAGGTCCTGGCCTTCAGCGCGGCGGCCATCTGCTCATGCTGCATGAATTCGGACCCGTTATCGAACGTCAGCGTCTTCACCTGGTGTGCCACCGGCGCAAGAAGTCGGACGATTGCCTCCTGAACTGCCTCCGCCGTTTTCTGGGGGACCGGGGCACAGAGGGTGAACAAGGACTTGCGCTCCACCACGGTGACGAGGGCACTTTTGCGATCACCTCCCACAAGGGTATCGCATTCCCAGTCCCCGATTCGTTTCCGCTGGGCCACGATGAGCGGGCGAGCCTCAATCGGTGTCCGATTGGGAATCCGCGAGGCCCGCGCCCCCGAACCATACCGTTTGCGCCGCTGCTTTCCACCATGGCGTAAGTATCCGCGCAAGGTTCCATGGGTGTGTCGGTTGGCGTCGATAAACCGATAGATGGTTTCATGGCTGAGGGGGATCGCGTGATGCGTCTCGAGATAGGCGCTGATTTGCTCCGGACTCAGATACCGCTTGAGCAATGCCACCATCAACGCCTCAGTCTGTCCGGTAACTTTCCGGTGTTTGCAGGCCTGGGCTCGGCGTTGCCGCTGGTGGTGAAAATACTTCGCCCAGTCATAGGTGTACAGATGGGCGCTGGGCCACATGTTCCGCTTCTTCTCTCGGCTGATCGTGGAGGGGTGGCGCCCCAGCGCGTGGGCAATCTCCACATTGCATTTGCCCTCGCGGACCGCCTGGTGGATATAGAATCGTTCCTCATGGCTCAGATGCTGGTAGTGGATCATCGTGCAATTCCTTTTGTTGAGTGAGTCGGCTGGACGCCGTCATCTTAGTCCAGTCGCCGACGATGAGAAATTGCACTTATTGTATGAATCCGCGATGCCCGCAAGACTCTCTTCGTACCGCACATTCTCCCATCACCACATCTCAACTGAATCTGTTTTGATTCACCTAGAATCCAAATGATCCACTACGTATATTTACTTCACCCTAGATTACATTGTAAGTCTTTGTAAGTTATACCAGCTGAAACGATCTTAATGTGGCCCGCTCTTTGCGTACGCAGATGGGAGAAGAGAAACCGTCTTATACGGAAATATATCAAGCAGTATCGAACACGCAATGTCTTGGCGGCATTCAAAGGAGACTCAACAACGCTGAGCCTCTTCTTGACGTGCTACACCACAGCTTCTACGTAAAGAGCCTGCGACACAATCGCGTCTTGATCCGTTGGTCCAGGCTGTAAAGAGTAGACCAGAGTGCCCATCTTGAAGAGACAAACATGAATTTGCCAGACATTACACACCCATGCGGAGAAGACTGGCAGAAGAACGCACACTGGAACAGTCGACTCGCATATTTATCAATAAAAGGAGGTTCATTTTCCAATGAAAGGTAAAACACAATATCCACGACGTCGTGAAAAGGCAAAGACCTGTTCAAAGGAATTAGGGCCGCTGGGATTGCTTCCCGGGACGTGGGAGGGAAAAGGAACCGGATGGAACATGATTGCCCTTCCTTTCGATGGAGGTCTATTTAAGTATCGGATTCTCATGAATCAATATAATGAAACTCTGGATTTCACGTTTGTCGGTGACAACGTTGAAAACCGTGGCCTAGAGGAAGTGGTCGACAACACCCACAACCCCCCAGGGAGCCCGGAGAATGATCAGTTCGTCGTGGCACTCGATTATCAACAATCGATAACCCAAGTAGCGGCTGAGGACAATCCGGATAGCGGCGGTCTTGCGGGAGACCCCGGAAAACCGATACACCACGAACCTGGCCTTTGGCTCTACATGAAGAACTTACGGGCCGTGGATAAAGACTTAGCCCCTGTGAAGGGAGGCGGGATAGCAAAAGGAGGCATAGAGGTTGTGGAATCAGTGCTTGAAGTTGCCCGCTTGGCAAACATTCCGCACGGGAATGCCGTATTGGCACTCGGCACGGCCAGCGAAGTGAAAGGCATGCCAACAATCCCACCAGTCAGCGGTCTCCCCATCGGCCGTTTTGAGGACCTTGCCTCACCCGGTTACGATGTCTTAACGGATAACGGCAACGGCGCACCCGATCCGTATTTGGCACCGTATAAGCACTATATCGAAAGCCCGTTTAAGGGAACAGCAGCCGGTGTTCCGGGATTTCCCGGATTCAATCCGCGAGACATGAATGAGATTCTCCGCTTTGCAAACCAAGGCATTGATATTGAGCGGACGACAGTCCTCACTGTCGATACCACGCGACAAAGCGCCGGCATCGTCAACGCTCCATTCGTTACAAAGCAAGCGGAGCCGGTGAGCATGAAGTCGACGTTCTGGATTCAAGAATTGAAACAGAAAGACAAGTACGGTCATCCCAAGTTGCGCCTGCAGTATTCCCAAGTTGTGATTATGGACTTCTTCCGTCCACGTGAAGACGGACATCCTGATCGTGCCCGGTGGCCGCATATCAGCATCAACACGCTAGAAAAGGTGCCAGGCTCTTCAGACTACGCGGGCTGACCTGGAAAGGAAAGAGGGCGGAGTTCAATTGACGATTCTACCGAACTCCGCCCTCTTGGCTCACAGTTACACCAAACTCACGCCCTACTTTTCACTCTGCTATTCTGAATTAGCCACACATCGAATCTTCGCCTGATAGTATGAACGATTATCTAAATCAGCGATGGGAGCTAACCCATCGGGATTTTCGCCCGCAAGGATGCGTTCCACATGACAATTGGGTTGATGCCGAATTCCCCGACGAATTAGCGGAGGCTCACAATTTTGAGGCCTGACCTGACTATTGACTTACCTCCGAGAACGAACGTGATGCCTACCAGGACGGCTGGACAATTCGTCCCATGATGAATATCTGAAAAGGTGGGGCCTTTAGCCATTTCGTCTGTAAAATAACACCCCTCCCTTCTTCACACGGGAACCATACCCGCCCTTTCACTACAGCATGTCCGCAAACTCACAAAAGGCCTGATATATTCTCCTCGCGTGATACGCTTACCATACACGACGGTTCGCACACTCAAATCTTGATCAACCAAGTCGGTGTCAACCATGGCCATTGATTTGTGGCCCGCGAGATCAAGCCCGTCGTTACATCCGACAGGCTTTATGCTTGCGTTGTCACCCCTATGTGAGCTCCAATATTAGGGCCGTTTCTTATGCCCAGCGCCATCACATCTTGCATTGAGGAAGAGTACTCCCTAAATAGGGGTCAGAGTACAATTTCTTTGAGAAGAAATTGATACCCCGACCGAAAGACACTTGAACGAGGAGACAAGAGGGTCGCCGACAAAAATGGCTCGCGCGGAAATGGTACTCCGGCCACCGTTTAACAATTTCAACGAACTCTGACACCGTCTCACAGGTCCCCTTGAAGAAAGGGGACCTGTGAAGACAGGAACGAATCCGCGGCCCAACTATTCCAATCAGGCACGCTTCAAAACCCGATACTCACATAGGGACCGGCATTCCAGAAACTGTTGACCGTTTGTGTCTGATTGGCAGCCAGGTGATAGCGGCCTTCTATGCCCACCTTGAACTCTCTCCACACTTGGTACTCACAGCCGGCGGCAAATTGCACCCCGACATCGAGATATTGGGTGCGATTCGACGGCGGGCTGATGACATGGACATCAAGCCCGGCCGGAATAATCCACGGACGGAAGGCTTTCCCCTCATTAAACTTCAACTTTGGCGCCACACTGACCGTCAACATAGTCACATTCACCTTGTTCGGAGTCGTATCACCAAGCAACGCCGGCGCTGCCACGGTTGTCCGCGCCGATTGGAGCCATTTATATTCCACATTGATTTCCCCAAAGACCGAAGCCCCCTTCAGTAATCCCCAGAGATTGCGGGCGAGTAACAGATCAAGCCCTGCTCCGACGTAGTATCCTTTGTCGGCGGGGTTAGTTCTCGTCAGAGTATCGGTGAAGATTTCACCCCGGCGATCGCTCATCATGCCGACATAGCCGCCACGGAAGAACACCCGATTTCCCTTGTAGAGATCGCTGTTGCTCATCTCGTCCGGCAATTGTTCATTGCGCTCCAACAATTCCATAAGCTGTTTCAACATCGTGGCCGGCAGTTGTTTGATACCCTGGTCCGCCATTGTGATAGCGGGCATCGCCCCCGCCGCTCGATTGCCGTATGGAGAAAGCGGTTCATTGCCCACCGGCACAGCCCGATTGCCTTCTGCAGCCTGACCCGAGACCGTCGCCTTTTCTCGATCCATAGGACGATACCGATACACCGGTGCCGCTTGATCGGCACCGTTCGGAGCTGGAACAGTCATCGGCGCCGCAGTCGGCTCCCCAGGAACCTGGCTGCGGGCTGACGACGCCGGTGCCACCCCGTCCCCTGATCCCGAAGGGGTCACTGTTGCTGTCCCCTTTGCGTTCGATTGCCGCCGCTTTGTCGGTTGCGAACCGGACTTGCGTTGAGATTTTCTTGCCTTGTTTTTTTTCACGCTATCACCCGTTGCCGACACCGACGGCTTTAAAGACGTGTCCGCAGCCTCAACCATGACACCCCCTCCGAGCACTGCCATCATCAACCCCGCACACATCACCAACTCTTGCCTGCGTGTAATTCGCTCTATCATGTCGCCTCCTTGACTACATTCCTTTACCGGCCTTTTGAATGGTCGAATTAAGTGAATCACTTACGTATCTCTTTAGCCAGGTTTTCATCAGTTTCTGCACCAGATACCCTTTCAACACACAAACCCCAGTCCTCCACATCGGTTGAAAAGAACACCTCACAGAGCTATCTTCTACCCGTCACATATACAGATGTTCACGAAACACCAAAAAGGATTCATATGAACAGTACCGAGCAGGAAGATCGCGTCGAGATGACCCCCTACCAAGCGGCAGGCGAGCTTGAGGGCCTCACGAAGTTAGTCGATGAATTTTATGTCAAGATGGATACGCTGCCGGAGGCAAAGATCATCCGAGCGATGCATCCGGAAGATCTCACCGAGTCACGCAGGAAACTGACGTATTTTCTCAGTGGATGGCTAGGTGGGCCACGGTTGTTTCATCAGCATTACGGCCCGATCAGTATTCCCGTCGCACATAAACGATTTCCAATCGGCTACGAGGAACGGGATGCCTGGCTGCTCTGTATGCAGCATGCCCTTGCGGTTCAGCCGTTCAGCCAAGAGCTAAAAGATTACCTCTTAGCCGCGCTCAGCATCCCGGCAGAACGAGTCAGGCAATTCAATGCAGGAGAAATCTGACAGGGTGCTGAAAAGGTCAAGGCTGAGGCTAAGGCTGAGCGACTTCAAATTTCCCCTTCACCTTAACCTCGACCTTAGCCTTAGCCTTTTCAGAGCCCTTGCTGAAACCTGCTGACCATCGCGTGCGGTTATATATGTCACTCACGATGACAGGAGGGGGAAATCACATGAACGCATATGTCTTTCAGTCCATTCATCGTTTGACGCTACTCACGCTTCTCCTGGCTTCAACCGGCGCCCATGCCATGTCCGGCACTGAGACATCATCTGGCGGACAGGGACACGTCACATCGGCCCTCACGAAAAACATGGGGGAGCCGATCAACTCATCGGAGTCGGAAATCGAGATCACATACAGTACCGATGGGAACACAGCCATCTTTGTTTCAGGCCGTCAAGGCAGTATTCCCTCACCGGGAGTGCCCTACAACTTCGACATCTGGATGGCGCACAAGGTGAACGGAGCATGGCAAACCCCGATCCACTTAGGACCCGGTATTGATCCGACCGTCGGACCGAATATCAATACCGCAGCCTGGGAATTGGAGCCGAGCTTTTCGGACGACGGCAATGTCATCTATTTCACCCGCTACGAACCAGGCAATATGTCCACCGGCGACCTCTATGTGACCCAGAAGGTCAACGGGGTCTGGCAGTCGGCCAGAAACTGGAACGATGTACCGGAACTTCCGCACATCAACACGCCCACCGGTGAAGAACATTGTCCGATTATCGTCTCAGACAGCCTCATTTACTTCAGCTATCAGCAACCGGGGGTGACGCAGGACAGCGACATCTGGAAAGTCGAGAAAAAGAACGGCCAGTGGCAGAAGCCCGAGAGCCTTGGCCCGCGCATCAACTCCCCCTACCGTGACCATCTCCACTGGACCGGCCTGTCAAAGGACGGGAAGAGCCTGATTATCACCAGCACTCGTCCTGACATGGGATCGCGAGGCGGGCATGACGAGTGGATTTCTCACCAAAACCCACAAGGCGAATGGCAAGAGCCGTTGAACCTCGGCGACACCATCAATACCTCCGGCGAGGATATGTGCTGGACGTTTATGCCTGACGGCGCAACATTCACCGGAGGGTCAGGACCGCGCGACTCATATAACCATGATGTCATGTGGTTGCACAAAAAAGATGTGCCGTTGCTGAGGAATTTCGAGCCGATCGGTCCGCCGCCCAATTTGCTCACAGGCGTACGGTGATAGGCCGACACCACATACTCCCGGCTCCCAATAGATACCTCTGAAACCACAGAACGGCACGGGCGAGCGCCATGAGGCACAGGGAGGAACATCATGGAAGAGAAAGTCACGGTGTTCATCTCACATGCATCTGAAGATGAACCACTTGCTCGCGCATGGATGGACATCATTCGATCGCTCCCGGGCAAGACCGAAGTCCCCTTTCTTGCTGAAGACAGTCGACGCGGCATTCAGTCAGGAGAAAAGTGGGCGGACAAGATCGACAGGGCATTGACCGAGGCGCATACGACCATTGCGATACTCACACCAAGCTCCAATGATCGGCCGTGGGTCTTGTGGGAATCCGGCGTGGCCTACGGAATGGACAAGAAATTCATTCCCGTCTTCTGCTACTTAAAAAAAGACGCCATTAACCCGGTCTTTTCGAGGTTTCAAGCACGCGATGTATCGAAGAGCGCGGCGGTCGCCGATCTGTGCAAAGAGTTATTTTACCCTAACGAGAACTTGTCCGAGACCGACGAAGCGCTCCTTGATGCTCTCCTTCAACGGTATGAGGGCGTCGTAGCCTCCCACAAGGTCGTGGCTCAAACTCGCGGGCTCTTCAATCACCATTTTCACAACCACGATCGCGCGAAGATGCTCGATGGCTATTGGCTCGCAGATTGGGACTTTTATGATGAAGCCGGCAAGCCGCATCCGTACGAACGGGACGAATTATACTTCTGGACAACCGATGACCGAATCAGAGCCGTCGGATACAACACCAAAACAGGCATTGACCGGATCGGTGACATCGCAAAGTTTTATCCCATGGAGGGTGTGGTGTCTTCGAATGGATGGATCACCTTCTCCTATTGGAGTGCGGCTGCCATTCAGTATTGCGGAGTTGTCTTGTTGCACGATGACGGTACGGGGTTAGGTCTTAGCGGTACCTGGGAAGGGTACAGCACACAACAATTCGGCGCACCCGCAAGCTTGAAGAAGGGAACCGTATCGTTACGAAAAATACTCCCTGCAGATGAAGCCCCTATTCTCCAGGCTCTCACACAGAGCGGTGAATCACGTACCTCAGAGCAAGTTGCAGCCGAAACAGGCGGTACTGAAGAAACAACCGTGCGAATTCTCAATCACCTTGTAATCGTCGGCAAGGCCGTCAAGACGAGCGATGAAGGATGGGAGTTGATGCGTGAGGAGTAACGACCACGCGAATCGCGCCCACACGACTCACTGCCCGCGCGGACGGGACAGCTCAACAAAAAAGAAGAATGTCCCCTTTTTCTTTTCCAATTTACTGATCGCAACGAGGCGATACCAGACTACACGAAGTAAGGGTCGTATTTGTTATAGACAACGCGCCCCCTTCTTCAAGGGGGCGCGAGAAGAAGAGGCGAGCCTCAGAATCCAATGCTCACATAGGGGCCGGCATTCCAAAAACTATTGACGGTTTGCGTGTGGTTTGCAGCCAGGTGATACCGGCCTTCCACGCCGACCTTGAACTCTCTCCAGACTTGGTACTCAAAACCGGCCGCAAACTGTACTCCCACATCGAGATATTGTGTGCGATTCGACGGAGGGCTGATGACATGGACATCCAATCCGGCGGGAATAATCCACGGACGAAAGGCTTTCCCCTCGTTGAACTTGAGCTTTGGCGCCACACTGACCGTCAACATGGTCACATTCACCTTGTTCGGCGTCGTATCACCTAGCAGGGCCGGCGCTGCCACGGTTGTCCGCGCCGATTGAAGCCATTTATATTCCACATTGATTTCCCCAAAGACCGACGCCCCTTTCAGCAATCCCCAGAGATTGCGGGCGAGCAACAGGTCGAGTCCGGCCCCGACATAGTACCCCTTGTCGGCCGGATTGGTTCGTGTCAGCGTATCGGTGAAAATTTCTCCTTTTCGATCACTCATCATGCCGACATAGCCGCCGCGGAAGAACACCCGATTTCCCTTGTAGAGATCGCTGTTGCTCATCTCATCCGGCAATTGTTCATTACGCTCAAGCAGTTCTATAAACTGCTTGAGGATGGCGGCAGGCATTTGCTGTACTCCCTGGCCTTCCATTGTTATGGAAGACGCCATCCCTGCCGCACGATTACTGTAAGGAGACAGCTGTTCATTGCCCACCGGCACCGCCCGATTCTCTTCTGAGGCCTGACCCGTGATGACTGCTTTTTCACGATCCATAGAGCCATATCGATGCACCGGCGACACGTGGTCGGCATCACTCGGAGCCGGAACAATTATCGGCGCGGCAGTCGGCCCAACTGAATCCTGGTTGCGAACTGATGCCGCCGGCTTATTCCCATCTTTACCCGGTTCCATAGGGGTAACCGTTGCCGTCCCTTTCGATTTGGATTGTCGACGCTTTGTCGGCTGCACGTTGGATTTCCCTTGCGCTTTCCCTGTTTTCTTCTTCTTAAGGGCATCGGTTGTTGTCGACGATGACGGCTTCACAGTCGGGTCAGCCGCCTCGACCATGACGGCCCCTCCAAGCACCGTTACAATGACAATCAAGCATGCTCCAACCGTATTTACAGGTCTGTACGCAATTCGCTCCGTCATACCCCCTCCTCGGCTGCATTCAAGTACCGGCCGACTGAACCGCCGACACAGGTCAACCATCTCCTTATCGGTTTGAGCATGGATTACTTAATTCCTCCTGGAAACTCGGCATCTGCACATCTCGATCACATCAGCACCAATGCGGCAGCCACATGCTATGGGGCAGGTAGTGGCAAGGTACCAGCCGACCTTGGACGAAAGACCCTGGCCCGTCCGGAAATTGATTGGCATGTAGAGTGAAAACACACGAATCCGACCTGTCTTGAGACGGAACCGCTATTCCGGAGAAAAACTCACGGAGCGGGAGGTTACCTTCGATGCCATACGACGGCGCACGATCCGGTTGCTCCTACCAGGTTGCGGGGAAACCATCCGTCATCCGGTTCGATGGACTGAACGCGAACCTTGAAAAACGTGTGCTCAACAAAGTCAACGAAGTCAGGACAAACGGGATCGCTCGTGCGATTGCCGGAGCATTCTGTTCGTGCGAGCCTGACTACGTATATTTATTGAGTTGTTCCGCTGCCTGCGACAGAACTCTACTGTGTTCGAGAAAGGAAGCACTCTGCGTGTCGGCGGGGCGGGAATGGAATAAGTGAATGACGCTACCCATCAGAGGGGCATCATGACATGTACATTTCGGCTGAAAGACTTCAGTGCCGGTGAAACAACACTATTCATCGTGGGGGAAGAGAGAAAGAGAGACGCGACGGCAACTGATTGACCCAATTACCGCCGCGAGAGACATACTGCTACTTCTCCGGATTTCTTGCCGCCGCGATAGCCCCTGCAAACGCGACCACACTGGCGCGCTCCTCATTGTCCAACGCCAGCAAGAGGTGCGCTTCCTCACCATGCATCAACCGCAGACTCATGAACGGGTCTTCCCGCCGCTTCTCCCGGTTGTCCCACACGGCATCAATCAATTGCACCTTGTCCAATTGGCCGACCGATACGACATCGTACCGAAAATATGAATCACCGATCACCATGTCGAAGACAACATGTCCCGCCGTCAACAGCACCATGTTGAACCGACCTTGATCTTCATACCCTTCCGGCAAAAACTTGTTTACATGACAGAACGCGACTTTCCGCTCTCCCAGCGCCGCCCGAATGTTGGCTTTCAACGCCGTATAATCTATCTGCATGGCCTTTTCATCCGGGTTTGTAGCGGCCACTGCGGCACTTTCGGCTTTGGAAAAAATATCATCCGCTGACATCAATCCTGACATGACGTGCTCCCCTTTCAACATCGCATCAACATCGCAAAAATGAACATGTACCGTAACCGGCAATCGGCATGGATTGCAAGGGGCGGCAAGAGAATCCCTCAGCTATCGGGCTCTCAGACGATGTGAAAATCGCGCACCCCCTGCGGCATCGATAATCGTGATCGTCAACAGATCTTTGTTCGCATGGACAAGCCCAAAATTGTCGTAGCCCCCCTCATTGATCAACCGCGTCGGATGCAAGTCATCGTTGGCCGGCGTTTCTCGTCCGGGCCCTGCAGAAAGCGGTCCAGCCACAAATTCATGAAAGTCGATCACCCCGTCGGCATCAGGATCATAGGCATTGGCCTGCGTGTAATGGACGTCGCCGGCCAGAAACACGACATTGCGGATCTTGCGACGCAGTATCGCATCGACGATGACCTGTCGCTCCTGTTCGAATCCCGGGGCATCGGGGCCTGCGGCCCAGCCGTCGCTATACGCGGGGCCACCTTTCGGAATAGACAGGGGCACCGACGTAGCGATGACTTTCCATGTCGCCGAAGAATGCGTGAGGCTCTCGATCAACCACCGCCGTTGCGCAGCCCCCAACATCGTCTTGTCCGGCCCGTCGCGATCGACATTACGACTCCGATATTGCCTGGTATCCAGAATAAAGAGCTCCACGTCCGCACCATAGCGAACCGACCGATACAGGCGGTTCGGATCGTCCGAAGGGGACGTGATCGGCCAATAGTCCCGCAAGGCTCGCAGGCCGTTCGGCATCCGATCATCAAAGGGTCCGGAAAAATCGTTCCGGACTTCGTGATCATCCCACGTCACATACACCGGAACGACTTCCAACAATCGGCGAAGCGAGACCGCACCCCGCTGATATCGGTGCCGCGCACGATACTCGTCCAATGTCGTCGCAACAAAATCCGCACCAGGCTCGTTCGGCGGCGAAGGGCAGGCATAATCGCTATAAATCGTATCCCCCAGAAAGAGGAAGAAATCGAGATTCTGCTTCCGCATCACATCAAAAATCGGATAACCGACCGTTCCTTGCCGACACCGGCTCTGCCCCCCAAGATCCGCACTCCAGGCAAAGGTGACCGATGCCGAGCTGATGATATCCGGCAGCGTCGTAAATTCCCCTCTTGCTGCAAGTCTTGCCTGTCCTGAAGGGCCAGGGTCTTCACGTCGTTCGATAACAACCTGATAACGATACCGAGCGGCAGGAGCCAATCCTCCGAGTGGAATCGACAACGTATAATCCGACTCCTCGGTCATCGTGAACTGCGCCGTTCGCGATACCTCTGCCCCCACCGTCTCCGACCTCGAAGCGGCATCCCACACAGCAGGCGTCGCCCATTCAACCCGCACCGCTGCCGCGCCATTGGTTCTCAGCCAAAGCACAGCGCCCGTTGCACTGACGTCACCGACCGCAATGCCTTGAGGCAAGAGATCGTTCGACAGAACGACCGGTTCTCGGAAGGGGCTCTCAGCCGGAAGCCCGTCACGCGAGGGCAAGACACAGCCGGTCGAGACTGAGGATATGAGAGCACAGAAGACAAAACACACGATACGGCGCATCAGGGGTGCCCCACGCTCATATACAAGAAACCATGACAAACACGGGAGTCTCTCAGGGCTTGAAAATCTCGGATGGCGACCGGCATACTGCTGACCCTGAGGAGAGCCGCCCCATGCAAGACACTAACTGCCGTGTTCCCAATTGCCAAGCCAAACCCTATGCCCCGGCCGGGACACAATCCGTATGTCGAAACCATTTTCTGCAGTTCCTCACCTGGCGCCGCCGCCGAGGCACGCAGATGTTTCACAAGTACGCCGGGATGCCGATGAGCGACCGAGACATCGTCGTGGCCGAATGGATCAAGACCATCCGCATCGAAGAAGTACCTGGTGCCTCTGAATCCAACTCCTAATCGCCCACATACCCTTTATCCCCTTCCGGCACGTATCATGGAGAGCTATCCCCCATGCGTACGGATTGCCTCCGTTAACTCGTCTCCGTCGGCAATGCCTGTATCACATCGGCAAAGCAGAATCCGTCGCGCATAACAATCTCGCCGACCTGAATGGGGATGGCATGGGTAAACATCGGTCCATCGAAACAAAAGGTATGGAATTCACCATGCTCACCACAGGGATCAACAGCAGCGGGCAACTCCGACAACAAGAGGTCGTCATACGACCAGCCGATGAACGACTCCGAAAGCTGTTTTGGATCAACACAGGTCAGCACCGCCTTCACCCCACCCTGAATCATCTGTTTGGCCAAGGCCGCAGTCCCGCCGGACGGTTTCCATAAAGGAAAGAGCGGTTCAATACCGGTCCCTGAAAGCTGACGAATCCGATAGGCCCGAATATCTTCAAGCATCAGATCACCGAACGCCATATGCGTCACACCGGCCTCCCTTGCCTGTGCGATCACCTCAGACATTCGACGCTCGTACTCCTCGTTGGAACAGGGCCAGGGTAGATACACCAACCGGAGAGGAAGCCCTACCGCCGAGGCCTGCGCTTCGAGCAATGTTCGCCGCACCGCATGCATGGCGACACGGTCGGCAGCTTCATTCAATGTGGTCAGCAGACCAATAACTTCCACATCGGGTTGCTGCCGCAACACGTGCAAAGCCCACGCACAATCTTTTCCGGAACTCCAGGCGAGCCATACACGACGTACAGTCATAGTCCTGCAACTTTCACTTCACCCGCCTTCGCAGGAAGCCACGGCTAGAAGGCCGTGGAGGAATGCGTAGCGGGTGTCCTCCGACCCGTCGGCCAAAGCCTATGGGCGGCGTGCCGAAGCCTTGGCAAAGGAGGACATGCTTCCAGCCTTCGTAGCCTGCGGCTACTTCGGCGGAGTAGGCTCGGCGAGGTGTCGCCGAAGACTCAAAAGGGGCCACGGCTGGCAGGCCGTGGGGCTCCACACCCTTTCATATACCATCCCCTGATAACCGATGGAACACAGACACACCATCAGGCGAGGGATGTACCGTCGGATGGAGCGTATGGGCCAAGAGTTCGAGGCTGTCGACAAGGCGCGGTCCCGGCCGATTGAAATACTGCGACCCATCCGCCACATACACCCGTCCTGATCGGACGGCGGGTAACTCACACCACTCCTCAACCGACTGTACCAGAGCGACATCTTGCAGCGCCCGTTCCACAGGAAAGCCACAACAGGCGATGACGATGACGTCCGGATTCCAGGCGGACACCTCGTCCCAACGAAGCCGCCGCGACGGTTGGCCTTCTTTGCCGAGCCCTTCGGCTCCGCCGGCCAACCGGACCAATTGAGGACTCCAATGACCGGATGAAAAGGGTGGATCAAGCCACTCCAACAATGCAACACGTGGCCTGGTGGTGAGCGTGGCGGACCGGGTAGCAACGGCATCCACGCGCGCCTGTAGTCCTCGCAGCATCTCGTCCGCGGACACCTCAACCACAGAGGCGAGTTGTTGGATTGCCTCGAACAGGCCTTCCAACGACTGGGGTTCCAATGTCACCACGCGCGGTTGCCCCGGCAACTGTCCTATCGCCGCCTGCACCTCGTTCGGCGCCACCGCACAGACCTCGCAGAGGGACTGCGTCACAATCACATCCGGCCGCGCTTCTTTCAACATCTCGACATCAAGCGCGTAGAGCGCCCGTACCGTCTTAAACCGTTCACTCACCAACCGATCAATCTCACTGCTGGTGGCATCAGCCGGGATAAGAGTACGCGTGACTTTGGGCAGCCGCTGCACCGACGGCGGATAATCACACTCATGCGTCACCCCGACCAAATGGTCTTCAAGCCCTAATGCACAGACCATCTCCGTCGCACTCGGCAACAACGATACGATTCTCATTGCCTACTCCGGTTATCCATATAGATCATGTGTGCATCTCAACCGTTATTCACAAGCACCGCAATCGACTCGCTCGACTGCAGACAATCATGTAGTGGCCGGGCCAACGAGAAATCAAGACCTTGTTGGTAGAATTGACGGGAGGTATCGATGAATGGAGCCAGTCGATCAAGACCTTACAAGGCCACTCAGCGTACGATGGGAATCATAACCGAGAATGCTAGCGGATATGTATCATGAAGCATAAACGGTTTGGGGGCGCCATATGCCCTATCTCTTGGCACAACTATATAGATCATGTCTGCACGTTGAAGTGCTATACGGCAATTGGAGTGAGTGAGTACACACGGCCATAGCGAGCTGCCGTTTTGGTATCTCCTCTCTTTAAGGCTTCCCTCACATCATCCAGCTTGTAAGCATCTTCGGTTGAGAGATAGGGAGACCAGTCGTCATCGGTCATCATCAACTCGATATCCACTTCTGCAAGATACTTCCCTTCATGAACCAACTTTGTGCGCTGCTGTTTTTTCATACGCGCCTCATCCAGCGAGCACTACCTTTGACTTCCACTTACCTCTCATCAAGTGGGCAACCTGGGGGTCTCCTTATTGCGCGCATCCAACGAGGGCCTTCCGAGGCCGCGCGTTGGGCGAGCACAGGAGACTCCCAGGTAGCCCACCTCCCCTAATAACCAAGGGCTAGGGGATGGGGATGTTTCTACTGCGCGCATTGAGCGAGCACCGCCTTTTTCTTCTGCTCTTCCCCTCACCAAGCCGGTGCTGGGGTGGTGTTCTCCTGCGCGCATTCACCGAGCATCGACCTTAATCGATTATACGATCAATTCCCGCATGCGCGGGGAGCGAGCAAAGAACACTACCTTGCCGCCGGCATTCTCATCCCATCACCGCCGACCCATGATGATGAATCAGCAGCCACTCATCACCGATGCGCTCATAGAGATTCGTCGCCAGCACCCTAGCCTGCTGCGGCTCATCGGATTGTTGAGTCGTCAGATTCTCGATGCAGATGACCCAGGCGACATCCCCCGCCACCTGCACCATCACATCGGTCAGCTCAAACTTCATGGAAAAGGTGTTATTAAAGATCAGTACCCAGGAGTCGCGAACGGCAGGCCAGCCGGAACGAATAGTCCAGCCGGGATGAATGCAAGTGATATATTCCTGATGCGCCCAGACCGTATCCATTTTGGCAATGTCCAGGCTTTCAAACGCCTCGTAAAATGCCTTGTTGGCTTTCGTGACCTCTTCAATACGTTGTTCCAACACAGCCATCCCTCCATGCTCCGATCAGGTGTCCTATCATACTGCAACCGACCTGAGCACGGCGAGAGCATTTCTCATTGATGCACACACAACGGAATAATGGATGACGAGAACCGCTGCCCTCCCTTGAGGCCAAAATCCAACGGAATGATTACATGGGATCCATGTGATTAGACAGAAGCCTTATCTCGAACCTCGCATGAATTGCCATGCATTCCCTGCCTCCATGCTTTCTTCACGGCTGCTTCTCCGATATCCCTGCGTCGGCAAAGCTATCCCCCATGTCACACCCTTATCTCATGGAATTAGTACTTCCTCAAGATCGCCGGTTCAAGATTCCAGAGTGCTTGGCGCACTGCCGCCCATATCGCTTCAAGCATGTCCGTCAAATCCGGGCCGGCCTTGGCCAGCAACTTGATCGCAAGCCCGGGTACGGCAGGGGTAGAGACTCCGCCCAATACCAACCCGGGACGTTCGTCCAAGATCGCAGCGATCTTCCGCTCAAGCAGACTCCAGACCTCATCAGAAACCGTATCGCCCACCACATAGAGCGACGCAATATAGTTCCATGCTTCTGCAAGTCCGACACGACCCAAGTCAGTCTTCTGATCAAGAACATATCGCTCCGTGAGCACCCCGCTCGAAGCCGTCGTGATACGGATATCATTCTCCAAATCGTCAAACGCCCAGCGTTCCCCTCTGGCAATTCTGCCTGCGGCAACGGCATCCCATAACAGCATGACGGAACCAGGCGCCAGTGTGGCATGGAGCTTTTGCCGAAACCGGGATCCGGCAAACGGAATGGTGTGTTCGGGAAACCACTCCAACACCGCACCGGCCCCTACCGTCAGCTCGATATCCTGTACCGACACCTCGCCCTCCGACCGATACACCCGGTTGGCGGACGGAGCAGAGATGAGCACATGCGCACCATCATGGACCTTCATCCCGATGGACAACTGATCGCCGCCGACCAAGCCGCCTGAGGGGTTCACGAGAAGCGTATAGACCGCCCCTGTATCATCGAGGTAGATGGGAGGAAGCAGATGCCACGGGCTGGTGCAATGGGAACGCGTAATGATCGTCCGGCCGTCGCGCTTGGCATACTCAAGCCTCAACTCTCCGACACGGCCGACCGATTCTGTCGGGACAGATCTCACGTCTGTTCGTTTTCGTGAGAGGACAACCGGCGAGGCAATCACGCCTTCCTGGCCTGTTGAGGAACACGTTGCTCGATCCACGCCACAACCCTCTCCAAGCCCTCCCCGGTCAGTATATTCGTGAAGACAAACGGCAGGTCGCCACGCATGCGCCTGGTGTCCCGATCCATCACGGACAGGTCTGCACGAACGAACGGAGCCAGGTCCATCTTATTGATGATCAGGAGATCGGAACGTGTAATTCCCGGTCCTCCCTTACGCGGAATTTTGTCTCCCCCGGCCACGTCAATCACGTAGATCACATAATCGACAAGCTCAGGACTGAAGGTCGCTGCAAGATTATCTCCGCCGCTTTCTAAAAAGATGAGCTCGACGTCAGGGTGGCACCGAAGCAAGTCATCGATGGCTTCTTGATTGTGCGACGCATCCTCCCGAATCGCCGTATGGGGACATCCCCCTGTCTCTACGCCGACAATCCGGTCAATAGGCAAGGCCGCTCGTTGCGTGAGAATTTCGGCATCGATTTTTGTAAAAATATCGTTCGTCACAGCCGCCAGACTGTACCGGTCACGCAAATTTCGGCAGAGTGCTTCGACCAGGGCAGTCTTGCCGGATCCGACGGGTCCGCCGACTCCGATGACAGGAATCCCTTTCATCCTGGCCTGCGTCGGATGCATATCACCGTACTGCTGTTGCCTATTGATGTCGTGCATATGAATATGAAGAGCTGATGGGCGATTGCTCACACGGCGCGCCGCTCTTCTCCTCCTTCCTGCTCTACGCCCTTATGACCGAAACAGTCTCCACTCCAGCTGACCATGACGCATGGCATAAATATCCTGAATCGGCGACCATGAAGACATGGGGATCCGAGCATCGACTTCACGGCTGATACGATCGATCAGTGGAAACCATTGACCGAGCATACGCTGCCCCTCCCGTTGTCCCACAGGACTCAATCGCATCGCGGCGGATACACATCCGACAGCCGTTTGATAGAGGAACGCGGCAGCGGTCTCTTCTCCGTTCCACCCACAAGCGCCCATGGTCAGCCCAAAACTCACCGCCACATGACCCGGCGTCTGATCGCCTTCTACTGCATTGCGATACTCAATCAGCACGGCATGGCCTCTGATTTGATCCACAGCAACCTTGATAATCTGGCGCCCCATCTGGCGACTCGCCGATCGAGACTCGCGACTGAGCTTTGTCGCATCCAACTCGCGGTCGATCGTGATCGCCTCAGACACAATACCCGTTGCCCCCGCATGACTTGCGACTTTTGCAGCCACCACCTCGCGGCGGCTCATCCCACCGCGCAGGAGATCTTCGACATAGCAGGCCAATTGCTCCGAGTCCTTCACCGCGCCGCCTTGTATGGCCGCTTCTAATCCCGAAGAAAATGCGTACCCCCCTGCAGGGAAAAACGTATCGGTAAATCGCAAGCCTTCCAGCAACGCCCGTGTCTCCATCCGACGATTTCCCCCTTGAACCTTGTTCCTTGAACCCGCGACCTTGTCTTTTACCCGGCTAAGGGGTCAGGTCCCACGCGAAGCGCGGAGAAGGGGACCAGACCCCACTCCTCACCTGGCTGACAAGTCTCAGGCCGGCAAGTTGACAGGATTGGATGAAGTCCCCGCCTGCTCTTGTCAGCCTACAACCTGTCAGCAATCCCTTTCTTCAGAAGAGGAAGTACCGCTGTGCCATCGGCAACACAATCGCCGGTTCACAGACAAGCCGCACACCATCCGCCGTTACCACATAGGTTTCGGGATTGACCTCGATCTGGGGCAGATAGTCGTTCAATTTGAGATCGCGTTTCTTCACCGTACGGCAATGCTTCACTCCCGCGATACGCTTCTGCAATCCAAGCTTCTGTGGAATCTCGCGCTCTTGCGCCGCCTGGGAGATGAACGTGAGGCTGGTGCTCGAGAGTGCTCTCCCGAACGAACCAAACATCGGTCGGCTGATGATCGGTTCCGGCGTGGGAATCGAGGCGTTGGGATCCCCCATCTGCGCTTGGGCGATGAACCCTCCCTTTACGACCATCTCCGGCTTCACCCCGAAGAACGCCGGTTTCCAGATCACCAGATCGGCGATTTTGCCGGATTCAACCGAGCCGACTTCATGGGCGATCCCATGTGCGATGGCAGGATTAATCGTGTACTTGGCGACATACCGTTTCGCCCGGAAATTGTCGCTCCGCTCCGAATCCTGCCCATCCTTCGCCGCAAGATGCCCGCGCTGAACCTTCATCTTATGGGCCGTCTGCCAGGTGCGGATAATGACTTCACCGATCCGCCCCATTGCCTGGGAGTCCGATGACATGATGCTGATCGCGCCCAAATCATGCAGGATGTCCTCCGCCGCGATGGTCTCGCGCCGGATACGAGACTCGGCAAAGGCCACGTCTTCAGGAACCCGCTTATTTAAATGGTGGCAGACGATCAGCATATCCAAATGCTCATCCATCGTATTGACCGTAAACGGCATCGTCGGGTTGGTAGAAGACGGCAGCACATTCGGCTCACCGCAGACTTTGATGATGTCCGGAGCATGGCCCCCGCCGGCGCCTTCAGTATGGAATGTGTGGATCGTCCGCCCTTTAAACGATGCAATCGTATCTTCGACGAATCCGGCTTCGTTCAACGTGTCGGTATGGATAGCAACCTGAACATCGTAGCGTTCGGCGACGCTCAAACAGGTATCGATCGCGGCCGGGGTCGTGCCCCAATCTTCGTGCAGCTTCAAGCCGATGGCACCGGCTTCGACCTGCTCGTTCAACCCTTCAGGCTGTGACGAGTTCCCCTTGCCGAGAAACCCCAAGTTGATCGGGATGCCGTCTGACGCCTCCAACATGCGGTGAATGTTCCACGGGCCTGGGGTGCAGGTTGTCGCATTGGTCCCGGTGGCCGGCCCCGTCCCGCCGCCGATCATGGTGGTGATACCGGAGGAGAGTGCCTCCCAATACTGTTGAGGACAGATAAAATGGATATGCGTTTCCACACCGCCGGCCGTGACAATACACCCCTCTGCAGAAATGGCTTCCGTACCGGCCCCCACTTCCATTCCCGGCGTGACATTGGGCATCAAATCCGGATTCCCGGCCTTACCGATCCCGACGATACGTCCATCCTTAATCCCGATATCCGCTTTGACGATGCCCCAGTAGTCGAGGATCACCGCGTTGGTAATGACCGTATCGAGAGCACCACCCGCACTTGTGGCACGAGGCGATTGCCCCATGCCGTCCCGCAATACTTTCCCGCCTCCGAACACCGCTTCATCCCCGTATGAGGTGAAGTCTTTTTCAATTTCAATCAATAATTCGGTATCGGCCAGCCTGATTCGGTCTCCGACGGTAGGGCCAAAGAGATCCACATATTGTTTGCGCGGAATCTTCACCGTGTCCCTCCTTCGTTGGCGAATCTGAGTTCCATCGCCCGTGCGACGGCGTTCACCTTAACCTGGGGGTCATCCAATGCCCCCTCGGTCAATGCATTAATGCCATGTGCGACGCGCTTGCCGGCAAGCGCCACAACCGTCACCCGTTTTTCTTCTCCCGGTTCAAATCGAACCGCCGTTCCGGCCGGGATCGACAGGCGATAGCCGAATGCATCTTCCCGATCAAATCGAAGCGCCCGGTTGGCTTCAAAGAAATGGCAATGAGACCCCACCTGTATCGGACGGTCACCCGTATTCACCACCGACAGTTCTTTTGTAGGGCGACCGGCATTTGCCTCAATATCACCCTCTCCATAGAGAACCTGTCCCGGAATAACCGGCTTCATCAACTCAGTTTTGATGAGAGCGGCCAAGGACTTTCCCTTCTTTGCGGGAGCGGCCTTTGCTTTTGCGGTTTTCTTTTTCATGTCTTCAATCTCCGTAAAAAGTTCGGAGGCCCCAAGACCTCCGACGACGAAACCCGAAGATTCAACACGGGATCGATGGCTCACTTAATCGGATCATGAACCGTGACGAGCTTGGTTCCATCCGGGAAGGTGCCTTCGACTTGAAACTCATGAATCATCTCCGGCACACCAGGCATCACGTCTTTACGTGAAAGCAACGTCGTCCCATAGGTCATCAGGTCTGCCACAGATTTGCCGTCTCGAATCCCCTCAAGAACGGCAGCAGTCAGATAGGCCACCGCTTCAGGATGGTTCAGCTTGAGGCCTCGTTTTTTTCTATCAGCCGCGAGCTGCCCGGCAGTGTAAATCAACAGTTTCTCCTGCTCTCTTGGAGTCAGATGCATACAGCCATCCTTTCCTCGCGTCTACAACGACGACTCTCCTATTTCACCTGATAAATCCTTGTCATACCGACATCAGGCTGTTTTTGGCTGTACCATAAGGAAGGAGATCGCCTAGTCCTATCAGGGATATCCTGAGAACAGAGGGAAATATCCCTGAGACAATTCATGGAATATACCGAAATACCGCAAACAATGGATGGACGGGGGGAGGAGTGAGTTAGACGTACAGCTGTATGATCTCAAATTCCTCCTATCAGATTGACGGCAAACCCGAGGACTATCTTTTTACAGGCATGAACAAATCGGTACAGACAGCACCTCATTTCCCGCTGGATGTTCAAAAGGCCGTTCTCGACCCGTGAGATGTGGAGCCCCACGGCCTTCGCCTACTTCGCCAAGCCTACTCCGCCGAAGTAGCCCACAGGCTACGAAGGCTGGAAGCCGTCCGGCTTCGAAGGCCAAGCAGCCGTGGCGTCCTGCGAAGGCGGGCGAACAGGATCAGACCGTCACGCATCGGCTATTCTTGGCACCACCGTTGACGTTTCACCTTTCGCGTTTCACGGGTTGAAGGCTGCCACCGCCTCTTCGTCCGTATTGCACAGCTGAATGTGGCCTCCGATAACCCGATTCAGCAGATCAAATCCGCTGGTCTCAAGAGCTTCTTTTACCATCCCCTTGGCGGCGGCAATCTTGACCTCCCCGTTCAAAGGCCTGAGCACCTTGTGCACCATCATAAGCACACGTATGCCTCCGCTACTAATGTAGTCGATGTCTGCCAGATTGATGACGATCTTTTTGGCACCTGCGTCTATAATCTTTCTCATTTCCTGCATGCCATATTCGGCAGTGGTGGCCGCAAGGCTCCCCTGCATCTTGACGAGGGTGATTCCGTCTTTCTCCTGTGCAGTGACCGTCAACGTGTGTCGAGTCCCTTGATCCATGTTTCGGCTCCTTTCTTCTTAAAAGATTGGCTTTCTCGTTTAATCGAACGTTACTCTACGAGAAGACGACAGAACCTCTTTCTCAATCAGCCGTCCTATTCGCAACCGCCGCTCTCTTATGGATGAAATCGCGCATGTCGATACTGCAACGGCGGCCTCGTTCGGCATCCCTATACAGTACCGGCGACTCTGATGAGGCATCAGTTTGCCGCTTGCACCTTCAAGAGAGCTTCTTCTAGCGTGGGAACATGGAGACTCACCATCAGCCCACCACTCAATTGGATCACCGTACAGACCTGGTCGGTCCCCCCACAAAGCATCATCCTCCCGCCTACCCGGGTCATCGTCAATATGACTCTGAGGATCACCCGCAGCCCGATCGATGAAATGTATGAAATGTGAGAGAGATCCAACACCATCTGCCTTACCCCACGCTCAATGTGGTCCATAAGGACGCGCTCAATCTCGGATGCACTGTTCGTGTCGAAGCGATCCTCCGGAGTGACGATCACCACGGCACCACTCTGACGAGATTTCACGCTCGTCTCTCCCCCCCTTGAGTCTTGGCGTGGTGGTTGCGGATACCGCCGAACTTCGAATGCTTGGGTCCCCGCCTCATCGTCGCGACCGACCGGCGCGGACGCCTCAGGTACCAGCTTCTTCTTTAACGTCAGGACGTTACGTCCCACATTGCGACGATATACCACCTCGTCAAACATGGAACGCACCAAGTGAATCCCCAAGCCACCGATCTCACGCTCATGCAGCAGCAATGACAAATCCGGAGGCGCAACCGTAACGGGGTTGAAGGGAATACCATCGTCCGTAATGGTCAACATGACGCATCTGTCACGCACTTCTCCTGTCACTTCAATACGATGCTCCCTCGGATCATTGGGGAACGCATACTGCACGACATTGTTGAGCAGGTCATCCAGAGCCATATTGATTCTGGGGATGAGTGGTTTGGCCCATTCCCATTGGGCCACATACTGTTCGAACGCCGTCTGCAGCACAGGAATGGCCATCAATTGGTTCGGCATCGTTTGGCGGAAGACCACGGCCGAGGCGTCTGACAGGGTAACGCCATGGTACCGCAACCCCAGCATGGTGATGTCGTCCGCCTGCGGAGCCGCACCGGCAAAGCCCTTTACCGCGTTCATGACCTCTCCGATGCGGTCGACGACTGAGGAGGCCCGGGATCGGTCAAGAATCGTTTTCAGCCGATCGTTACCGAATAATTCGAGCCGGACATTTTCGGCTTCGGTCACCCCATCGGTGTAGAAGAACAGCTCATCCCCCGGGTCCAATTGAATCGTGCTCTCCTTGAAGACGATCCCTTCCATGGGACCGACCATGGGGCCGTCCCGAGCCGTCAACCACTCGAATGGTTCGTCTCGTCGTTTCAACAAGGGAGGATTATGCCCCGCGTTCGTCGTGAGAAGTGTCCCATCGCGGAGATTCAGGATGCCCAGGTACAGGGTCACGAACATACAGCTGTCGTTATCCGTGCTGAGTGCGTCGTTCACATAGGTGACGATACTCGCGGGCGAGGGATCGGACATCGCCCTGGTTTTCACCATGATCTTCGTCATCGCCATGAACAGGGCGGCAGGAACCCCGTTGCCCGAGACATCGCCGATCACGAAACACAGTCGATGTTCATCGAGCAGAAAGAAATCATAGAGATCACCACCGACCTCCAGCGCCGGTTCAAGTACCGCATACAGTTCCAGATCCTTCCGATCAGGGAAGGCCGGAAATACCCTCGGGAGCATACTCCTCTGAATATCCCGACCGACATTGAGCTCCTCCTGCATGCGGGCTTTTGCCGCTTCTACCAGCGCTAACGAATCCGCCAAGCGTGCCTTGGCATCCTCAGCGGCCTGTTCGGCTTTTTTCAACGCCGTGATGTCCGTGGTAATGGCCACAATACCGCCGTCATGGGTCTTTCTCTCATTAATTTGGAGCCAGTCACCGCTGGAGCGGTATTGAATGTATGGTCCTTGGGGGTTGTTGTGCATCTCAAGCCGCTCTTTCACCCATGACTCAACATTCCTACTCGCTGCGGGGATGTCGCCTCGTTCAGCGATACGACGGATAATCGATTCGAACGACTCACCGGGCTGAACGGCGACACCGGCTTGGGATACCGCTTCGCGATATTTGCGATTACAAATCACCAGACGGTCGTCTGCGTCGAAGAGCGAAAATCCTTGGGGAACACTCTCGATAGCGTCCAACAACCGAGCATGGCTGTGACGTGCCAGACGTGATGCCCTTGTCACTTGCCGATCGATGATGGCCAGAAGCGTCGAGAGAGAAACGGCGACGATCGCAAGGAGCTCCACTTCAATGCCGGGCGGCGACGAACCTGGCCTCAGGCCCGGAAAGCTGTACGCGGGAATCATCCCGGCTAAATGGGAGGTGGACAGAGCAACCCCCATGGCGCTGGCCTTTTCCGTTACCCGCCAATCCCCGTACTGAATATTCCATCCGCCGACCAGGAGTACGGCAATACCCGATCCCACGATCACTACGACGGAAAAGATAAGAAGAGGCAGGCTGTGCTGAATATCTGCCACCTGATGTATCGCCATCAGGCTCGTGAAATGCGTCACCAGCAGGCATGCACCCATCAACAAACCACCTGACACCAGTCGAAGGGGGTTCCCGTCATGGGTGCTGATCAGGTAGACCGCCACAGCTCCTGCCAGCCCAGCGGATAGGATGGAAACAACGGCGAAGCCAACATCCTGCGTGGATGGAATCGGCGGGCAGAAGGCCAGGTTACCAACGAAGTGGATCGCCCATATCTCAAGTCCGCCTGCGACGGCTCCGACAGAGAGCCATCGCATTTTGAAGGATCCTTGTTCGGTCGCGCGCATGCGCTCGGCAATACTGAGAATGACGTAAGCAGCCGCGCCACCCAGCAGCATCGAACAGAGAGCAAGCCATGGATCGCAAATTCCCGGTAATGTGAACATTCGGTCTGGATTTTCACCAATGAGCGTATCGGAGCTCATGACTCACGCATCAGCACTCTTCATATATAACGGCACGGGACAGCGAGAACGACGCAACCGAGAATTCTCGTATCACCTCGCAAACTGTAGCATGTCGTGGAGCCCCACGGCCTGCCAGCCGTGGCTCCTTTTGAGTCTTCGGCGACACCTCGCCGAGCCTACTCCGCCGAAGTAGCCGCAGGCTACGAAGGCTGGAAACATGTCCTCCTTCGCCAAGGCTTCGGAGGACACCCGCTGCGCATTCCTCCACGGCCTTCTAGCCGTGGCTTCCTGCGAAGGTGGGTGAACGAGTGACCGGGCTGCTCGCATCTTCTCTTTGTGATTCTTGGCAACTCCCTCAGCCGCCATCGGACGCAGGAGTTCGGATAATTCCCCCACATGATCTCGTGCTCTTTCTCTTGTCCTTTTCCCCTCCGCTCACCTTGCATGCAACGAGGTGTTCTGCGATTTCGGAAGAGCGTTCACACAATTTGCCTTGCGGGAAACCTCGTCACTCTCGCACCCAATCGCTGTGGACAGGTGTTCAATGAGGTTCGTGAGCGTAGCATGCACACCTTTTGCTATGTGGCGGAGCTCCGGCTCTGTGTATTGCAGCGGAACCAACCGCCGCCGCTGCCATCCTTTGAGCGCAAACACCTTCGCTGCCTCCGGATATAACTCTCCACACATCATCACGAATTCC
>Ga0224501_10000414_pt1 | contig 34782 bp, 35 predicted proteins | sample SF_Oct11_sed_USG_4_FD_169105 | JGI IMG/M metagenome (GOLD analysis project Ga0224501, IMG submission 169105) | Sediment microbial communities from San Francisco Bay, California, United States - SF_Oct11_sed_USGS_8_1 | ecosystem: Environmental > Aquatic > Marine > Sediment | place: USA... | reverse complement strand
AGATCAATACAATGGAGGGCCCCGCCCCGGCGGACCCTAGGGCGCCTCTCCCGGCGAGAGGCGAATCGATACCGGTCCGAAAGGCATCTCCTGCTCCCGCGCAATCCGCACCGGCAAGGCACGATCCTGTGGAACCGCAGGACCCGGCCCCGTCCGCACCGCAACCGGCAGGCGAAATGAGCACCGGCGCTTCGCCGGCGTCAGAGGCGTGGCAGAAAATCCGTACCGCCGCCAGCGCGATCAAGCGTCCGCTCGGTACCTATCTCGATAACTGCCGGTTGACCGCGCTCGACGGTAAAGAGATGCGCATCAGTTTTCCCGATCCGTTTACGATGGGGCAGGTGGAAAAAGAGGAAAACCTCTCGGCATTGCAGGAAGCCGTGGCTGAAGTGTGCGGCAAGCCGCATATCAAAATCAAATTGCAGTTGGATACGGCGACCGCATCCGCTCCGGCGGAAAACGTCCCCGAGCCGCCCGAAGAGGACCGGCCTCGCCCAAAAACGCCGGGCCAAAATGCTTCCGCCTCGGAAGAAGAAATTTTAAAAGACGCGCTGGATGTGTTCGGCGGTATGGTGATCCGTTGACTCCTCCCCGGAGGGGGAGCTTGCTGAATGTTAACGCCAACAGAGAATTGAAAGGCGTAATTGAGGAATTTAAAAATTTAGAAAACCGAGATCCTTCGTTTCACTCAGGATGACCTGTTTTTTATTTGTCATTCTGAGCGGAACATCGTGTAGCGAAGAATCTGGGTTATAAAACTGAATAAGGAAATTTATGTTTAAAGGCATGGGCGACCTGTTCAAGCAGGCGTCACAGATGAAAGAAAAGATGGCCGAGATGCAGGAAGCACTCGCCAAGCAACAGGTCGAAGCCTCCACCGGCGGCGGCATGGTGAAAGTGACCGCCAACGGCAACAACGAAATCCTGCACGTTCATATTGACGAAGAGCTGATCAACATGAACGACCGCGCCATTCTGGAAGACCTGGTCGCCGGCGCCGTCAACGAAGTGCACCGCAAGGTGAAGGACCTGGCGCAGGAAGAAATGACCAAGCTCACCGGCGGCATCAAAATTCCCGGAATATTCCCGTAGTTCCCGCAACACTCGACACTGCCAGCCTGACTTTTCCCGACGATGGATGGAACGATTAAAAACCACTCGCAATTGACACTATGAAACGACCCGCCGCGGTTAAAGAACTGATCGAAGAATTGAAACGCCTGCCGGGGATCGGCCAGAAGACGGCGGAGCGTCTGTCGTTTTACCTGATGCGCGGCGAGAAGGAGCGGGTGCAAAACCTCGCGCGCACCATTCTCAACATCAAGGAAAAGGTCATCCTTTGCTCCAATTGCCACGGCATCACTGAAGTCGACCCGTGCGACATCTGCCAGGACCCGAAACGCGACCATAACCTGATCTGCGTGGTGGAGGAGCCGTACGACGTGTACGTGATGGAGAACATGGGCGACTACCGGGGCGAATATCACGTGCTGATGGGGGTGATTTCGCCGCTCGACGGCATCGGACCGCAGGATCTGACCACCGAAGATTTGAAAGCCAAAGCCGGAAAAAACGGTATCCGCGAGGTGATCCTGGCGACCAATCCGGATATGGAGGGCGAATCGACCGCTATGTATATCGCCCGCATGCTCAAGGGATCGGGGGTGAAGGTGACCCGAATCGCCCGCGGCCTGCCGGTGGGCGGGGATATCGAATATGCCGATCCCGTGACCCTCAAAAAATCAATGGAAGGCCGCATGGAAATCGATACCTGACCCGCGTACCGCTGGCCCCAGAGTTGTGTCATCCTGAGCCGGTTGACGGGGAACAGAGGAAGTGGTTCTTTTCCCTTGACCAAGGCTGAAAATTTCCTTAAATTAGGGAGCCTTGGACCCAAATCCAACTGCATCTGAATACCATTCCGGAGTAGCTCAATGGTAGAGCATTCGGCTGTTAACCGAAATGTTACAGGTTCGAGTCCTGTCTCCGGAGCCAGAATATAAAACCCGCCATCCCCAAAAGGGAGGCGGGTTTTTTTATTGCCCGGGACGGTTACCGGTGGGAGAATTTATGATAATCCCCCTCCTTCAGCAAAGGGAGGAATATTGAAAGCCGGGTATAAAGCTCTTCTTTCCAAAGGGACGGTAAAAATGCTGTCGGTTGACCTCAGGCGGTAATCTCTGGGCGCAGTTTAAAAGGAGGAGGGTTATTGTTCAGGCTCACTGCGCCTTTAACTCTTCCCGGATTTTTTCTGACAGGAATATCTTGAGGAGCGACTGATAAGGAACATCCTTCTTATGGGCCAGAAGTTTGAGTTCCTCAAGCATGGATTCAGGAAGCCTGAGGGATATGGTCTTGAGTGAGGGCTTAAGCTCGGGCAGGACGACCCGTTTGGCCTTCTTCCAGTCCACGTACTCGGTCGAGTCGCGGGTTGCCCAGAACTTCCTCTCCTCGTCTTCGCTTTTGAACTCAGGAACTCTCTTCTTCATGGGATTGATATACCTTTCTCTCTTTCCGGTTCATGTCCCTTGCCGAAATGACACGGACCTGACTCCTGCGGATGGTAAAGACCACAAAAAGAAACCTTCCGGCGTTTGTATTCCCCAGAGCATAAAAACGATTTTCCTTCTCAGAATGTCTGACATCATCCGCAACCGCCAGAGGCCGGTTGAAGAATACCTCCTCGCACTCGGATGAAGTTACTTGATGCTTTTGCCAGTTTTTATCAGTGTTGTGCTCGTCCCACTCAAACCCGGTACATTTCCGCAAGAGGTCATGGGTATCCATAAAATAAGTATATGATACCCATATACATTAGTCAAATGTCAGGGAAAATTACAGGTATTTCGCAGTACGCGGTTGGTCTCCGGAGCCAGAATATAAAACCCGCCATCCCCAAAAGGGAGGCGGGTTTTTTTTGGGTCTTCAGGGGCCCATCCTTATCCTGCGGCATCCGCAAAATCTTACACCCTAATTAGATTGAGCTTTGAAAAGCGCGGAAGTTTTGGGTTTATATTTCAGAGTTCGGTATGGTAAATTTATATCCTGCAAGCCTATAAGAGGAGGGATCGAAAATGCCGACTTACTATATTGCCTGGTGGAATGTTGAGAACTTGTTCGATGTTGCCAATACCGGTGGCCCGGACCGTCCCGAGCATTTACAGAAATCTCTGAAGAGTGAGCTCAAAGGATGGACGCAAGCAGTTTTGAACAAAAAACTGAAACAACTGGCGTCTGTGATTGAAAGAATGAATGATGGCCTGGGGCCCGATATTCTGGGAGTCTGCGAAATTGAAAACCAAAGGGTGCTGGACCAGCTGATCCTGACGCTCAATGTGCCGGCGCGGGATTATAAAGTCGCGCACCAGAATACAAAGGACATGCGGGGCATCGACATCGCTTTTATTTATGACGGCAGGAAATTCAAAACCGATAAAATCTTTTCCCATGAGGTGATCAAACGTTCCTCCACCCGCGATCTGTTTCAGGTCAACTTCCTGACCAAATCCGGCAACAACGACTTGATAGTGGTGGGCAATCACTGGCCGTCTCGAATGAGCGGCCAATATGAAACCGAGCCCTACCGCATTGTCGCAGGGGAAACGCTGGCTTATTGGAATTTACGCATTCATGAAAACAAGGGACGAGATGTACCGATTCTGGTAATGGGAGATTTTAACGACGAACCGTTCCACCGCTCCATGACCGACTACGCCTTGAGTACCCGAAGTCGGAAGAAGGTATCGAGTTCCACTGTGGCTCCCCGTCTGCTGAATTTGATGTGGCCGCTGATGGATACGCCCTCTTATTATCATAATAATTTTCCCAGCATGCTGGATCAGTTTTTGGTGTCGAAAGGGTTTCTGGCCAAAAGCGGAGCGTTCTCGGTGGTCGACCAGTCCGTGACAGTGATCCAGTTCGACGATATGGTGAAAGGAAAGTTTAAGGTACCACGGCGTTTCGGACGGCCCTCTAAATCCGGTTTCGATGATGAGGGGTTCAGCGATCATTTTCCCATTGCCCTCAAGATAAAAGAAAAAGAAAATTAACCGGCTCCCCGCAGGCAGGGCACAACTGCATTCATCATGTAGACCTTTGTATAACAACCGCCTTTCAATATTCCTCCCCTTGCTGAGGGGAGGATACAGGTGGGGTGCGGGTTTCGTAACAAGGCAAAAACCTTTTAATGCAAGGAAAGGGGCACCATAACCTCCCCTGTATCCCCTCCTTCGTAAGGAGGGGAAGAATCCTGACCTCATTAATATTAATTATGCAAAGGTCTCTTAATCATGAGGGGCGGCGGTTGCCGTTGCCGGATTTTACCGGTGGCGGCTTTGTTGTCGCGGTGGCTGGTGTGTCATGTTGCGATGTTTGCGTTGCATGGACTGCCTGGGGTGCTGGCGTTTCAGGAATTGTTTGCGTTGTTCAGGCGGCATATTGCGCCAGCGTTTTTGCAGTCGCTGTTTTTTTTCCGGCGGCAGGTTGTTGAACCATTGGCGGGAGCGGCGCAGTTGTTTGCGTTCTTCAGGCGGCAGTTTGCTGAAGTGTTCGAACTTTCTCCGGACCCGCTGGCGCTGATCCGGTGTCATCTGTTGCCAGGTTTTCATCCTTTGTTTCATGTTGCGGCGCTGGTCTGGGGTGAGGTTGCGCCAGCGGTTCGCACCTTTTTGCAGGTGCGCCTGTTTGTCCGGCGGCAGTTGATTCCAACGGTCGGCAAACGGTTGCAACACCTTTTGTTCGTCGGGGCTCAACCGGTCCCACGGCACTCCGGACTGCTGGGCCCAACCCGCCGGGGATACAATCATCAGGCATATAAAAAATCCCAACAGGGCCGCCAGTTTATTTGTGTGTTGCATCGCCATTCGTCTTTTCCTCATCGCCCAGAGCGATTTGCTCCATTTCTTCCGGATCGATCCATTCGCCGTCGTCCGTTTCCCAGTTTCCCAGAAACTCCAGCAGTTCCAGGGAAGGCATTTCCATATCCTCCTGTCCGGCAGGGTCAATGCCCTGTTCCTGCGCGAGGGCCGGACCGCTTAACCATCCCAGCAGGAAGATCGCGCCCCACAGTGTCGCCTTACCCGGCGGCATCGACTTCTTCCTCGGCCAGCCAGGCGTAGAACTCGAGGCTGTCGTAAAATTCCAGATTGTCTTCCGCGGCCAGCAGGTCGATGTCTTCCAGCGGCGGGAGCGTTCCATTGGAGGGTTTCATATATAGAGTCAGTCCCAGCACAATCAGACAGGCGGTGGCCGCCCAGCCCGCTACCGGCAGAGTGAACCATCGCCGAATGTCGAAACTCTTTCGTTCGCCCGCGTCCAGCGCTTTCTGGCGGATGCGGTTGAGTTTCGATTGCGTGCCCGCGTCGAGTTTCTGCGCATCGAGGTCCAACGCCTTTTTGACGTTGTCGATAAATTGTTTTTCTTTTTCCTGATCGTTCATGGCCAATGATCTTCCAATAGGTCGCGCAGAGTCTGCAAGGCGCGGGAGTAATGCGTTTTCACCGAACCCTCCGAACAGTTCATGGCCTGCGCGGTTTCCGCAACGCTCATTTCTTCCCAGGCGCGCAGGAGAAACGCCTGCTGTTGCCGCAGGGGCAGGGTCTTCAGGGCCGTATCCAGCGCGGCGGATGAATCCTTGAGCGCCGCCTGCTCGCCGGGATGTTTCCCGTGCGGATCGGCCAGGGTTTGAATCGGGTCTTCCCGATTTTCCTCACTGCCGCCACGCCATAAGTTTCGCAAGCCGTCCCAACGGTCGCGCACCTTTTTTTTACGTGCCCAGTCGCGGATGCCGTTCTGCAGAATCCGGTAGAACAGCGGTTGCCATTCCGTTTCCGGTTTGGCGGCATAGTTCTTAACCAAACGTATCATGGCGTCCTGCACGATGTCCAATGCCTCATCGGAATTGCGGGTGGCGAACTCGGCCATGCGGAAAGCCTTGCGCTCTACCGTAGCCAGAAAGTCGTCCATTGCCGGGCGGTCCATCCGCATTCATTTCCTGAAAAAGATTCAACATAAAAAATCCGGCAGAGGGGTAACCCTCCCCCCGCCGGAATTTTAACCCGCTTAATGTCCGCGGTGGTGCATTCTGTGATGAATACGTTTGCCCTTGCGGTCGAGGCGCCGGTCGATGCGGTCGCCTTTGCGGTCGAGCCTGCGTTCGATGCGATTACCTTTGCGGTCCAGGCGCCGTTCAATCCGGTCCCCTTTGCGGTCGAGACGTTTGGCCAGTCTCGGTTTGCCATTCTCCCAAGCCTGCTGGGACCGCTGGTCGAGCCGATCGTTGATGTTGGATCCGCGTTGATCCAGCCGGTCATTGATATTCGCGCCGCGTTGATCCAGGCGCTGGTTAATGACGTCACCCCGGTGATCCAGGCGGTTTTCGATTCTCTGGCCGGGACCGTCGGCCAGGGCGGTGGTGGCGGGGATGGCGATCAACAGACTGAATGCTCCCAATATCGTTTTCTTCAACATGATACCTCTCCTTTATATTTAAAATAGTTTAACGGATTCGCAGCCGTTATCCAGTACAACGCGCGGGAGGGGAATCGGTTGACAGGGAATCTGAAAATAATTGTAACCCGGCTAAAAACAATGAGATTCATGCTGAAGAGTCGATGGGAGGACCGGCGGCGGGGAGTCGGCGCAATGCAGAAAGTGCCCGTTTTCATGCATCCGCTCCCTCTTTTGATCGACAGACGCGGTTCCAGTTGACTTTTGAGCGTAAATAGTTCAACATGCTGTTTTTCAAGGGTTTTTGAGGATTTTGTCCGATAGAATTCGGCCTTGACAAAATGACAGCAGGTCTTAGAATGTCGTTTCATCCGCATCGGAATTTTGGATTAACAGGCGCGTAGCTCAGGGGTAGAGTACTTGCTTGACATGCAAGGGGTCGGCGGTTCGAAACCGCCCGCGCCTATGGTTTTCCAGCGGGTTATCCGATCCACTCCTGAATGTTTCGATTCTGGCGGAGTGTACATTTTTCGGGCGGGATTCCTGTTCCGCCAAAGTACACTCACGGATCAATCCCAAATCCATTACACTGTTAAAAAGGCCACCTGACCGGATCAGGTTTACAGGTGTTTGTTTAATGAGCAATCCGAATCAAAAACAATACGATCTTGAAACCCTGCGTCACAGCACCGCGCATCTGATGGCGCAGGCGGTGAAGCAACTGTATCCGGATACGAAGATCACCATTGGTCCGGTGATCGAGGACGGGTTCTTCTACGATTTCTATCGAGAAGATCCGTTCAAGCCGGAAGATCTCGAACAGATCGAGCACCGGATGCACCAGATCGCCAAAGAGGGACTGGAAATCCAGCGCGTAGAGCTTTCGCCCGAAGCGGCGAAGACCATGTTCGGCGCGATGGGTGAAAATTTCAAGGTGGAGATCATTGAAGATTTCGCGGAAGGCGAGATCGTTTCCGCCTACACGCAGGGAGAGTTTACGGATCTGTGCCGCGGTCCGCATGTCGAGAACACGAAAGACCTCAAGGTGTTCAAACTGCTTCACGCCTCCGCCGCCTACTGGCGCGGCGACGAGCGCAACCCGGTGCTCCAGCGTATTTACGGCACGGCCTGGCACGATAAAAAAGAATTGAAGGCGTACCTCAACCGCCTGGAAGAAGCCAAGAAGCGCGATCACCGGAAACTCGGCAAAGAACTGGACCTGTATTCCACGTCGGAAGAGGTCGGTCCGGGATTGATTTTGTGGCATCCCAAGGGCGCGCGCATCCGCTACCTGATGGAGGAGTTCTGGAAGAAGGAGCATTACAACAACGGCTACGAACTGGTTTATACGCCGCACGCCGCCAAGACCGATCTCTGGAAAATCAGCGGGCACATGGAATTCTACAAAGAGAATATTTTCTCGCCGATGGATATCGAGGGCAAAGAGTACGTCATGAAGCCCATGAACTGCCCTTTCCATATTCAGATTTACAAAACCGGTTTGAGGAGTTACCGCGACCTGCCCCTGCGCTGGGCGGAACTGGGCACGGTGTACCGTTACGAGCGGTCGGGCGTTATGCATGGCCTGTTACGCGTGCGCGGATTTACGCAGGACGACGCTCATTTGTTCTGCCGTCAGGACCAGTTGGAAGACGAAGTGGCCACCGTCCTCAAATTCGTGCTGTTCATCCTGCGGTCGTTCGGTTTCTGGGAATACAAGGTGTATCTGAGTACCCGGCCGGAAAAATCCGTGGGTTCCGACGGGGACTGGCAAACCGCCACCTCGGCCCTGGAAGCGGCACTCAAGCGGGCGGAACTGCCCTACGAGGAAGATCCCGGCGAAGGCGTGTTTTACGGCCCGAAAATCGATATCAAGATCAAGGACAGTCTCAACCGTTACTGGCAGGTGTCCACCATCCAGGTCGATTTCAACCTGCCCGAGCGGTTCGAGATGAGCTATATCGGCGAAGACGGCCACAAGCACCGGCCCATTATGATCCATCGGGCTCTTATGGGCTCTCTGGAGCGGTTTTTCGGCTGTCTGATCGAGCATTATGCCGGGGCATTTCCGGTATGGCTGGCGCCGGTTCAGGTGATCCTGCTTCCCATTACCGACAGCCAGGCCCCCTACGCCGAGGAAGTGGCTGCGGGGCTTGAGGAGCAGGGTATTCGCGTTGAAAAAGACTTGCGAAACGAAAAGATTGGGTTCAAGATAAGGGAAGCGCAACTCAATAAAATCCCCTACATGCTGGTATTGGGCGATCAGGAAGTCCAGGCCAAAACCGTGGCGGTGAGGAAGCGGAAATCCAAGGAAACCCGGGTCATGCCGGTGGAGGATTTCCTCAAAGAATTGAACGAGTTGATCGATACCAAAGCGGTCGATCCCGAATAACCCCTAGCAAGGAGACAACTGTATCAAGAAGCAAAGAATAAACAATATGATTCGCGTCAAGGAAGTTTCCGTTATCGCCTCGGACGGGGAGCAATTAGGCACCATCCCCACCCGGGAAGCCATCGCGATGGCCCAGGAGCAGGATTTAGATCTGGTGGAAGTCTCCCCCAATGCAATCCCGCCCGTTTGCCGGATCATGGACTGGGGCAAACACAAATACAAACAAAACAAGCGCGCCCACGAAGCCAAGAAAAATCAAAAGGTTATACACGTTAAAGAGGTGAAATTCCGGCCCAATACCGACCAGCACGACTTCAACTTCAAAGTCAAGCATGTGCTGAGGTTCCTGGAAGCGGGGGACAAGGCCAAAGTGGTGATTTTTTTCAAGGGACGGGAAATCGTTCACCGCGAGGGAGGCGAAAAGATTCTGGAACGTGTGGCCCAGGCGGTGGAGGATCATGGCATCGTAGAGCAAAGCGCCAAGCAGGAAGGCCGGACCCTGACCATGATTCTGGTTCCCAAGGTTAAAAAGAAAGAAACCAAAAGTTCAGTGGATTCTGAGAGTTGACTCGGGTTCAAAGTTCATGTATGATACTCGGTTTCCGCTTGAGAAATTTAATTCCCTTAATCACATGTTTACAAGGGGCTATTGCCGGGAATCGGGTTGGCGCAAGCAACCGGTTTCCGTTGGAGAATTTTAAATGCCTAAAATGAAGACCAATAAAGGAGCGGCCAAACGTTTCCGTAAAACGGGCACGGGTAAGATCAGGCGGAATTCCGCATTTACCAGCCATATCCTGACCAGCAAAACGACTAAACGCAAACGTAACTTAAGGCAGGGAAAGATTCTTACGGGCGGGGATGCCAAACGTATCCAGGCGCTTCTGCCTTATTGATTGAATAGGAGAAAGTAATGTCCAGAGCAGTGAATGGAACCGTGTCGCGGAGGCGAAGAAAAAAAGTCCTCGAGATGGCCAAGGGGTTCCGAAGTGTGCGGAGCAAGGTGTTCCGTAAAGCGCGGGAGTCGGTGGAAAAAGGGCTGTGTTATGCCTATCGGGACCGGCGCGCGCGCAAGCGTGATTTCCGCCGATTGTGGATCGCCCGCATCAACGCCGCCGTCCGTAATGAAGGAATGACCTATAGCCAGTTCATGCACGGCCTGAAAAAAGCCAGTGTCGAGCTGGACCGGAAAGTGCTTTCCGATATGGCCATCCACAACGAGCAATCCTTTAAAGCCTTGATGGATACGGCCCGCGCCCAGTTAGGCGGGTAATTGTGGGGAGCCTCCGGCCCTGCACCGGCCCCAATCGCACCCAAGTTTTAATGAGCCTGATTCCTTGCGGGAATCAGGCTTTTTTTGTTTAAGACGTTTGCATAGTTATTAGTGTTTCTTTTGAAGTTGTCTTTTTATGAGGCGGGGTGCAAACATAGATTCTTCGCTAACGCTCAGAATGACAATACGTATTTCTCCGTCATTCTGAGGAGCCAGAGGCGACGAAGAATCTGTGTTTAGATATTTAACAGGTTACTTATGCAAAGCTCCTAAGTTATTTAAGTTCTACTTTCCTTTATCCTGTACATGATCGACAAAATCAAACAATACCAGAAAGAATTTGAAGACCGCATCGCCGCCATCGGTCTGGGAGATGAATTGCGGCAATTGCGCACCGACTTTCTCGGAAAAAAAGGCCGGGTGACGCAGGTGATGAAGGATATGCGCGAGCTTTCCTCTGAGCAAAAAAGGGAAGTGGGGCGGCACATCAACGAACTCAAAAACTGGATTGAAAACCAGATCCGGGAGAAAACCGAAAAGCTGGCCGGATCGTCCACTCAGGGAACCGAGAACGTTTTCGATCCTACCCTGCCCGGCCGCACGGAAGCCCGCGGCTCGCTGCACCCCATCACGCAGGTCATGGAGGAACTCATCACCATCTTTATCAGCCTCGGGTTTGAGGTGGCGGAAGGGCCGGAGGTGGAATCGGATTATTATAATTTCGAGGCTCTCAATATCCCCAAGGATCATCCCGCGCGGGACATGCAGGACACCTTTTATATCGGCGGCGCCAAAGTATTGCGCACCCATACCTCTCCGGTGCAGATTCACGTCATGGAAAAACAACCGCCTCCCCTGCGCATTATAGCGCCGGGCAAGGTGTACCGGTGCGATTCGGATGTGTCCCACACGCCGATGTTCCACCAGATCGAAGGGCTGATGGTTGACGAGAAGGTGACGTTCAGCGATCTCAAAGGCGTCATGAATATTTTCGTGCATCAAATCTTCGGCGAGAAAACGCAAGTGCGGTTCCGTCCCAGCTTCTTCCCCTTCACCAGCCCCAGTGCGGAGGTCGATATTCAATGCGTGATGTGTTCGGGCAAGGGGTGCCGGGTGTGTTCGCAAACCGGCTGGCTGGAAATTCTCGGCGCCGGTATGGTCGACCCCGCGGTATTCGGTTCCGTTAACTACGATCCGGAAAAATGGACGGGCTTCGCCTTTGGAATGGGTATCGAACGCATCGCCATGCTCAAGTACGGCATCAACGACATCCGCCTGTTCTTCGAGAACGATCTGCGCTTTCTCAGCCAGTTTTAACGGCTTTCCCGGCGGGGCCGGGTGGAACGCTCACACCTTCCCGGCAGAGTCCGGTAAGACCACCGTCAGCATCCTGTTTCAATTTCACAACCTCGTCATGAAAACCGGATGAAAATCAGAATCCGATGGATCCGATGGAGTTTCCTGTTGCTGGCGCTGGCCGTCCTGGCTGGTCTTGCCCTGTTCAAACTCATCAATGAACAACCCCGCCTGATTCCCGCTTTCCTGGTGGAACAGGTGCGCCAGCCGGACCTGTTGGAGTACCCGGAGGCCAGGCGTTGCGCCGATTGTCATCAGGAAATTTTCGAGGCCTGGAAGAAAAGCCGCCACTCCCTGGCCTGGGTCAGCGAAAGCTACATCAAAAACTCAGAAAACCGCTCCAAGGAAAAATGCCTGGCGTGCCATGTTCCCAAAGAGGTTGTCCCCGGCGTAAAACCCGATCCCCGGTTACAGCAGAGGGACGATGGCATCTACTGTGTTCCCTGCCATGTGCGTAACGGCGCCATGAACGGTCCCTACGATCTATTCTCGCCCCCGCACCCGACGCGCAAAAACGCAGATTACCGGTCGTCAAAATTCTGCAGTACCTGTCACCAGAAAACATTCAAGGAATGGAGCGACACCGGAAGCAGGCAAACCTGCCAGTCCTGCCACATGAAACGCCGGGGGGGACGACTGACACAAAAATTCCCGCTCAACTGGATGCACGTTAAAAGGGAAGTGGCGGACCACAGTTTCCCGAAAGGGGACCTGGTCACGGATAGCCTGTATGTTCAGGGCTCCTTTACCGATGCAGCTTTCATGGTCCGGCTGGTCAACACCACCGTTCCGCACCGGGTTCCCACGGCGGACAACGGAGACCCGCGCCTGTTTGTTCAAGTCACCTTTATGGATGAAAAGGGCGGGGAGCTGGACGGGGACCGGGAAATTCTCTCGCCCCAGCAGGACACGGCACTGATTTACCAGAAACCGGTGGACTTGCAGTTTTTTCCTCCCACCCAAACTCAATCGGCCCGCATTGTACTCCGCTACCAACCCGCATGGGGAAAAGAGAGATCCGACGTAGTGAGCCTGACAGTCCAGCGTTAATCAGAGTTGGACCCGTTCCCGAATTTCTTTATAATAAAGTTTTTTCGATCCATTGCCCCATTCTTTTTCGGAGGTATTCATGGCACGTTATTATTCCTTTTTTATGGTCCTGGCGGTCAGCCTGTTTGCGTTTCCCGGAACGTTGCCGGCCAAAGACATGGTTCTCAAAAAACCACCCGCCTCGCTGGATAAACTGTATCCGCCGCAATCCAAAGAACCCCAATTCATCCAGCAGATGCATAAAATGTCCGGATCGTTTGGTGGGGTGTTCGTCAATATGAAGGAAGGAGACTGGGAGAACGCCGAGAAAAAGGCCCAGGCATTTGTCGAAGCGTATGAGGAAACATCCAAAATGGTTCCGGAATGGAAGGATTACTTCGACCTGAAAGCGGTGAAGGAATTTGCGGCGGCGGTGCCATCGCGCGATCCCGCCAAAATCGGCAAGGCCTCGGGCCCTGTGGGTAAAACCTGCGGCAAATGCCACGGGGAGCAGACGGTGGCGGTATGGACCCGGTACCATTGGCCGAAAGTGGATCAGATCAAAATGGTAGACCCCGTTACCGATAAGGAACTCACTTACGGAAAATTCATGCACGAGATTTCAGGAACATTTAAAGGGGTGACGGTTAATTTTGGTGAGGGGCAGTACGATCGGTCCTCCAAAGCGCTGAGGGATTTCAAAAAGCGCTACATGGAATTGAAGTCCACCTGCTCGAAGTGCCATACCAACGACGCGGTGAAGGAGTTCTTTGTGGGCCAGCCGATCGCCGAGGCGTTTGATAATCTGGCCAGGGAATTGACCGCCGCCAAACCGAATCCCGGAAACTTCTGGAAGAACGTTGGAACCATAGGAAAGCTCGGTTGCAAGCAATGCCATTTGACACACCGGTCATATGCCATCATCCAGGAAACCTGGGAGGAGGAATAAAAGTAATAAATTAGCTGCGGAAAAAACAGGAAGGAAATTATTATAAAGAAAAGGCCTGGGAGTGAGTTACTTATACTCCCAGGCCTTTTGTGTTTGGACGGGTCCGGGGTAATTTTTCCCCGGACCCGAATTGTACTTTTGCTGCAAGATTAAATCTTGAAGCGGGTAACGATTTTCTCCAGTTCGAGGGCCATGCGTGACAACTCACCCGAGGCTTTCTGGGTTTCGCTGGCGCCCTGGGCGGTATTTCTTGCCGCATCGGCCACACCGCTGATGTTGTTCGCGATGTCCCCGGTGCCCTTGGCGGCCTGACCGACATTGTGTCCGATCTCGGCAGTCGTCGCCGTCTGCTCTTCCACCGAACTGGCAATGGTGTTCGAGATATCGTCGATCTGGTGAATGATCTGCGTGATCTCGGCAATGGCTTCCACCGAACTGGTGGTTTTAGCCTGGATATCCTGAATCTTCCTGCTGATATCCTCGGTCGCCTGGGCGGTCTGGTTGGCGAGATCTTTAACCTCGTTGGCCACCACCGCAAAGCCCTTGCCCGCTTCACCGGCACGCGCCGCTTCGATGGTCGCGTTCAACGCCAGCAGGTTGGTCTGTTCCGCAATCGAGGTGATGACCTTGATGACGTCGCCGACTTCGGTACTGCTGGTTCCCAGCTCCTGGATCATTTCGTTGGTTTGTTTGGTGATTTCCACCGCCTTCGAAACAACCGTCGCCGCCTCGGTGGCGTTGCGTGCGATTTCCTTGATGCTGGAGCCCATTTCTTCGGTACCGGTAGCAACCGTTTCCACGTTCTGGCTGACCTGCTCGGAAGCGGCGGAAACCGAATTGGCCTGGGCCGAGGTCTCTTCCGCATTGTTCGCCATCTGCTGACTGGTAGAGGTCAACTGCTGGGAAGCGCCGGCCAGTTCCTGGGCGTTGCGGTTGATGTCGGAAATGCTCTCGCGCAGATCCTGGATGAATTTGCTCAGGCCCTCGCCCATCTGGCCGATGGCATCCTGGCCGGATATGGTGATTTCCCGGGTCAAATCGCCCTGGCTGGCGGCGTTGACCACGGACAGCATTTCATTGACGTCACTCTTCAATTTCTCGGCCTGGGCCAGCTCGCGCTCGTTAGCTTCTTTGATTTGAACGGACTGTTGAAGCATACCCTCAAGAGATTTTTGGAAATCGCCTTCCTGATTGAAGTTTGTGCTGGAGGTCTCTTTACCGCTCAGGATATTCTCTGAGCTTGAAATGAAACCCTGAAGCCTGGACAACAGAGTGTTGAAATTATTACCCAGGAGGTTCAGCTCATCGGTAGTTCCTATTCGAAGAGGCTCCTGGCTCAACTGCCCGCCTACAATTTCCCTGGCCCGATTACACAAAGCCAGGATCGGCTTGGAAAACCAGCCTGCTATAAACATTGCGAATCCAACGAGGAGACCGATTAACACGATGGCCAGGATCAGGGACATGGTGATCAGAGAATCCTGGACGGCAAATGCCTCATCCTTGTCAATTTCTGCCATGATGCCCCACTGCACACCCATAACTTTTACCGGCGCAAAGGCGCTGAGTACCGATACGCCCCTATAGTCGGGAATAATATCGAAACCGGTAGCGCCCTGAAGAGCCTTTTCGGTTGCCTGAGTTTTTACTTCCATGAATCCAATGGATGTACCCAGAGCTTTCATTTGCTCGCTTACCGTTTGGGCAACACCCACCTCCTTGAGCATGGCGTAAAAACCATTGGGATTCTCAATCAAAAATCGAGAGTTATTTCTCATTTTAAAATCGGAGCCGACCAGGTATACCTCACCGGAATCTCCGAGCCCGACTTCTTTCCAGGAATTGTTACTGGTCATGGTCATATTGATATTATCAACGGGCGCCTGGAAAATAAGGACACCAATCAACTCTCCATTATCAAAGATGGGAGATGAAATAAAGGATGCCGCCCCGTTGTATGAAGGTGCATAGCTTGAGAAATCAACCATGGAAAATTGGCCTTTATCCCTGGCGCTGACTGCGGATTTAAACGCCTTTCCGATACCGCTTTCGGAATAAGGACCATCAACTAAGCTGGTGGCAAAATCAACTTCCTTATAAACCGAGTAAACAACATTACCGGTTTTAGCATCGACCAGGAAGATGTCGTAGTAACCAAACTTTTCCAGATAATCGCGAATAGTGGGATGAAATTGTTTATGGGCCTGACTATACGAACTGCCATCCCGCGCATAATCCAATCGATGTTTTTCTCCAATAGGATTGCTATTTTCAGAAATATAAATAGATTGAAGCACCTGGCTGGTTTGGTCCCGTGGAAACCACTTGTTGAAGGAGCTGGATTCAGCGCCATGGGTGCTTTTGACTTGATAGTTGTAACGGTCTCTCAATTTGGAGGCCTGCAATTCTCCATAGTTGTGGCCCACTTCCGGGAGAATCTTATCCCAGGCGCCGGAGAATTCTTTCATGGCATCGATCACCATGTGGTCCTCGGAAAACGTGAGAACCTGATTCTGAACAAATTTGAAGTAATCCTCGATCTGTTGTTTTTTCTGGTCCCGTAATGAAATCAGACGGCTTTTGCTGATTTCCCGAATTTCGGAATTCACCCGAGACATGGAAATCAGTGAATAAGAAAGCAGAGGAACCAGACCTGCAATTAAAAATAATGTGACCAGTTTTTTTCGAATGGTCCACTTTAAACCATCATCCTTTGAATCATAAGTACTGCTACTACCTTCCGGGCGATCTAACGGTTTCATGCTCTCTCCATAAATATATTTTAAAATACTTGGTTGATTAAATTTTTTGGGGTCTGCTTCCCCCAACCCCAGTCAATGTCATCCGGTCCATTTAAAGAAAATTAGCCCAACAAATTAAATTTCATATACATTGAGTGTAATTTATATAAATGAAAAGACAATGTAAAAGTCACTGATTTTTAAAAAATGAGCAAATATTGGCGTTCCGATTTATATGGACAACCAATATTCGTGTTGGGGCTTTATGGGCCATTCCTAAACTATGGACGCCCTATGTAAATGATTTGGCACTACAATATTCAAAAAGGTATTCGGTTTTGTTATTCATAAACCGGGTAGGTGATTGAGGTTGGCCGTCGAGCGGAGCTTGAGAAAAGGGTTTTTCCCAGGTAAAGATAAACAAAGTACGATTGTTTTATAAAAATTATCAAACTGTCCGGTAGATTCTTACGCCAGGAGATTCCAAAAAAAAAGCTGGGAGAGTGTTAACACTCTCCCAGGCAATGTGTAGCTAAACAGAGAGTCTTGCGACTCTCGGTTTTATTTGAAACCAGATTAAATCTTGAAGCGGGTAACGATTTTTTCCAGTTCGAGGGCCATGCGTGACAACTCACCCGAGGCTTTCTGGGTTTCGCTCGCGCCCTGGGCGGTATTTCTTGCCGCATCGGCCACACCGCTGATGTTGTTCGCGATGTCCCCGGTGCCCTTGGCGGCCTGACCGACATTGTGTCCGATCTCGGCAGTCGTCGCCGTCTGCTCTTCCACCGAACTGGCAATGGTGTTCGAGATATCGTCGATCTGGTGAATGATCTGCGTGATCTCGGCAATGGCTTCCACCGAACTGGTGGTTTTAGCCTGGATATCCTGAATCTTCCTGCTGATATCCTCGGTCGCCTGGGCGGTCTGGTTGGCGAGATCTTTAACCTCGTTGGCCACCACCGCAAAGCCCTTGCCCGCTTCACCGGCACGCGCCGCTTCGATGGTCGCGTTCAACGCCAGCAGGTTGGTCTGTTCCGCAATCGAGGTGATGACCTTGATGACGTCGCCGACTTCGGTACTGCTGGTTCCCAGCTCCTGGATCATTTCGTTGGTTTGTTTGGTGATTTCCACCGCCTTCGAAACAACCGTCGCCGCCTCGGTGGCGTTGCGTGCGATTTCCTTGATGCTGGAGCCCATTTCTTCGGTACCGGTAGCAACCGTTTCCACGTTCTGGCTGACCTGCTCGGAAGCGGCGGAAACCGAATTGGCCTGGGCCGAGGTCTCTTCCGCATTGTTCGCCATCTGCTGACTGGTAGAGGTCAACTGCTGGGAAGCGCCGGCCAGTTCCTGGGCGTTGCGGTTGATGTCGGAAATGCTCTCGCGCAGATCCTGGATGAATTTGCTCAGGCCCTCGCCCATCTGGCCGATGGCATCCTGGCCGGATATGGTGATTTCCCGGGTCAAATCGCCCTGGCTGGCGGCGTTGACCACGGACAGCATTTCATTGACGTCACTCTTCAGTTTCTCGGCCTGGGCCAGCTCGCGCTGGTTGGCTTCTTTGATCTTGCGATCGTTTTCAATTTGCTCGACCACAATGTCATGCATGCTTTGCAGTTTTTCTTCAAATTCACCTTTCAAGCCAAAATTACGTGACTCAGAGACTTTGCCTTTCAGAAGATCGTCCGCCTGATTAAGAAATACCCGGACTCCTTTCAAAAGGCCGTTGTAGGATTTGGCCAGACGACCGATTTCATCGCCGCTGGACACGTTCACATTGTCCAAACTTTTTAATTCACCATTGGCAAAGCTTTCCAGACTCTCGGTCAATTTGATAACGGGCTTCGTCAAGGCGCGTGATCGCCAGAAACCGAAAACCACGATGATACCGGCGAAAATGATCGCCACCTGAAACAATTTTTCTTCAATGGCAATAATGCCGGCGTTTACGACGGCATCCGGAGCCCGCGCCAACACCGACCAGGGCATACCGGGAAACCCGAGAGCTCCTTTGTGCCTGGCAAAACCGGCGGCCTGGGTGATTTTTTTACGGGCATGCAGGGCATACTCAAACCCCACCTGCTTTTCCTTGGCCGATTTGATCGCCGCCGTTACTCCTTTTTCGGCCAGATTCAGTTTAAACAGTACCTCAAAATCATGAGCGATATTTGATTCCGAACCGCGACCGAAGGCGGGATCCAGATCTATCACCACGGTTCCGTTTTCATTAAGAAGCGTCAATTCAATTTCCCCAAGCCCCTTGGTTTTCAAGTCACGGTAAGCATCAAGGAAAATATCCTCTACCAGGGAAAACTTGGCATAGTTGTTCCAGACGGCGATCACTTTGCCCTCGTCGTCGTATACCGGAGCGACAAAATTTACGGTGAGTCCGTCATCTCCACGGTAAATACCTTTCACTTCTTCATTAATATGAAGAGGGACAATGGCTGTGCCGGTGAAGGCGCTGGACCCGCCCACGTTGCCTTCCTGGCTGGTGTAAAACCGGCCGGACATCACATCTTTAAACCAATCTGTTCTAGAGTAGTTTTTGGAATATAGGGCGGCGGTATTAATCCCCTTGGCATCCTGGTCCTTGGAATTCACAGCAATGACCTTACCCTCCAAATCGACCAGGACCGTCAGATAGTAAATATCATAGGTGTCGACATAACTGTTCATGGCATCGACAATGGGACTGGCCGGCTGATACCAATAGTTACGGTTCAGGAGGACCTGATTCAGGCCAAAAGCCTGAACGTCGCCATAACGCTCGAACAGGTTGCGGTCTATTTTATCTGCCAGATTCTGGGCATGGGTTTGCAGGTTGGAGGCATTCATCGTTCGAATTTCCTCAAACGAATTGCTACTGATCATCATCACAACAATCAGGGGTACCATGCCTGCAAACAAGTAACTCATAACTTGTTTCCACTTCAGGGATATATTCCTGCCGAAACTAAAAATACTCATTGTCTTTTCCATTGCGCCATTTTCCTCAAAAAGGTGTTTTTAAGTTTAGCCAGTATGAAATTTGTGTCGTTCAGGGTAACCGGATAATCCAACGGAACGGGCCTTTTGAACCATGCGCCCCAGCCTGCATAAATTACATTTTCCTATACAATAAGTGTAATAGGCATAAAAGGGCTTGTCTACCGGGAAAGAGTCAAAAGCGCAATAATCCGAATATATCGAATCACCAATATTTGGCATGCTGAAAAGTTAAAATAAAACAGTCCATTATGACCTTAACATCCTATAACCGAATTTTGCAGTTTGAATAAATTGATCAGGCCTATACCATGTTGATACGAAAGATTCACGAATTTATTTTTTTTCATGGTTGTTTCTGGAATACTGGCAAGCTATCTGTGACTTAGGGGGCGAGCGTTGGAATTTTAGTTTTTAAAAAAGGGGCCTAAAGGAGCTAATTATCAGATGAGGGGGACGGCGTTCAGTCCGGACGCTGGGATTTGCGGACGAGGTCCTTGTCGAAATAGTTGACCGACATGCCGGCATCGAGCACGATGCCCTGGGCGTTGATGCCGCTGGCGCGTTCGCTCAACAGAAAAACAGCCGCATTGGCCACCTCCTGCGTCGTCAGGGCCTGTTTGCGCAGGGTGGACTGCTCGGCGTGCAGGTAGGAATCGATATAACCGGGGATACCGGCCGAGGCGGAGGATTTCAACAACCCGGCATTGACGGAATTGAATCGTACTTTGGAAAAGGCGCTGAACGATTTGGCGAGGAAGCAGAGGGACGAATCGAGAGCCGCCTTGGCGGGTCCCATGAACCCGTAATTCTCCGCAGCCATGCGTGTGGTGGAGATGGAAACGGTCACCACCGAGGCATTGGCATCCATCAGATCCTTGAAGGCGTTGGACAGTTGGATCAGCGAATAACAGGAAATGTCGACGCATTGCAGGAAATCTTTTTTCGACGTTTCATGAAACGGTTTCATGCCTTCGGAAAAGTTGGCGAAGGCGATGGAATGCACCAGCCCGTGCAGGACACTGGTTTGCGCGGAGACCTCTGTTTTCAGCCGGGCGATATCCCCTTCCCGCTCCACGTCGCAGACAAACGTGCGGGCGGGGTCGATCAGTTTGGCGACGCTGGCTTTCCGCTCTTCGGAGCGCACGCTGTACAGCACGTTGGCGTTTTCGGCTTCGAGGGTTTTGCCGATATGATAGGCGACGCTTTTTTTATTGGCGACGCCGCTGACCAGAATGGTTTTATTTTCCAGGTTCAAAAAACTCAACGCGACTCCTCCATCAGCATGGCGGTAAACTCTACCGTCAAAATGGTTTTGCCCGCCACCTGCACCTTACCTTTCATATAATGGGCTGGCCCGACGCTTTCTCCATGGTCCACCCGGATATCCAGAACACTGTCGGGATACACGGGATTTTTGAATTTAACGTTCTGGATTCGGGACATGACAGGCACCTGCCCTTCGGGCATTTCCAGCTTTTTCGACATGAGAATGGCGCCGGACTGGAACACGGCCTCGCAAATGAGTACCCCCGGCATGATCGGGTAACCGGGATAGTGTCCTTTAAAAAAGGGTTCCTCCGGACCGATGTACTTGCGGGTAAGGATATGGCTTTCGGTCTGCTCGATAATTTCATCGACGAACAGAAAGGGAGGACGGTGGGGAATGGCGTTCAGGATTTCTTCCTGCATTATAAACCGCCTGTGATCTCCAGCACGGCGCCGCTGACATAAGCGGAATCGCGGTCGGCCAGAAACAGCACGGCCCGGGCCACTTCCTCCACTGTGCCGAAACGTTTCATCGGCACCTGGCTGAGATACTGTTGTTTCTGGTCATCAGGAAGATCGGCGATGAAATCGGTATCGATAAATCCCGGCGACACGCAGTTGACGGTGATGTTTCGGCTGGCGACTTCCTTGGACAGGGACCGGGTGAAGGCTTCCTGCCCGGCTTTACTGGCGGCGTAATTGGCCTGGCCGGGAAAGCCGAAACGGCTGATGGGTGAAGTGATGTTGATGATTCTTCCATATTTCTGCCGCATCAGGTGCTGAACGGCGATTTTGCTCATGTGGTACGTTCCGGTCAAATTGGTTCTGATGACATCATTCCAATCGTCAACCGGCATCATTCCAACCACCGAGTCGCGCCTGATCCCTGAATTGTTGACGAGAATTTCAAAGTGCTCAAAGTTTTCTTCCACGTACCGGAAAAAGGCAACGACTTCATTATGTTCCGAGACATCGAATTGGCGGACGGTGAGCCGGCCTTCGTATTGTTCCCCGCTCTCCAGAAAATCCTGCGCCGCGTTAGCGTCGGACCGGTAGGTGGCGATAACTTTCGCACCGGCCTGGAGAAACGCTTCGGCCACGCCTTTTCCGATTCCGCGCGTACCGCCGGTTACTATGACGGTTTGATCTTTAAAGTTGAAGTTCATGATTGATGGACTGGTTTAAAGAAGGCAAGATGGAAATCAGGCTCCGTTCGGAAAGCGAACGGGCCGTTTCGGGAATTCAAACGCTGACAGTTTCCAGCTCTGGTTGAGGCTCACGTACAGAATGCAGAAATTTATCCACTTCATTGGCCACGATCACTCCGTAATTGGCAGCGCCCAGCCAGCCGGACATGATGATTCCCACCGAACCGGCATGAAACAATCCTCCAATCTGTCTGGGGAGGTCTTTGCTGATCGCCAGTCCTTCAAACTTGGTTCCGAACGATACGCCGCCCGGATGCGTGGTATACCGTTTGAATGTCATCGGAGTGGAGGCTTCAAGATGGCCGACTTTTTTGCGGACGCCGGGCACGTATTTTTCCAGAGCATCCAATGTCCGCTCGATCAAAACTTCCTTTTTATTTTCGTATTCCTGCTTGGTCAGGTGCGCCCAGTCCTTGAACCGTGCGTTGGTGGAGGCCACGATGGAGTACATGTTCAGTCCGGGCCGGGTTTCGGGATAATAAAAACTGAACGTCCGGCTGGTGGTTTCCGGTTCCAGAAGGGATTCCGAGCTGAATTCCTTTTCCTGCGAGGTGAACAGTAAATCGCCCACGTTATCGATCGTCTCTCCCCTTTTAAGTCCGATATACACCTGGCAACTGCTGTCATTCAGCCGGACCTTTTTAACCTCTTTGACGAATTCCGGAGCGAACTGTTCTTCTCCGACCAGCTTTTGAACGGTGTTTAAAATATTGGAATTGGACAGCACGGTTTTGGCCGGGATCATGCGGCCCTGGACTTCCACCCCCTGAACGGTTTTATCCTCGTCCACCACTATGCGCTCGACCATGCAATGGGTGCGGATATCCACTCCGTTTTTCAGCAATTCCTTTTTCATTTTTTTGATCAATTCGTTGGTGCCGCCTTTAAACGTATAAACGCCCTTGTCCATGAAATTGGCGAATACGATTCCGTAGGTAATCGCCGGGTCGTCCAGGGTGGAACCGTTGGCGTAGGTGATCGGTTCCATCAGCAGGCGGTGGACGTCGGTGCGGCCGGGGAAAAACTTTTCGAACAATTCGCGGGTGGTCATCGACAGGTCGTCATAAAAATTCATCGCGCGTACCGTGGCGAAAAACTCGTCGATGGTTTCCTTGACGATGCCGAACCGGTCTTTCATCAGACGGGTAAAATCGTTTTTATCGAAATTGGTCCAGAAGGAGAATTGAGGGTTGTCGAAGCGGATATTCTTGAGGCGTACGATGGAGTCGGCGATTTCCTGGGTCCAGTACTTCCTACAGGTTTTGATCATACCCGTCGGGAACCCGTGCAGGGAAATATCCAGGATATGACCGCCCTTGCGTTTGAACCAGGTGGCCAGTCCACCCAGATTGTAGTGATGCTCGAGTATGAGGACCTTGTGTCCCAGTTTGGCCAGCTTGTTGGCGGCGGTCAAACCTGCCAGACCACTGCCAATGATGATTGTATCGTAAGCCGATTTAATTCCCTTCAGCCAGTCTTTAGACATCAATTTCTCCCCGTTTCGGATTTGGCCTCCGCCTGCAGGATATGCAGGTTAGCCATTGAAATTCCGCTCAGTGTCGCCCCAATAATACCCAAAAAACCCTGATCTGTCCCACAAATAAATAAGTTTTTTACAGGGGTCCGCCCGCTCTTGATTTTGGTGGGGGAACCGTAGACCGCGCCGTTGAGGTGGCCGGTATATTTGAATATGGTTTTGGGCGTAAATGAATCAATATATATAATATGATCGCTGAAATCAGGGAAATATGTCAACAACGCATTCACTCCCCGCTCGCGGTATTCCTTTTTGGCGGCGCGATAGTCGGACCGCGTCATTCCATCCCAGAGCCCGAAATTCGCCTGATTGGTGAGGCGGATCACCCCCTCCGATGAAGGTTCGGGATACTGAAAGTTGTTGGGACAGCATAAAACGCCGCTGGTGACATCGGTCAACCCGCTGGGAACACGGTACTTGAAGCGGGGTTCGGTGCTGTAAAACACGATGCTTTTGTCGTATCCGATTTCCTTCGGCAGGCGGTCCAGCACGAAGATCGATTCCATGAAGGACATCTGACCGGTCTCCAGATTCGATTCCTCGATTACTGCGGGACGACAAAGACGCAGGGTTTCAATGGCTCCGGCGGAAGAAATCACCTTGTCCGCCGTCAGCGTTTCTCCATTCTCCAAGTGCACCGATTGCAGGGCGCCGTCCTTGTGCTCGATGGCTTCGACCCCGGCACCCATGCGCAGTTCTCCGCCGAGACCCTGGTATTTATCGACCAGCAGTTTCAGAATGTAAGGCATGCCGCCCACCGGCTTGGCGAATCCTTCCATGAAAATGCTCTTGAACATAATCACGAACTGGTAGAAATCCATGTCGCCTTCCGACGCACTGCCGTAATACATGAGCGGGCAATACAACATGTCGATCAGGACCGGGTCGGTCAGGCAGGCTTCCAGAACCTCGCGCGAAGGGATGCGCTGGCTGTCGTCGAGATTGAGTTCGTCGAATTCGCGGATGCGGGCAACCAGTTTCCGGAACCCGTCGATCTGGGAGGGAAACTGCTCGGCGATCTCCTGCTCCAGAAATTCAAACTCGTTGGTGAACCGGAGCGCTTTCCCGGGAAAGCGGATTTCGGACATTTCCTGCGGACACAGGCGGAACTCGTCGTGCCGGAACCTTAATTGTTTGAGGAGTTTTCCCAGCGGCGAAGTGCGCACGCCCTTCGGCGTGTAATTGGTCATCGCGTGCAGACCCACGTCGAACGTTCTCTGCTTGCGGGTGTAGAAGGAATTGAGTCCGCCGACCTCGACATGTTTTTCGAGGATCAGGACTTTTTTGTCAAACAGCGCCAGACGAATGCCCGCCGCCAGTCCGGACAGACCGGCCCCTAGGATGATGACGTCATATTTCATGGGCGCGATAGTAATTTGGGGATGGAAATCAAGTAAACCGCTAGAGCGGTTGAGGATCGGTATTCATCAGGAGGAAAGGGTGGGAAACCCCGGCTTCAGCTGACCAGTTCGTTGTCTTTCAGGCGCGGAAACAGGTATTCGACACTGCTCGCCATCGACACCAGTTCCTGGTAGTCCTTTTCCGGTACTTCCAGATTGAAGCGTTTGCGCAACTCCATCACGATATCGAGGAAATCCATCGAGTCCAGATCGAACTGGTCCCGCAGTTTTTCTTCATCCTTGATGGAAGCTAAATCTTCATCCGGAGCAATGTCGGAGATGATATTGAGGATGGCTTGTCGAACTTGTTCCCTGGTCATTCAGCATGTTCTCCTAAAACTTGATGGTAGGGCAAAACTGCCTGAATTTCAACACTATTTTTGATATTTACGCACGATCAGAACGGAATTGATGCCAAACATTCCGAATGAATTATTCATGATGATATTCACCGCATCCAGCTTCTCCGGGGTGTTCGCCACCAGATTGTTGAGCCGGCATTCCGGGTCGATTTCGTCGAGGTTGATGGTCGGGTGGGCGTAGCCGTCCTCGAACGCGGGCAGATTGCCGGTCAACTCCAGCGCCCCTGCGGCCCCCATGGTGTGCCCCATATAACTCTTTGTATTATTGATCCTTGTGCGGCCATCCATGCCGAACACTTCACGCACCGCCTTGCATTCCTGGATATCGCCCAGTTGAGTCGCGGTGGCGTGGGTGTTGAGAATGTCGATATCCTCCGGCTTCAGCCCGGCGCGATCCAGCGCCAGCCGCATGCACTCGGCCTGCCGCCCCGGCTCCGGGAGGATGTAGTCGAAGGCGTCTGAATTACTGGCATGACCGACAATTTCGCCGTAGATTTTAGCGCCCCGCGCTTCGGCATCGGGCAGACGTTCGAGCGTGTAAACGCATCCGCCCTCGGAACAGACAATGCCGTTGCGGTTTTTGTCAAACGGACGGCTGGCTTTGGTCGGATCCTCATGGTGCGCCAGAGCGCCCTCGCTCTTGAAACTGGCGAATATGCCGAAGGTGCGAATGCTTTCCGAAACGCCGCCCGCCAGGGCCAGGTCGACTTCGCCCAGCCGCAACATCTGCATCCCCTGAATGATTCCCAGGTTACCCGCCGCGCAGGCCGCGCCGATGGCATAGTGCGGTCCGGTGATGCCCATGTTCAGCGTCACCTCGCCCGCTGGGTTGTTGGCAACCGTCCGCGGATTGTGGTGGTGCGACCAGTATTTGGTATCGTAATCGTATTTGCTGATGGCGTGGACTTCGTTCTCGGTCTCCACATTGCCGTGCTCGGTGGTGCCGAGGTAAACCCCGACGCGTGCCTTGTTCACCGAGTCGAACGCCATGCCGGAGTCTGCAACCGCCTCCTGTGAACAGTAGATGGCGATCGAGCCCGCCCGGGTGCCGCGCCTCAGGCTTTTCTTTTTCTGGTATTTGAGCTCGTCGAAATTGCACACCCCCGCCAGCACTTCGCCCATGAAACGGGTCTCAAAGTGAGTGACGCCGGATTTGCCCTCCAGCAGGTTCTTGCGAAACTCCGCAAGCGTGTTGCCGTTGGGGGCCGTCAGGCCGATTCCGGTAATGACGATACGGTCTTCAGGCCGCATAACAAACTTCCATAGAGTACAAGTGTCGGGGATGTATTGGATTCAAACCCTGAACAGGATGGCGTTGAAAAATAAAGCAAAGTCTAAACTTTAGAATCGGATAATTTAGCATAAAAAACGAGCATTGGGAAGAGGACTGGAGTTGTTTACCAAAATCTTTGGAGATTTTTCAAACATGTGTGGCATGTTTCGGTATCTATTGGAAAAGGTTGTTTTGGAAGAAAATCCTCAAAAAATTAAAAGTTACCGGCATTTAGAGCCATCAGGTCCCATTCTGACGGAGACCGGAGTTTTTGCCAGTAATTCGAAGGATCTCTATATTCGACTCAAAAATCATTTATCATTGAGCCGAATAGGTACAATAATCGGTTCATGAAGCACAACTGGCCAAAATTCAAATACAATCTCCACGAGGTGGCGGCCGAAGTACACGATATGAAATTAAGCTGTGATCGATAGAGTAGCTGTCAGAATATCTCCCAGACTAGATTTTCTCCACCAGCGCCACGGCGTCTGCGGCGATGCCTTCTTCGCGGCCGGGAAAGCCGAGTTTTTCGGTGGTCGTGGCTTTGACGTTCACCTGCGCCGGACCGATGGCCAGCGCCTTGGCGATGTTCTGTTTCATCTTGTCGATGTAGGGGGCGAGCTTCGGTTGCTGGGCGATCAGCGTGGCGTCGGTGTTGCTGATTTTATACCCCTGCTCCTTCACCACCCGGCCGACTTTTTCCAACAGCACCAGACTGGAAATACCTTTCCATTGCGGGTCGGTATCGGGAAAGTAATGACCGATGTCCCCGGCGCCCACCGCTCCCAACAGCGCATCGCAAAGGGCATGGCACAGTGCGTCGGCGTCTGAATGGCCGTCGAGGCCCTTGTGATGCGGGATGTCCACACCGCCCAGGATCAGCTTACGCCCTTCCACCAGGCGGTGCACGTCGTATCCGTTTCCGATTCGAAATGAACTCATAAAATGAAATCTCTTGCAGGTAAGTCACCCGGGGCGTGCCGAAGGGTGAAATAATATTAGAGAGTGACGGTGATCAGTTTTCGGGTTTCTTCGCGGGCCCAGCGGTCCGCTTCCAGCACATCTTCGATGCAGGTGACCGGCCGGGGGTTGTGATTATTCATCGCCAGGCGAATGATATCCGCGATATCCTTGTAGGGGATTTCACCATCCAGAAAAGCCTGCACGGCAATCTCGTTGGCCCCGTTGAGAATGGCGGGCATGGTCTGGCCGATATTCATCGCATCCATCGCCAACTGCAGACAGGGGAAACGTGTGAAATCCGGCGGCTCGAACGTGAGTTTCGACAATGCCGACAGATCCAGCGACGGCAGTTGGCAGTCGATCCGATCCGGATAGGACAAGGCATAGGCAATAGGCACACGCATGTCGGGGATCCCCAACTGCGCGATGATGGAAGTGTCCACAAACTCGATCATCGAATGCACGATGCTCTGCGCGTGTACGATGATATCCACCTGCGTGTCCAGCCCGAACAGCCATTTCGCTTCGATATACTCCAGCCCCTTGTTCATCATGGTGGCGGAGTCGATGGTAATCTTGTCGCCCATGTCCCAGTTGGGATGCTTGAGAGCGTCCTTGACGGTGACATGCTCCATCTGTTCCAGGCTATAGGTGCGGAAGGGTCCGCCCGAGGCAGTGAGGATGATGCGTCGTATGCGGTCGCGGTTTTCTCCGTTCAACGCCTGCAAAATGGCGCTGTGTTCGCTGTCGACGGGAATGATATCGCATTTTCCCTGCGCGGCCCTGAGGACCAGCTCACCCGCAACCACCAGGGTTTCCTTGTTGGCGAGCGCCAGTGTTTTTCCGGCATTCACCGCCGCGTAAGTGGGCACCAGTCCGGCGCATCCGACCACGGCAGAAACCACGATATCCGCTTCCGGCAGGGTGGCGACCTGTGTGGCTCCCGTCACACCGGTGAGGATTTCCACTTTCTGATCGCCGATCAATTGACGCAATTCTCCCAGGCGCGAGGTGTCGTGCAGGGAAATCATTTTGGGTTTGAATTTTTTGGTTTGCTGCGCGAGGACTTCAATATTGCGTCCGGCGGCGAGGCCCACGACTTCAAATTTCCCGGGGTTGCGGTCAACGACATCCAGCGTGTTAACGCCAATAGATCCTGTGGATCCCAGGATGGAGATTTTTTTCATAAGTGCTCGCGGTCAGTTAGTACGCTCGTGTTGGTAACAGGATAAACCACAACCGGGAAAAAATATAAAAGAACCCTTATTTTTCGATCAAAAAAATAATCTGTGGTAAATGTAAAAGACAGGCCCAGCGAACATCAGGCTGTCCAAACGGTCCAAAACCCCTCCATGGCCTGGAATCAACGATCCGGAATCCTTGACCCCGGCCCGCCGCTTGAACAGTGATTCGGCAAGATCCCCTATTTGACCCATGGTACCGCATAATAGGGCCATAATCAAACCGTGGTTGAGCGGGAGAGTCTCGAAAAACAAGTATTTGGCGGCCACTCCGCCGGCCATGCTTCCAGCCAGTCCGGCGACCGATCCCTCGATGGTTTTGCCGGGGCTGATTTTCGGTGCAAGTGGGGTTTTTCCAATATTTTTCCCGACATAATACGCGGCGATGTCCCCCGACCAGACCACCATAAAAAGAAAATAGAGAACGAAGTTGCCGTGCTCCATCCCCCGCAGATGAATAAAATAACTCATCAGGCCGGACACATAAACGACCCCCAGAAACGAATAGGCCACCTGATTGAGTGAATCCTCCAGGTCGGCGCCCGATGCATACCACGCAATGAACAGCGACATCAGACATCCTGCCAGCCAGACCAGATAAAAATCATTGCGGTAAAAACAAAAGACCAGCAAGAGGCACATCGCCCCGCCGACAATGGGATTGATATGGATTCCGATATGACGCACCAGGCGGACGTATTCATACCATCCGGTCAGCACGGCGGCGGTGACCAGAGTCAGAAACAGCAGGGGGGATCCGTATTGAACGATTCCCAGCACTACGGGGATAAGAACCAGACCGCTCAACACGCGCTTCACCTGGCGTTCTCCAGTGTCATTTCATTCAGCGGCATCAGCACGAGCATCATAAGGAATTTTTTTTGGGAATGGGTTTGGGGTTGTCAGGCTTTGACGATCTGGTCGCCGATCAAACCGAACCGCCGTTCCCGGTTCTGAAAATCGATGATGGCCTTCAGCAGATCGTCTTCGGTAAACTCGGGCCATAACACCTGGGTGTAATGCAGTTCAGTGTAAGCCATTTGGTACAGGAGAAAATTACTGATGCGTTTTTCACCGCTGGTGCGAATCAGCAGGTCCGGTTCGGGCAGACCGTGGGTGTACAGACTTCTCTCCATCACCGGGAAATCGATATCCTCAATCGGCAGACTTCCTTCCTTGACCTGCCGCGCAATTTTCTTCACGGCGTCGATGATTTCCTGCCGTCCGCCATAACTCAACGCCAGCGTGAGAATCAGCCCGTCGTTGCTCCGGGTATAATCCTCGGCGTGACGGATGCGTTGTTGAATGGCGGCAGGCAGTTCATGAATCCGGCCGATGGTGTTGAATCGGATGTTTTCCCGTTTCATGCGTTCCAGTTCCTTGTTCAGGTACTGGTCCAGAATTTTCATGAGGGCTTCCACTTCACTGGCGGGGCGGTTCCAGTTTTCGTCGGAGAAGGAATACAGGGTGAGCGCTTCAATGTGCATTTCGGCACACAGGGTAACGATTTTATCGACGGTTTTGACGCCGCGGCGATGACCCTCCACGCGTGGCAGGAATTTGCGCTTGGCCCAGCGCCCGTTGCCGTCCATGATGATCGCGATGTGGCGCGGCAGGCGTTTGGGGTCGATTTGATTGATCAATGCGGGGTCAGGCAAGGAACAACTCCGTAAACAAAAATTGACTCAGCAAAAAGAGTCCGGCAGGGCCGCCGGATTCCTGTATTCAGCTAATCAATATTATACGGCATGCATCAGCCTTCGAGGACATCTTTTTCCTTGCCCTGAATGATCTTGTCCACCTCCGCCACATATTTGTCGGTGGCTTTCTGAATCTGATCGTGGCCTTTGCGCTCTTCGTCCTTGGAGACGGAACCGTCTTTTTCCATGGCCTTGAGCTTGTCGTTGAATTCGCGCCGGATATTCCGGATGGCGACTTTGCAATCCTCGCCGTATTTCTTGACCACTTTCGTGAGCTGTTGCCGCCGCTCCGTGGTCAGCGGGGGAATGGTCAGACGAATAACTTTGCCGTCATTGGAAGGCGTCAACCCCAGGTCCGAGGCCTGAAGGGCTTTCTCGATCACCGGCACCATGGATGCGTCCCAGGGAGCGATGGTGATGGTTTTGCTGTCGGGGACGCCCAGGGTCGCGGTTTGCGACAGCGGGGCGGGGTTCCCGTAAAATTCTACCTTGATATCCTCAACCAGAGCCACTGAAGCCCGACCGGTTCTCACCTTGCCCAGCTCGGCGTGCAGGTGTTCTATGGACACCTTCATTTTACGTTCAGAATCATTAATCAATTTATCCATATCAATTCGCCCCGATAGTGGTTCCTATTTTTTCTCCCAAAAGGACACGCCTGATGCTGTCTTTCTGCCGGACATTGAAAATGATCATCGGCAGTTTGTTATCCATGCAAAGCGACACGGACGTGGAATCCATCACTTTGAGTCCTTTGTTCAACACATCGATATACGATAACTCGGCAAATTTGGTGGCCTGGGAATCCTTCATGGGATCGGCGGAGTATACGCCGTCAACCTTGGTGGCCTTGAAGATGACTTCCGCCTCGACTTCAATAGCGCGCAGGGAGGCCGCCGTATCGGTGGTGAAGTAGGGGTTGCCGGTGCCTGCGGCAAAAATAACCACCCGCCCCTTTTCCAGATGCCGGATCGCACGTCGCCGGACATAAGGCTCGGCCACTTGCCGGATTTCCAGCGCCGTCAGCACCCGGGTCGGCACGCCGTGGCTCTCCAGCGCATTTTGCAGCGCCAGGCTGTTGATCACGGTTGCCAGCATACCCATGTAATCGGCGGTTACCCGTTCCATACCCAGACTGCTGGCGGTGGCTCCGCGCAGAATATTGCCGCCGCCGATAACGATGGCGATCTGCACCCCCATCTCCTTGGCCTCGGCTACTTCCGATGCAATCGTGGTGAGCGCTTCCTGGTCGATGCCGAATCCGCCGTTCTCGGCGGCCAGACTTTCTCCGCCCAATTTCAAAAGCACCCGATGGTAAATCGGCTTATCCAAAGAAATCCCCCTTACTTGCTGATTTCAAAACGCGAGAATGCGCCGACCGTGATGTTTTCCCCCAGTTTGGCAATCTTCTGCTTAATCAACTCCTGAATGGTCGTCTCGCCATCCTTGATGAACGTTTGATCCAGAAGGCAATTTTCTTCGTAGAATTTCGACATTTTGCCATCAACGATCTTGTCGATGATATTGTCCGGCTTGCCGGATTCGCGCGCCTGATGGGCGAAAATCTCCCGCTCCTTGTCCATCACCTCCGGGGTGACGTCGTCACGCGAGGTGAATCTCGGTTTGGCGGCGGCGATGTGCATGGCGATATCCTTCAATAAATCCTTGAACTCGTCGGTATTGGCGACAAAATCCGTTTCGCAGTTGAGTTCTACCAGCACGCCGATTTTATTCCCGGCATGAATGTAGGAACCAATCGCGCCGTCACCGGTGGAGCGATCGCCTTTTTTATCCGCTTTGGCCATGCCCCGCTTGCGCAGGTAGGTCACGGCCTCTTCAATATCGCCCTTGGTTTCCTTGAGCGCGTTTTTACATTCCATAATCCCCGCCCCGGACTGCTGACGAAGGGTCTTGACCATTTCTGCTGTCACTTCCATGCTCTGATTTCTCCTCTATCGAAAAGCTTCACTGAAAATTTTGTTAATGGACCGGGCGGAAGGCTCTTGAGCCCCGTGCTTCCCCGCGCCTCTAAAGTCCAGGTACGGTCATGATCATAGGGCCGGTTGCCGACGTACCCGGCATGGCCCTGTAATCACTTAAATAAATATGATTTGGAAAAATGACTCTGGCCCGGACTGGGAACATCCCCGATTTTCCCTCAAGCGGAAACGGGATTTTCCTCAGCGTTTTAATTGGAATCCGTAGCCGGGTCCGCTTTGGCGGTTGCTTCGGCAGGAGCCGGCGTTTCGGCAGCCTGCTCAGCGGCCGGGCTTTCAGCCTTCTTGGCCTGGGCTTTTTTCGCTTCCTGCTTGGCCTGTTTTCTTTCCGCGTCTGCGGCGGCTTTTCTGGCCGCGGCGGCTTTCGCGATAGCCTCTTTCTTGGCCTGGGCTTCCTTTGCGGCGGCTTCTTTAATAGCCGCTTCCTTGGCCGCCGCCTCCTGTTTCTCTTTCTGGAGGGCTTTGTAAACTTCCTGGCCTTCCAGGCAGATTTCGGCAATGCGGCCTGCAAACAGGTCGATCGAGCGAATGGCGTCGTCGTTGCCCGGAATCACATAATCAATCCCGTCCGGATCGCAGTTGGTGTCGACGAGGGCCACCACCTTGATGCCCAGCTTAACCGCTTCCGCCATGGCAATCCGCTCCTTGCGGGTATCCACCACGAACATGATGTCCGGAAGATCCTTCATCTTCTTGATGCCTTTGAGAAATTTATTGAGCTTCTCGATTTCCTTCCGCTTGTTCTGGGCTTCCTTTTTCCGCAACTGTTCAAACTGGGTTTCCTCCTCCAGCCGCTCCAGCTCCAGCAGACGCTGGATACTCTTTCGGATCGTGGAAAAGTTGGTCAGCGTACCGCCCAGCCAGCGTTGATTGATGTAATACATCCCGGCCCGTTCCGCCTGCTCGGCAATCAGGTCCTGGGCCTGCTTTTTGGTCGCGACGAACAGAATTTTTTTGCCCTGCTGGGTGGCGGTCTTTAAATATTTTTCCGCTTCCTTGAAATGAGTCAGCGTTTTCTGGAGGTTGACGATATGGATTCCGTTGCGGGCCCCGTAAATATACTTCTTCATTTTGGGGTTCCAGCGCGTGGTTTGATGACCGAAATGGACACCGGCCTCCAGCAATTGACTCATGGTAACTTCTGACATAAATTCTCCTTAAGAATCGGGTTGTTTCCACCGTTCCCTTCATTCCGGCGCAGAAACCTTGCGGTCACCCCTGCTCCAGTCCGGCAACGTGTGAGATAAATGATTGAAAAAACAGTGCTTTAATGTGTTTTTAACACGATATAGAGCTGTGGCGATAGCTTACCACAACCCACAAGGGCAGGCAAGGGTGGAGTATCTCCGCTGGTGACATAAAACACAGATTCTTCACTTCGTTCAGAATGACATTTAAAAACCCGGTTTGGTCATTCTGATGAGTGATCAGCGACAAAGAATCTAGGTTGTCCTGGAAAAGGACAGGCTGCTCCCCGGATTTTGCCTGCCCGGTCAGTCGTCGCAGGACATGATGAACAGGGGTTTGCTTTCGAAGTTCTGGTAGTCGGGGCGGAGGCGGTCGGCATTGTAATGTTTTTCGATGTTCACCCGCTTGTTGCTGGCGGTGACTTCCTTTAAATCGACATCGCAGTACTTGCCATTGCGCAAACTCACCAGCCGCCCGCTCTTGCCCCCCAGCATGAGGTTGAGCGCCATGTTGCCGTAGGCGACGGGCACAATGGAGTCGATGGCGTCCGGCTGACCCGACCGCACAAGATATCCCAGTTTCTGGCTGATGATACCGACCTGCTCGCCGTCGTTGTACTTCGGCGACAGTTGTTTGAGTCGCGCCGCCACCTGCTCGCCGATGCCGCCGAGTTTTTTATGGCCGTAGGCGTCGGCTTCTTCGCCTTCGAATACCATATCGCCATCGGCGAACATCGCGCCTTCGGAAATGATGACGATGGAATAGTTACTGGGGTTCCGCCGCCGGTCTTCCGACAGCAGTTCGGCCAGCACTTCGATATCGAACGGATGTTCAGGAATGATACACCGGTTGCAGGCCCCGGCCATGGCGGGCAGAAGCGCGCTGAATCCGGCATAACGCCCGAACACTTCGACCACCAGAAACCGCTCGTGCGATCCCGCCGAGGTGCGCAATTGATTGACCAGCTCGATGGTGCGCGTCACGCAGGTGCTGAAACCGAGGCAATAATCGGTGCCCGCCACGTCGTTGTCCATCGTCTTGGGAATCGCCACCACCGGATACCCCTCCTCGTGCAAACGCGTGGCGTAGCTCAACGTGTCGTCACCGCCGATGGGAATCAGGTGATCGATGCCGAGATGATCCAGGTTCTTGATCACCTCCGGCGTCAGGTCGTTGATCTCGTCCGTATAATGCTGTTGCAGATGATTCGGCACATTTTGTTTTTTCACTTTGGACGGCTGGGTGCGCGAGGTGTGCAGAAACGTACCGCCGGTGCGGCCGACCTTGTTGACCATCTGGCCGTTCAGCACCTGGCAATACTCCTGTTCCTCCGCCGGGCGGTCGCGGTCGATGCGGATCATCCCTTCCCAGCCCTTGCGGATGCCCACCACGCGATAGCCCTCGCGCAAAGCGCGAAGAGTGACGGCACGGATCGCCGGGTTCAACCCCGGTACATCTCCTCCGCCGGT
>Ga0224501_10000413_pt1 | contig 34969 bp, 19 predicted proteins | sample SF_Oct11_sed_USG_4_FD_169105 | JGI IMG/M metagenome (GOLD analysis project Ga0224501, IMG submission 169105) | Sediment microbial communities from San Francisco Bay, California, United States - SF_Oct11_sed_USGS_8_1 | ecosystem: Environmental > Aquatic > Marine > Sediment | place: USA... | reverse complement strand
TTTCAGCGAGGGTAAGTCAGTTTTACGAGGATGTTTAGTAATTCAGGTCATGACCATCCAAGCGTCTGTCGTTTGCATTTCTTCTGTCAGGTCTCTTCCTGTACCGAACATACATTCTAGTCTTAAGCTATCTTGTGACAGTTGCCGCTATATGATCTGATTAGAGCTAGACTGAAGTTTTCCATTATTTATTTCCTGCCGGAAATCCACAGCAATGCGCCGCTTGTTCAGTTACCTTTAGTTGTTGCACAAAATCCCGCCCAGATCCATTTAGGATGGGTTTGCTGTGGGTTCTTCTATGGGTTTGCAATGCATCATCAGAGTATTACTGAAGCTAAAGTGCGAAACATTATAAAAGAATTGGAAAACATCAAAAGTTGCCGGATCGATAAGATTAGTAGTCTAACAATTAAATGAAATACACTGCAGATATCTTAAAATACTCAACAGTCTTAACCAAATGCCCCAGAAACATCAACATACCAGGCTCTGGAAAAATGTGCTAATTGTTCTGTTAAAAGAGGGAAAACCAAGAGTATACAAAACTACATATCTAATAATTTGTTACCACACCCAATACAAGGGCACAAATGGACAAATGGAAACCTAGTTAGCTTTGAATCCTATACACATTGCTATTGAAATGACCCAAAAATTGCTAAGGGAATGTCTACCTTGACGACATTCAAAAAATGCTGAAGGTTGAATCAAACACGTTTTTTGATGCCCATATTGAACTAGAAGTACACCGACTGTACACGAGACTGAGAGATAATATCTAGATGCATAGCCAGTGTGTAATACTAGTAGAGATTGATTAGGGCTTCTCAACTCTTCCTATGGGCCTATGACTGATTATTTTGGTCAAATATAAACCATGCCTTGTAACGTTCTTGAGTGTTTTACTTTGCCTTAAAAATGCCCACAATGGGCACACCCATCAGCTCAGTCTGTTTTGCAATGTTTGCTCAGAGGCCACCTGGGACCATTGATATTGCTTACTGATTATGTCTGGCCCTATTCTCATTGCGGCCTTTCTCGGCATACAGAGTAATTTACAATTTTCTCTATATAGGAGATAGCCTTAGGTAAACATGTCCAATTAGTCTGCGATCTAGCACACTAACACACGTCAGTAACTGTTTGACTCACAATAGCGATTTTCAGTAAGAAATGTGATTCACTGTCAGACTGATTGGGAGAGCTGATATCTGTGACCTCGTGCCTACCTCATTGCATATTGCGGGGATGGCCATCCTTACTACGATAACATTGCTGGAGGATAGGTTTTTGATCATTAACGAATCCAGTGGTGCCCAATAATGTAGGCCCCATGGAATACGGTCTGTAAGCCTGCCGTGCTACTACTACCTTCATATCCTCCTCTGTAATTCTTCTCCCAGTGAGCGACAAATCAAATCCCTTCCTTATAATTCGGCCGGCGAGATAATTTTTAGTTTCCTTATTGCAGTTTCTATCAGATAAGAGTTGGACTCAAGTCATTCACCAGCCGGACACCGCTGAAGATTACCTGTAACGCACCCAAAGATGCCAGTAAGTGCTCAGCACCAATTCAAGACATTCAGGCATGATACTTAAAGCCGAGCTGAATCTTACCCCACCCCTACCGCAATTAGCCAAAAGGCTATTCGTCTGCTGCCACATTCTACTGAAAACATGCTGCCATACTGACCGATATTTATTTTGCTAGCTCGAGAACCGACAGGTAGCCGGCATGGTTTGGTGGAAGTGTTGGGTCTTTCTTTTTTTCTATGGATCTATTCTATCCGAAGTGTTTGAAGTGCCTCTCCACCTCTCTGCACTGGCCAAGGTGTTCGGGCTAGTTCACCATGCACTGTCATCTAATGAGTATATACCATACGCACATTGATGTTGAAATACATTGCCAGTGTTGAGGTTTGAGATTTCTCATCACGATTGGTAATGAACTGATGAGTTGGGATTGAGATACTGCTATACACGTCCATGTTTACAACTCTTGTTACCATAACAAAATGATAAGCATTCACCGCTATTATTTTGTTGAATTTTTCTGATCAGAGATTATGGAAAATAAGCTCAAGGAGCAAAGGAAACTTAGGCGGGGTAACTGTTGAGTGGCATTGTGCTCTCCGCATTATCTGTTGCTGTGTCTGTTCAACTGCTCCTATAAGATAACGTCATAACTGCTTCTCATTCCTGTATTATGATCCCCTTGTGACTAGGGTTTTAGCATTGCAGTACCTTCCATGTTTAGCATTCATTCCCGTGTTTCGCAATGCGATCCCAGCTGCGTGGGGGGGGGAATAGGGCTGTGAATTCCTCTCTGAATCTACACTCCAGGCTGTGGACGCTGAGGCATTTACACTGAACTTGCCTGACATTCTTAAAGCCCTGAAAGCCTAGAGAATAACTATGGTCTAATAACATCTGAGCTGTCCTTCATTCTCTGACTGGCTCATTTGGCCGTTCTGTCCTTGTTCTACTGTCCTCTGTTGTGCAAGTTTACCATTTGAATTCTTATCTGTCTCTTTTGACCATAGGAAGATAACTCTTATGGTTCTTGCTTGGTATCATTTTTGTGATAATTGTCCTGCTCGGACCAATGGGGAGCAATTAACAGGCAATTGTCAGCATGCTTCCCTTCACACGTGGTCTTACACCCATCCCGACCGTTGCAGCTATCATACAGCACACATTGGCTGCGGTTTTGACTAAGTCTCTTCCCCTGTAAACTGAGTGTACCGACAGCACTGGCCATTTTAGCTGCAGTAATGTTTAGCTAGTATAACAAATGTCATTTTGAGATAAGGCATTTCTAGAAATCGGTTAGCTCACTGCTGAATTTTTGTGTCTTAGGTAAAAGCGCCAGCACGTCTGTGCGGGAGGCCACAGTCATAGAAGGAGTGGCTGTCAGTCAAACTTTCCAGTTACTGTACCGGAATGAAGACATCCTTCTTAATGATGCATTCGGGTTCACGGTTCAAATGCTGTTGGATAGTGCCAAGGTAAGACTTGTCAGTACTTCCTCTATAATCTTAGTGAAAAAGTTGGACTCCCAAATGATGAGGTTGATCATTTTTCAAAGTGCGTTTGGACTAAGCACAAACAAGCTGTCATTTAGATATGTGCCATGGGCATAGGGTTATCCTCTAAGTCTATGGCCAGGGGCAGTAAATTATAATGTCTGTCCTATGTTATCATGCTGGTTATATTTTGGTAAACTAGTAGAAGAAAACTACACTATATAGTATTATTATATAAGTTATACAATCATTACTGCTCCACTGATCAGGATCCCGCTGATATGTTACAAACCAGCGATAACAAGAAAACTTTGTCACTGTGCAAACCAGTCCAGTCGAATTTTCTATGCTGTTTATCTGTAGCTGGAGGAATGTGTGGAGAGAGCTGGTCTCAAATTGATTGTGGAGTTATGGTTCTCCGAGGAATGGTAAGAAAGATCTTGTTGCATTATCACAGACTAATAACTTTAAATTGCATTTCATCGCCAGCGATCTAAAATGAGCATATGATTGGCAAATTGATGGATTTTTACTTATTAACCAACATAATCCAAGAGATTGACTTGCAGCAGAACTTTAGACCATGCCGCCTGCTGTACAGGAAGGGCAAAATTACGAATTTGTACAAAGTCTATGGGTGTCTACTCGATTCATTATATGAATGGTACATTAGAGACAATGAGAGTCCAGAATTGCTAGCGATTTCCAGCCTTATAGTTTGGAAAGTTAGAAAAGTAGAAAACCAGCCGGCTGTGGTTTTTTTTGCTGCTGGTGGTGGTCAAACCAATGAGTTCCTGCAGCTTAAACTTGACCTAACCTGCTTGCCAGTGTTTTAAAATTGTGGTTTTTATATCAGATTGTGTAGACAGACAACTACCACATGCCAAACTCAGTGGAACTAACTAGAAGATAGGCAATCGCTGTGTAAAATTTTCGCTCGACAGACTACTTATAAAGCCCCTTTCAACTGGGCCCCTAACTGTCAGTCATGGAAATCTTGGCCTAAATCCCTGTTGCCAACTAATATTCTTTCACAGATTTAACAACCCATGGGTTTTCCTGGTTTGTAATCCTAAGGCCTGTGAGGGGCTTTATAGCAGCTATTCGGTCAGTGGGCTGAAAAGTTCACACAGCGGGTGTCTATCTACGGGTTAGTACCACTGAGTTTGCCTTGCCTAGCGATCTTCATAATCTGATACTAAAAGAACCACTTCTAAAACAATGGCAAGCAGATCAAGTCACCTTTGAACTGCAGGTACTCATCATTGGTTTGACCACCACCAGCAACTAAATAACCACTGCGTTTACAACTTCCCCAGACTGAAGTACTCTTCCTGCTTTCAAAATGTGAAAATGTGCAGAGATGAGATGTGTATGCCTACAAGGACGGCTTGGGCAGTGAGCGAATTAACTAATTTTTCAGTCGAGAGTCGCAGAACAGGTCTTTATCATTGAGCCCTGTCAGAAGGCATAGGTTTAACCTGCGTTCTCTCACTACGGGCCCGTGTTCCAGGTACATGTATCCTGTTCATGTTGAGCTTTAAGCTCTTTGCATTAACTTTGTTCATTGTTACGAAATGCAGGGGACGATATAGGTTCCCTGCTTTCACACATTACTGGATAGGAAAGTGAGTGAAGGTGGCTCATGATCTGGCCTAGTTTTCATTAGGTATAGTGGGAAAAGTCAGTGGGGAGTGCCTGTGGTATTAGGTCATTAGGTTCAGGTTCTAGCCATTTAAGCATTCTGCTGTAGGTGTGAGCTTCTCACATAATTCCTAGCTCCTACCACTCCAGCCCAAACCTCAGGCTTAGGAGGTGCATTCGACAGGATGGTTGAACAAGATATCACAGCTCCTATTACGCCGATTCACATACAATGTAAATTGTTATCTATTTGTGAATAGGAGCGAGGAGTCTGAGGAGAAGTTTGAGGTGGTCTGCACTCGAGTGTACAGCATTAACTACTCCGCTACGTCCGGACTGCATATACACATACCAGTCATGTTTGATTACTTCCACTTCTCGGCCGTGTGCATCACTGTACACGCGGCTCTTATTGCTCTCCATCAGCCGATATATAAGTAAGTGACATCACACCATAGTGTTAAAGGTGACTTACTACCTGGGCCTGCCACACAATGGCAAATTCGTTGTGAAGTGGTGAAAGATTCGCGAATCATGTAACGTAAAAGCCGCATTCGTTTCACGCAGCTAAATAAAATCGCTGTAATGTGTTTTGGGGAAACCCTTACCAGTTCGCAAAGCTTCATTGTAACCGTGTGCCCGCTACCCCAAATTCATTGCGAATTACCATTCACATTTCGCAAGTCAGAAATTCTCCATCGTGTGGCAGACCCTTTAGGGCGTTTCATATACAGTGTCTCATATGAGGTGTAATGTAAGGTGACTGGCTAACTGGGTAATCACTCAAAGCAATTTTGTTAAATTCCCTGAACGGTGGCCGTTCTCTAGAGCCTTAAATCTAAACAGCCTCGTCTGAAAAAATTCTCACGATTCTATGAGAGCGACTTAACCGGCCCTGACCAACATTAACTGTTACAGCCCTAGAAGCCCTACAGCGTCTTGGCCTCTGCGACATGGAGGACAGATGTCTACTCTAGAAGGAGTGCTCTTCCATTCACATGTACCGGTGCACGTAAGTGAGGCTCATCCCATTAACTTCTGTACCCCACTCGCCCGCAGCTGGGCTCCCTACCACCACATGGATGGGCTAATGATGCCAAGCTGCTCGGGGATTCACTAACAACTCCCATGGCAGTCCTCAGTGTGTAACCTGTGTAGACCAGCAATATGTCATCACTCTGAAGAAGAGTTTATGTCTGTATCGTATTGTTACTATCGGTACCATAGGAATGAGAGATTACAATAGGATAGACTGCGAATATACCGAGGTCTCTGGCAGACAGTACCCAACTGTTACTGGTGGGAGCAACCATCCCTGCACCCTCCCCAAATTATGGCATCTCTGTATATAGTTATATGTTGGTGTATATAATATGTCTATTCCCCTTGGTTAATGCTAGCGTCTTTGACAGTTTCTTAAATCACAATCTCTGCTGAGATTTGAGGTAAGAAAGCCATCCTTATGTTTAACAACTGCTAGGTGGTTAATGTCAAATAACGAGGGCTCCATAACTAGAACACCGCAGTGGATTTGTATGCACAAATCTAGAGTAGCCGCCTCTTTTCACCTTACTCATATCCAATCACGTCTTACCGATTGGTTGACACGAATCCGGCTGATGAGTTAACCTTCACTTCACATCCAGTATGATTTTTTAAGATGGCTGTTCTAGTTGTGCTGCCGCAACGGTGTCCAGCTGTTGTATATAATCCAATATAAACTGCTGCATGTGATTATCAAACTGATGGAACACTTCCCGGGGAAGATGATTTCTCTTTCCTCCTATCTTCTGCACTGCAGCCTTATTTTCTGTGTGAATTCACAACCATTGTGTTGCTGACTTATACTGACCCAAGGATCCGATGACTCTACATACATGTCTCTTTACGTGTGACTCTCAGTCGCCATAAAAGTCACTCCTTCTATGAATACTTCAACGAATACTTAAGGGACTGCTTTATGACTCTCTGTGACTCGTTTAGCCCTTGTGACCCCTTTGTGACTCCCCATTATATGTAACTTGCAAGGCCTTTTTTACCCGTCCCCATAGTCCTGTAGAACCCATAGTCCCTATAATCTACCATGACTATAGACCCCTTTCCCTTACCCTTCCCCCACTGGATTGTACAAGTGTGACTTTGCACCTTTTGGGTCCCGGTGCCCGCCCATCCCCATGTGGCCCTGCGTGGCTTTGTATGACTAGGACTATTTGAGTCGCTTTGATAAACTAATCAGTTTAACACATATATGTAAACGCTGTGCTGCAAGGCTCAGTGCTGACCCAAGATTTTTATTTGCGGTAGCCCTCTCCGCTATTAACGATCTTTGCTGTGTCAGTGGTTTCCGGTATTATCTGAACGGGGATCAGTAGCTGACTCCCCGTGATGACTGTTATGCCTTCATGTGGTGGCTATGAAGACCGGTGAGGTCTTTAGTCACTGCTTGCAATCATTCGTCATTTGTCACGGCTCTTGATTAACCATTCTGTGATGACTAGATGAGAATTGATACTGCTATAAAGCTAGCTTTAATAATACTCAATGCATTGAAGCGCACACAGTCAACTCGCAAGATTCGCAGGGATTTGGTTACTGGATCGCCTGTGCTCACCAATGGTACATTGTCGCAGTATTTTACAGGCGTTCGTACACATGAAAAAGCCTACAATGAAATCTGCCAATTACATGTTTCGGCAAATCTGTCGTATCTTGCTGTCGTCTCATGAGAGTCTGCAAAATCAACTGAAAAAGATGGCCAAGAGAGTCCAATCTAAGAAATTCAAGGAACCAGAATATAAAGACTGCCATGCAGAATTGGAACGACTCTGCCATCAATTGGAGGTGAAATATCTTACCTATCTGACCACATAGGGTTGCCATGAATCAGTGATTGAAATCATGGAGACAGAGAGGGAGATAACTCTGAATGAAACCCATAAATGATGAAACTCCCCAAGCACGTATGTGTACATATTTGTTTGCTACGAGTATTTTTCGATCACGTGACCATGACTGCCCTCAAAGCGCGCAAGTACGCGGTGAATTCTCGGGATTGACCTTTGACCGCGGCACATGCACTGATTATTGGGGGACATTTTATGGGTTATCTAGCGGAGCCAGCTTTTGCCATTGCATTTGGGAAAAACAGCAATCGATGTCAAGTTTTACTTTTACCCACTGCAATGTCGCCGAAAGAGTACTAATTGAGAGAATACATGTGATCAGGTGACGCCCTACGCCCTTGCCTACAAAATTATACAGCAATACTAACGTTCCAATAAATAACCGGTGAGCTATCCATGAAGAGCTGCAAGAGTTAGGGGTTTCCCCGCAACAACTGGACAAGTACTTGACTAGTTTCATGTTTCGTTTACTGAAATTACTCTTTTGGACCTAGCGTTTGACTTGCTCATTAGTTTGTGATCAATTCATTATCAAACTAAACTTCCCTATGGGGACTACTCAGTCTCTCAAATCCCGCAATCTTCGTTCATTCTAATTGTCTCTGATCTCTCACTCGGTTGTACGCGTTATCGGATCGAGTCTCCTTTTGTGAGCATTTAGAGTTGCGCACCCTCGTAATTATGTATCCATCGCGTTTGGCAAGTTTAGTGTGAGAGCACAAAACTCCACACTCGTATACGCATTGCGCACATACGCGCTTGGTTTCATCCTTTAGGAGGAGATAACGATAACCCAATGTTGCATTCCCTCATTGATGCACTACACTACCCACTAGTGCTGGCTGCACCCACTGTCTCACCCAGAATCAAGGTGACTCCGCTATATTTAATGGCAAGGTGGGGCTTCTCCAAATGGAGATTGCTGCCCAGGAGAAATATTCCCCGCACAGCGTACTTTGGTGTGCCGGAAAGGTCCTTAAAGTTTAGTTTACAGTTTAGACATTTTAAGTGATCAGCCAGTCGCATTAGTAGCAACACACACACAAGTGAACGGCACCTCTTCCAAAATTCGTGATGGAACTTCCTAACAGTTGATTTTACTTTTGCAGGAGTTTAAAACAGAAGAGGAATTTTTATCCCATGCTACCACCAAGATAGCTCATCTTTGTGCCTATAATGTTGTGCTGTGGCAGACACTCTTGGAGTTGTGTACCTACAATGCGCGGGTTATTCTAGTTATGGCGAGAGAGTACCACCAGAGTCGAGTAAGTGGAACGTGCCAGGACCGTAACTCATTTATTAGTATCTGGTCATAAGGTATACTGATATCTGACAATCATCTCATCTCTAATGACTGAAGCAAAGAAGGCCTTTTCTGCAGCATGTGTATAATGTGATTATTAAGTATGGATGACGAGGCAAATTCTTTTTGGCTGATCAGAATCAGCGTGTCTCCAAACCTACCTGATTCTAATAAAAGCTCATACTGAGCAGGCGATGTAGTTAAAAAATACGGTTGAATGATGGCTTTCTCAAATGAACTTTCATTCAGTTAAAATTTTCCTGCGTGATGTAAGTTGTGCCAAAAGGCACTACAGCGGATCCACGTTATTACAATTGCGCACCTGCGCGATGGGTAGCCACGGTTCAATTCAAAACTTTGTCACACTTCTGACTGCTGGGGTCGAAGTATGAGCGCGAAATGGACCCTAAAGCGAGAACAAAGACCTATGAATTTACTGGGTTTAACCTAACTCGCAATCAAAGTGAGTGATACTGACTCAGGGACCGAGTGAGTTTACTCACCTTTTCTGAAAGCGCCTTTTAGTCTTAGTTTGTGTTAGTTACCAAGAGCCGAACGACTGGTCTTATTGTGTAGACAGTCCAGCAGTATGTTTGCAACCTAGTCTTATTCCATGTGGCGGTCTGACGCTGTAATCTGTACGTTTTTCTACCAGTTGAAGCCATGGCGTTAACTCCACTATTTAGCACAATAGTTGTGGCTGGTCACGCGTATTCCCCGGGATTCCTGGGCAATATTGGCCAAACATGGTTCTCTTTATGCTCGCTTTGGGAGAGCTGGAGCAAGTACTGTCACTCTAGCTAGACCCATACCCAGTACTTTTATACAACCTCAGTAATGTGTTAATGGTGATGAGGTGTCTCAAATATTGGGGCACTCTCTGAAAAGCCTGGTAGAAAGTGATCAATTCTGAGTGCCTGGCCATTGACTAGTTGTCAAGTTCGCGGCATTATATGTCACATAATTGCCGATTAGACTCTGCCCCTTTTCAAACGTTTTTCAGAGGGGTGTTAATTTTGCCATCTTTAGCACGGATTTAAGGGCACTCTTGATACGCCCTGTGCACTGAAATTTGACTCAGCGTAGTTTTTAGACATGCTGATTCTGATAGGCCAAAAAATTGCCTCAACATCCATACTTTAGTCTTTCAACAGCCCCAGTCCTGAGGCTAACTAGCAAAATTTTTCCGTAGGTTAAGAGATTTTCAGAGGCGTTTTTCAGCCAGGAATGGCCTAAGAAGTCAGCGTTGGAATGTTACGAGCCGAGGTAAGTTTTCAGTGATAGCTAGGTCAAACCTTGCACAGTCTTAGTACTCTGGCTAAGCCCGCTTCTTCCCAGACCAGTATAGAAGAGTCGAATAGCACAAGGTAGGGCGCTGGGCTTGCAATCATATGGACCCGGTCAGGACAGGCTCGCTCCCGTTGTGAGTGAGGGCGCCTCACATAAATTCTAACTCAAAACACTTAGGGAGGAAAAGCACCTCCAAACTCTTCCCAGATAGCTCGGAAGAAATGTGGACCGGTACAGCCATCCCTCCCCCCATAACCCCATGGGACCAGAAAAATGAATTTATTCCTCAGTAGTGAGCTCTTTCTGCTCATCGCATTTCATTCAATGCTGTGTGTAACTTCAGGTTAACTGGTGAGGATGATAGGTAAGCCAGGTCGCATCCTGTGGGCCGCTCATCCTGCTAGCTGTGTTACTCATAATCGGGTCCGCCTCTCTATGTATATAAGTAAATGAGCGTGTCAGGGCTGTCAGGGAGTCAGGTAGTCAGGCAGGTGGTAGATCACTGATGGTGGGAATGATGTCTCGTTTCATGCTTTCGAACACAACTGTTAATGTTTCATTCTCTGGTTTTGCACCTCATCTGGCTACACGGAAATGATGCATATCTATAGTTATGTAATGTCTGTGTTAAATGGAGAAGGGGTGGTTTTGTGGGAAGTGCATTCGGCTTTGAACCAGGTGACCCGGGTTCGATTCCATGTTTGCAGGATACTTTGTGCTTTCTCGCTCATCGGATTCGGAGGATCATTATGCTAAATAAAAGAGGCCTCAACCATAGGGCTAACCACCGACCACCCTAAAACCTTCCATTAACCTAGTGATGTAAAATGACCTTATTGTATCCTATTTTATGTTTGTATGTATAATATTCTCGATGTAACTCTATGATGTACAGCCCAATACAGATCTAATAACTTATACCTTCCGTTGGCAGTGTGAACGGTCATTATGATCTGGCGGCTGTGGTTCGGAGCTCATCCTACTTCAACAGTCACCCTATGCTGCCACTGCTCTGCGTGGATCTCGATGGTGATTTCACTAATCTTCCCATCATATTTGAAGATATCTACACAGATGAGGATCATACAAGTATGTACTTTTTCCGTTAGGTCATGTCTGCTTTCCGTATTGGATGATGAATGTATCTAAAGGGCTTAGGGGTTCCACCGCTTTGTTTTAGAGCGCTTTTCACCGGAATCACATCCGTGTGTAAATGGAATTTGATCAAAGATGTTAGACTTCATTGTTCATTGAAACATTAAGAATCAAATGATGCTGTCACACAATATTGGTCATTTGGGTGGTGTGTTCATAGAAAAGCTGTCTCTATGACAACGCTCCATCACAGTCCAGACCAGATAGAAAGGAAGACAGACAGAATGATAATAGAGCACCGGGCCCAATGAAAAGTAGGAGACTGTTGACTAAGCCAGAACTTTGGAGGTCTCATGGAATGGGGGTTAGCATTGCTTCACTCTGACTTTGGTAATATTCTGCAGGTGATGTGCTCAGCCTGGACTGTCAGCAGGCTGCATTCGATGTGAGCTCCATGGAGAGTGACAATGGATCTCCAGTCAGCGTGATCAGGTTCAAAACGAAAGACAAACACCAAATGATAAAAAATACCAAGCCTTATCGGCCTTCCATTAGTAAAGCGTAAGTCCTGTCTGCTATTATCGTATAATTTTAAAGGGAAAATAGCTGAATTGTTCAGGTATAAAAGCCTTAATTTTCTGCAATGCACCAAAAGAATAGAACATTACCTCTTTGTCGTTACATCACAGCAGTTAATGTAAATCACTGTGTCTTTTATGGTGCAGGTACTCAATGACTGAAACAGATTATGGAAAAAAAGAGGAGAAGGACAAAAAATCAGCAGACGCTCAACTTTTGGGCTTTAAAAAGCTTCCATTTGACGGCTGCATAGAAGAATACCAAGTGGGCGATGTGTCTCCCTCACAGGAGCGAGTAAGCACCCGCTTGCAGTCTCTCAATCCGCTAATCTTGTGTTTGCAGTGGATAAGGGTCAAAATTACTCCACTGTTGTCAAAGATCCACCTCTCCCTTCCCCGATAAAAGTAGCCAGGCTCTCATAAAGTCGTAATAGACATCTGACACCGTGCCTTAATCCTGTGTTTGGTACCACGCATATCCCGTCTGTCATCATTCCCTATTTTAGAGCGCTAAGGTTCAGCGAAAGAAGTCACTTCTCATGCAGAATGGTCAAAGACGAGCCAGGACCCGAAAAGATAGTTGTTCAGAAGCGACATCGGATAATTTTTCACAGCCTCCTTATGATGACGACTGCAAAGACTCTGTTCTCTCATATCAATCAGGTATATTAAAATGTGTAAGGTAAAAAGATTATGAAGGTGAAAGGCGATCTGATCACCATGCTTTGAAAACATTTGTTTTCTGTATACGACAAACTTCTCGGAGAATCTATTGTGACGTGCCAAGCTGTTTACTTACAGGATCTTCTGGGTCTAGTGGTATGTCCGCAGTGTCCCTGAAGGATGTCAAGATGTCTCCCAAAGCTCCACGATCGGCTAAAACTGACTCGCCTAAACTGGAGAGAACATCCAAAGCCGACTCCCCACTCTCCATCAAGAAGGGAAACAAACGGCCGCAGTCTGCCAGTAAGTTTAGTTAAGCCCTTTTCTCTTTGTGTGTGTGCGCGAGATGTGAGCTGACCCTGGGTATCATAGAGAATGAAGATCTTTGTGTTGTACAGATAGACACATAGTGCGTGTTATAATGTGCATGGCTGCACATTCAATGAGGCCGATCACTCATGTGCTCGGCTCATTCTCAGCACACAACTGTGTATAGAGCTGAGAGATCTCTGAAGAGAAAGTTAAAATTTTAAACGTCGTGATGGGTTCCGTCTCAGATTCCTGGTAGCCTCTGACACGGAATCTGATTGCGCAATACGCTGCGCTTGGGTGTTGTCCGCTCATATGTATAGATGTGACCAGCTCATATATAACAGGTATCCAGTGAGAGACAGATTTATAAGGGCATGTAAAAAAACTTAAGTAGCACTTTAAACACCGGTTGCTTAATATAAATCATGAGAAATGAGGTCACTACAAGCCCCCTGTTGGCCCAGTGACTACATTAGTTGGCGTTGTCGCCCCGTAGTTGTCTTTTAATACACTGCGATTATGTATTAGTAACAGGTCAGACATATCAGTCTAAATGCACAGCTGGGTTCAACTCTCTCTGAAGCACTTGAATATGTAGCACTTGTCCACGTTGGTAATACTTGGAGATGCGGGTAATAAGATCAGATCCGATTGTCACTCGTTTGTAGTGCCTGGAACATCTGTCGGTCACCGACTGATAATAAGTCGTTCCGAGCCACGGATGTCCACTGAGCAGAATCCTCTTGTACAGCCGGTCGCAGATCACGTCATCAATTTCCTTACCTCTAAAGAAGAGCTCAAGGCTAAACTCTCTTATCAAGGTCATCTCTACAGGTCAGTGGGCTTGTCGTCACACAATATCGGTAACCTTGGGCCAGTTCACTCGCTGATTTTTTTATCTGCCGTTGTGAGGTCACAAAAAATTTCAGACTTACCAATGGCAAGAGCTCGCCATTGCAGTAAGGCCCCAACCATGATCTAGCTTTCTGCAGCCCAACACTCTAGGAAATGACCTAACCCGTTTCAGTAGGAAAGCTAGTCGTTTCTACAATTGTACTGTATTGCAGTGATTTCGCTACACTGGCATCCGAGTCTCCATATTTCTGGCCGCCATCTCATAAAGTAAATCACCTTCATTTGGTTATCTGCGTACATGGACTCGATGGTAAGTACAATGGCAAATCTCGCCCACTCAAATACAGGCTCAATGGACAACCCCAGGAACATCCCAATAATTTCCATGAAGCTTATTACCTCTTATGGGTCATTGCCCATTGTACTTAATCTGGTAGAAGCATGGTTAATAAGCACCTGGCTTTTCGCTCAGTTATTGAACACAGTATGTGGCTAGCATATCTCTATCTCACAGGTAACTACCAGGATCTAAGGCTGGTGCGGCATTACTTGGAAATGGCACTGCCTGAGGAGAGATTCGAGTTTCTCATGTCTGATGTCAATCAGGTAGGCATAACCTCCTTACTAAGCGTATGGATTGTTGCGTGCAACGCTTAAAACAAGTTTTTATGACAAAGTTCAGCCTTGGCTGTCGATAAGTCTTCACTAAATACCTTCATCTTAGGATTGCCTGTGATCCATATAATGATCCATTGATCTTTTGACAATCCTTACCCCTGATTGGCTATTGGGTGTTGTAATTGTGACTGCCGTTACAGCATAAACGCCGTAAAGGCGGTTTCCTGCGTAATCTTCTTAAAAAGGTAACATCCCGAAAGCTTATTTATTTATTTTCAGGCGCTATCCTTGTAGTGCTTGTGATGCCTCCTGTGTTGGGCTAGCTAGTGTTACGGTGTTAGAATCCATGGAATAAATCGTCCTAATTTCCTTTTAGGACACATTTGTGGAAGTAGAGATAATGTCAGAACGTCTAGTCGATGAAATACTCAACCACGTAGAGCTGCATTCACTGTCCCCATCTCGAGTGAGCTTCATCGCGCATTCACTCGGCAACATTATCGTGCGGTCTGCGCTGACCAGCCCCAGACTACTGTCTGTGTTTAAAGATCGATTCTACACATACCTATCCCTGTCAGGACCTCATCTCGGCACCATGTATACTGAAAGTGGGCTAGTCAATATGGCCATGTGGGTCATGCAGAAATGGAAGAAAACGGGGTCGCTGATACAGCTCGCCATGAAGGACCATAGTGATATTAGAGAGACATTTATCTATAAGCTCAGTGAGAAGCCAGGTAAGATTGCAATGAAGACAGCCTGTAATCATCAAACATAGAGGTTGGCACAATTAGATTGACAAAACGAGCATATCACTCCTCAGCTAAGGGGATCGGTGCTTTAGTGGATAGCGCACTGGGTTGAGAAGCTAGAAGTTCTTAGGTTAATTCCTTATTTGGGCACCACTTTGTGTTTCACCCTTGTTGGATTCAAATCTTTGTGTTAAACCTGGACCCCCACCCAAGAGTTACCTTCTCTATGAGAAACCCGGGTAATGGTAAATGGGGTATTCTGCCCGAAGGCAGGTTTCTCATGACCTGGCTTGTCATGGTGTCATGGGACAGTACTGAGGTGGTTTCCTGTGGCTTTCAATAGGTACCTGGTTGGGGGGTTAGTTAATCTAAGTCATTTGTTTACACGTCACCCGCCGGGAATTTGGCTAGTCTTAACGAGAAGGGAGAGGTGGATCTTTGACAACTGTGGCGTGATCTTGACCCTAATTATCCACTGGTTGGGACCTCCCATTATTTTTACCGTGGTGTTCCGAAGCCACGCTTTGGAGTGAGCGGCTTGCTAAAGGCCCATACTAGAAAAACACCCCGCCGGCAGTAAAGCTCGAACCTGCGATCCTTAGATCCTTTAAATGCAGATCCGAGGTTTTTACCAATTGAGCTATCCTGGCCTATTCCTGGCCTATCCCGGATATGAACAGAAATTCCCTTGATGACATGTCCTCAAAGTTGACAAAACTCAGTAGACCAGTTTCTGCACACTCTGGACACTGATCAGGATATGGAGATAGGGTCTTCACTCATTAATCCATGTTCACATCACCAGTTGACACGTGTTTTAGGTCTGGAATACTTTAAACATGTACTGTTAGTTAGCTCCATGCAGGATAAATATGTTCCATATCACTCAACAAGAATTGAGATCTGTAAGAGCGCTATGAAAGACTCCTCCGCGTATGGTGAGTTGTTCTGACTGAATGTAAGGATATGGAGTTGTCTCATCTTGGCCTGGCATTGGATATGGATGTTTTATTGAAATAATTTTCCTGTCTGGGTTCCGATGTTTTGCCTGATGATTGAATACAACGTTGCTCATGGATTCACTTTTTTTTCACAGATAAACAAAGGTAGAGCCTTGCCAATGGCCATCTCTGGATGATCTAAAACCCTTTTTTTTGCAGGACGCTCCTACCGGGAGATGGTAAGAAATTTGCTAGCTCCTTTACAAGGCAATCCAACTTTACTAATACGGTATGACGCGTTCTACACTCTACCAACCAACACTAACTCAATGATAGGACGAGCCGCTCACATCGCTGTCCTAGACTCGGAACTATTCATTGAGAAGTTCCTACTCGTCTGCGCATGTAAATACTTTCGATAGGCGGCCATCTTGATCCCGGTTGTGGCCCTGAGTCATCTCATTTACTTGAAAAGCTCAATTATTTATTTTTTTCTTAACTTCCCCATCGCCTAGAAACTTGAGAGCCAATGGAATCAACTAGTCCCATGGAGTAGTGCACACATCCTCACAGCTTCCCATTATATTAGGCGAATTAAAAGGATGGACACACTTTTGTCTTGTCGTTATACATTCAATTCGGACGGAAGATTTTCGCTCACAATGGATATATTATTGTGCCACTCTTAACCATTATATTAATTTATGCTGTTGCTAATGATGTTTTATGAAGGTATATTTTTTAGCTCCTATTATGTCATAGGCCTTATGAATAAGAACAAATCGAGACCAGATGCATGCCTATTGGTGTCTGATTGTCGCAGGTGGTGATGAAAATGCTTATTGGTCACCGAGTCACCACTGTTAGCCGTTCAGTTATTGCCCTGCCCGAAAAAAACCTTTCTTCTGCACAGTAAGGATAGGATGGGGTTATTTTATGTTACGTAGATAGCATCCAATGTTAAAACGGAGCAATGTTTTCAGAATGGTCCACTGGACAAATTATGTTGACATAGGCATAGCCAACAGATCAACCTAAAAGTCCTACATTTTGTACATTTTAAGTCCTAAAAAACCACAGATGTAAACAGTTAACGTTGCGATCGCTTTATACTAGGAACTGTAATAATTGTGTGCAGTGTGCGCTTGTGTATAGAATTGCTGTAATTTGCATGCAATCGGAAGCTAGGTACCGTAACAAGTCCCAAGCGTCTAATTTAAAGAAAACATGCAATGAAAACAAAGATAACATTGTGTGAAAAAATTTGAATTCATTTTTGCTCAACTAGTAGATATACCCCATCACAGTAATCCAGCAGAACTTCCAACAGTTGCTATAATTTGTAAGTTGTGTCCCTTGTACTGAAGGTTCACTAGAGGCCTTTAGGGCTGTACTAAGATAGACACTTCAGGAAGCATCAATATTCATTAGTGGGTAACTCGTAAGCACTAGCGATACACACACAGCTTTACAGGTAATTAACAACGATGCTCCGACTAAACCTGTACCGGATCACTACCTGACTCTGCAATTAAAACGGTTATTCCGACGGTTAGAACTTTAACACTACTGGAGAAAGGAAACATAGGAGGTTCATGAGGAAACAGAGAATCATTATCAGGACACCACCAACTGATGGACAACTGAAGAGCAGAGGTATGGTGAACAATGACGTCTCCAGAGAATCTGTCTAGGGTGGCCAACACTACTCCTCCAATCACTGATCTGAGGCTTATTGACTGCGACCCTAACCAACGCGTATGGTACATCTTCTTTCTGTCGAGTATCTGCTCATTCGCCGCTGCACTTACTCTTGTTCTCTGCGCTCGATGCCTGTCTTATATCTATAAGAGAAGGTGTGGTCTACCGGATACCAAAACCCGTCAGAAGCTTTCAGGATCAGCAGCACCGATCGAGCTTAAGAGTGATATCGGTTGTCTTACTGCTGCAAAGGATTGGGCCGGCGAGCTTATTTCTGGCCAAACTAACAGTGGCAGAATATTGGTAAGTCTATACTCTCTCAGTCTAGTCTAGTCTATTTGAGGAGTTCAGATAAACAGAATAACTAGCATCTTTGTAGGGCAGGCATGCTATTTCCATAATGCTTGATGCGAAAATCTAATTACACAACTGTATTAAAACTACGGTTAACGAGCCAAGTAAAACTGACCGAAGTGGTATGCGCCCGACTAAAATCCGTAAAACTATCTCATGAGGCACAAATAATCTAAAGGAGAGTTATGATTTTACTAGAATGTTGGCGTTGCAGTGATTTTTTGTTGTTGTTTGAGAGGACATCATGTTATGTTCTGATTCACCATTTGGATAGGTTCCAGTGGCACAGCATGCATTCGCTTGAATTATTATGTAAACTTCAAATTCGGGTTAGGGATCTAGGAATAGGAATAGGAATAGCCTCCCGCTGTGAGTACAAGCTCCTCACTTTAGTCCTAACTCAAAACAAAAACAAGCCTCAGTCTAAGGTGGAGTACTGATACTGACCCACACATGGTGCTCCATGCTAAGCTGTAATTGGTGAAAATAAAAAGCAAATTCCCGGCAGCTTCGTTATAATGATCAAGACGTCATACGAGAACAAACAACAACCCAAACAACCTCTTCTATCTGTAACCACAAAAAATGGTAGTGGGTACATTATTATGATGCTATCTTGTCAAATCCAGCTGTGGCGCTGGAACTGGGATGAGCAGACAGCACTCAGTTCGGCATCCATGGTGGCGCATACTGCATATATATGAGGGTTTCATGTATCTCTCTATATATTATATGTATGCAAGAAGTTGCCATTCGGTATGACAGAATTACATAAAAATATACCCATCCATTCTTCTGCTGGGAATGGGGTGGGTGTACAGTTCGGATTTTTGGCATAGCGGGGTAAGGTAATGTCAGCGATCAGATTCAACCTTTAATCAATAAAGCTTTCACGTGGCGCGCATTGCTTTCTCGTAAACATGCAAGGCAATGACAGTGCATGTATTTATTACTCTGAATCTAACATTTAATTACTAATGTATGATGGAATATCATAGGCGTTATTTTATTAGTATTGATGCGAGGCAAGTGTAGTTAAAGAGATTGTACTTAAAAAACCAAAAGGTTTTCTGTGATAACAGTACTTTTGTGTTACCATGGCAGAACAGTTGTCATGTTGCAGAAATTGGCTTACTGTGTCCTTTTGGCTCGCCGTTCCACCAGGCACGTCATTAGAAAAACTGTTCGCTTGCGCCCGTGTTCCCAATAGAGAGGATAATTCTAAAGGTAGGCTTTCTTCTTGTTCCGAATTCGGCGAGGGCGAAACATAAAGTGGTGCCCAGACAGGGAACCACACCAATGAGAGTACTGTGAAAGCTAAAGTTTCATCCGAGCTTGGAAGGGAGCCACACACTCCTGGTCCAATAAATTGCAATAAGCCATTCATTAAAGCATTGCTGAAAATAAAGCAAGTTCCGGCTTACAAAGTGTGACAACAGTTCTAGAACACCTGGTATTCTGCAGTAGGCGTTATCATGAGCTCATTTGGTGTGGTGAGTAGACTAAAGCCTGTCAGTACAGCTCTCACCAGACTCCCATAACATTATTACGTTGGAGGGCCTGTCACACACACGCACACCTCTGCCCTCTATGTTACACAGCTGACTGTAAACTGAGAGACGAACACTTCATATTCTTTTTGCGCCAGAAGCTGCACTCAAATTATATGCACATCATACCCACTACTCCGCCGGGGTATCCAGAAGTATACAGTTTTAACTGCACAGACACACTTGAATCTGAGTAGTTAGGTTAATTAATTGAAGGTAACAGTAATAGCGCAGTACACTTACCATACACATCCTCTTCATATAGATCTAACAGTCGTATAGGCAGCACTTAAGACTTCCTCTATAGCACTAAATCCCATCCAAATTCCTGCTTACTGTCCAATTACAGACACAATCCGGATGCCAGATACAGACCAGTCACTAGCCTTAGATCATCACCAGTTGGGCTTATTCCAGGTCTTTTCTACTGATACTCAGATCACGATCGATGCATCCTATGTCCAGGATGGTTTCTTGCATTTGATGGAAATGGATATCCCATTGTACTTTTACAATTACAGAAGAATTACCGCTAGCTTGGTTAATGTACGTAGCTGTCATACCAAGGGAATCCCCGATTCATAACATACATGTTTATTTCTTCATCTTGCTGTCTGGCGCAGCTCATCTGTTAAATCAGGATGTTATAATGCTGAGAAGTAAACATCATCAACTAACCATCAATGAGCGCTGTTATTCCATACATTTTCAGCTTAAGATTTCTTACAAAAAATCTGCATTGCAAGTTTTATCTGCATAATCATGCTCTGCCTGAGAGAAAATTAGACTGTTGAACTTGCAATTCTTTTCAACCAGTATAACATATGCGATGCGCTATCTGAAACCGACAAAGACTTTATTCCAACAGTGTTATGGTCGGCAGCTGCCGGTACAGGGTCGTGAATCTTAAAATGATGACTTATCAGCAGCAGGCTGATTTGGAGTTTTGATTGATTTGTAGACCATACTACCCTCTGGCTGTTGACATTAGGGGTGTCTCTTGGGAAGTGTCCAGTTGTTCAATCTTATCTCCAGACAGACTGCTGGCTCTAAAGGCCTCAATTAATTGTTTAATAAGGCGTAGGCGGGTAGCAGGCCCCTATTGGCTCAGCTGGTCAGTCAATAACTCATTTGCTTATAATTCCTCACCTTCCAAAGATCCTAGAAAATATGGCAGGTGTAAATGAGGCTCACTGTGTAACTAATTGCTCTCTAGTCAAATGGCTATCGCTCTCAATTCCATTAAGAATAATAAAACTGAAGGTTACTATACTACCAGGCAGTGGTATCAAGCACATTACACTTGACGTCTTATGTACTTTTCTGGCTGTGAATCCCTGCCTCTGTTAAAACTGTTCAACTATGTCTGTTTGTACTATGCAGTGGTTAGGTGTGATAGTTGAGGTAGGGTACTGTTATAAGGAAGGTATTAAGTCATGGTCCATAGGTGTCAAAATGGACATTGGAGGCTTGCTAAAAAGATGCTGCAGTGGGGAAACGCTAGTCACCCAGCATCCTCTTGCCCAAATATAATTTGGTACCCCTTACGACTGTGTTACCCCCTCTGAATGGTAATCTTCCAGCTGGGGATCTTGCCGCGCAGGTGAAGTTGAAGCCCTGAACACCAATCAGTTTCCTCATACATCTGATGAGCTGTGAGGCTCCACTAAAATAACCTCTAGCATATGAAACCTATAGGCAGTAGTAATTATAAACTGAAATTCATACGCCTGTAAGCTAAAAGATGAAAATACATATTGGTTGTCTGCACGGTGGAAAACTCATCAGTGCCATCATTCTAATTGTAGGTGGTCTTTGTCTTCTTTCTGAGCTTAGCTTCTCTCATCATTTATTTTATTGATGCTGACACGTAAGTATATCCTCCCAGTGAAGCAGTCCTTGTGAGAGACAACCAGACTACTGTCACGCAACTTTTGTAGCTGTCACGCTATTCAATCGAGTTTTAAGTCTCTTTCCAGAGGTTTTTAACCAGAAGTAAGGCCTATTTATAGACGACGAGGTACAATCAGTGGCTTAGTGGGTAGAGCTTTTGGTTTCGAACCAGGTGACCCTGGTTCGATTCTGTGTTTGTCAGCCCTTTTGTAGTTTCTCCATTGTTAGATTCCCACTATCACGTGAAATGAAGGAGGCCCGGCCATAGAGTACCAATGCTATGGGCAAACCATGACCAGGCGCCTTGGTTTAAATATCAAGTTTATGCGTCTCCTTCATCCGACTCGGATCACAATGTTAAATAAGGGAGGGCCATTCTTAGAGTTCCAGTTCTATGGGGCAAACCCCGTACCATGCTGAAAACAAGCCGACGTCCATCCGTGTAAAACAAAATGATCTTATCTTATGTCTGAATGTTGCTTGAAACCCTCTAAATTCCATCTAGTCCATTAAATCTATTCCCTGGTGGACCTTTGTGGTCCCATGGCACCTAGGTGTAACCGGACAACTGCTCAAAACATATGTCAGTATTATTTCTTACTATATAAGTTACAGGTAAATGGCAAACTCCGCTGAAGTTATAACGAGTTATAGCGCGTATGTTGGGGTACTAGTCATGACGTCTAGTTTGTACGGGAGTTATAAGCAGAACCACTGCCTCCTATGTAATAAGATTAACTCGCGGCCTGTCTCTCAAAATACTAATCTTCTAATGACTGTGCATACGCTATCACAACAGGGACAAGGCTCCCAGCCACGGTGTGATTACTAACCATAATTATAGGAAAACCGGTAACATTTGATAACTTTTTAGAAGCAAGATTGAAGATTGTATACAATGGGAAAACAGTACAACTCAACAAGTGGACTTGGCCTTCAACATCTTCTTCATGCTATACTACATGCTGAGGGTGAGTAGAATAGAGAGATAGTACGCGCCATTCCATAGGGGCTTATGAGCTCAAACAAAGGCCAAACCATTGTCGTGAATGCGGAGAGACAGCTTCCAAGCGGTTGATTTGCTATCAGAAATGGCAAGGCCTCGGGCAATGAATGAGTCAATTGCCAATGTTATTTGATTACTGTACTAAGCCGAATGGTTTTCTTCTTAGAAGAGCTACACGAACATCTTACACAGCTCCAGGCATTCTATATTCAATTCACGCACTTTCTTCTGTGCTAACGTGACTTGCCACCCAACACAAAATCACTGGCCATGTTCTTTTAGTTTGTAGCTGCCCAGGACAAGCTATGGTTCCTAATAGAGATTTACTCGTGGGTGGACTACTTCACTATCACTCCATCATTCGTCTCCATTTACCTGGACCGAAGTTGGATAGGTAAGCATCTCACCTTTACTTTAAAAACCAGGTACCATGCAGAGCTCCATTCTACCCAGGAATCTCTTCCTGCGCAGTTTCAATTTGATATATTTCTATGTAAGGCCGCTACACGCGGGCAGATTTCTGCTATTCTTTCCTGTGCCTTATGGTGAAGCTGCCGGGTTAGATACGTGTTTTACATCAGTTACGGTAAAGTATGACATGGAGCACCATAAGCAGGTCAGTATCAATGGTCCACATCACAGTGAGGTTTTTGCTGTTGAGCTAGAATTAAAGTGAAGAGTTCTTACTCACAACGGGATCCCACCATGACCGGGATTCGATCCCAGGTTCTCACGGTTACGAGCCCGGTGCTCTACTACTGAGCTATCCCACTATCCCAGACTTCTACTGTCAGGTTACCAATGATTTACTGGCCGTAATCCAAAAACTTTAGCATTACATGCACGTGCGCATACATGCGCTAGTGAGCAATGATAGCTTGCATGGCTAAGTAAATGCAATCTAACCACCGACTACATGTAAGATAATTATTACGTCCTGCTCTGCTAGATAATGGCAAACTCCTCTCTTCTATTAATGGTTCCTGGAAGGTCCATGTGTCTTTTATTGATTGCCTGAATGTTAAGTCTGGCAAGGAGAAGCTGGACATTGAAACACTTTCTCAGTCCAGCAAAGCGAATATATATGTACTGTAGATATATTTATTTGACAACATAACTTATGATGTTTTCCTTGCTGTAATGCATAGCCCAGGACAAACATTTCTTGTATTTCTTTTAGGTTTAAGATTCCTACGAGCTTTGCGTCTTCTAAACATGCCTGATATTCTACAGTATCTCAACATATTGAAGACAAACAATCACATTCGCCTTGCATATTTCCTCTCCATGTTCCTCTCATTCTGGCTAACAGGAGCTGGTCTGGTTCATTTGGTAGGTGATACCATATGGTGAATATGATACTAACTCCTTGTATTGCTCAGTTTTCACAAACTGCGGGGCTAATTCAAGATGCCCTGGGGCGTTTGAACTATTCAATTCATCTTTCTTTATTAGCTCTAACAGTCTGGTGGATGTGAATTATACAGAAATAATCAAACCAATTTTTCTCCCCTCTACAACTAGTGAGTGTGAAGTTCAGCTTGCTGTAAGGCATTACTATAACTTTTAATGACCTATATTCGGAGCCAGATAAGACCAGACTATATTGATAAAATATGGGAAAAACGAAAGTCTCGCATAGGATATTTTAAATGTCATGATAAGTTCGTCATAACAACCCACGCACTGTCAACTAGCCTTTGACTCCTGATTTACAGAGCACATTTTTCCTTGAGTGATCACATGAGTTTTTCTTAGGGTGAGAGCTACACCCTAAATAGGACAGCATGCCGCTACCTGAAGCCATGTATATTTCTGCATTTTTTATGAATGAACACCCTACTACATTAATGACTACCAAGATAATGGTTTTACTAATACTAGCAGATGGTAAACCAGCGTTGGGCCAGAAGAACGGTTAGGGATGTAATGAATCACTTTAAAGATGCTAATCTCATTGTATTAAAGCTTCAGTTTGCAGATTATCCTGGGGGTTCATCCCGGGGGTTCATCCCGGGGGTTCATCCCGGGGGTTATCCCGGGGGTTCACTGATTGACCTGTCTGCTGCAGGTAGAAAACTCCGGAGACCCGTGGGGGTTCCATAACCCCCACCGTCTTACCTTCTGGGAATGTGTGTACTTTGTCCTTGTCACCTCATCAACCGTTGGCTATGGCGATATAAAAGCGGAGACAACTCTGGGGCGGCTCTTTATGATATTCATCATTATGGGAGGAATGGTAGGTTGAATATCTCTCCAGTGGGGGTCAATTACCAGCAGAAGCTTGGTTTTTACTAGGGCATAAGTCTCACTATATGCACTTTATCTACAATCAACAAATAACTTTAGAGTCGACTAAAGACATGATGAATAAACAATGAACAATGCGTCAAATATTTAAGGGACCTCTCCAAATTTTTATACATATCAAGCAAACATGATAAAATTGTATCACGATGATGACTGGATGTTATCTGTCTTGATTGTTGGTAATTGCATACGGAGCCAGACAGTTGACATTGGTTGCATTTTCGGTGTAGGATATATCCGACTAATAACCCAGCATATACCTGGTACATGGTCTGGAGAGAGAGAGATACATTTATGACTTGCAATTGGATTCGAGTTAGCCCAGTATAATGCGTGTGTATGTGCAGACGCATACAATAATCAGTTATCATCCCTTGCGTTCCTGCACTGGCATATAATATATATCTTTAGAAGGCCATGCATTGTTGTGTGGGTGCCCGGTATAGGAACCATGTCAGTTGCATACCAGAATTTAGCTCACTTTCCTTTCGAGATTCTTTCATCTCAAAGACAATTGAGCTCTTCTGCACAGTGATAAGATTTGGGTTTGCTATACTTGTGCCGCCACATCTCTGCTCTGCTATTTGTAGGCAATATTCGCGAGTGCTCTGCCAGAGATATATGAGCTGGTCAACACTGGAGGGAAATATTCAGGTCGTTACAAATGTGAAAAAGGGAAAAAGTAAGAAATCTTTTTTACTTTGTACTTACTTTCTTGACTCATTTTGTTCGCTGCGGAGATAACGATGTATCAGGATAGCCAGTCACTTGATCAATAGATCCTGGGTTAAAATCCCTAGTCATACCGGGCTCCTGCTGTGAGTACGAGCTCTCCCCATACTTCTTAGCTTCTATTTTCCCAGAACAAACCTCAGGTATAGGAGGTTGACCAAGTACCCACATAGAACGAGAAAGAGCAGATAGAAATACGCCATCAACCCGGACAGCATATCATTTCATGCATAAATGGTGCCTGATAGCACCGCGCCATCTTTGCAGTCAGTGGTGGAGACCCATGCGGTTAATGAAATCACAAATCACAATACTCCATCACTACTGCTGGTGTTGTGTTAACCGCTATACCTATAATACCTGTGATAATTATAAATTATAGATGTAAATGTATTTGTAGGCATATAGTGGTATGCGGCCACATCACATTTGACACTGTTTCTAACTTCCTGTCTGACTTCCTACACAAAGACAGAGAAGATGTGGACGTGGAGATCGTCTTCCTCGATAAGTAGGTACCTCCTACATTTTCTCAAAGCTGAATGCCCTTCATACAATGCCTATATTCATTATATGTGCCCATAGACACTTATGAAGCACATACATGTTTGTGTCGGTCTACTGTATTGATTAAGGTAGTAACTTCCAACCGGAGAATAACCAAGCAATTAACTAAATAAACTTCACAGGCCGCTTTTATTCTTGGCCTGTAGTCTCTGTGTATTTGATCCTGTACATACACCTGCTCATGCATTGTGCTTTGCTGTACAGTGTACAAAAATGTACAAAGCATGACGTGGCTTTAGCTGACATCAATGCGGTATCCATTAGATACAACTTTGGTACTCCTTACTATTTACGCTAAAACTAAGTAAAGCTAACCAGTTGACCTTCGCTCACCCCACCACCCATCACATGTCGAAGAGCCAAGCGATCTGACTAAGTAAAGATAATATTGATAATTATTTAAGAAGTTGTCGTACCTATCTCTGAATCTACTAATACTAATACTAATACTATAATTCAATATCCATATTATTTCGACCACCAGAATGTACGCAGATACGAGCGATTGTTTTGCTCATAAATACGCATTAATTGCCTCATATATATACACTTGATAAGTTCTTTTGCATTTCAACCAAAGCTAGGGATACGCAATGCACTACATACTTCTGTCAAAGAAACAGCAAATACAATCATTCACATTCTCACAGGGCCTGAAAGGTGAATGAACTATACTATTGCAGATATTGTGGGTAATTAGTTGTCCATCGGTCAGAAATCTGACAGTCCTGTGCTAGTGTTCAGTCAGTGTGTAATTAAAACGGCTTAATTCTCACCGAATCGCCTTGATATTGGCAGTAAGAGTGTAATCAGTCAGTGACACTGGTGTAACGTCTTTTTAATTTTTATAGGAGATTACCTGATTTAGATCTGGAAGGATTATTTAAACGACATTTTACCCAGGTGGAATTCTTCATGGGCAGTGTAATGAATGCAAACGATCTGGAGAGAGTTGCAGTGAGTAAAATCTCTGAGAGAGCTTTAGCATAGAGTTATCTTGCCCTTTATAGGATATATAACTCAATGGTTTTCAGTGACTCCCCCAATATGATCCATCACCTATTCAGTGCAAGGCCTGAACCTCACAGTGGAGATCTATATCGCATGATCTGGCTTTTAGAAACTCATGATAATGTTTCGTAAAACGAGGTTATCCATACAGCGAGTTTTCAATTCAGAAGGCTTTATGGAACCTAATAGAATTGTCACTATAAAACTATGAGTTGTTCACTGAACCAAGGTTAAAATTTACACAGAACTGTTTGTGACATTTCTTTACCAGCTATTCAGGTGGCATGTGATCCGGCTCTCAGGCTCATGATGAGCATGGCTATAGCGGTCGATCTCTCACCATCTCTGGAGAGCCAAATTTCTTGGTCAAGGCCAACCGTGATTACGTATGGAGTTATTTTCCCTCTATGTGATTTCAGGTTCTGTGTTGCAGGTGAAGGACGCGGATGCCTGTCTTATATTGGCTAATAAATACTGTGAAGATCCTGATGCCGAGGATGCCGCTAATATTATGAGGGCGATCTCTATTAAAAACTATCACGCTGACATAAAAATTATCATTCAGCTGATGCAATATCACAATAAGGCAAGTCCCAAGTCACTAAAGGTACTTTTACAATACACTTCAGGACCAACCTCGTCCCGGACGCTTGATACCCATGCTGGACCCTCTTAAAATGGACTAATTAGTGCAGATCACACATGGACTGGGTCCGGACCGGACTGGACACAAAGTGGGGTGAAAAGGCACCTTAACTCTTTGGGTCATAAACTATACTGAATCAGAATCTCTTCATTGACTTATACCTACCTATAGCTATTAGTATTTGCTACCAAATCAAAGCTTTCAATGCTGACCAAACCACGTATGATAAGATATCAGGAAAGTCATATGGCTAGAACGCTTGGCTAAAAATCTTAGATTCCAGGTTCATTAACCCCATGCAGCTATGCTGAGCTTTCACTGTGAGCATGAGCCGCACACATAACTGCAAGCTCATACTGCTTCCAAGCAAGTCTCAGGTTTAAGATGGTAAGGCGCCCAAGCCCCAAAGCGCAAAATGAAAAAAACTAGAAATAAGATGCGTAATACGGCAGAATTGCTAATAGTTCACCTCTACCACAGGCATATCTACTGAATGTGCCAAGCTGGGACTGGAAAAGGGGAGATGATGCGGTGTGCTTGGCTGAACTGAAGCTGGGATTTATAGCTCAGAGCTGCTTAGCCCCGGGATTCTCTACCTTACTCGCTAACTTATTTACAATGAGGTCATTCAAGACCGTAAGTATTTATTGCAATATGATGTGTATCACACATTGCATTGCTGATTGTGTTTTGTCTGTGTATTGTTTCTACCAATATAAAATATATGATACAATTGGGTTAATTAACATTGGAATAGTTAAAACCACAACTTAGACACAAAAAGATTGGCCTCAAAGAATTTACAAACGCATTAAAAAATAAACGAGCCTTGTAAGAACATGGAATCCAGCCTCATTGATCATGTTTTGATATTATCTAAATAAACAACAATTTACTTCAAGGGAAAGAAGAAGAATTTAGATTCTTTAAAAGAGCATTCTTTGTAATTTGTTTATACAGTATATTGCCTCTACCACATCATCGGTCTCTCACTAGTTTGTGGTTCAGGAGTTATCCCACCTCAATTATCTATATATATATATATATCATAGATGTGGCGGCAGTTCAGTGAGAGCCGGCTACGTTATTCTACATGGGTAATGATTACATAGGCTTTTCAGAACTCTAGTTATCCCACACAGTGAATGAGAGCTACATGCGTATTATAATCTAAGTGGAATAAGCGATAGGCGGATTCAGTTAGAGTTTATTTTGCTATGTTCACCTAGCCACACGCACTTCACTACACATAGCCAGGTTACCTGGCTACACTACAGAGCTGATCATAGGAGTTGCCTTATCAATGTAATGATAATCTGCGATTTTATTGTTTTTGTTGCTTATGTTGCGCTGTATAATAATAGCCTACATTAATGTAGTAGACCAAACATCACACTCACTATACTCTCTATCCAATACGCTATGTGCCATATGCTACACCTAGGCAACATACCATGGTGGTTGGTGGTTGGGCGGTGCATATTTCACGGCTGATAATTAACTGATTGGACCAAAATGAGAAATGTTTTATTTTTTAAATATATATAGAAACCCTGTGGCTATATTCTGTAGAGTGATAGTGGTCAGGCATGGCAGAATGATTATCTCAGAGGCACTGGTATGGAAATGTATACCCAAGTTCTCTCAGCTGCCTTTATTGGTATGACATTCCCGCAAGCTGCAGAGTAAGTAAACCATAATTGGCTCAAGCTCTTAGGGGCTCTGTGCCTGACTTACCCAGTAAAGTGGTAGTAATTTTTGGGCCAATGTCGGCAGTTTCCGACTAAACCCTGATATAGGCAAAAAATCATTTACTTCATCTTAAACCCTGTAACCGCTTTCATTGAAGCCTGGGAGCAACACCAGTAGTCTGGGATTAGCAGTTCGGTGGTGGTCAAGAAGAATGAGGCAACCTCACAAAGCCAAAACCACCCCGCTAAATGTTTCATTTCATTCGCACAGGGTCTGCTTCACAAAGTTAAAGTTACTACTAATTGCCATAGAAGTACGAAGCTCCAATAGTAATGGTTCTGCGGGCTCTATAGTTATAAACCCAGGACCGGAGGCAAAAGTGGAGGCTGGTACACAAGGCTTCTTTATCGCTCAATCTGATGATGAAGCAAAAAGGTAAGCACAGCTTCCCCGCCTTAGAAACCAATCTGTGACCATTCTGCACTGATGAGATGAGTATTTAACCTATCACCTATCAGCTGTGAGGGGTCATGGATGGGAGAAAAAATCAGTATTGATACATTTTATTCTCTGAGCGCGCATGCCCATCACTTAGTGGTTAGTGTGTTTGACTTGTGTACAACGAGTCTGGGTCCAAATAACAGCAAAAACAATGACAGGAAAGTGTCCGAATGTAATCGGTCCTTATACGGGACGTTTTCTCTCTGTTAGCTAGCGACAAAATACACAACCTGCACTTCGACCCGTAATGTTGAGTATGAACAAAACCAGAAAAGAAACAAATATATTTATTCACAATACGTTTATTTACAGAGCTCATAATTATTGTCTCCATTGCCATACTGATGTGGAGGATGAGAAGTTGATAAAGAAATGCAAGTGCAAAGGACGTAAGTGTGATATTAGCCAATAACCTTTCACGACTTTCAATGCACCACCAGCGGGATGATTCCAGATGGTGTCAGGGCAGAAAACGAAGCTTTAAACATAGTGCGCCTTAACAAGATTAACTATGTTGGTGTGTTTTCAGGGCCTTTTTATAACTTTGGAGAGATGTGCCCCTAGACTATGCACCGATGTGGAGAGGATGTTCTGTATCTAAGATCATCTTGTTTTACATGGATGGCATCACTATAAGCCAATGTCTTGTTTTCAGACCAGTCTATGGTTTGAGTGATCTTTTGTAACTTATCACCACGATCCGCAATGAGGGAAAAAGCGCAAATTTTAAATAAAACCTGGGTCACTTGGTCCTTAGTTGATTGTGCTACCCACTAAGCCACTGCTTCTCCCTACCGTGTTATGCTCCTTAGAAACTGCCTCTCCCCGGGTTAACCCTCGTAAGATAATTCATAGATCCTGTTATCGAATGCAGGTTTGGCTTTAATGACCGCCATGATACATTGTGCAGCTACTGGTAAGGCCTCCTCCGCAGACCATCCGTGCTTCACTAACCATCCAGTGGCGCCCCCACCCTCTAGCTACTCATAATCTGATCAGCGATCTAAAATCCAGGGGGCGTCACTGCTAACATCCCGCTGACGATTTGTTTAAATGGCATCCGCTATGTCTTCCACCGCTGCCAGTATCTGACGTGTTGTCATTGTATGATATGTTCTTCTCACTTCCACCTTCAGTCAAATATCGATTGAGAACCGAGCAGGCTACTGAAATGATGCTAGGTAAAACACTCACCCTCACAAAATTTGTTGGGTGAAACACTATAGCATGCTGAGGATGATGTACCTTGAGAGCACTCATGGCAGTAGAAAATAACTTAAAGACACCACAATGTCCCCCAGAACCGAATAAACGCTGCTGTAATGCCATTTTGGGTTTTATTTAGATACAATTTAAATCATTCATGGACATAAACCTCCATCTTCACAAAATCAAAGACTCATACATTAATTTTATTGTGCAATCTGGTGGCTGGTTCTTTAGGGCCTATAAAAAGAACTGGACCGATCCAACCACATTTATGAATCCTTCTTCAGGTTTAGCAGCTTTGGTATTAGCTAAAGCTCTCAGTGACAAGAACAGCGCGGTGGCTGGTATTCGGCACATGATAGATCCGGGTATAACTCGCATGACAGCTGACATCATCCTCTGTTGGCTAAAGCCCTCGGGGCTCTACTCGCGCACTGCCTACATTTCTCATTCTCACTCACAGTTGGCTCATGATTAAAAAATTAACCCAAGGAGTCTGCATTACGCAACCCCTACAGCTTTATTGAGCAGCATTTGGTCACCCTTTTATCATTTTATGCGCTTGTTTTATTTGGAACCGACATTATATTCCTTGTTATTGCATAATCTCACCTTTTGCCCCTGGTGAGCGACCGTATCCAACTCTAACCTCTCAATAGTTGCATGACTTTGTACAGGCTCTGATACTAACCCAACCTCCATTGTTATGATTTGCTTTCTATGAGCAGCCGTCAACGCTCTCCAGAGCCTAAGGCCTCTGCGACGGGGTGCCAGCTACACAACGGGAATGGGCGACCATTTACTCACAACCCAAACTGATAACCTCTGCTTCGAGATGGAAGAAAAGTCCGGTATAAAATTATTATTTACTTTATCATTCACTTCTGCAGCAACGTATCCACCACCAAAATTTCACACTCGCGAACTTCTACATTATCATTTACCCTTTTATTTTGTTTCTGTTGTGAACTCTGAAATGAATCAGCCTACTGGCATAGATTGTATGGTATTAACTTGTCTTGCATGTATTTGCCGAATGTGCCATCAAGTTGATAGGAGCGTATTATATTTTGAGTCTGCTTGCTGTCTTTCCTATCCCACTCTTGATTTCATGTCTACTTGTTTATACTCTGCATTGTTATTCCCTGTGTTTGTTCTCCATGCAGTTAACAGGGAAAAAATTTATTATAAGGTCTGATTCCCTTCTTGCCAGCTCCATCTACTTCTCTGGGATCCGAACTCGCAACTTCCTGTACAATAGTTGCCAAGTTTCAACCACCATGGCTGCTTCCCGTAATCTTAATCTTATACCAGATTTCAACATAAAATCAGCTGGTAACGCGATAACATAACCGGCTAGTCTTCACTATGCCCTCGCTTCAGATAGGTAGAATAAAATTTCCAAGATGTCTGTTGATAACGAGATAACTTTTTCATTTCAGCTTCTGTGGAAAACTTTCTGGAAAGAAGGCCACGTATTGGAGCTCAAACTACCAAAGAAAATTCTTCACAGCCCAATTTGTGAGTAAATTTTGATCTAACTGTCTTGCTATGTTCCCCCAACACGTGAGCAACAACAGGGGGAAAGTGAGATAGCTCAGTGGTCAAATGAAGGGCTTTCAATCGTATAAGAACTGAGTTTGAATCCCAGTCACAGAGAAGCACTGTCGTTGTGAGTTTGAGGCTCCTCACACATATTCCATCTTCTACCGCTCCAGAGAGCCTTAGGCTTAGGTGGTCTGTTAAATAGGACGGCCAAGTGCCCGTGCAGAACAATACAGGAAAACAAGAAACATGATGTCGCACTGTGACTAGGTAGAAGGATAATAACTTCAGAGTGGGATGTGTCTGACCAGTGACTATTAACATATAGCTTTCCATACACTTTCTTACAAATAATGTCGCTTTTTAAAGGAAAAGCGGCAAAAATGAATATCGGGATTATATGACACCAATAAAGCATGTGGAAAAAAGGTGATGAACATTATAATGTCTGTCTATTGCATGTAAATGTCAGTGACACAACCTTATCCTTGGGTATGATCCCTCTCTTGTGAAGTAATATTCAATAATATGTATGTGTCTGAGAACAGAAATGCATATAGCTCATGGATAGAAAACTAAATCCCGATACGCTGCCGGTACGCTGCCGGTACGCTGCCGGTACGCTGCCGGTACGCTGCCGGTACGCTGGTAGTGCATGTGATGTCTTTTAATACAAAGGGTAAAGGCACTTATACTAGTACTTACTTACCTTACCATGAGATGGATGGTTTTTCCACTTGTGCTTATTGTTTATTGCTTCCATGGAACTCAGAAATATTCATGGAAAAAATATAATCAAATATATTTTATGTGGTATAGTATCACACTGAGTATATTTTGGTGCGATATCCAATCTGTTTATAACTCTGTAACCCATTCTGATGTTCGGTCTTTTCTTAAACAGATCTCAACTTTCTAACAGCATTAATCTCAAAAACACAATCCAAGAAGATGGTCGAAATCCTGAACAGGAAATGCGGTTCGACTCCACAGGGATGTTTCATTGGTGTGCTGAACAGAAACTCACCGATTGCATCATTGTATGTACAGTATAGTATACACAGTATAGTATACATATGCACACGTTTGATGGACTCTTATTAGGTTAGGTTAATTTTATTTTATGTGGATGACATTATTAAGGCAAAGCCTTGTTTTTTACAAAACGATTCTGTGGCTTCATACTTATTATTATAATAATACATTTGTTATTATTTTATTATTGTCTTTATCATTATTATTATCGCCATTATTATTTTTATTATCCTTCTTATCATAATAATTATTGTTATATCATATGCTTTATTATATTTTATCATTACAGTTATTGTTTTTATTATTATTTTATTATAATTATAATTATGACTATCTTTTTTGTTGGCAGCCTCAGCACAGAATATTGGGGATGATACTCACTAGCACCAAACTGTGTGAAGATTGCCTTGTTTTGTAGGATGTGAAGGAAGCCCCTACCAAGCTATCACATCACATCATAGTCTGTATGTTCTGTGATGCTGTCTCACCAATCATAGGCCTAGGCAGCTTTATCATGCCTCTTCGAGCTAGTAATTTCCACTATAATGAGTTGAAGGATGTAGTGTTGCTGGGCAACCTAGACTATATAAAACGTGAATGGGTCAGCATCAGCAACTTCCCAAAGATCCATGTCATGCCAGTAAGTATGTGTGCGAGGGACTCCAATGTCTTGACGAATACAAATACACCATCAATCAATCAACTTGGACAGTCCCATCGTCAGCCAATGATATTGTGTTGTTATGGTGTTGTTTTTTTCAAAAACTACCCGCAGGATAAAATTCCCATAATTCCCATAATTTAATACTTCCTTTGAACTGAATTTTGAAAGTAGTGGTGATGATATAATTTTCTTGATAGGGGTCACCCCTGAATCGAGCTAATCTGCGTGGGGTGAATGTCAACACGTGTGATATGTGTGTGATACTATCAGCTCGCAAAACCCTGTCACCAACTGATGATCCAACCTTAGTTGATAAATCCGCCATTCTCTGTTCTCTCAATGTGAAATCCATGAGCTTTGATGACTCCATTGGATTAATGACCAAAGCCAACAAGAGAGTACCAAGTAAGTATGAATGCTGTGTAACGCGCACTCTGTGTGTAACGCGCACTCTGTGTGTAACGCGCACTCTGTGTGTAACGCGCACTCTGTGTATAACGCGCACTCTGTGTGTAACGCGCACTCTGTGTGTAACGCGCACTCTGTGTGTAACGCGCACTCTGTGTGTAACGC
>Ga0224501_10000412_pt1 | contig 34996 bp, 30 predicted proteins | sample SF_Oct11_sed_USG_4_FD_169105 | JGI IMG/M metagenome (GOLD analysis project Ga0224501, IMG submission 169105) | Sediment microbial communities from San Francisco Bay, California, United States - SF_Oct11_sed_USGS_8_1 | ecosystem: Environmental > Aquatic > Marine > Sediment | place: USA... | reverse complement strand
AGAGTCCCGAACTGTCTTCAGCAGGACCCGAAATAATCAGCGGCGTACGAGCCTCATCGATAAGAATCGAATCCACCTCATCGACCACCGCAAAATTGAGCTCACGCTGGGCACGATCCTCTGCACTGAAGGCCATGTTGTCGCGCAGGTAGTCAAAACCAAACTCATTATTGGTGCCATAGACTATGTCACAGGCGTAGGCCGCCTGACGCTGCTCCTGGCTAAGACCAGCGATGATCACTCCAGTGGTAAGCCCCAGAAAGCTGTAGAGACGCCCCATCATCTCCGCATCCCGTTGCGCCAGATAGTCATTCACCGTAACCACATGTACTGCACCGGCCAGTCCATTCAAATAGGCAGCCAGTGTTGCCATCAGGGTCTTACCCTCGCCGGTACGCATCTCGGCAATCCTGCCCTGATGTAACACCATGCCACCAATCAGCTGCACATCGTAGTGGCGCATCCCATAGACCCGCTTGGCACCCTCACGTACTGTGGCAAAGGCTTCCGGAAGCAGAGCCTCAAGTTCGACGCCATCACTTAGCCGTTGGCGAAACTCCGCCGCCTTCGCACGCAACTGATCTTCACTAAGCCCCTCAAGTTCTGGCTCAAGGGCATTAATCTGCGCCACCATCTTACGCATCCGTTTGATGGTGCGGTCATTACGGCTACCAAAAATCTTACTAAGAGCTTTGCTGATCATTTATCGTCTTCAATCCTGTCTGCATTCATCGGGCAAGGACCCGAGACTTGCCACCCTGGGTGGCAGAGGCGTTATTCTACCTGAGAGGAAGGCGTTTTGCCGCTATGGGGAGGCCCCAAGGGAGGTCGAAGCGGCAGGGGAGGGCTTAATATACCCCTCATCATCTATGGTTAGGGGGGTTGCAGGAAAATCGAGTAGGGTCAATTCACGTATCAACCGTGCCGCCTGGTGCTGCGGATCCGGTTGTGGTCCAACAGGACGCTGCTGACGATTGGAGTGAATACGTCCCTCAATAAAGTCTCCATCCCCGTTCATGGTTACCAGCAGAATCGGCGCTACACCATTATTTTCTCGAACATTGATCCCCCAGTGGGTAGCAAAATTTCCCAGGCTGTAGGCGATCAGCCTCCCCCGGTAGAGCTCCAGGGCTCGCGGTACATGAGGGCCATGTCCCACCACCAGATCGGCCCCTGCCTCCACTGCCATGCGAGCGAAGGCGACAACATCTCCACGTTGTTCTCCGTGAAAGGTCTCCATAGCAAAAGGAACACGGGTGGCATCGGCCCCCTCGGCCCCTCCATGGAAAGAGACGATGAGAATGTCGCTCTTAGAAGAGACCCCATTGATCAACTCACGGCCACCATCCATGTCCAGCATGTCATGGGAGCCACCAAAGGGGGCAAAGGCAATCATGGCAAGGCGCAGCCCATCCTGCTCCCAGTAGGCAATATCCCCTGTCCGTCCGCTGTGGTATATGCCGACACCATCCAGTGCCTGCATCGTCGCATCACGTCCCTCCTCGCCAAAATCACGCGCATGATTGTTTGCCAGACTCACCACATCGAAGCCAGCCCGTGACAGCGTCTCTGCATAGGAGGCAGGGGAGCGGAAGACATAACAGCGTGATGTGTTGGTGCAACGCTTACGCGCCTCACCGCCATCCATCAATACCCCCTCTACATTGCCGAAAGTGACATCGGCCAGCTGTAGCACAGGAGCGACGGATGCCAGCAGCGCATAACTATCTTCGGCAAGCCGATCACTTGGATAATCGGTACCGAGCATAATGTCGCCAACAGCGGCGATGGAGAAGCGTTGTGCCGATCCTGAAGCAACGATATCGGTAGAGCCCTGCCCTGCGCCCTCTTCACTACGTTCTGGTTGGGTAGTGACACCACTACAGGCGATCTGGAATAGTGTTGCACAGAGCAGTAGAGCGCGTCCCCACGCATGGGAAGAGAGCGATTTCACGAAACAATGGGGAGAGGAAAAAGCGTTGCTGATCATTACTTAAATAACACAAAAAAGCCGCATCAAAATGCGGCTCTTATTATGGATTAGTTCGAGGCGTGGATGTATTTGGCTGGATCGACAGTCTTTCCATCTACCCACACTTCAAAGTGGACATGTGGGCCTGTTGAACGACCGGTATTTCCCATCAGCGCGATCATCTGCCCCTTCTTTACCGTTTCGCCCACCTTTACCAAAACCTCTTTGGCATGGCCATAACGGGTCACATAGCCATTGCCGTGAGTCACCTCAACCAGATTGCCATATCCATAACGATTACCTGCCCAGGTCACGACACCGGCGGCTACTGAAATAATGTCACTTCCCTCCTTGCCAGCCAGATCTACACCCTTATGAAACTCGGGTTTACCGGTAAAGGGATCACTACGAGTACCATAATTTGACGATAACCACCCCTTTGTAACGGGTCGGCCTGCAGGAAATACCTCCTTGTGCAGATTACGGCTCATCAGAACATTCTCAAGTACGTTGAGTTGCTGCTCACGATTCTCAAGCTGGCGGGAGAGTTCATCCAGTTGAGTGATAAAATCAGGCATCTGCAAAGCTGGGGCGCTGCTGCTATCATCCTCGGGACCGCCCTGTGCTGGCGGGTTGGAGAAATCAAACTCACCACTATCAAGGCCACCCATTCGGGTCAGCCGTTGTCCTAGCGCATCAAGACGAATAACATGGGCCTGCATCTGTCCCAGGCGCATGGTCAGCGCATTTAAATTCTCTTCTGCGACGCGGCGTGCGTCGTCTATCTCCTGTTGCTGACGATCCAGTTCATAATTGATCACCGAGGCAACATCAGCATTTCCATACTGCGATGAGCCGCCAGCCATCTGATAGCCTACATACAGACCAGAAAGTGGTAGCATGATAAAAACAGACGACAACACCGCGATCACCTTGCCACGAGTGAGACTAACGCATGCAGATGAACCAAAGCGTTTCGATACCAGTAGTATATTCATTGTATTAGCCTGGATATTTTTCGTTGTTTATCATGGTGTTGTACCACATAATTAAACTATGAACAAGCTTAGTCAACTATCTGTACTCCTGCAACAGTGCGGTATTGCCTCTGACGGGCTATTACAGCATGGACAACGTCTGAACCTGCTAGAGCAACTGATCAAGGAGCTGTTAGATAGTGGTTCAAGTCTACACTTTCGCCTCGGCAATTACCGTGACAATACGCTCATCCTTTACGCCGACTCCAACGCCTGGGCCTCCAGACTGCGCTACCAAGCCCCCGCGCTGCTCACACAATTACGCAAAATGGAGGGGCTTGATGGGATAGACAGGATTGATGTTCGCGTAATGCCTCAGGAGATAAAATCTATAAAAAAACAACATGTTAGCCTAAGCAGTGCAGCTTCATCCTGCATCATTGCCTGTGCCGATGGGGTCAGTGATGAAGGCCTGAGAAACGCCCTTCGCCATCTTGCGAGGCATCACAAACCCGATTAAATCAGCTTGCCGCCCCAACAGGTTGCGCATAGGAGATTGGCGCCTTTTTCTCATCCTCAAAGGTGACCAGTTCCCACGATTCCTGATCTGCGATTAGGGCACGCAAGAGCTGGTTATTGAGGGCATGACCCGATTTGTAACCACTAAACGAGCCAATCAGACTGTGTCCAAGAAGATAGAGATCACCAATGGCATCAAGCACCTTATGTTTGACAAACTCATCTTCGTAGCGCAATCCATCCTCATTAAGGACACGATAGTCGTCCACTACAATGGCATTATCCAGACTGCCTCCCAAGGCAAGATTGCGGGAACGCAGCATCTCCAGCTGGCTCATAAAGCCGAAGGTACGAGCGCGACTGACCTCTTTAACGAATGAGGTAGTGGAAAAATCGATTTCACAGGTCTGCTTGCGTCCATGGAAAACCGGGTGGTCAAAATCGATACCCAAATTAACCTTAAAACCATCAAATGGCTCGAACTGCACCCATTTATCACCCTCTTCTACCCGGATCGTGCGCTTAATACGGATAAAGCGTTTGGGGGCATTCTGTTCTTCAATACCTGCGGACTGTACCAGAAATACGAAAGGGCCCGCGCTACCATCCATAATCGGTACCTCGGCAGCACTCAGATCGATATAGGCATTATCGATCCCCAGTCCAGCAAGGGCTGATAGCAGATGCTCCACAGTAGAGATACGCACATCGCCAGTAGAGAGTGTAGAGGAGAGTGTCGTATCGCTAACATTCTCTGCACTGGCTTTGACTTCTACAGGTGGATCGAGGTCGACTCGGCGAAAGATGATCCCCGCATCGACCGGCGCAGGGCGGAGCGTAAGGTAAACCTTTTCACCGGTATGTAAGCCTACACCCGTAGCGCGGATTACATTTTTCAGTGTTCTCTGCCGTATCATCTATCTAACCCTTTGTTTTTTTTGGCATTATGCCTCACTTTGGGTGAATATTAACATAGCCCTAACCAGTGTGCCTAGAGAAGGTGGTCACAAAAGCACACTCTTACTGTCAGATTTATGTCATATGTCAACATTTCCGCTCTGTTGAGACACTTACCTCCCTTTAATCCGCCTGACGGCGCAAGAATGCTGGAATATCCAGATACTCCATATTCATCTCGCCTCCAGACGCCACGGCATCCTTTCCATCTGCCCTTGCCTTCTTGCGCAGAACAGTGGGACGGTCATAGTCTACTTCGACGGTATCACTCAGCGCTCTCTCATTATTTACCACAACAGATACTGGGGTATCAGCAATCGACTCGGCAGCGCGTCCCAGGCCGGTCGCTACAACTGTGACTCGTAACTCATCGCTTAGTTCCGGGTCTATTACGGTACCGACTACCACCGTAGCGTTCTCTGAGGCGAACCCCTTAATGGTATTACCCACCTCTTCAAACTCACCGATCGACATATCGAGCCCTGCAGTAACATTAACCAGAATGCCACGGGCACCCGACAGGTCGACATTATCGAGCAGTGGACTGGAAACCGCCCGCTCAGCAGCCTCACGCGCACGTCCCTCACCCTTGGCACTGCCGCTGCCCATCATCGCCATGCCCATCTCAGACATAACAGTACGCACATCGGCAAAGTCGACATTGATCAGACCAGGGCGAGTGATGAGTTCAGCAATACCCTGTACGGCACCCAGCAGAACATTATTAGCTGCCTTGAAGGCATCCAGCAGAGTCATCTCCTTGCCCAGTACGCTGAGCAGCTTCTCGTTAGGGATGGTAATGAGGGAATCAACATATTTTTTCAACTCCTCCATCCCCTGATCGGCAATCGCCATACGCTTCTTTCCCTCAAAGGGGAAGGGCGTGGTTACCACGGCAACCGTCAGGATCCCCAGCTCCTTTGCTACCTGAGCAACAATCGGAGCACCACCGGTACCGGTACCGCCACCCATGCCAGCGGTGATAAAGATCATATCGGCACCACTAAGTACCTCCTCGATACGATCACGATCCTCCATCGCGGCCTGACGACCAATCTCCGGATTGGCGCCAGCCCCTAGCCCCTTTGTGATATGAGTTCCTATCTGGATCACGGTACGACTGGAAGAGCGTTCCAGCGCCTGAGCATCGGTGTTGGCGCAGACAAAGTCCACCCCCTCAATGCTCTGGCAAACCATATGCTCTACCGCGTTACCACCCCCACCGCCAACACCGACAACCTTGATAACGGCGCTCTGGTTGTTGTTATCCATTAGCTCAAACATTCCACACCTCCTCATTTAATACGGGCATAGCCCATCACACGACACTCGGTACAACTACAATTAAAAATTACCTTGAAACCAGCTTTTCATTCGTTGTAAAACGGCGTTAAATCCACCCTGTTTACTGCTATCGATAAAGGCTGCATCGCGATTGTGCTGCCCAAATAGCAACAACCCCACCCCTGTTGCAAAGATCGGATTACGCACCACATCGACCAAACCAGACACCCCTTCGGGATCACCCAACCGCACTGGCATATGAAAAATCTCTTCCGCCAGTTCCACTGCCCCCTCCATCTTCGAGGTACCTCCGGTCAACACAATCCCCGCGGCACAGATATCCTCAAAGCCACTACGACGCAACTCTGCCTGTACCAGAGTAAAAAGCTCCTCGTAGCGCGGTTCCACCACCTCAGCCAGGGTCTGCCGTGCCAGCCTGCGCGGCGGTCTGTCACCAACACTTGGAACCTCAATGCTCTCATCGGCATTGGCCAGCTGGGTTAGCGCACAGGCATATTTAATTTTGATCTCCTCGGCATACTGGGTAGGGGTACGCATCGCCACCGCAATATCGTTGGTTACCTGATCCCCAGCGATCGGGATCACCGCAGTGTGACGAATCGCCCCTTCGCTGAATACCGCTATATCGGTAGTGCCTCCGCCGATATCGACGATACATACCCCCAGCTCTTTTTCGTCCTCGGAGAGCACCGCATAGGAAGAGGCCAACTGCTCCAGAATCACATCATCGACCTCGAGTCCGCAGCGACGCACACACTTGATGATGTTCTGTGCCGCACTCACTGCACCGGTGACCAGGTGAACCTTTGCCTCCAGTCGCACACCCGACATCCCCACCGGTTCGCGGATCCCCTCCTGGTTATCGATCACAAACTCCTGCGGCAACACGTGCAGAATGCGCTGATCGGCTGGGATGGCAACGGCACGCGCCGCATCAATCACCCGCTCCACATCACCGTGGGTCACCTCTTTGTCCCGAATCGCCACGATACCGTGCGAATTGAGTGACTTGATGTGGCTGCCGGCGATCCCTGCACAGACCGAGTGGATCTGACAGCCCGCCATCAGCTCAGCCTCCTCAACAGCGCGCTGGATCGACTGCACCGTTGACTCAATATTGACCACCACCCCTTTTTTCAGGCCGCGTGATGGGTGGGAGCCGATGCCTATGATCTCGATCTCATTTTCCGCATTCACCTCACCGACAATCGCCACTACCTTGGAAGTGCCGATATCCAGGGCAACGATCAGATTTTTTTCCATCTTCTTTGACATTATCCCGTCCCCCGCCTATACCGACTCTGGCCCATATCCATCACGCCAGCGCACGGCAAAACCGTTGGTGTAACGCAGGTCGATCATCTCTATTGCAGCAAGACGTGACGCAATTACCTGAGGATAGACGCGCACAAAGCGTAACAACCTCAAATCCGCATCGGCACGCCCCAGCCCCAACTGCAGGTCATTATTCAACTTCAATGTCAGTGCACGTCGCTCGCTTAGTGACATATCGGTAATACCCAGCCCAAGCGGGCTTAACATCTGCTGCATTGCTGCATACTGCTCGGCCACCATCCGGTTGGTCTCCTTAGGGCCACGCAGCAGCGGCAAACCATTCATTGCCTCATCTATCTCTGCCTCGAACACCTCGCCGCGGATGTTCAACAGTGCATCACTACCCCAACGCGCCAGCACACGCTGCTCCTCAATGCGGATCACCAGACGATCGGGCCAGGAGCGCCGCACCGTGGCACGGTCAACCCACGCTATCGCTTCAATCCCATCACGCACCGCATCCACATCCACCCCTATAAAACCAGCGGCGACATGATTCTCAACCGCCTGACGGATCCTCTCCTGCTCCACATGTTCAAGCTGACTCTCTATCCTCACCGTCCTTACCGGGAAGGTCTGCGGATCGAATAGCTGCTGTGTACCCCACACCGCGCCACCAACCAATAGCGCCAGCAACAACAGTCGGGCGATAACACCACCCACGTTACCGGAATCGCTCTTCTCACTATGCAATCGTGTCGCGCCGCGTCGCCGCTTAACCATCACCGCACTCCAGAGTTGTCTCAAGGATGCGCCACACCAGCTCATCAAATTCAATACCCGCCGCCTGTGCCGCCATTGGCACCAGACTGTGGTCAGTCATTCCCGGAACGGTATTCGCCTCCAAAAGATAGGGCTCTCCTGCATCATCCAGCAACACATCGATACGTCCCCAGCCATGTGCATCGAGCACTTTGAAGGCCTGCAACGCTAGCGATTGCATCCGTGCCACCTGATCATCCGCCAAACCGCAAGGACAGATGTAACGTGTGTCGTCCTGCAGATATTTTGCGGAGTAATCATAGAAGGCATTGGCCGGAACAATTTTTATCGGAGGAAGTGGCTCACCATTTAATATGGCAACAGTAAACTCCCCTCCTCCCATATACTTTTCTGCCAGCACCAGTGAGTCATATCTAGCGGCTTCTTCATATGCAGTTTTCAATTCGCCGTTCCGACCAACCATGGAGATACCAACACTCGACCCTTCATTCGCCGGCTTCACAAAGAGCGGCAGCCCCAGCCCTCTCTCCACCGCAGCAAAATCACTAGCCTCTTCAAGCAGCACACACTCCGGCACTGGTAGACCCGCTGCCTGCCACAACAGTTTGCTGCGCCACTTGTCCATTCCGATGGCTGAAGCCTTCACACCACTACCGGTATAAGGTAGGTGTAGAATCTCAAGCGCCCCCTGTAGAGTGCCATTCTCACCAATACCGCCATGCAGGATATTAAATACACGGTCAAATCTGCCGTCTTTCAATATCATCAATGGGTCATCACTCACGTCGATTCCGTGTGCATCGACACCACGTGCCAGTAGTGCATTGAGCACGGCGGTACCACTCTTTAGTGACACCTCTCGCTCGGCAGAGAGGCCTCCCATCAGCACCGCCACCTTGCCAAACTGTGACGCGCTAACCATGGTCAACCTCACCCACAATGTGCACTTCACGTTGCAGCTCAATACCATGCTGCCTTTTCACCTCGAACCGGACCTTTTCGATCAGCGCTTCAATATCGCTGGCACTCGCACCACCAATATTGACGATAAAATTGGCATGCTTATGCGATACCTCGGCGTTACCGATGCGCAAACCTTTAAGCCCTGCACTCTCAATCAGACGAGCCGCATAGTCTCCCTCGGGGTTACGGAATACCGAACCGGCATTGGGCTGCTGCGTCGGTTGCGTTGCACCACGCTTCTCCAGCAATTTTTTATTCGCCTCCAGCAACCCCTGCGCATCACCCTTTTGCAGTCTCAACGTTACGCTAACAAACCACTCACCTGACGGACCACTCACGTGACGATAACCAAAATCAAATTCCGCAGCGCTATGGCTTTTACGACGCCCCTCCCGGTCCATCATCTCTACCGACTCCACAAGCCGCCAGGTCTCACCACCGAAGCAACCGGCATTCATCGCCAGTGCACCACCCATGGTGCCGGGGATACCGCAGAGAAACTCGGCACCCGCCAGCCCCTCACGGGCACAGAAACGGGCCACCTTGGCACAACTCACACCACTCTCCACCTGCACGTGGTTCTCATCGGTTCTTACCATCTCATTCAACATGCCACTGGTAGCGATGACGGTGCCGCGTATACCACCGTCACGCACCAGAAGGTTGCTGCCAAGACCCAGCCAGAAAAGCGGCTCATCCTGCGGCAGTTGTGCAAGGAATCCTGCCAGGTCTGTCACATCGGCGGGCTGATAGTAGTTGTCCGCCGTGCCACCAACGCGCCATGTGGTGTGGCGTGCCATCGGCTCGTTGTGCAACAACCTGCCGCGCAGTGGCTGTATCGCCTGTGCCGCCATCACAATAGCGCCTCCAGTTCACCGGCCAGGGTCTGCGCCGCGGCTCCGATGTCACCGGCCCCCATGGTAATCACGACGTCGCCACCATGCAGTACCCCACTCAAGGTGTGTGCCAGGTTGGAGGTCTCGCCTACAAAGATCGGATCAACAAGACCACGCGCACGAATGGCACGACACAGGTCACGACTATCGGCCCCGGCAATCGCCTCCTCACCGGCGGCGTAGACATCGAGCACCAGCAACACATCGACTTCCGTCAGCACCTCGGTAAAGTCTTCAAACAGATCGCGTGTTCGTGTATAGCGATGTGGCTGAAATGCCACCACCAGGCGACGCTCCGGCCAGGCGGCACGCGCCGCCTGAATGGTGGCCGACACTTCACGTGGGTGGTGACCATAGTCATCGATCAGCTGTACCTTGCCACCAGCACACTCCACCTCTGCAGTGAGAGTGAAACGCCGGCCAACACCGGTGAACTGCTCCAGCCCTCTGCAGATCGCCTCATCACTCACCCCGACCTCATGGGCTACCGCAATTGACGCCAGTGCATTGAGAACGTTGTGCCGCCCCGGCATATGTAGCGTCACCTCGAGCCACTTCGACTCACCCGGACGGCTCACATTAAAGTGGGTGTAGAGACCATCCTGGCGCAGATTGGTGGCACGAATATCAGCATCCTCACTATCGATGCCGTAGGTGATCACCTGGCGTGTCACCTCGGGGAGGATCCCGCGCACCTCCGCATCATCGACGCAGAGCACTGCGATGCCGTAGAAGGGGAGGTGGTGCAAAAAATTGATAAAGGTCTGACGCAGTTTGTTGAAGTCACCGCCGTAGGTCGACATATGATCCGCATCAATATTGGTCACGATAGCAGTCATCGGTTGCAGATAGAGGAAGGAGGCGTCGCTCTCATCGGCCTCGGCCACCAGAAAATGACCACTACCAAGTCGTGCATTGGTCCCTGCGCTGTTCAGGCGGCCACCAATAACAAACGTCGGGTCCATCCCCCCCTCCGCCATCACGCTCGCTACCAGACTGGTAGTGGTCGTCTTGCCGTGGGTTCCGGCCACGGCAATGCCGTGATGAAAACGCATAATCTCCGCCAGCATTTCTGCGCGTGGCACGATAGGGAGACGCCGTGCACGGGCCTCGATCACCTCGGGATTGGACTCATTTACCGCCGTTGAAGTGACCACCACATCACAATCGCTAACGTTCTTCTCGTCGTGGCCGATATGAACCGTCGCCCCTAATCCCGTCAGACGCTGGGTGACCGCATTGGCCTTGAGGTCAGAGCCACTCACCTCATAGCCGAGATTGAGTAGTACCTCCGCGATCCCCCCCATACCGGAACCACCAATTCCGATCATGTGAATATGGCGGATGCGTCCCATATTTTTCTGTCGCGCACTCATGCCATCACCTCACTCTCAATTCCTGCCAGATTCAGACAGGCTTCAGCCACCATCGCTGTCGCCTCGGCCCTTGCCATCTTGCGCGCATTTTCTGCCATCGTTTTCAGACGCTCTCTGCCTGCAAGCGGCTCAGCACAATAGCCACGCAACATCTCCGCCAGGGCCGTGGCGCTCATATCACGCTGCTGTATCAGTTCTGCTGCACCGTGATTTACCAGGTATTGACCATTGGCGCTCTGGTGGTCATCAACCGCATAGGGAAACGGGACAAGGATGGCGGCTACACCGGCCAGCGCCAGTTCACTCACGGTCAGCGCACCGGCACGACAGATCACCAGGTCGGCCCACTCATATTGCGCCGCCATATCGTCGATAAATGGAATTACCCTGGCTTCTACACCGGCACTTGCGTAGGCATCACGTGCCATCTCAAGGTGTCGTTTTCCGCTCTGGTGGCACACCTCTGGGCGTATCGCCTCAGGCAGCGCTTTCACTGCCTCAGGCACCACCTCATTCAGCGCCAAAGCACCGAGGCTCCCTCCCACTACCAGCAGACGCAACCGACCCTCACGGCCGCTAAAACGCATCGCTGGTTCAGGCAGTGAGGCGATATCATTGCGCACCGGATTACCGGTATGGGTAACCTTCGCGCCGCTAAAGGTACCGGGGAACGCTTCCAGCACGCGTTTGGCGATCCGAGAGAGGAGTTTATTGGTAAGACCAGCGATGGCGTTCTGCTCGTGAATCAAGAGTGGCCTGCCACTAATCTTTGCTGCCACACCACCAGGGCCTGTCACAAAGCCGCCCATTCCGAGTACCGCATCGGGCTTGCGTCTGCGCACCACTGCCAGTGCCTGAAGGATGGCACGGGTAATACGTAGCGGTGCCGCCAGCCAGCCGAGCAGGCCGTTACCGCGCAGCCCCGCAATGGAGATATAGTCAATATCAAAGCCATTTGCAGGGACCAGCTCCGACTCCATCCCACGTCGCGTCCCCAGCCAGCTCACCTGATGTCCTCGCTCGTTCAGGTAGTGGGCCACTGCCAGTGCCGGGAAGACATGTCCGCCGGTACCGCCCGCCATAATCAGGATGCGTGCACTGTTCATGTCGCTCTCCTCTGGCTCACCCCGCGTCTGGGAGTCTCCAGCGCTACCCGCAGCACCATCGCTATCGCGGCACACATCACCACAATACTGCTGCCGCCATAACTCATCAGTGGCAGCGTTAATCCCTTCGTAGGGAGCAACCCCATGTTGACCCCCATATTGATAAAGGCCTGGATCGCAAACCAGAGTGCCACGCCGTAACAGAGGTGTGCACCAAAGCCGAAGCCCGCCTCGGCGGCACTGCGGCCAATAGTGAAGATGCGTGCTACCAGCACGACGAATAGCAGCACCACCATTGAGGCGCCAAAGGTCCCCAACTCCTCGGCGAGCACCGCATAAACAAAGTCGGTGTGCGCCTCGGGCAGATAGAAGAGTTTCTGCACACTGGCCCCAAGTCCAACACCAAACCACTCGCCTCGCCCAAAGGCGATCAGCGCCTGGGTCAGCTGGAAACCGCTATTAAAGGGGTCGGCCCAGGGGTTTAGGAAGGCGGTAAGGCGTTCCATCCGGTAGGGTGATGAGATCGCCAGCAGCGCCATCGCACCGAATGTCATCAGCACCAGCACGCCAAAGAGCCAGATCCGCACCCCACCGAGGAACATCATTCCCAGTGCGATCCCCCCCAGCACCACGGTGGCACCAAAGTCCGGCTGGCGCAGCACCAGTACAGCAAGGATCATTACCAGCGCCATCGGCTTGAGAAATCCGCCCACGGTAGTGCGTACCTCATCACCGCGGCGCACCAGATATCCCGCAAGGTAGACAATCACCGACAGCTTCACCAGCTCAGAGACCTGCAGATTGAACGGCCCCAGCTGCAGCCAGCGGGTCGCGCCATTGACCGAGCGTCCCACCCCGGGAATAAACAGTACGATGAGCAGTAGCAACGAGGCGATGATCATCACAGGCCCCAGCCGCTCCCAAACTGAGAGCGGAATACGCCAGGTCACCCATGCAAATGAGAGCCCCATCCCTACATAGAGCAGCTGACGGGTGAGGTAGTAAGTGGCGTCGCCGGTCTGCCGCTCCGCGATACCGACCGAGGCCGAGGCGATCATCACCAGACCGATACCCAGCAGCAGTAGCGCGCTGGTCAGCACGGTCCAGTCGACACACTGCTCCAGCGGATTGCGGCGTGCCGCCTCGGGCAGTACCGGGCGCAGCATCAATTGTGTCCAGGAGGCACTCATTTCGCACCCTCCTTAACCGCACTGATAAATGCCTCGCCCCGTGCAATGTAGTTGGCAAACATATCGAAACTGGCACAGGCCGGCGAGAGCAGCACGCTGTCTCCCGCTTTGGCCAGTTTGCGTGCCTTGGTCACCGCATCGCTCATATCAGCAGCCATCACCAGCGGTGCGGCGCGCAGCAACGCCTTTTCGATCACCCTGGCATCCTCACCGATCAACACCACAGCCCGTGCACGCTTTGCTACAACAGTCTTGAGTGGCGAAAAATCCTGACCCTTGGCCTGACCACCGGCGATCAACACCACCTTCTCACCCGGTAATCCCGCCAGTGCCGCAAGGGTAGCCCCTACATTGGTTCCCTTTGAATCTTCGTAGTAATTCACGCCATTCTGCTCGGCAACCCACTGGCACCGATGCGGCAAACCTGGGAACTCACGCAGCACCTTGAGCATCGCCGCCATCTCAAGCCCAACCGCATCACCCAGGGCCAGTGCCGCCAGGGCATTGGACCAGTTGTGGCGCCCCGGCATCTTCATCTCGTGCACGTTGAGAAGCGCCTCGCCATCACGCGCCAGGAAGGTCTCCCCCTCGCACAGCAGCAGGCCAAATCCTTCAGCGTTATCAAGGCCGAAGGTGATGACATCACGCCCATCCGGCCGCATCGCCATCACCACTACATCGTCATGGTTGAGCACCACCACCCCATCACCGCTGTAGATGGTCTGCTTGATCGCCGCGTAGTGTTCAACTGAACCGTGACGATCCAGGTGGTCTTCACTGATATTCAACACCACTGCGGCGGCGGCATTGAGTGAACGGGTCACCTCGAGCTGAAAACTGGAGAGCTCCAGCACATAGAGATCAGGGGTAGAATCCTGCAGAAGCTCAAGCGCCTGGGTACCGATATTGCCACCGACGCGCACATCGCGCCCTGCCGCCTTTGCCATCTCACCGACCAGGGTAGTAACGGTACTCTTACCGTTGGAGCCGGTGATCGCCACCACCGGTGCATCGGCATTGCGGGCGAACAGTTCGATATCGCCCAGCACTTCGATACCCGCATCGATTGCAGCGACAATTGCCGGGTGCTGCGGTGCTACACCGGGGCTTAGCAGCAGTCGATTGGCACGCTGAAACAGCGCCGCATCAAACTCACCACAGTGGTACTCAATATCGGGAAACTCCCGCTTCAGCACATCGATACCGGGCGGATTCTCACGGCTGTCGGCGATGGCGAACTGCTCACCGCGGCTGGCAAGAAAGCGTGCGCAGGCAAGACCGGTCGCACCCAGTCCCACGACCAGGGTCTCCAGCCTCATCTCGTCACTGCTTGCCTGTGTCACAGCCAGTCCCATGCGCCCTTAACGAATCTTTAGTGTGGATAGGCCGATCAACACCAGAATCACGGTGATGATCCAGAAGCGGACGATGACCCGAGGTTCGGGCCACCCCTTCAGTTCAAAGTGGTGGTGCAGCGGTGCCATGCGGAAGATGCGTCGCCCGGTCAGCTTGTAGGAGGCGACCTGCAGAATCACTGAGACCGTCTCCATCACAAAGACACCGCCCATGATTCCCAACACAAGCTCCTGTCGTGTGATCACGGCGACCACACCGAGTGCAGCGCCCAGTCCCAGCGCCCCCACATCCCCCATGAATACCTGAGCCGGATAGGTGTTAAACCAGAGAAAACCGAGCCCTGCGCCAACCAACGCCCCACAAAAGATAATGATCTCACCGGCACCGGGTATATAGGGGATCGACAGGTAACTGGAAAAATTCACATTACCGGTCAAATAGGCGAAGAGCCCCAAGGCACCGCCCACCATCACCGTCGGCATTATCGCCAGACCATCGAGCCCATCGGTCAGATTCACAGCATTACTGGTGCCGACGATCACAAAGTAGGTAAAAACGATGTAGAAGAGACCCATCGGGATCGCCACACTCTTGAAGAAGGGGACGATCAGTTCTAACTCCGCCGGCACCTGATGGGTATAGTAGAGGATGGCGGCCGCACCCAGCCCTGCAACTGTCTGCCAGAAATACTTCTGTTTCGCGGTCAGACCCTGTGACTGTTTTTGAATCAGTTTTTTGTAATCATCGGCCCAGCCGATAGCACCAAAGGCGATAGTCACACCCAGAACAATCCAGACGTAGCGGTTAGAGAGGTCGGCCCACAGCAGGGTGGCGATCACAATCGCCGCCAGGATCAGAGCCCCACCCATCGTTGGAGTTCCGGCCTTGCTAAGGTGACTCTCCGGGCCATCATCACGAACAAACTGCCCCACCTGATAGTGGCTCAGTTTGCTGATCATCAGCGGACCGAGTAACAGGGAGATCAACAATGCGCTGAGTGCACCAAGGATCGCCCGCATCGTCAGGTACTGGAAAAGATTGAATCCGCTGTAGTGTTGACTCAGATAGTCGGCCAGTTCGTACAACATCTTATCTCCCCCCCCCTGCGCACAGCGCCTCTACCACACGCTCCATATGGCTGCTGCGTGACCCCTTCACCAGTACTGTGACATCACTCGTCAGTTGTGGGATCAGCGCCTCGATCAGCTGCTGTTGCTGTTCAAAATAGTGTCCGTTCTCGCCAAAGGCCTCGACCGCCCCACGGCTCAGCTCACCGGTGGCGTAGAGCTGGTCGATACCCGCCTCACGTGCCTCGCTACCGACACTGCGGTGCAGTTCTACAGTGTTCACACCCAGCTCACCCATATCACCAAGGGCGAGATAGCGCTGTCCATGGCACTCGGCGAGGACACGAATCCCCGCCCCCATCGAATCCGGATTGGCGTTATAGCTGTCATCGATCACGGTGGCACCATTAACGCCCCGCTGTGCCTGCAGACGGCCACCCACCGGCTGCAGCGACTCCAGCCCGGCGATGATCTGGTGGCTATCGATATTCAGGGCGGTGGCCGCGGCGATTGCCGCCAGGGCATTCATCACGTTGTGGCGTCCCGGCAGGGCAATATCGAGCCGGAATTCACACACCGGGGTCACCACCTCAAGGCGCGAGCCATAGACATCCCCCTGCCAGCGGCTGCTGATATCTGCGGACTGCTCCAGGCCGAAGGTGAGCACCTGCCTGCCGGCGTTCATCTCGCGCCACAGCGAGGCATAACGGTCATCGGCATTGATGATCGCCACGCCATGCTCCTCCAGCCCCTCGAAGATCTCCCCCTTGGCACGGGCCACCCCCTCCAGCGAACCAAACCCCTCCAGGTGGGCGGAGCCTGCGTTGTTGAGGATCGCCACCTGCGGACGGGTCAGGTTGGTTAGATAGCGGATCTCCTCGGGGTGGTTGGCCCCCATCTCGATCACCCCGTAGCGGTGCTCGCGTGTCAGCCTTAGCAACGTAAGCGGTGCACCGATGTCGTTATTCAGATTACCGCGGGTAGCCAGAGTCATACCCGCCTGCGCCAGAATCGCCGCGCACATCTCCTTGACCGTGGTCTTGCCATTGCTGCCGGTTACCGCAACCAGCGGCAGCCCCAGCTCACGGCGCCACGCACTGGCCAGACGCCCCAGGGCAATTCGACTATCGTCAACGATTATCTGCGGGATCACACAGTCGACCGGATGCTCCACCAGTGCCGCCACCGCGCCCGCCTGGGCAGCGGCCGCAACGTGCTGATGACCGTCGTGGTTGGGGCCGCGCAGGGCGATGAAGAGGGAGCCGCTCTCAATTGAGCGCGAATCGCTGCTGACACCGCAAAACTCAACGTCCTGACCGATCACCTTCGCCCCCAGCCAGGTGGCGGCGGTCGAGAGCAGGGTTTGAATGCCGTCAGTCACGCACCACCTCCCCCAGCAGTCTGGCCACCGTCTCGCGGTCGCTGTAGGGAATACGCTCGCGCTCGACTACCTGTTCAGTCTCGTGTCCCTTGCCTGCCACCAGGATCACATCCTGCACACTGGCCAGGGCGATGGTGCGCTCGATCGCCGCGGTACGGTCACGATTGATATAGACCGCATCGGGATTCTCCATGGTGCGGGTGATATCTTCGATAATATTGATGGCATTTTCACGGCGCGGATTGTCATCGGTGACGATGACGCTGTCTGCGAACTCTTCGGCAATATGCCCCATCTTCGGCCGCTTCTCCCGGTCACGCTCACCGCCACAGCCGAAGATGCACCAGAGGCGACCGCGGGTGTGTTCACGCAACGCCTTGAGCACCTGTTCCAGGGCATCGGGGGTGTGGGCAAAATCGACCACCACCATCGGCTGCCCCTCACCGCCGAAACGCTCCATACGCCCCGGCACCGTCTCCAGCTTATTGAGACGGAAGACCGCATCATCAAAGGCAAATCCGAGCAGCAACAGTGCCCCCAGCGAGGCGAGCAGGTTGGCGACATTAAAGCGCCCCAGCAGCGGGGTGGTGACCACACCACTGCCCCAGCGCGAATCGACCTTAAAGCTCATGCCACTGCTGCCCAGTTGAATCTCCTCGGCGAAGAGGTCGGGGGTTCTGCCACCCTCCCGCTGGGCAAGTCCGTAGCTCACCATCTCTACCCCCGCGGGAGGGTTGGCGAGCCACTCACGTCCCGTCTCATCATCGTTGTTAATCAGCGCACTCTTCAGTTCCGGCATCTCGAGCAGACGACGCTTGGCACCGGCGTAGCTCAACATATCGCCGTGGTAGTCGAGGTGGTCGTGACTCAGGTTGGTAAAGATGGCGATATCAAAACTGACTGCGTTGACCCGCCCCTGATCCAGGGCATGGGATGAGGCCTCCATCACAACATGCCCGGCGCCTGACTCACTCATCTTTGCCAGCTCCGACTGCATCACCACCGCATCAGGGGTGGTGTGGCCGGTGTCATAGAGCTTGCCGACAATGCCGCTGCCGAGGGTCCCAATCAGGCCGCAGGTATTGCTCTGGGCGATCGCCTGGGCGATGAACTGACTTACCGAGGTCTTGCCGTTGGTGCCGGTAATACCCACCACCTGCATCTTTCTCGACGGGTGACCATAGAATCTTCCTGCCAACTCGCTCACCAGTGTGTGGAGGCGCTCTACCGGGAAGATCGGCACAGCGGCGTTATCGTAATCAAAACCCTCGGTCTCGACGGCCGGTTCCAGCGCGACCGCCGCGGCACCATTCCTGACCGCCTGATCGATAAACTTCACCCCGTGACGCACAGTGCCGGCACAGGCGAGGAACAGCTCGCCCGGCTTTACCGTGCGACTATCAAGGCTCAGGCCGCTAACGGAGATCCGCGGCAACAGCCCCTCGTCGGTCAGGCCTTCAAACAGTTCGTGCAACATCATGCCGCTGTCGATGTGGTTTACCGCCACACTCATTGCGCCTCCTCCATGAGAGCCACCTTAACCCCCTTGAGTGACTCGACATCATCAGGGGCGATATCGAGTAAACGTAGCGCCCCCTCCATCACGCGGGAGAAGACCGGGGCGGCCACGACACCGCCGTAGTATTCACCGCTCTCGGGGCGATCCACCATTACCACCATCGCCAGACGCGGACGACTGGCGGGGGCAAAACCGGCGAAGACCGCGATGTAGTTATCCTCGCTATAGCCCTCTTTACTCACCTTACGTGAGGTCCCTGTCTTCCCGGCGACCCGATAGCCATTAATCGCCGCACTGGTACCGGTACCGCCGCTGGCCACCACCCGTTCCAGCATGGTCGTAACGGCACTGGCCACCTCGGGGCGCAACACACTCACCCCCTCAGGCTGCTCATCGGGCCTCAATCTGGTAAAACTCACCGGGCGCAATACCCCGCCACTCGCCAGCGTGGCATAGGCACGAGTGAGCTGTAGTGTGGTAACCGAGAGACCATAGCCGTAAGCGACGGTGGCATTCTGCGCCTTGCCCCAGTCCTGATAGGCGTTCATCAAACCCGCCGCCTCGCCGGGAAAGCCGCTGCCGGTATCGTAACCAAACCCGACACGCACAAACTCATCCCACAGCTGCCGTGGCTCCAGCGCCAGCGCAATACGACTGGCACCGACGTTGCTCGATTTCTGGATCACAGTGGCCACATCGATCTCACCGTAATTCTTCGCATCACGAATGGTGAAATTGGCGAGCTTTAGGCTGCCGGGGTTGGTATCAATGCGTGTCGTTGCCCGGAACTTGCCGCTCTCCAGCCCCGCAGCGACGGTAAAGGGCTTGACGGTGGAGCCCGGCTCAAAGACGTCGGTCACTGCACGATTGCGCAACCGCTCGGCGCTGAGGTCACGACGGTTATTGGGGTTGTAGGAGGGCTGATTGACCATCGCCAGCACCTCACCGCTCTGTACATCGAGCACCACCGCCGAACCACCCCGTGCCTTGTGACGCTGTACCGCGCCGAGCAGCTCCCGATAGGCCAGATATTGAATGCGCTGATCAAGGCTCAGTGCCAGTTCAGTACCCGGACTGGGCTCGTGGATGCTCTCCACATTCTCGACGATGCGTCCAAGTCGGTCCTTGATCACCCGCTTGCTGCCGGGGGTACCGCGCAGCTGCCCCTCCATCATCAGTTCGACCCCCTCCTGCCCCGCATCATCGATGTCGGTAAATCCGACCACGTGTGCAGTTACCTCACCCAGCGGGTAGTAGCGGCGGTATTCGCGCTGCAACGAGACGCCCGGAATACCGCGCGCCATCACCTCTTCGGCCAGCTCCGGGGTAATGTGCCGCTTGAGGTAGACAAACTCCTTCTCCATTCTTGCCCCCAGCCTGTTCTCCAGCTGACGTTGCGAGATATCGAGTAATTTCGCCAGTTCGGGCCAGCGCTCACGGGCGGCGGCCAGTTCAGAGGGATTGGCCCAGACCGAGGCGACCGGTGTACTTATAGCCAGCGGCTCGCCATGGCGGTCGGTGATCACACCACGGTCGGCGGGGATAGTGATATCACGCAGGTAGCGGGCATCGCCCTGATCCTGCAGAAATTCCCGTTGATTGATATTGAGGTCAACCATGCGCCACAGCAGGGCGACAACGCCTAATAGCAGCATGCCGAAGACAAAGCCTCGACGCTGCGGATAGTCGTAATTGTTGTTGCTCTTGTTCACGGCTGTACTATCACCACGGCCCCAGGGGGCGGTATCACCATATCGAGTTGGTTGTTCGCTATCTTTTCAATTCGTCCATGAGTGGCCCAGGTGCTCTGCTCAAGCTGCAACCTGCCCCACTGTGTATTCATCTCGTCTCTCACCTTCTGCAACCCCTGCAGCTCTACAAACAGCAGACGCGCCTGGTGTGTGCTAAAGACCACCCCCAGTGAGCTGGCAAAGAGCAGCAGTGCCATCGCAGCGGTGAATATACGGCCCATCAGGCCACCCTCTCCGCCACCCGCAACACGGCACTACGCGCCCGCGGGTTCTCGGCCAGCTCCGCCTTACCGGCCCTTATCGCCTTGCCTACAGACTTGAGACGACGCTTGAGCTGGCTCTCCATCACCGGCAGGTCAGGGGGAAACTCATCGCCCTTCACCTGCTGGCGGATGAACTGCTTGACCCGACGGTCCTCCAGCGAGTGGAAGCTGATGATCGCCAGCCTGCCACCCGGCGCCAGTAGCTCTACCGACTGCCGTAGAAAATCGTCCAGATCATCCAGTTCACGATTGATGTAGATGCGGATCGCCTGGAAACTGCGCGTCGCCGGGTGCTTGTCACGTTCCCACTTGGGGTTGGCCTCGGAGACCACCTTCGCCAGTTCGGCAGTGGTCTCAATCCGCCCCCGCTCCTGGCACACCTTCACAATCGCCCTGGCGATGCGTTTGGCGAAGCGCTCCTCGCCATACTCCTTGAGCACCCCGGCGATCTCATCCTCCTTCGCCGTGGCCAGCCACTCGGCCGCGCTCTGCCCGCTCTGCGGATCCATACGCATATCGAGTGGCCCCTCCTTCATGAAACTGAATCCCCGACTGGCATCATCAAGCTGCGGTGAGGAGACCCCAAGGTCGAGCAGAATACCGTCGACCTTGCCGTGCCACCCCCTCTTCTCTGCCTCTTGCGCCAGCATGGTGAAGCTCCCCCTTACAATCTCAAAGCGCTTGTCACTACCAAACCGCTGCTCGGCGGTAGCAATCGCCTGTGGATCCTTGTCGGTCGCCAGCAGGCGGCCATTCTCACCGAGCTGCGCCATGATCCCCGCACTGTGGCCACCGCGGCCAAAGGTGCCATCAAGGTAGATACCATCGGCACGCATCTGCAGGGCCTCCAGCACTTCATCGAACAGTACCGGACGGTGTTCCATCGCCTGTGCCATCACCTACAGCGACAGATTTTCCAGTTCAGCAGGCATTTCACCCGCATCTATCACCGCATCGGCCTGCCACGCCTCACTGCGGGCATCCCAGCTCTCCTCGTCCCACAGCTCGAACTTCTTGCCCTGTCCGGTCATTACGACCTTCTTATCCAGGCTGGCGTGCTTGCGAAGTTTGGGGGGTATAAGGATGCGGCCATTGCCATCCATCTCTACATCGGTGGCATTGCCCATCAGCATCCGCTTCACCATGGCGGACTTGGTATTAAAGCTGGAGAGGTTATCCAACTTCTGCTGGATTGGTTCCCATTCGTTAAGGGGGTAGATAGCCAGACACTTCTCGGCAATGTCGATGGTGATCACCAAACGACCGGCGCAGGAGTCCATCAGACGCTCGCGATAACGCGTGGGCATCGTCATGCGACCCTTGGCATCGAGATTGAGTTCAGCTACCCCGCGAAACAATTTTTTATTCTCCCCCAGTTGGCAATCCATTCCCACTTAGATCCACTTTGATCCACATTTTCACACTATAGGGAGAGTAGCTCGCATTTGTCAAGTAAAAACGGGGTAGCGATCACATAATTCTTTCTTATTTCACAATGACTTAGCGATGGTGGCGAAAGGTGGGAGAGAGGATCCAAATCTAACCCCAGATAGCACCATTTTTATCAAAATGTTGAGGTTTGAAGTTAATGTAAAACATTAAGTTGTGGGGATTGTTTGGAAATAGAGATGTGGATAAGAAAGAGGGAGTCGGCCGATAAGCCGGGTTCTGTCGTGGACAGTCATTCATCTGCGATGCCCGTCGCCGGACACCTGTAGCAACCTACCCGGGAGCAGTGCGGGCCACACCAACGCTCCCCTATTTGGTCTTGCTCCGAGTGGGGTTTACCATCGCCACGGAGTGTTGCCACCCGCGCGGTGCGCTCTTACCGCACCTTTTCACCCTTACCTGTGTCCTTGCGGACCATCGGCGGTTTCCTTTCTGCTGCACTTTCCGTCGGCTCACGCCGCCCAGACGTTATCTGGCACTCTGCCCTGTGGAGCCCGGACTTTCCTCCCCACCCGAAGGTAGAGCGACTGCCTGGCCGACTCCCGGCCCATAAGATACGGACTTTTGTAGAAAGTTCAACAACTTATTCATATTCTGAGATTCACGGCTGGCTCTCACCGAATCTTTTCTTGCTATTGCGAATCATTATCATTTACACTTCTATCAATTCATTATCTTCTTGAGGATTCCCGATGTCACTCATCCACCGCTCCATCCTCCTGCTGCTGGGTCTTGGTCTGTCGGCCCAGACCGCTGCCGCCCCCGAGCTCAACCTCTACTCCGCCCGCAACGAGGCGCTGATCCAGCCGCTGCTGGAGCGCTTTACCGAGCAGACGGGGATTAAGGTCAACCTGGTCACCGGCAAGGCCGATGCCCTGCTCAAGCGGCTGAAGAGCGAGGGGCGCAACTCCCCCGCCGATCTCCTTCTCACCACCGATGCCGGTCGCCTGCACCGCGCCGTGGAGGCCGGGGTGACCCAGCCCTTCAGCTCGGAGCTGCTCGACAAGGTGGTCCCCGCCAATTACCGCGACCCGCAGGGCCACTGGGTGGGGCTCTCCGTGCGCTCGCGCCCCATCCTCTATGTAAAGGGTAAGGTCGAACCATCAGAGCTCTCCAGCTACGAAGCGCTGAGCGATGCTAAGTGGAAAGGGCGGATCTGCATCCGCTCCTCCTCCAATATCTATAACCAGTCTCTGATCGCCTCGATGATCGCCGCCAACGGCGAGGCCGAGACAGAAAAATGGGCAAAAGGGCTGGTCGCCAACCTGGCGCTGCCGCCCAAGGGGGGGGATCGTGACCAGATAAAGGCCGCCGCCTCCGGCCAGTGCGATATCGCCATCGCCAACACCTACTATCTAGCGGGGATGCTCAACTCCAGTGAGAGCGATCAGGTAGATGCCGCCAGTAAGATGGCGGTGTTCTGGCCTAATCAAAATGGCCGTGGCGCCCATGTGAACATCTCCGGGGCGGCGATCACCCGCTCAAGCAAGAATCCCGGCGCTGCGGTGAAGCTGCTCGAGTTCCTCGTCTCCGAGGCCTCGCAACAGTGGTACGCCGAGGTCAACGGCGAATACCCGGTACGCGCTGGGGTTGCCGTGGGCGACATCCTCAAGGGGTGGGGCGAATTCAAGGCCGATACCCTCAATCTCGGTCAACTGGGTGAACTCAACGCCGAGGCGGTGATGCTGATGGACCGCGCCGGGTGGCGCTAACCCCAGCCGATGCGCGTTAATTACTGGTCCATTAGCAGCAGCGGGATCGCCCTTATCCTGGCGATCCCGCTGTTCGTTGTAGTGGCGAATATCTTCGTCCCCGCCGGTGAGGTGTGGCAGCACCTGGCCGAGACGGTACTGCGCGACTATGTGGTCAACTCGCTGTTGCTGATGGTGGGCGTGGCCATCATCAGCCTCACCCTCGGGGTCGGCACCGCCTGGCTGGTGTCGATGACCGAATTCCCAGGGCGTCGGGTATTCGAGTGGGCACTGCTACTGCCAATGGCGATCCCCGCCTACATCATCGCCTACACCTACACCGGCATGCTCGACTTCGCCGGGCCGGTGCAGACCACCCTGCGCGAGCTGACCGGCTGGGGCTACGGCGACTACTGGTTCCCGGAGGTACGCTCGCTTGAAGGGGCGGCGATCATGCTCGCCCTGGTGCTCTACCCCTACATCTACCTGCTGGCCCGCGCCGCCTTCCTCAGCCAGTCACTCTGCGTGCTGGAGGTGAGCCGTTCACTCGGCAACGGCCCCTGGCGCACCTTCTTCTCGGTCGGCCTGCCGCTGGCCCGTCCCGCCATCGCCGCCGGGCTATCTCTGGTATTGATGGAGACCCTGGCCGACTACGGCACGGTGCAGTACTTCGGTGTCGACACCTTCACCACCGGCATCTTCCGCACCTGGTACGGACTGGACAATGCCCCGGCGGCGGCGCAACTGGCGGCGATCCTGCTGCTGTTCGTGGTGGTACTGGTGACGCTGGAGCGCTACTCACGCCGCCAGGCACGCTACCACGACAGCGGGCGAGGTAAGTCCTCACTCACCCGCCTGCCGCTACACGGATGGGGACGGCTAAGTGCTACCCTGTTCTGTCTTGCCACGCTGCTGTTCGGGTTTCTGCTGCCTGCAGGCCAGCTTGGCCTCTGGGCCATCGACACCTATGAGGAGATGATCGATCAGCGTTTCGCCACTCTGGTGTTCCACACCCTGGAGCTGGCCGTGCTCGCCTCGCTGCTGGCGCTTATCACCGCGTTGCTGCTCAACTACGCACGGCGTCTGCAGCCGAATCGTACCGTACGCTTCGCTGTGCGCGCCGCAGGTATGGGTTATGCCATCCCCGGCACGGTGATCGCCGTCGGTGTGGTGATCCCCTTCGGCTGGTTCGACAATACGCTGGATAGTTGGATGCGCGAGCAGTTCGACATCTCCACCGGGCTGCTATTAAGCGGCACACTCGCCGCCCTGCTATTCGCCTATTTAGTGCGCTTTCTCGCCGTCTCGCTGCACGCGGTGGAGAGCGGACTGGAGCGCATCACCCCCTCGATGGACGAGGCGGCCCGCGCCATGGGCGAGCGCCCCGCCGCGATCCTCGGTCGCATCCACATCCCGATGCTCAAGGGCAGCCTGATTACCGCACTGCTGTTGGTGTTCGTCGATGTCTTAAAAGAGTTACCGGCAACGCTAATCCTGCGACCATTTAATTTTAATACCCTGGCGGTGCGCGCCTACGAGCTGGCTGCCGACGAGCGCCTGGCCGATGCCGCCAGCGCCGCACTGGCCATCGTTATCGCCGGTCTGATCCCGGTGATCCTGTTAAGCCGCTCCCTCTCACAAAGCCGTGAGGAGAAAAAATGAAAACCGAACTGGAACTCAAGGATGTCGCCGTCGCCTATGATGGCAACACCGTGATCAAGGAGGTCAGCCTGTCGTTACAGCCCGGCGAGATCGGCTGCCTGCTCGGCCCCAGTGGTTGTGGCAAGACCTCGCTGCTGCGTGCCATCGCCGGTTTCGAGCCGGTGAGTCATGGCGAGATCCACCTTAATGAACAGCTGGTATCACAACCGGGCAACAGTGTACCCACCGAGCAACGCCGCGTCGGCATGGTGTTTCAGGACTTCGCCCTGTTCCCCCACCTCAGCGTGGCGAAAAACGTCGCCTTCGGCCTGAAAAAGATGGATGCCGGGCAACGCGATGCCCGCGTCAATGAACTGCTGCAACTGGTCGGCCTGGCACACCTCAAAGAGGCCCACCCCCACCAGCTCTCCGGCGGTCAGCAACAGCGCATCGCCCTGATCCGCGCTATGGCTCCGCGCCCCGATATCCTGTTAATGGACGAGCCCTTCTCCAGCCTCGACACCGAGCTGCGCGAGCAGCTGGCGCGCGAGGTGCGCGAGCTGCTCAAACGTGACGGCATTACCGCCATCCTCGTCACCCACGACCAGTTGGAGGCCTTCGCCATGGCCGATGTCATCGGTGTGGTTGGCGAGGGGCGCCTGCACCAGTGGGACAGCGGCTACAACATCTACCACAAACCACAGAGCCGCTTCGTCGCCGACTTTATCGGCCAGGGGGTAATGCTACCGGGAAAAGTCAGCGAGGCACTCGCCATCGATACCGAGCTGGGGACCATTGAGGGAAAACTGCCACTGGGGTGCAAACCCGGTTGTGAGATCGAACTGCTGCTGCGCCCCGACGATGTGCTGCACGACGATGAGAGTGAGCTAAAGCTGGAGGTGAAGGAGAGGGCCTTTCGCGGTGCCGAATATCTCTACACCCTGGCGCTGCCCAGCGGCCAGCCGATCCTTTGTCTGGTACAGAGCCATCACCACCATAGAATTGGCGAGCGGATTGGGATCAGGTTGGATGTGGAGGATATTGCGCTGTTTCCGGCGAGGTAGTTGGGTAGCCTCAGCGGCGCAGGTCCGATTAGCGCAGCGTAATCGGACGAATGTGGCTGTGTGGTTGTTTGCATGCGTACGATTACGCTGCTGCTAGTCGTACCTACGGGCTGAGCACGGGCTCAACCAAGTTGATTCACAAGGAGCATTTTTCGGGCTTTGCTATCCCCTTCGCCTCGCTTGACGCCATAGAAGAGGGCTATACGCAGATGAACCTGGTGCTCAAAGATTGTGTTGAAAACTCTATCTGTAGAAGGGAAAAATGAGGTGTGCGAACTGTTCAAACGCGCCAACAATGTACCGATGATGTTGGTCTCAGGTTTGGCGTATGCCAGTGCAAAAAAGAAAAGGCCGGGATTATCCGGCCTTCTCTCAATCAAGAGCTACACGGCTTAATCAGCCTGATAGATCACCTTCTCCCATGCACCGTTATAATTCAGCCCTACACTGCTCCCACAACGCCAGCCACCGGTGTAATGATCATGGGTATGCCAGCTGAGACGTAACGGGCTGCCCATGTTCTGGGTATCGGCAGAGGTTCTCATCACCCCTTCGCCCTCAGGCGCAAAGCCCATCGAATAGTTGTAGGAGAAATACCAGTCAACACCGTTAGCATTGTGCACCACGTTGCCACCATCGCCGGTGACAAAGAAGACATCCTCGCGATTAGCATGGGCCGCCACCGTCAACACATCACTCCCAGTGGGACGACATGCGAGCATAATTTTATTGCCGGTACAGGCCGCCTCCATCGCCTCAGGATGCGCAATCATATCTGCATAGCTGGTGCTGTAACACTCCGACCAGCCGTTCAAGTTGTCAACGGCCAGATCTGTTTGAATACCCGAAAAGGTATAGAGATGGAAACCAAACAGGGTATCGACGGCACCTTCAAGAGCTGTCACACGCGACTCCAACATCGCCAGCGCCTCGGCTTGTGTGCTCTGGGTCTTTTCCAGGGTGGCATGACGGTTCTGCAGGTCGATGATACTGCTGTTGATCGAGGTAAGTTGCGCGTTCACCATCAGCAGTTGCAGTGTTGCGGCATTGATATCAGAGCTGTTCTGGCTGACCGCGACTGACAACTCGGAGATTTGAGCATTCAGGCTCTCTGCCAGAGCTTGACGCAGATTGTGCAGGTTTGCCAGCTCAATAGCGATTGCATCCAGCGCAAGGTTGACGGCGACTATGTCGCTTGTATGCTGCGCAGCAAGCCCGCTCAGTTCCGCATAGAGGGCCTGAATATCACCCTCTGCCATGGTGATGCGATCAAGCGCTGCGGCGATACTGGCACTATTGTTGGCAACGTCAAGTTCAAGTGCGGTTATCCTGACATCAGTAGCATCAATCTTCGCATTAATCTCATCAATATTAAGCGTCAATCCTGCAATCGCGCCTGTGTTAGCCTGTATCAAGGCCAGATTGGCATCAATCTGCGCCTGTAACTCCTGGAAGGGTTTACCATTTGCTGCAAAGACCGGGGCAGATAGAACACCTAGAGCAAGGCATACTGTAGTAACATATTTTATGGAACTCATGTTTTCTCCCTGAAATATTTTCAATATATGTCAATAATTATATTTTGAATTTGTGATGCGGCGCACACATTATATCATTGGCGACGGAATGTAAATGGCTCGAGGCTCCTCTATATCAACTTCATTGAAAAATACGGGTGAGAGTGATCTTCAACGTAAAACGCTCAACAGATAGTTGTAAATCGCGTTCTTCTTCTCACCACTAATCTTCGCCGCCAGCGCCGCGGCCTGTTTGATCGACAGCTCTTCTGCCAGCATCCTGGCAATGCGCTGGGTCTCGCCATCCAGCCCCTCGTTCTCCTTCGCCGGGGCACCCTCGACCAGCACCACGAACTCCCCCTTGCGCTGGTTGGCATCATCTGCGACCCACTCGGCCAGCTCTCCCAGAGTGGCGTGGCGGATGGTCTCGAAGGTCTTGGTCAGCTCGCGGGCGAGGGTGGCGGGACGAGCCTCACCCAAAATCGCTGCCATATCCTTAAGGCTCTCTTCAATGCGGTGGGGGGTCTCGTAAAAGGCGAGGGTACGGGGTTCGGCGGACAGTGCCTCCAGCGCACGGCGGCGTGGCCCCGACTTAGCGGGGAGGAAGCCCTCGAAGCAGAAGCGGTCTGTCGCCAACCCAGAGGCCGAGAGGGCGGCGATGAGGGCGCTGGGGCCGGGTAGCGGCACCACCTTGATGCCAGAGGCATGGGCCTGGCGCACCAGGAAGTAACCGGGGTCGCTGATGAGGGGGGTACCTGCATCGGAGATCAGGGCCACCGACTCCCCCTGTTGCAGGTAGCCCAGCACCTGCTCCGCCTTCTGCCGCTCGTTGTGCTCGTGCAGGGCGAACATCGGGGTGTCGATGTGGAAGTGGCGCAGCAGCGAGGCGCTGTGGCGGGTATCCTCGGCGGCAATGCGGTCTACCCGCTGCAGCACCTCCAGGGCACGAGCAGAGATATCCCCCAGGTTGCCGATTGGTGTGGCTACTATATAAAGTGTACCTGCTTCAATTGACACGCACTCACCTCACCCAGATACTGTGCAACTTGAATTTACCTACAGACGAATGATAACTATCTTACCGCACCCGCTATGCAAAAGATCCTGACAATTACTACCCTGTTACTCCTGCTCCTTGCTGGTGGATGTGGCACTCAACCCAGTCGACATGGTGGTGGTTTCTCCGATGAGAAGGCCGCTGATGCTGCTGAGGCGATGCATGATGGCGATTTCACTCATGCTGCCCGCCTCTATAACGAGCTGGCGAATGATAGTCAGCTGCCGCAGCAGTATGAATACCGTTATCTTGAGGCGGTAGCACTGTTTCGTGCCGGTTTTCCGCAGCATGCCGGGCAGATTCTGGAGGCCATCCCCAGCACGGCCCTACCCACCGAGCTTCAGCTCAAGCACCAGTTGTTGAGCGCCGAGATCGTCCTGAAGCGGGACCCTGACCTGACCCTCTCACTATTACTGAATCCCGCTGTAGACGCCGGCCAGCTACCTGGGCGCGATGACCTCTTCGCCCGCTACCACCTGCTGCGCGCTCGCGCCTTTGCCCGTCTTGGCAACCACCTGGAGACGGCACGCGAGTACCTGCTAAGGGAGTTCTACCTGACTGAGACCCCGGCAATTGAGGCCAATCAACTCTCTATCTGGCAGGCCCTCTCACTGCTCACCCCGCAGGCGCTGGAGCAGTTGCGCGTTGCCCCGCCACCCGACGCCCTGAGCGGCTGGATGGAGCTCATCGCCATCTCCAAGGACTACACCCTCAGCCCAGCCACAGTCAGCCAGAAACTTACCGCCTGGCGTCAGCGCTATATTGCCCATCCTGCAAGTGAACAAATACTCATCATGCTGCTCGATCGGAGTAAGGAGCTGGCCTCACGGCCCGCCAACATCGCCCTGTTGCTTCCGCTCTCCGGCCGATATGCCCGAGCAGGTACCGCCCTGCAGGACGGCATTCTTGCCGCCTACTATAGTGACACGCAACGTGGCCAGATCACGCTGCGCAGTTACGATATCGGCGAAACCGAGGGGGAGCAGATCCTCGCCACCTATCGGCAGGCCGTAGATGAGGGGGCCGAGTTCATCATTGGCCCCCTGGAGAAGAGCGCCGTCGCTACCCTTGCGCAGCAGAGTGACTTGCCGGTACCCACCCTCGCCCTCAACTACGCCGAGGAGAGCGACAACGATCAGCTCTATCAGTACAGCCTTGCCCCGGAGGATGAGGCACGTGAGGTGGCCGAACGGGCATGGCATAGTGGTTATATGCAGGCCGCCGTTCTGGTACCCGACAACTCACTGGGTGAGCGACTCAGCCTCGCCTTCAACCAGCGCTGGCAGGAGCTGGGCGGGGTTACCGTCTCCGAGAGTCGCTATCTGAATGATCAAAACGACTTTTCCACCCCGATCAAGCTGCTGCTCAATATCAATGATAGCGAGCTTCGTGAGCGCCGCGTACGTCAGCTATTGGGTGAGAAGGTAGAGTTCAGCCCGCGCCGTCGTCAGGATATCGACTTTGTCTTCCTCGCCGCCAGCCCGCGTCAGGCACGACTGATTCGCCCGCAGATGAAGTTTCACCACGCCTCCGACCTGCCGCTGCTCGCCACCTCCCACCTCTACGACGGCAAGCCCAATCGTGCCCAGGATCGCGATATGGATGAGATCCTCTTCTGTGACATGCCCTGGACCCTCAACGCCGCCAGTAGTCGCCAGGCGTTAAAGGAGCAGCATCGTGATGAGTTCAAACCCCACGCAGGTCAGCTACAACGGCTGCTGGCGATGGGGATAGATGCCTACCAGCTGGTACCGCTGCTACCGATGCTGGAGGGGCACCCCTATGAGCGCTACCGCGGCGAAACCGGCCAGTTGCACATCACCGAGGGACGGCGCGTCAACCGCAATCTGCAGTGGGCCCGTTTTGAGCGTGGTATCGCACAGTTGCAACAGGAGAGCTTCACGGATGATGGGAGTATCTGGCAATACAAGCCGTGATCAGGGTGAGCTCGCTGAGAAGCAGGCGAGAAAATATCTTGAACAGCAGGGATTGCGCTATGTGGCAAACAATGTGCGGGGGCGCTTTGGTGAGCTCGACCTCATCATGCGTCACGGTGAGACTCTGGTCTTCGTTGAGGTGCGCTACCGCCGCTCCGGTCGTTTTGGCGGGGCATTGGCCAGCGTCGATCGCAACAAACAACGCAAACTTATTACCACCGCCCTCGGCTACCTGCAGCAACACCCCCACGATGGCCCCTGTCGATTTGATGTTGTCGCCATCGGTGAAGGGGCAGATGGGATAGAATGGCTACAGAACGCCTTTGAACTGAGCGAGTAAAATGCAGGAACGAATCAAAGAACTGTTTGAACAGAGCGCCCAGCTTAAACTCCAGTCGATGGATCGGCTCGCCCCGGTGATCGCCGCCGCCGCCGAGTTGATGGGTAATCAGCTGCTGCAGGAGCGCAAGATCCTGAGCTGTGGCAATGGCGGCTCGGCCGGTGACTCACAGCACTTCTCCTCGGAGATGCTCAACCGCTTTGAACGCGAACGGCCTGGGCTCCCAGCAATCGCCCTGACCACCGACACCTCAACCCTCACCTCCATCGCCAATGACTATCACTACGATGAGGTCTTCGCCAAGCAGGTACGTGCCCTGGGTCAGCGCGGTGACGTGCTGCTGGCCATCTCCACCAGTGGCGGCTCCAGCAACGTGGTACAGGCGATGCGTGCCGCCCACGACAGGGGTATGCATGTGGTTGCCCTCACCGGCAAGGAGGGGGGTGAGATGGCGCTCAACCTGGCGGAAGGGGATATCGAGATCCGTGTCCCCTCCTCCACCACGGCTCGAATACAGGAGGTTCATCTGCTGGTGATCCACTCTCTGTGTGACGCCATTGATCGTATGCTGTTTGGCGAGGAGATCTAAACCGATGGTCAGAGGAATTCTATTAATTGTCTCAATTACCCTGCTCTACGGCTGCGCCGCCGCCCCGATGGTACTCGGGGTGGGCGCCGCCGCCGGGGGGGCGATGGTAGCCGGTGACCGGCGTACCGCCGGTATGATGATGGATGACGAGCGCATCGAGCTGAAGACGATGAACATCATCGCTGCCGACACCATCCTGCGTGACAGTTCACACATAAACGCCACTAGCTACAATGGACAACTACTGCTCACTGGCGAAATCCCCGATGAGATCAGCAGCAAGGCACTGGTCGCTCGGGTCAAAAAGATTGAGCGGGTCACCGTAGTCAAGAACGAGATGCTGGTCGGGCCGGTCAGCGACTCCGCCTCCCGCACCCAGGACAGCGCCATCACCGCCCGTATCAAGTCCCGCCTGATCTCCCAACTGGAGAGTGGCCTGGGACAGGATATCAAGGTGGTGACCGAGCGACGCAGCGTCTACCTGATGGGGCTTCTCACCAAGGCCGAGGCAGAACAGGCGATCGCCATAGCCCGCACCGTGGACGGGGTACAGCGCATCGTCAAGGTCTTCGAATACCAGGAGTGAGCTTGTCTCAGCTACCCCAGGCCTTTCTGACACGCCTGAAACGGCACTTTAGCGATGAGCAACTGCTGTTTTCAGAGGCCGAACGCTACGCCTACGGTTATGACAACAGTCGCCAACAGGCGACCCCTGCACTTGTTGTCCGCCCCGCCACGCAGCAGCAGGTACAACAACTGCTCGAGCTGTGTCACGAATTTCAACTTCCCCTCGTCAGTCGGGGCAGTGGCACCGGCACCGCAGGGGGGGCGGTGCCGCTAGAGAGTGCCATTGTCCTATCCACCGAGCGGCTTAACAGGATCATCAAGATCGACCCCGCCAATCGGGCGATGGTAGTTGAACCCGGCGTCACCAATGCCGAGGTACAACAGGCCGCCGCCGATCACGGTTTCTTCTGGCCACCAGACCCTACCAGCAGCGCCGTCTGCACCATCGGCGGCAACCTCGCCTGTAACGCCGCCGGCCCCCGCGCGGTCAAGTACGGTACCCCACGGGAGAATGTCCTGGGGCTAAAGGCGGTTACTGCCGAGGGCAAACTACTCAAAACGGGCAGTTACACCACCAAGGGGGTGGTGGGCTATGACCTGACACGCCTGCTCATTGGCTCGGAGGGGACTCTGGCGGTGATCACCGAGGCGACACTAAAACTGACCCCACTGCCGGAGGAGCGAGTCACCCTGCGCGCCCTCTATACAGATATCAGCAGCGCGGCAGAGGCGGTCTCCGCCATTATGGCGCAACCCATCACCCCCTCAACTCTGGAGTTTATGGACGGCCAGGCACTACGGATGATTCGAAACGCCCGGCAAACCGACCTGCCCGACAACGCCCAGGCGCTGTTGATGATCGAGGTAGACGGCCCCGTCAGTTCAATTGAACAGGACGCACGTAAGGTAGCTACCCGCGCACAGAATGGCGGTTGCCTGGAGGTGATGGTGGCAGACACCCCGGCAAAGGTTGAGGCCCTCTGGTCTCTGCGCAAGGCCCTCTCCCCCACCCTGCGTACTGTGGCACCGAAGAAGATCAACGAAGATGTGGTGGTTCCCGTCTCGCGCATCCCTGAGTTGGTCAATGGCCTGCAACAGCTGGGCGAGACGCACCACGTCACCATCGTCAACTTCGGCCATGCCGGCAACGGTAATATTCATGTCAATTTGCTGGTGAACCCCGATGATAGCGAGGAGATGGCAAGGGCAGACGCCTGTCTTGCCGCACTCTTTTCCCTGGTACTTAAGCTTGAGGGCACCCTCTCAGGCGAACACGGCATCGGCATGGTCAAACGTGACTATGTCTCACTGGAGATTGACCCGGTAACTCTGGAACTGATGCAACGGATCAAACTTCTGTTCGATCCTCACGGGATCCTGAACCCGCTCAAAAAATTACCCGCTCTTTAGGCGTATTGTTCCCTGATTCAAATGAGATTGGAGAGAGTCATCGTCCGCCCTCATACTATGAAAAATAGCGCCGTACATCAGCGCCAGTTAACATTCTAATGTCACATAGGAATGAGCTGAATTCAGAGAAAAAGAGATGAATTCCCAACCATTTTCCTATAGCATATTTAGAATTATTATAAATCCCATATTAAATAAGTGGTTGTCATTTATTCAAGAAAGGGCACAAACTGTAATCGTGCGAGAAAGGACGCACTGAGAGGGATGAAGATATGTACCTAATGGAGCGACTGCAGCTTAAACTCTCCTTCAGTCTAGCAACGGCATTTATTCTGGTTCTGGCGATGCTCGCCGGAATGATCGGTTATGGCCTGCACCATCTGGCAACAATCAACCGCCACCTGCAATACAACACCCATGGGCACAACGTGGTACTCGATCATGTTAATACCATGCGCATTACTGCACGCGAACGGACCCTGATCCTCTCACGCATGATCTATCTTGATGACCCCTTCGTACTCGATGAACTCCATATGCGTTTTAATGCACTGGCAGGTCGTTTTGTCCGGAGTCGAGAGCAGTTACTCAAGCAACACCTTGACCCGGTGGCAACGGCACTACTGGCCCAACAGGGACGACTCACCCTCAGCGCGACGACAGTTCAGGATCAGGTTCTGAAACTCGCCCTTAACGGTGAGCACGATGCCGCCCGCAAACTACTTTCCAATCAGGGGATACCGGCACAGGACGCCGTATTTAATATCCTCAATGAACTCTACCAGGTGCAGGAACATGAGATGCTGCGCGCTACTGAAGAGGCCGGATCCGCCTATCACCATGCACGTCTCCTGATGGTACTCATTGGTAGCATCGCCGTGGTGCTAGGCTGTCTCATAGCACTCTTCGTAATCACCCAAAACCGTCGCTATCGTGCGCAACTTATTCGCGAAAAGACCCTTGCCCATACCGCACTGCACTCCATTGCCGATGCTGTTATCACCACCGACACCAAAGGTAACATCGAACAGATCAACCCACAGGCCAGTGAAATGCTCGGCCTTGAAAATCAGTGTGT
>Ga0224501_10000411_pt1 | contig 35069 bp, 29 predicted proteins | sample SF_Oct11_sed_USG_4_FD_169105 | JGI IMG/M metagenome (GOLD analysis project Ga0224501, IMG submission 169105) | Sediment microbial communities from San Francisco Bay, California, United States - SF_Oct11_sed_USGS_8_1 | ecosystem: Environmental > Aquatic > Marine > Sediment | place: USA... | reverse complement strand
TTTATCATATACTTATTTCCATATTGCGGCTCAATTCATTACATTTCTTTAATACTAAACGATGCACTGCTATCAACTTTTCCTTATATGCGAGAATGCTCTCTCTTTACCCATTGTATAATGATATTTTCTATTGTAATATTGGATAATATCGGCTATTAATGGACTATGAATGTTTTGCTGGAGCTTCGAATCGTCTTGAAACATCAAGCATATAATACCATATGATTATCACCTGTAGCCCGGCCAGCCGTTCCAAATGAAGCGCCATTATCCTTTATTCACCGAAAAGCGGTCTCTATTCCAACCCATTTTATTGGCGCCTGTTCTCCTTTTCTTGGTGAACCACCCCCTGTCGGAGTTTTGAAATGAATGCGACTCATAACGTGTTATACGTGGAAGACGATCCAGACAGCATAGTGCTGGTGGAAACAGCCCTGGAGAATTTGCCCCAGGTCAACCTGGTCACAGCGACCACGGGGGCCGAGGGTATCAAACTTGCCCAGGATTCGGAGTTGCATCTGATAATTCTGGATATCAACCTGCCGGATATAAATGGATATGAAATCCTCAAACATTTGAAGGAATCGTCTGTTGCCTTTAAAGTTCCCATTATCGCATACAGTTCCCAGGCAATGGAAAGGCAAAAGGGGCTGGAGGCGGGATTCACCGATTACCTGGTCAAGCCCATGGAGCAAAACAAGTTTGTTTCAGTCGTAAAGAATCTTTTAGCTATTCAATAGGATCGCATCACCGACCTTTCAGGCGGGAAATCCCACGAATATCTCTTTCGGCAGCACCTCCACTTCAATATCCGTGGTTCCGTAAAGCTCGCCATCGAACTCGCAAGGGATGGGCTTGGCCGCGCTGATCCGCAGCTTTCTGGTCCAGATCTTCCTTATCCCCTCCACTCCCATGTAGCTGTCCGAATACATGCGCCACAGCTTCATGGCCATCCGCACGGGGCCGCTGTTTTCGAATATGGTGACTTCGAACATTCCGTCATCCAGTTCCACATCCAGGCCAAACCACATTCCCCGGCCGGCGAACTTCCCCTTGGAGATGGAGACTGTCAGAGCGTCCACCTCTATGGTTTCCTTGTCGGTTTTCAGCTCGAGCAAGGTGGATGGCCACGTGAAAAGGCTTTTCAAGGTGGGAGCCGTATACCTTAGGGGCGCCGGAATCCACTTTCCCAGACGCTCCTTGGTCATCACCACATCGGCGATCATGCCAACGGACGCCATGTTGAGAAAATGCCTTGTACTGTAACCGTTGTCGGAAAGGAATGTTATACGCCCCACATCCACCCTTCTTTTCTCATGAGCGCTCACCATCCGCATCCAGTCTACATCTTTATGTCCCCGGGTTATGGAGGCGTAATAGTCGCTTCCGGCGCCGGTGTTGGAAAGCAGCAAGGCCGTTCCGTTGTGAGCCGGGGCGCCATCTATGAAGAATCCGTTGGCCACGGAATTGGCGGTGCCATCCCCCCCCACGGCCACGATATTTTCCACACCAGTGGACAGCGACTCCCTGGCCACGGTTTCCGCCTCAACGCCGCTCTCCGGCAGGATAAACTCAAACTGTCCCAGCTCATTTCTGAACTTTTCGCTCATGAAATTCAATTGCCGGTGGCTCAATCCCGAGCCGGAGTTTTTGTTTATGATGAACTTGTATTCCATGGAGTAATCCTCTCTGGTTTATTTTACCCCATACAGCGCAAAATCAGATTCCAAAGGAAAAATAACACATAATCTGAAAGCGCAGGCAGCCAGACCGTAAACTTGCATATACATTCTTAATTAACCTTTCTCCATCCCCTTCCCCACATTCTATGCAAATTTTAATCCCAGACACCCATATCTATCTGTATAGATATGCTTTTTCACAAGTTTGCTATCCATGGGTGACAACCTCCCGGCTATGCATATGTTGTATATACGTTTTTAATTTTTTTCATTTTTTTTATTCTCCAATTTGCTATTTGCCGACTAAAAGACAATTGTTATAAATAAGAAAAACAATTCAGTTCGATTGGGTTATGAGCAAATATTCTCATGTGATGAACGTTTTCATCCTGGTCGGGCTGGCCTTCCTGGGGTTCCAGATGTTCCAGGCCCTGCTGGCCCCGGATTCCTTTGGTCAATATGGAAGATATCGGGGAGATCATCTTTTGGAAGCCTCCTCATTAGCCACTATTCACAAGGGGGACGATTATTGCCTGGATTGTCATGAACCCGAATGGGATATGGCCGATGCAAAACACGCCAATGTCCCCTGCGAGAGCTGTCACTTCCTCCCCAAGCCCCATGCGATCGCCACCGACAAGGCGGACCCGGCCATCAAGGCCAAAGCTGATGGAGGCAAATATGTGAAGCTGGAACTTATGCCCATAGACAAGACAGAGCAGCCATGCCTGAACTGCCACATATTCCTCCCATCCCGCCCGGCCAAGTTTCCCCAGATCAAGGATCAGGCCAAGCACAAGAAGGATGGCTGGAAGAAGACCATGGGCGAAGTAGACACCAAAGCTCCCTGTGGCAGATGCCACAACTCCCATTTTCCGAAAGCTTTTTCCAAGGGGGTAGCATGAAAAAGAGGAAGGCGCCCAAGCGATCCAGAAGCCGGAGGGAGTTTTTGAAAATGGCGGCCTCCGGCATGGCGGGCATGCTTATCGTCACACTGATCCCCAAATCATCCAGCGGCCAGCGTATCCATAATATCGAGGAGATGAAGCATGTGCCGGACTGGATGGATCACTATTACGCCTATGTGGTGGACACCACAAAGTGCATCGGTTGCGGCGCCTGCGCGCGGGCCTGCAAAAGGGAAAACGACACGCCAGACGGTTATAGCAGAACCTGGGTGGAGCGATACCAGATCACCGACACCGGCCATGTGTATATAGACTCACCGGATGGGGGAATCAACAGCTTCCCCCCCAAGGATGTGGAAGGGAACGTTATAAAGGGATTTTTCGTCCCGAAGCTTTGCAACCACTGCCGCAATACCCCATGCACCCAGGTGTGCCCTGTGAACGCGTCATATGAAAGCCCCCAGGGGGTGGTGCTGGTGGACAAGAAGGTCTGCATCGGATGCGGTTATTGCGTCCAGGCCTGCCCCTATGACACCAGGTATATAGACCCCAGAACCCACACCGCGGACAAATGCACATGGTGCTACCACAGGGTCACCAAGGGGCTGGCCCCGGCCTGCGTGACTGTATGCCCCACCAAGGCCAGGATATTCGGCGACCTGAAGATGAAAAATTCACAGGTCCGGGAAATTATCGACAACCAGCGGGTGATGGTGCTCAAGCCGGAGCTGAACACGGAGCCATACTGCTTCTATATCGGCCTGGACAGGGCAGTGAGGTAGGAAACCATGATATACACCGAGTTTTCATTCCCCAACGACTCACATATCATATGGTCGCTGATGATAGTCACCTATCCGTACATAAGTGGAATCATGGCAGGCGCCTTTGGTATCTCGGCCTTGTATTTCGTTTTCGGCATAGAGAGCCTCAAGCCTGTGAGCAGGTTCTCCCTGCTGGTGTCTTTCTCTTTTCTCCTATGCGCCACTCTGCCTCTTCTTAATCATCTGGGCCATCCGGAGAGAGCTTTGAACGTGGTCATCGTGCCCAACCACCGCTCCGCCATCGGCGGTTTCGGATATATATACTCGCTGTTTCTGGTGATACTGGCCATGATCATCTGGTTCGCATACAGAGAAGATATGATCCGCGCCGCAGAAGCCGCCAGCGGACTGAAGAAAAGAATTTTGACCATACTGCTGTTGTGGAACCAGAACCTAAACGATGACACCAGACAAGTGGACCGACAGATGGTGTTCATTCTCACAGCCATCGGAATCCCCAGCATGGCTGTGCTGTCCGGGTATGTCGGTTTTCTTTTTGGATCGTTAAAGTCCAACCCATGGTGGTCCACTCCCCTCATGCCCTTTGTCTTCTTTGTCTCCGGGATAATATCCGGTCTTGCCCTGGTTTTGTTGCTATACCTGTACCTGGGGTGGTATGGCTACCTGGAGAAATCATATATATGTCTGCGCATGCTCTGTTCGCTTTTATGGTTCTCCACGGCCATGTATATAGTCCTGGAAGGGGTGGAGCTGCTCTATTTCTACTACGAATCATCCGACGCATGGTTCGTCATATCCACCCTTCTGTTCACCAAGCTCAAATATTCTTTCTTTGTGTTGCAGCTTGGTATAGGCCTGGGCGTGGCCTTCGTCCTGTTGTCGGCCATGTTCACCCTGAAGCTGGAAGAGACCTCCTTTGCGAAAATGGGGGCGGTGGCGGCGGTATACCTGCTGTTCGAGGTGTGGATGATGCGATGGAACATCGTCGTGGGTGGCCAGCTGTTTTCCAAAAGCTATGTGGGATTTCGCGAATTCCATCCCCAATGGCTGGAAAAGGAAGGGATATTGATGGCCATCATCTTCACGCTGCTCCCGTTTTTGGTGCTGTTTGCAGTAACCAGGTTTTTGAGCGTAAGACCAACCACGGAGGAAGCCCCGGAGCAGATAACTTCTTCAGGCTCACAAGCCGGAGAGAACATATAAACAAGAGAGGAGCTGATCATGTTAGGCAAATTGTCATTCACATGGCTGGGAATGCTGGTTATGGTTCTGGCCTGGGCCACATTCTCCCAGGCGGAAGCGCCGCAATTTGTGGGAAACGAAGGGTGCAACTGCCACAAGACGGAATTAAAAGACTGGTCCGAATCGACGCATGGCTTGGCATTGGACCAGCTATTCGCCTCAAAAAGGTCGCGCAAACAGAACAAGGCCATGAAAGATCTGGGGCTGGACTATAAAAAGGACTATGACCAGGATGAAAAATGCCTGGAGTGCCACACCACCGGATTCAACCAGCCTGGGGGTTATTCGCTCCAGAACACTAAAGAGGACCTGAAAGGGGTGGGGTGCGAATCGTGCCACGGCGCCGGAAGCAAGTATCGTGTCCTGCACAAGGAAAAGGACGAGACTTTCACCAAAGAGGAAGCCGCCGCCTTGGGCGAGGTATATCCCCCCACCGAGGAGATGTGCCGGAAGTGCCACGACAACGAAAAATCGGTATTTAATTCCAAATCGGACCCCAAATATGGATTCGACTTCAAGGCCCGGCTGGAAGAGAAGAAATCCTGGCACAAGAAGTATGAGTTGCTCTTCAAGCACTGATATCATGGCGTGGAGAAAAGCCTGCCCGGGGTGGATGGACGCCCCGGGCCGCCAGTCGACTCCGGAGGTGTATTCCTTAAAATCGTTTTTCTATTTGAGGTCTATCAGAACTTTGGTATCATTCCAGTCATTGACTGTTGGGGTATTGTCGTAATGTCAACCAGGAGTGAAGTAGTCTTGTCTACAGAAGCGGCGGCCATCGCCTCTTCTTATTCCTTCATAGCTCCAATCTATAATCGTTTCTTCCGATCTTTCAGCCATAGCTTATATATACAGCCTGTTATCAGCTTTTTGAATTTCCGGGCCCCCGCCGAACCGGTGGGCTTTTCGCATATTAGGGGGAATTGGGCCAGCTATGGATAACATGTTTTAACGAGCTTCGTTGTTCATCCGTTTGGGAGACGAAACCAGAACACTATGGAGGGCAAGGTGTTGAGAAAATATTTGGTTTTCCTTGGAGTTTCCATTTTTTGTCTGGCCACGTTGGCCACCTATAATGCGGTTGCGGCCAAAGCCCCTGAATATGTGGGGGTTGAGGGGTGCAATTGCCACAAGACGGAATACGAGGAATGGTCCAAATCCTCCCACGCCAACGCGTTCAACATACTTTTGGCGGCCGGCAGGAGCCGGGGGGACAACAAGGCCATGAAGGACGCGGGGCTGGATTACAAGAAGGACTATGACAAGGATCCAAAGTGCCTCCCCTGCCACACCATAGGTTATGGCAAACCCGGCGGATATAAGGACGAGAAGAGCCCGGAGCACCTGCGCGGGGTGGGTTGCGAGATGTGCCATGGCGCAGGCAGCGAATACCGCGTCCTGCACAAGGAAAAGGACGAGACCTTCACCAAGGCCGAGGCGGCGGCGATGGGCGAGGTATATCCCCCCACCAAGGAGATGTGCCTGGAGTGCCATGACCACCCGGATTCGCCGTTCAACTCCAAGGTGGACGAAAAATACAAGTTCGACTTCGAAGAGATGGTAAAGCTGAACAAGGCCTGGCATAAGAAATACGAGCTGATGTTCAAACACTGACCGGCAGCGGCCTTGACGCCGGTCAAGTAACGCAGTGGTGGCATGATGTCCAATAGCGTTGCATCTTCCGGGAATGGGGGGATGGTCCCTATTCCCGCACGGGTGGCCAGGTCCGCCTTGTACGCGGCCTTGGCTTGCCTGCTGGCCCTTTCCTTCCCCTCCGCTTGGGGCCAGGACGAGGAGGAGCTTGTCCCTTCCAAGGATCACCCGGGATACTTCGTCAACCCTGATGGGGAGATAGTTGACGAGTTCGGCCTGCTTTTGCGCCTTTTCGAGCATGAGTCGGTGTGCGTTCGGTGCCATTATGAAAAGGAGAAGTATGAGAAGCTGGTGCTGGACTGGGACAAGAGCAAACACTCCAAAAACAAGGTCACCTGCGAAAAGTGCCATGGGGGCAATCCGAAAGGGGCCAACGTGGGCGAGGCCAAGAATGTGGAAACCACCAATTTCCAAGTTATAAATACCCCCCTGGATAAGCTGGAAAAAGATCTGGTCCCCCAGGCGGCGTTCAAGTATTGCGGCCAGTGCCATGGCATCAAGTTCCGCGACTGGTCTTTTGGCATCCACGGCAAACGCACCGGATATTGGAACGGAGAGAAGGAATACTGGGTGTGTATCCTCTGCCACAACCCGCACAATCCCAAGTTTCAGAAGCTCGAACCCAAGCCGGCGCCCATCCCGCCTTCGAAGCTGGCTTTGAGGAAGAAAGATGAAAAATAAGCCGGACAACAAAAAACAGATGAACCGGCGCGGGTTCATGAAGGCGGCCACCGCCGGGATGGCAGGGCTGGCCACGCAGGGATGTGTGAACAATATCAATTGGGATCGCTTCTTCCAAAGCCACTTCAAGGAGATGGACAAGGAGGAGCTAAAATCCACCCTGGCCAAGCTGGAAAAAGAATACTCGGCAAAATATGGCAGGGAATTTGTGGTGAAGGCCACCGCTCCGATGGAGGGAACCCTGTTCGGCTATGGCCTGGACCTGTCCCGGTGCATCGGCTGCCGCAGATGCGTCTATGCCTGCGTGGGGGAGAACAACCAAAGCCGCGACCCGCAGATCCACTGGATATCGGTGATGCGCACGAAGATGGGGGACAAGTGGGCCGACCTGGAGAACTCCACAAGGTACTACGACCCGGCGCTGGTGCCTGAAGAGGGATACTTCTATATGCCCATCGGGTGCCAGATGTGCGAGCAGTCGGCCTGCGTCAAGGTGTGCCCCACGGGGGCCACCTGGAAAGAGCCGGACGGTATAGTGGTGGTAGATTACGACTGGTGCATAGGATGCCGATATTGCATGGCCGCCTGCCCCTATGGCGCCAGGCACTTCAATCTGGCGGAACCGGACATCCCCAAGGATGAGATCAACACCAACACCCATTACCTGGGCAACCGCCCCAGGCCCAAGGGGGTGGTGGAGAAATGCACATTCTGCATCCAGAGGACACGGGAAGGAAAATATCCGGCCTGCGCGGAAATCTGCCCGGTGGGGGCGCGCAAGTTCGGCAATTTGCTGGACCCGGAGAGCGAGATGCGATATCTGCTGGAGCACAAGAGGGTGTTCCGGCTTAAGGAAGACCTGAACACCCAACCCAAGTTCTACTACTTTTTCTAGGAGGGGGCGTCATGTTTCACAAGATAAGAAACTTCCTGGTGGCGCTGATGAACATTTTCCATGGCAGCCCCCTGTACTACGCCTGGATATTCTTCCTGCTGGCCGTCATGGGAATTGGGCTATACGCGTATAGTGTCCAGTGGAACCAAGGGTTCATCGTCACATCCATCCGAGACGAAGTCTCCTGGGGATTCTACATCGCCAATTTCACTTTCCTGGTGGGAGTGGCGGCGGCGGCGGTGCTGCTGGTGGTGCCTGCGTATATATACCATTTCGGCCCGATAAAGGAGATCGTCTTTCTGGGGGAGATAATGGCCATCACGGCCATCTGCATGTGCATCATGTTCGTCACGGCGGACCTTGGCCGCCCGGAAAGGATACTGCACATGGCCCCGCTGATCGGCACGCCGAACTTTCCCAGCTCGCTTTTGGTGTGGGACGTGGTGGTGCTCAACGGTTACCTTTTCATCAACGCGATCATCTTCCTGTATGTGCTCTACAAGATCTACGAGGGAAAGAGCTATGCGCCCATCATGCCGCTGATCATCCTGTCCATCCCCTGGGCGGTGAGCATCCACACGGTCACGGCGTTCCTGTATAACGGCCTTCCGGCCCGCCCATTCTGGAACGCCGGCATCCTGGCGCCCAGGTTCCTGGCGTCGGCCTTTTGCTCCGGGCCGGCCATCATCATCCTGGTGTTCCAGATCGTGGGGAAATTCACCCGCATAAACATAGACATCATGGCCATCCGGAAGGTGGCCGAGCTGATCGCCTATACCATGGCGCTCAACATATTCCTGCTGGGCTGCGAGGTCTTCAAGGAGTTCTACTCCAACAGCGTCCACCTGGCGCCGCTGAAATATATGTATTTCGGGCTGCATGGCCACCATGGACTGGTCCCTCTTATGTGGACATCGCTGGCGCTGAACCTCACCGCGCTGGTGATTTTCGTTGTTCCCGCCACCCGGCGGAATATCGCGCTGCTGAACATAGGATGTGTGCTGATAATCGTGGGGGTGTATATCGAAAAGGGATTCGGACTGGTGATTCCAGGCTTCACTCCTTCCACCCTGGGGGAGATCTATGAGTATTGGCCCTCCGGCATAGAGCTGGGGGTGAGCGTGGGCATCTGGGCGACCGGAGCGCTGATCTATACGCTGCTGCTCAAGTTCACCCTCCCGGTCTATTCGGGCGAGACACATATTGAAGAGCCAGAGGAAAACCGGGAAAGGGTGGTCACGGCATGAATTTCAACAGATATTGTGAGATTATTTCCGATGATATTTGTAAATTATGGTGTTAGGAACCTATATTCATATGTAAGCGCTAGAGTAAAATCATCCACTCCCGCCTGATGCGGGTTTGGGGGGGATTCATACATTTTCTATAGGCTGGAGTGCTTGAAGTGGAAAGTGAGAAGTGTTCCGTAATGTGCCGTTTTAGTACATCATTACTTCCGGCTTTTGTGCGCCTTGCCCAACCTTCCTATCTTTGTTGTTTCTCGGGACGCGTCGCTTTTCGGCGCGTCCTTTTCTTTTTGGATCGACATCTGGATCCTTTTAAAAACATTTAAACAAAAGGAGGTGCAGCAATGAACCCATGGAGGAGAGCTTTCCTGTATGGGGCCGTCTTGTTGTTCATCACCGCTGCCGTCCCGCCGACGGCATGGGGAGCGGTGACAGCGGAAGACGCGCAAAGCGCAGTGAAGACCTGCGGGAAATGCCACAAAGACTACATCGACAAATGGCTCCCCACAAAACATGGCCAGGTTTTTACAAAAAACCCATCGAGTGAAAGCATGGTTATGGGTTGCCAGGCTTGCCATGGTGATGGAACCCGCCACATGACCGACGCCAAGGCCAAAAGCGAGCCGGGCTCGGCCCCTGTGGACAAAAGCCTGATCGTGGGCCTGTCAAAAGACTCGCCCCTCACCCCGGGGGAAATCAGGGCCATCTGCCTCAACTGCCATTTTGGAACAAAAGGGATGACCCACTGGGCCGGAAGCTCCCACGAGGCGGCCAACCTTAGCTGTATCGACTGCCACCAGCGCAAACTGGCGGCTGCTCCGGTGAAGCTGACCCCGCAACTTAGGCGCCTGCCTGAGCAAGTCAATGTGGCCACCGAAGTTTGCGTCAACTGCCATATGGACAAGCGCTCGGCCATGATGCGCTCATCCCACATGCCCCTGCGCGAAGGGAAAATGACCTGCGTGGATTGCCATGAGCCCCACGGTGGAAAGGGTCCTGCGAACCTGCGCCAGGCTTCCGTCAATGAGAACTGCTACTCCTGCCACGCCGAAAAACGCGGCCCGTTGCTGTGGGAGCATCCCCCGGTGAGGGAAAATTGCGGCAACTGCCACAATCCTCATGGGTCCAACTACGAAAGCCTGTTGAAGATGAAACAGCCATACCTGTGCCAAACCTGCCACAACGCCAACTACCACCCAAGCACGTTATACAACGGCTCGGGCCTGCCGGTGAACGCCGGAGCGGCGAAGCAGCAGATATACAGGGGATGCGTGAACTGCCATATGCAGGTGCATGGCTCCAACCATCCGTCAGGACCTAGATTTACAAGATAAGGAGGCTACCATGAATAGTTTATATTTTAGCCCAGGCGCCGGGAGGAAGAACCCGGAGCGGGCCGGAATGATCGTGGGAGCGCCCCTGTGGCTGTTCGCAGCGCTCCTTGTCACGTTGACCCTGGCGGCATGGCCACAAGCCGCCCTGGCGGAAGGCGAACTGGAAGGTGAAATCACCCTCGGCGCCCAGAATGTGGATATTGACCATGTCTCCGCCCACTATGGCAAATTCAACGGAATCGATGACAAGGGAACATTCCTTGTCGGCGAACTGGAGCTGGAATTCGACAGGGATCTTTTCTACCTTGAACTGGAAGGCAAGGATCTGGGGCTCGACAGCAGATCGATCAAGTTGGAGTTCGGGTCTCTGGGCGGATACGAGGTAACTTTGAAGTTCGACCAGAGCCCATGGCTGATATCCTCTGACGCCAAAACCATTTATGAAGGCGATGGCACAGCGGACCTGACCCTGCCCGCCGGATTCACTCCCGGTAACTATACGGGGGATATGGTGGATCAGCTCAGCTCCGCCGCCCGCGACATCAAGCTGCGAGTGGACCGGAAGACCACCTCCGCCGAGTTTGAAATCCCCCTGGGGATGTTCATGGTGGAAGTGCGCTATTCCAGCGACAAGAGGGACGGCACGAGGCCCGTGATCGGCGCCCTGGGTACATCCGGCGGCAACAACAGGGCAGTGGACCTGCCAGGACCGGTGGATTACACCACCAACGACATGTCCATCGCGCTGTTCTGGAGAAGTGAAAACGCTTTCGCCAAGCTCGATTTCGAAGCGTCCACCTTCGACAACGCCAACGAGTACCTGATCTGGGATAACCCGTTTCCCACCACGGTAAGTGGAGTGAACTATCCCACCCGGGGCAAGACGAGCCTGCCTCCGTCGAACACATACCAGAGGTTCGGCCTGGCTGGCGGGTTGAACGATCTGCCGCTGAACACGTCTCTGTCGCTGAATGTGGATTCGGCCACCAGCAAGCAGAACAACGATCTGGCCGACTATTCGTATAATGCCAATTCCACGGTGGCGACTCCGCTGCCCAGAAGCGGCGCGGAGGCCCAGATCGATGTCATGAACTATGCGATCAAGGCCAACTCCAAACCCGTGGACAAGCTGAACGTCGCCCTGGAGTTTCGCAGTTACACCACCGACAATAAAACACCCATGGATACCTTCATCTATATCCCGCTCGATTCCGGAGTGGCTCAGGACGGGATAGACGGAGGCCATGCGCTGAACAACCTGCCGGTGGATCATTCCAAAACCGATATGAAGGCGGATCTGGCATATACCCTGGCCCCTGCCACCATCCTGAAAGTGGGATACCTCAACCAGACGGTGGAGCGCTCCTATAGGGAAGTGGCCAAGACTATCGAGGACAAGGTCAACGCCGGGATCACCCACAATTTCGGGGTTGGCAACCTGAGGGTCAATTACGCAAGCTCCAGCAGGAAGATCGACGGGCACTATGAGGAAGCTGCCGTGTATGACGCGTATCATACTCCGGAATACGTCCATGGGCAGAATCCCGTTACCGCTTTTGACGATCATCCCCTGATGCGAAAGTATGACATCGCGGCCAGAGACAGGATCACCACCGGCGCAACTGTGGGGGTGTGGCCCTCGGCCACATTCTGCGGTACCCTCTCTTATACCGCCATCGAGGACAAGTATGGCGAATCGGAGATGGGGCTGACCAGCTCCAAGGGATCCAGCGTCACGGCTGACGTGACCGTGCGCCCGGACAAGCATCTGGCCCTGTTCGCCTTCTATACTTTGGACAGCATGACGGCGGAACAGGCATCCAGGTATTACAGGGGCGGCGGTAGTAAGATCACCATGTTCGATGATCCCAATAACGATTGGTGGGCCACTCACGAGGACAAGACTCCCACCATCGGGCTTGGGGCAATGGTGGTCCTGATGGACGACAAGCTGGATATCGGGGCGTACTACTCGGTGTCCGACTCGTCCACTGCGATCACTCTGACCGGGAACAGCGGTGTGGGAGATATCACCGCCATGCCGGATCTGAAAACGAAGCTGACTTCCATCGATGTGACAGCCAAGTATCGCTTCTCCGACGCCCTGACCTTCGGGTTGGGATACGCCATGGAGACGTATACAGCGGACAACTGGTCGCTGGACGATGTGGAGCCGGCTTCCGACGCCATACGGGAAGTTATCACCATGGTTCCCCAGGAATCTGACTTTACGGCCAATAAGGCCATGGTGTTTATCGTATGGTCGCTGGGGAAGTGACTTTGGTTTAGTGAGAGCCAGGCGGCTGGAGGATAGGGGATTTATCCCCGTCCTCCCCGCCCGGGGGTTTACATTTTTTCTGAGCATTAAGGAGGAGCGATGAAAGCCAGGATCTTGGCGATTGCCGCCCTCCTTTCCATGCTCCTCCCCTCCCCTTCCTTCGGGCAGGAAGACTGCCTGGAGTGCCACGAGACCAAAAAAGAGATCATCTCCCAAACAGGCGCCCCGCGATCCATCTATGTGGACGAGGACGCTTTAAAGGAATCGCCTCACGCAGGGCTTAAATGCCTGGAATGCCATCCCGACGCGAAGCTTACCGTCGAGCTGGATCTGGACATGGAGATCGATATCTCCAAACCGTTGCACAAATATCCCTTTGACAAGGTATCCTGCGGGGGATGCCACAAAAGTGAAAACTTTGAGTATAAGAAAGGCGCTCATGGAAAGGCCCAGGCCATGGGCGCCCCGGATGCGCCCACCTGCCGACAGTGCCATGGTGACCACGCAATCAAAAAGGCAAACGCCCCGAACTCCATGGTGAACCGGGCCAATAGCCCCTTCCTGTGCGGCAAATGCCACAGCGAGGGCGCCCCGATCCGGCGGGGGAACGATGTCACAGAACTGAACGTCGCCGATAATTTCCCGGAAAAGATCCACGGGAAGAGCTTTTTCGAAAAAGGGTTGGCGGTGGCGGCCACCTGTGTGGATTGCCACGGCGCCCACAGACAGCTAAAGAGCACAGAGCCGGATTCAGCTGTCTCCCGCAGACATATAATGGACACCTGCTCCTCATGCCATCTGAAAATCGGCCCTATGCACGAGAATACTCTTCAGGTGGCCTTGTGGAAGGAGAAGCCGTGGGCGCTCCCCTCCTGCGTCACCTGCCACAAGCCACACTCAGCCCAAAGGGAGGCTCCCGCGCCGGAGGGAGTGGCCGATACGCTTTGCGCCCAATGCCACGACGGGGAGGGAACCGCACCCCATGTTCCCCAGGAAAAGATAAAGAACTCCGTCCACAAGGCCATCGCCTGCGCAAGCTGCCATTCGGATGTGGACCCTAAACTGGAGGACCGTCCCTGCGCCAAAGCCCACAGGGTGGATTGCGCCCATTGCCACAGCGCATTCGGCGCCCAGTATGCCCAAAGCGTCCATGGGCAGGCGCTGGAAGCGGGAACCAGGGACGCACCCCATTGCTCCACGTGCCATGGCGCCCACGATATCCAGCTCCATCTGGATGAAACATCCCCTACATTCAAATCCGCCATCCCTTCCCTCTGTGGCAGGTGTCATGGAGGCCCCGCTCCTCCAGCCTCCATATCCACCATGGGGGCCAAGGCGGTGGCGGATTATTCCACCAGTGTCCACGGGAAAGAGGTGCTGGCCAAGGGGCATATGGCCCCTGCGGTCTGCACCGATTGCCACAGTTCCCATGGAATGCGGAAAAGCTCCGACCCTGCATCCACAGTATATAAGGACAATATCCCCACCACCTGCGGCGGATGCCATAAGGATATATACACCGACTACTCCCACAGCGCCCATTTCGCCGACGACGGGAAGAAGGGGGCTAAACTGCCCACTTGCGCCGATTGTCATTCCGCCCATACCATTTCCAAGGTCACAGGCCACAAGTTCAGCCAGGAGATAAATTATCAGTGCGGCGGGTGCCACCAAAAACTGGCGCAGACATACCAGGAAACCATCCATGGCAAGATCCACAAGCTGGGATACGATAAGGCCGCCAAATGCTCCGACTGCCACATGGCCCATATCATCCTCCCCGCTTCCGATCCGCGCTCCTCGGTGGCCAAGGAGAACCTGGCCAGCACCTGTGGCAAGTGCCATAAACAGATCTCCAGGAACTTCACTGGGTTCATCCCCCATGCCGATTATCACTCCATGGAGGATCGGCCATTCATTTATTACACATACTGGTTCATGACCCTGCTGCTTTTTGGGGTATTCGGCTTCTTTGGTGTACACACCCTTTTGTGGCTGCCACGGTCGCTGACCCATGCCCTCTTCTCCCGCAAGGTCGGCCCCACCCCCACCGGGCGATACATCCGCCGGTTCGAGCTGCGACACCGAATCACCCACATTCTGGTGATTATCAGTTTCCTTTCGTTGGCGCTCACCGGCATGGCGCTCAAATACTCCTACCAGCCATGGGCCCAGACTGTGGCCTGGATGCTGGGTGGAGTGGCGGCGGCCGGATTCATCCACCGGGTGGCGGCGATCATCACCTTCGGTTACTTCATTTACCACATCCGGGCGCTGGTCCAGCTCAAACGCAAAAGCGGGCTTTCCTGGCTTGGGTTCACATTCGGGCCGGACTCCATGATGTTCAACCTGAACGACATCCGCCAGTTCTGGAGGACTGTAAAATGGTTCACATGGCTGGGGCCTCGTCCAGACTATGGCCGGTTCACCTATTGGGAGAAATTCGACTACTTTGCGGTATTCTGGGGCGTGCCCATCATCGGCATTTCCGGGCTGGTGCTGTGGTTCCCGTTCTTCTTCACCCAGTGGCTTCCGGGATGGATCATCAATCTGGCGATGGTCATCCACAGTGACGAGGCGTTGCTGGCGGTGGGGTTCATATTCACCATCCACTTCTTCAATACCCACCTGCGGCCGGACTCCTTCCCCATGGATCCGGTGATCTTCACCGGGCTCACACCGGAGGAGAAGTATATGGAAGAACGGAGCATGGAATACGCCGCGCTGAAGGAATCCGGCAGGCTGGAGGAGGTGCTGACCGATACGCCTTGGCCTCCAAAATGGCGGGCGTTGGCCTATGCTGCGGGCGCGCTGTTCCTGGGAACCGGGATCCTGCTGATCATCCTTATAATAAAGGCGGCTCTTTCCGGCTGAGTGGCTTCTTCATATTCCGCCAGGCTGATAGCTTCTTGACAAAATGGGCTCACTTTCATATATTTATATATGAACACACATTCATATATGAAGGTTATGAAAGACGAAACTGTTTGTGAGGTCAACCTGGTCGACAAGGAAAACGTCGACTATGTAAAAGGGAAGCTTTCCGCCCAGACCAAGGCCCTTAAGGTCGCCGAATTCTTCAAGACCCTTTCCGATCCGGCCAGGATGCGCATCATCGAGGCGCTCTCCATCCGCAAGCTGTGCGTTTGTGATCTTGCCCACCTGCTGGGGCTATCCCAGTCCGCCACCAGCCATCATTTGCGCACGTTGCGGGACAAAGGGGTGGTTAAATATGAAAAGACCGGAAAGATAGTCTATTACAGGCTGGATGACGAACATGTGAAAGGGGCTTTTTCCGCCGTGCTGGATCATGTTCTTCATCAGGAGGTGGACAGGGCGCCATGAGTTTCGTATTCGACACACTATCAACCTCCTGGGAAATACTGCAGGATTCCGCCATTTTTCTTCTGGTCGGATTTCTATTGGCTGGCGTGGTAAAAGTCTATCTTCCGATTGACCTGATAAAGCGCAAGCTTGGGGGCGATGGATTCCGCTCCGTGCTCAACGCGGCTCTGGTGGGCATTCCCCTTCCCCTGTGTTCTTGCAGTGTAATCCCCACTGCGGTTTCGCTGCGATCCAACGGCGCATCCAAAGGCGCCACCAGCGCGTTTCTCATCTCCACTCCGGAATCCGGGGCGGACTCCATAGCCATAACCTATGCCCTGCTGGATCCGGTAATGACAATCTTTCGGCCCGTGGCCGCGTTTTTCACCGCTTTGCTTGCCGGTGTTATGGAAAACCTCCTGGGCGACCGGCAAGAGGCGCCCATGTCGAACCTGGACAAGGGCTGCAAGGATGATTGCTGTGGGGATGATTGCGATGTGGCCGATGGCGCCAAAAAAGCGGATAAAGCGCCCAGAAGCAATCTGAACGCCACTTTCCACTTCGCCTTCGTGGAGATGATGGACGATCTGGCCGGATACCTGCTGTTCGGCATCCTGGCCGCAGGCATGACAGGAGCTCTGATCCCGGATGGATTTTTCGCCCAATACACCGGGGATGGATTTGTAGCCATGCTGGTGATGCTGGTCGCCGGAATTCCCATGTATATATGCGCCACCGCGTCCACTCCCCTGGCCGCGGCTTTGATGCTAAAAGGGCTCTCCCCTGGCGCGGCGCTGGTGTTCCTGCTATCCGGCCCGGCCACCAACATAGGAACATTGGTTATAATCCGCAAGTTCCTGGGGGGGAGGTCGATGGCGATATACCTTGCCGCCATCGCAGTGGGCGCCCTGTCCGCCGGGATGGCGCTGAATATGTTATATGCGGCCCTGGATATCGATCCTGCTGCCACCATCGGCCAGGCGACCCGGATATTCCCTCCCCAGGCAGAGCTCATCGCCGCGTTGATATTTTCGGCGCTGGCGATCCGGTCCCTGGCGGCATGGCTCTTTGGCGGGATATTCCCCCACCCGAAGAGCAAAACGGCGTAGGCGCCTTATTTGGCGCGCTCCATATACTTACCCTCGGCGGTATCCACGCGCACTTTTTCTCCTTCAGAGATAAACGCAGGAACGTTGATCACCTTTCCTGTCTCCAGTGTGGCGGGCTTGCTCTGGCTGGTGATGGTGGCGGTTTTCATTTCTGGCTCGGTGGCGGTCACAGTCAGCTCCACCACCCTGGGCAGCTCCAGGCCGATCGGTTTTCCATCGTGGAACTCCACTTTGACCTTGGTGTTTGGGGTCAGGTAATCCATGGCGTCCTCCAGGACATCCTTGTTCAGGAACATCTGCTCATAGGACTGCATATTCATGAAGCAAAAGCCCGCCGAATCCTCATAAAGATATTCCATCTCCACCTGTTCCATCACCGCTCGCTCCACCTTTTCCTCCGTGCGGAACCGCACTTCGGTCTGGTTCCCCTGGGTGATGTTGCGCATCTTCACCTGGGCGTAGGCCCCGCCCTTTCCCGGTTTGACGGTTTCGAAGGTCATGACGCGCCAAAGCTGTTTGTTATGGATTATAATCATACCGACCCGGATGGAACCGGCGTTTATATATGTAGCCATGATATTTGGTATCTCCTGAATATGGAAACTTTCTTGTTTAATGAGCCAGCCATGATAACCCGCTTTCCTTTCTTTTACAAGCGGGCCGCGATCTACAATATCCAGCTGTAGTGATACAATGCGGCGCCGATCATCCGGACAATCCATGAGCGTTGTTCCGGCTCCAGGTCGTCCACCACGCGGCTTTTTGTTTCGTAATCTTCGTATATTCGGGAGAATCGGGACACCACATCCGTATCCCTGATCACCAGATTTATTTCCAGATTCCAGTAAAAGCTCATGCTGTCCAGGTTGGCGGTGCCAGTGGTCACAAATCCATCGTCGATGATGGTGATTTTGGAGTGGAGCATTTCACCGGTGAAACGCATGACCCGCACTCCATGCTTCATCAGCCTCCGCAGGGGAATCCACGCCGCCAGATCCGCAATCAATACGTCCGACCGGTCCGGCACCATCACTCGCACGTCCACACCGCGGCCGACGGCCTGGATCAGAGCCTTTACGATTTTCCTGCGAGGGATGAAATAGGCCTGGGCGATCCACACCCGTTTGCGCGCCCGGTTTATGGCGCCAAGATGCATCTTTTTTATCGGGTAGTTCTGGAATGCGGGGCGGCTGTCGCACACCTGGATTCTTTTTGTTTCCAGCTCCTTGAATTTCGGGCCTTTTGGGCGGGCAAACCCTCTCCTGCCGATATTATCGAAAGAAGCCTGCAGCACCGTGGCCACATTCCCCTCGCCACGGATGGTGATATCCTCCCAGCCTAAAAACCGCTCTCCTATATTCATTCCGCCCAGGTAATATATAGACCCATCAATAACCGCAAGCTTGCGATGGTTGCGACGCATCATGGCCCGGAAGGAGAAGGGACCAGGCCTTTTGCCGGGATTTATGGGGTTGTACTCCATGACCCGAACTCCAGCGGCGGCCATCTTGTCGAAAAAATGGGATGGAGTGCTGATCGAGCCTACGGAATCGTAGATCAGATCCACGGCCAGCCCCTCTTCCACCTTTTTAATCAGCAGAGAGGAAAACTCCAGCCCGATATTGTCTTCATCCACGATATACATCTGGATCAACACAGAAGACCTGGCCTTTCGTATATCGTCGAAAAGGCGGGAGTAGTAGTCCTGGGAAGAGCGGATTATATCAATGGCCGAAGATGGCTTCATGGCGCTCATCCCGATTTTCTGGTTTATGCTATCTGGCTCCGATCCGGTCCGCCACCTGTCGCACCCCCTCGGTCGCGCCGGAGCGATATGCTTCGAAATTTTCCCTGAACCGCGCCACCAGCTCCTGGGCCTTGGCGTCATATGCCGCCTTGTCCGCCCAGGTGTTTCGTGGATTCATTATTTCCTCTGGCACGCCAGGAGCTTTTGTGGGGGCCATGAAACCGAAGTTGGGATCCTCCACAAACTCCACTTCGTCCAGCTTCCCCTCTATGGCGGCGTTCAATAAGGCCCGGCTGTGCTGTATCGTCATGCGGCTCCCCACGCCATAAGGCCCGCCGGTCCACCCGGTGTTCAGCAGCCAGCATTTCACATTGTGCCTTTCGATCTTCTCCCCCAGCAGCTTGGCGTACACCGAAGGATGCAGGGCAAGAAACGGCCTGCCGAAACATGTGGAGAATGTGGCCACAGGCTCGCTTATCCCCCGCTCCGTGCCGGCCACCTTGGCGGTGTATCCGGAAATGAAGTGGTACGACGCCTCATCGGGGGTCAGCCGGGCGATGGGAGGGAGCACCCCGAAAGCGTCCGCCGTGAGCATGAATATGTTTTTTGGATGCCCGCATACCCCCGACAATTCGGCATTGGGGACGTTGATCTCCGTGATGGGAAAAGCGGCGCGGGTGTTTTCCGTCAAGGTTCCGTCATTAAGGTCCACCTTGCGTAACATGTTGAACTCCATGGCCACGTTTTCCAGGATGGTGCCGAACCTCTGGGTGTTGGCGAAAATGACCGGCTCGGCCTCTTTGGAGAGGTTTATCACCTTGGCGTAGCAACCACCCTCGAAGTTGAACACTCCGCTGTCGCTCCAACCATGCTCGTCATCGCCGATCAGCTTTCTGGAAGGATCCGCCGACAGGGTTGTCTTGCCAGTTCCGGAAAGCCCGAAAAATATGGCCGAGTCCCCCCCGGAGCCCACGTTGGCCGAACAGTGCATGGAGAGCACCGATTTTTGCGGCATTTCGTAATTGAGCAGATTGAACACCGATTTTTTTATTTCACCGGCATAGCTTGTGCCCCCGATGATCACTATCTTTTTGCCGAAATGAACCACCACGAAAGCCTCGGAGTTGGTCCCATCCACTGAAGGGTCGGCGGTGAATCTGGGAGCGTTGAAAACGTGGTATTCCGGATTATGGTTATCCAGAGCATCCTGCTCCTTGATGCGGATGAACATATCCCGGGCGAACATGGAATGCCATGCGTCCTCGGTGACAACCCGGAGGGGAATGCGGTATCGCTCGTCCGCTCCGGCGTAGCAGTCCTGGATGAACATGTCCTTCCCCTGCCAATACGCCTGCAGGCGCAGGATCAATCGGTCGAAATACGATTCATCCATCGGCATGTTGGAAGGCCCCCACCAGATGCGGTCCTGGCTCAGCGGCTCCTTGACTATGAACTTGTCGTCCGGCGAGCGGCCGGTGTATTGCCCAGTGCGCACAACGAACGGTCCCCGATAGGAGATGGAGCCTTCGCGGCGGCGGACCGCTTCTTCATACAACGCAGGATTGGGGAGGTTCCGGTATATTCGGGCGAGGTTTCGAAAACCCAGCTTTTCCAGGTCCTCCACTGCTTTTTTATTATTGGGCACATCTACTCCATATATTTTCCGGGATGTGGCTCTGCGATATTTGACCACAGGGATTGTGGGGGTGATTGCTGTCCATTACTCTTTTTCCGGCGCAAGGAACGCCGTCAACAGCAATACCCCAAAGCTCCACGAGTTCGCATTCTAACACAACGGGCAATAACCGTCACCGATTCATCGACTATGAATCGGCAAAGAACTCAGGAAGAGAGGATGGGATTAATCCTCGTACTCGTCCTGGCGCCTTTGCGCTCCCTTCCTGGGTGTCAGCAGCTTATGAACCGCTTGCGCTCCCCCCCGTGAGGCCCGGATACTTCCGCTGGAGCCGTCCACCAGATACACAAGCTCCTGCACCACATCGTTGAGCCTTTCGGCCTGGGCGTTGAGCTCTTCGGAAGCGGCGGCGGCTTCCTCGGCGTTGGCGGCGTTCTGCTGGGTGATCTTGTCCATCTCCGCCACGGTGATGTTCACCTGCTCCACTCCTCTAGCCTGCTCGCTGGATGCGGTGGTGATCTCCGCCATAAGCCCGCTGACCTTTCGTATGCTATCCACAATTTCGTCCAGAGACTTGCCGGCCTCGGCGGCCATTTCGTTTCCATCCTTGGCTCGGCTGATAGCCTCCTCGATCAACGAGGCGGTGTCCTTGGCGGCGGCGGCGGAGCGCTGGGCCAGGTTCCGCACTTCCTCGGCCACCACGGCAAAGCCCTTGCCGTGCTCTCCTGCCCGGGCCGCTTCCACGGCGGCGTTGAGCGCCAGAAGGTTGGTCTGGAAGGCGATCTCCTCGATTACCTTGATGATCTTGCCGATCTCCTGGGAGGACTTGTTGATCCCTTCCATGGAGTTGATCATCTTCTTCATGGTTCCGCTTCCACTCTCCGCGCTGGCCCTGGCGTTGTTGGAAAGCTTGTCCGCTTCCACAGAGTTATCGGCGTTGAGCCTGGTCTGGGACGCCATTTCTTCCAGAGACGCGGAGGATTCCTCCAGGCTGGAGGCCTGCTCCGTTGCGCCTTCCGCCAGGCTCTGGCTGGAAGTGGCGATGTCTGACGAGGCGGACGTGACCTGGCTTGCGCCCTCGGTCAGATGCTCGATGATCTGATTGATAGGCTTGGTGATCATGTTCGTCACTATCAATCCTATTACCAAAGCCGCAATGAACGAGATAATTACGGAAACGAACAGAACCCTATTAACAGTGGTCCACGCGTCCATACCTTTGTTCTTGGCGACATCCATGGCCCTTATCGATTCATCTTCCACATCCTTCATCAGCTGCATCATCTGGTGCGACAATGTATCCAGATTCGCCAGGGCTTCTTCCATTTCACTCTGAGTCGCAATCAGGGCTTTCTGGGCTTCCAGCAGGTTTTTGCCCGCTTTTTGGAAAACGGTGTTATGGAAATCGTCCATTTTCTCCGTCTCCGCCCTTTGCCTGGTATCGGTTACCTTCGGGACATACCCCTCGCTGGTTTCTCCACCTTTGAGCATGGCGTCGATCCACTCATCGAAGGTATCGATGGTCTTCTCATATTCCTTGCGTATCTCCTCATATTCCTTCTCATCCGTCTGCTGATAAATCTCTTCCAGCCGAATCCTGGTTTCCGCAATGGTGAATCTGATTTCCATGGACATATCCGCCCACCGCACATCCTGGTCCAGGATTTCATCCATCAGCCCCTGACGGCGCTTTCGATCTATGTTTGTCTTAAGGGCGTCCTCGAATTCAAAAGCAAGCTTTACTATATTGTCATAGGCCTTTTCCATATTGGACATGGCCTTGTCGCGAGCCTCGTCTTTTTTCATCAGATCGGCGCCCATGACATGGATTTTGGCTACCAGAGGCTGGAGCTTGCTGTTGTGGAACGAGTCCGCCTCCATGATTTTTCTTTTCAGGGTTTCATTGGTGGTTCCCGTGGTTTTGAGCAAATCCAACTGACCACCAGCTATAATCAGGTCCGTAACCTTGTCGTAGTGCTCCACCATCCCCTTAAAGTCCCGAACCAGGCCATCCACCTTCGACGCATCGGCGCTTCCGATCACATTAGTGGCGCTTTTGAATTTTTCTATGTTATAAAGGGTTTCAGTGATGGTGACTACCAGCTCCATGGAGGCGTCGGAGACCGGGGCTTCTTCTTCCGCGATGTGCTGCAACCCTTCCCCTAGAGTGTTCGCTCCCCACCTTCCAACCAGCCCTGAAAACAGGACAAACACCGCCACACCAAACAAACCGGCCAGAAGCTTGGCTCTTAATGAACTCCCCTTAAACATATTTAATTCTCCTCGCTTGGATGCGTCTATTTTTTCCACGTTTTGTTATTGTATCATTAAAAATGCGTATATTACATATAAAGCAGCCTGAAATATCTGGTAATTCTTGTTTTTTCTGTCTGTTCCCAAATTTGCCTGTCACCTTTTATCCGCTGGCCCAGATTCCAAATTGAAACGTTATCTACAATCTGGCATCTTTATAACAAGCACAACATTAGACTGGCTTTACGCATGGATCGAAGAAACAGGACGGTGTCAAAAAAGGTGGAGGGTGTCAGAACCTCCGATGGGGCCGGGGTCCGGCTCACCAGGATCATCGGGTCTGGCCGGATGATGGAGCTAGATCCGTTTCTCCTTTTCGACGAATTCAAGTCCGACAATCCTGATGACTACATTGGCGGATTCCCCGACCACCCTCACCGAGGATTCGAAACTGTCACATATCTTATCGCCGGAGTGGTGGATCATGCGGACAGCGCGGGCAATTCCGGCACGTTGCAACCCGGCGGGGCGCAGTGGATGACCGCAGGCCGGGGCCTGGTTCATTCTGAATTGCCCAAGCAGAAAGAAGGGATGTTATGGGGATTCCAGCTGTGGGTGAACCTCCCAGCCGACAGCAAGATGGTTCCCCCCAGGTATCAGGACATCCCGCCGGAGGCGATCCCCCATGCCAGGCTGCCCGGTGGCGCCGTGGCCAGGGTGTTGGCGGGGCAGGCCTTTGGTGTGACAGGCCCTGTGCAGGGGATCGTGACCATCCCCCTGTATGTGGATATCTCCCTGCCTCCCGACACATCCTTATCGGTCCCGGTGGAGGAAGGGAAATCCGCTTTCGTGTATATGATCCAGGGAGAAGGGAAGGCGGATGGAACCACCCTGACCGCAGGAACGTTGGGCCAGTTGAGCGATGGCGACATAGTGAAGCTGGCGGCGGGGAACAGCGGCTGCAGAGTTTTCGTGGTGGCGGCCAGGCCTCTGAACCAGCCAGTGGCGCGATGGGGGCCATTTGTGATGAACACCGACGAGGAAATCCAGCAGGCGATAGAAGATTACCGGGCAGGACGAATCAGGGATTGATTCTATTTGTTGTTGCCAGATAGGCTTGGGCGCCTGTCAATGAAAGAAGGTGATCTGAAACCTGCCGTATACATGCCGGGTGGGCGACCATTGGTCCTTTTCAAATTCAGTGCTTCTGGAGCGGATACTGAACAAAATCCTCAGGGAGTTATAGTGAGCCACCAACCCGGCCTCTCCATCCACCAGAAACCGGCTGGGTGAAACTGTGTGGATTTCATTAGCGGATGACATCCCCCCCTGAAGCAGGCCGTTATGCAGCACCATTTTCCCCTCCAGCCGCACAAGAAGAAACATTTCTTTTGGCCCCCCATCATCGCCGCCATTAAGGGAGCGGGCCAGGGACCAATTTCGCTTTTGCTCCCGTTCTTCCCCTTCATTGGCCACCCTGGTGGCCGCGCGACCAGGAGCCCCCATGCTGGCGAAATCCGTGTGAAAAGCCCCCAGGCGCAGGGAAAAGCCGACAGAGGTGTCCATGAAGATATTCCCCAAGCTTCCCTTGGCGAAATATGAAATCTCCACATTCCTGTGTTCATATTCGCTGGCGGCGGGATATTCAAAGAGCACTTTGCGCGCCTCCATGCCCAGCATCGCCCCCGGCTCGTTGGACACCTGGTTTTTCCACCCCTGGGCCACGGAAGAATAGACAAGGTATTTATGGATCACCCCCTGCGCCATGTCCGCCATGGCGCAAGGCCCGATGCAACCGATATCCAATTCGATATTGTAGTACGCCCCCTCGTTGGTGGCGGTCTGAACAAACGCGCCGAAATATAACCAACCCCCATAGGGTCTCTCATCTGGCAAAGGCTCATATGCGCGGGTATTCCGGGGGGTATATATTTCCTGGCCAATGGCGAATCCATAATTCGTGAGGCGAGCCTGCAGTTGCGAATTACCTTCCCCGGGGGTTTGTCGCAGCCGGAACCGCAGATAACCCACTTCGGAGACGGCCAAGCCCTCCTCTTTTCCGGCGATGATACGGACCGGCTTTCCATGACGAATGATCGCAGCGGTCCCATCGCTCCCCGCCTCCAGTTCATGGGCTTGGCCAGACTCATCCAGCAGATAAGCCCTGCCAAGGAATGTATACTGGATACGCAGGCCGCTGGTGTATTCCTGGTCGGAGTTTACGCCAGGGACAAAGGCGTCGTTGTCTTCCGTCAGCGATATCGCCGCAGCGCCGGAGCGTGTGGTTGTCCAGAAATCATCGACGATGTCAGCGGCGGCAGGATCCACCCTGGCGAACAGCAGAACCGCCAGCCATAACCCCATGCAGAAACATACACGCAGAGGATGGCGCCGGATGCGTTTGGTTTTTACTTTCGGCATAGGCGGTCGGCGGGGCGGGGCGGGCGAAGGGCTCTTCCACAAATGAAGTTCACCCCTCCATTTCTTTCAGTTTCCCCACAAGATGGGCCACAAACAAACCGGCGTCTGTCACAATCCCGATCGACTCCAGGCTCCCCCGATCCAGAAGCTTGGTCACCACCGCCGGATTGATATCCACGCAAACGAATTTCACGCCGGAAGGAGTCATGTTCCCCACGCCGATGCTGTGCAGCATGGTGGATAGAGCGAGAATCATGTCCGCCCCCTTTATCAGGGTGGAATATTCGCGCTGCGCCTGGATCAGATCCATCCGGGTTTCCGGCAGCGGCCCATCGTCCCGGATGGAACCGGCCAGGCTGAAGGGGATACCTCCCAGCACCAGCTCCCGGAAAAGCCCGGAGTTGATCAACTGGTTCTCTACGGCTTCCTTGATGGACCCCGCCAGCCGCACCCGGTTTATGGCCGCGATATGGTTCCTGTGCCCCCCCTGGGTGACCTTGCCCGTCTTGATGTCCACCCCCAGGCTTGTGCCGAACATGGCCTGTTCCACATCATGGACGGCGATGGCATTCCCCCCCAGAAGGGCGCTGATATAGCCATTGGCCGCAAGCCAGGCCATCGGCTCGGATCCGCCAGTGTGGACCACCACCGGGCCCGCCACCACCACGATCCTGCCACCCCGGCGCTTTATCCTGTTCATCTCCCAGGCCACCTTTTCCACCGAGCCTTCCACCCGCCGTTCGCTGGAAACAGAGGAGGTCATGAATTCGAATCCACCGCTGGCCCAACGATGGGCCATGGGCGCCACCGCCCGGATTCCATCCCCGCCGGTGGCCACCAGGTCGCCTTTTAAAAGATCACGGATCAGCACACATCGGGCGGCGCCGTCGGCCACCACGATTATCCCGTCCATTCTCTGGTCCAAGACCTCCAGCCACTCCCCCTCCACCCGCACCTGGGTGGGATATATGGTGGTGCTGTAAAAATCCTCCGGAGCCACTCCATCCTTCGGCGCGGGCGCCAGCCGGACATCCACCACTTCGCCCAGAGGCAGACGCGCCCCCAGCTTCACTATTCTCTGCATGATGGCCCCCAGGTCCCCTTCCCCCGGCGCCGCCACCTCCATCAGCACATGGGATGGCTCGTCTCTTTTGTGTCCCAGGCGCATGTCCCTGGCATGGAACGCTCCTCCGGAGTCGGCCACGGTATCGCATATACGGCTCAGCAGGGCAGAATCTATAAGCTGCCCCTGAATCTCCACCTCCCGGGCCACCGTGGTGCAACGCGCCATCCGATCGGCCTCGGCGCTCTGGTCCAGCCGTAGCGTCAGGCATTTGGCGGAGCCTCCGGCCTTGATGAACTCGGAAAAATCCACGATCTCGACTTTCAAGCCGCGCTCCTGCACCGCCCTGGATAATTTTTCCGAAGCGCAGTTCATTATCACAAAATCCCCCACCACCACCGCGTTGGCGGAAAATCGAGGCGCGTCATCCTCCCCCACTATGATCCGCTTTTCCAAAGGAACCAGGCTTTCTATGACCTGGTTCGATCTGGTGTCGAACGCCCCCGGATACCACGCCACGGCGCCGTCCGGCAAAGGGAGGAAACATGTGTCCAGGTGATAGAACCTGGGATCCACCAGCCGCAGGCTGACCACCTCTATGTTGAAGGTTTCGGCCAGAAAGGGATGGGAGAAAAGCGATGTCCTGTTCCCGTAAGCCGCCCAGAGCCTGCGCCCGGAGCCATCGAACAACGCATCCCCAGCCCCTTCGAAATATATGCCATCGGGAACCACAGCAACTTCGTATCCATGATCCTCGAACCATTTCCGATACAACCCCTCCTCCCCCTGACGCTCCGGATGGGCGAAGTGGGAGATGACCACGGTGTTATCCAGGACAAGCCCGGCGTTGGCGGTGAACACCATGTCCGGCAATCCGGGCGCCTGGGGAATCAGCTCCACCTTTGCCCGATCGGCGACCAGATGGTACAGCGTGCTCCATTGGTCCATGGCCCGGGCGGAATCGGCCCGGCCGATATTCCCCTCCATCCATGGATTGATTACATACTCGATGTTGAAATGATCCGGACGACTCATGAAATAGCGCCCGTTGGAGTTGATGGATTTACTTTTCACGTTAATTGCCATTTACCAGATAACCTTCCACTTGTCATGGTTCACATCCGGCCCCCCCGCCTTTGAAGCAGGGTGGTAATGAGGATTATAATTCATCCGTGCCTCGCCGCGGGCAGAATCACCAGAAACTCCACCCCCTTTCCATCCGATGTGTTCCTTGCCGAGATGCCCCCCCCATGCCCCTGACAGATCGCCCGCGCCACATAAAGCCCGATCCCCAAATGCGTCCGGGCGCTTTTATCCCCTTCCCTGTCCGCCACCAGGGAATCAAACATATTACCCAAAGTCCTCTCCGGGATCGGAGGACCGTCATTGTAAAAGGTCAGCAGGAACCTGCCATTCATTCGCTCCAGCCGCGCCTCGATGGTTCCATCCCGGAAAGTGAAATCCAGCGCGTTGTCCATCAGCTTGTCCAGCAGCTGCTCGATCCGGTAATCAGAGCCAAGAATAGCCGCCTTCCCTGCCCGGTTGGAGAACTGTATCCGGCGATCTTTGTAAACTCCAGCGCTGTTCTCCATATACCTCTCCAATATGAGCGCCAGATCCACCGGCTCGAACTTCTCCTCCTGGATCGAATCCTCGACACTGGCCGCCTCCGCCAGGTTGTCCACTATTTCCCGCAGCCTCGCCACTCCACGCCCGGCGCTTTGGATATACTTGCTCCCGGCTTGCCCCATCTCCTGCGCCGCCAGATTCTCCAGGGAAACGGTGATGGTGTTCAAGGGATTGTTGATCTCGTGCTTCAGGGTCCTGGGCAGGATCGCCAGAAAATCATGATGGCTGCGCAATTTTTTCAGCAATCCGGATATGGATCTGGACAGGTCGCCGATCTCATCCCCCGATTCGCGGCTGGCTTCCAGCCCATCCACCCGCACGCGACCCTCCTGGTCTATGGCCCGCTCGGCCTCGCCGCGAAGCCTGTGGATGCGCCAGGAGAGACGTGTGGAAAATATCACCAGCCCGGCGGCCACGGCCACAAAGGCCAGAAAGGCGCCCCAAAGGGTGTTCTCCATCGCCTTGTCCTGCATCGAATCCGCCCCCCGTGTGGAGCGCTCCAGGATCACGACGCCCAGCGATCCACCATCGGAGCCTTTTATCGGCGCCGCAGCCACCACTTTCTCCCCATTCGGGCCTGTTTCTATATTCGTATAATAGGGAGCGCCACTTGCCAGGATACGGAGCGCCTCACCCTCGCCCGATACATCCGCCGCAAACCCGGTGGAGGCGCGCAAACGCCTTGCCCTGTCGAACACCCTGGCTTCCACCTCCGCCAAATCCAGACTATCTAGCATGCCCTGGATTTCGGGCGACTGAAAGTATGCCAGGTGAATAAGGCCAGGGGCGCCATCTTCCATGGGCCCGATCGCCGACTTCACCCTGCCCCGCCTCTGGTCGTCCACATCCTCCGCTATTATCCGAAGCGTCATGGAGCCGGCGATCTGGCTTTCCGGCAGGGCGATCTCCATCACATATCCGCGCGAATTTATTTTCACTCGCCCGGCCAAAGTCTCATTTCTTTCCACCCTTCCGCCGCCTGGCGCCTCCTCCAGGAAGGAAAGCTCCCCATCGGATGATACCGGGACGATATATTTCCTCTCCCCTTCCCCCGGCGCGCCCAGCCCCAACCGCAGATGATCCGCTTTCCCTGGATCAGTCCAGCCCCGACTTATCGGGATTACGGTTTCATCTTGCACGGACACCAGCAGATAGATGTGATCCTCCCATCTTGCCACTATCAGCTTGAATCCCCCCGTCGCAGGGTCGAATCCACCCCCCGATTCCATCAGCAGGCTCTCCCTGCCGAATTCGCGGACAGCGCTGGCGGCGGGCGCCCACTCGTCCGCCAGGCCATCCATCCGGAATGGGCTCGTGGCGCGATGGATGAACATCGCCGCGTCTGTCAGCTCTCCGCTCTTCTCCTGGCGCATTTGGAACTGGGCATATTGGCCATGCAAGGAGGCGGCCAGGGCCTGGGCGGCGATCAGCTGGGAGGATTGCTGGTGGCGCAGCATGAAACGCTTCATCTCCTGGGACGAGATATACGCCAGCACCGGAATGACAAGAAACGCCAGGGTCAGCAGAATGAGCCTTGCCCTTATACCCAACCTCATGGATATAGCCCCGGCAAGGAAGGAATTGGAGGACCAGCGCTCTTCATCTGTCAATCCTCCGCCCAGCGATACCCCAGGGCGTATTCATTTTGTATCTTGTCAAAGCCGGGATCCAAGGCGGCGAACTTCTTGCGGATATGCCTGATATGGGTGTTGACGGTGTTATGGGCCACCACTGTCTGGATTGCCGAATCCATCAGCGACTCGTAGCTTTTCACATCCCCTGGCCTGCGGCAAAGCGCCGCCACGATGCGAAACTCGGTCAGGGTCAGGTCCAGCGGCGCCCCTTTCCATGTCACGGTCATCCGGTTTTCATCCAGAGCAAGATCCCCGGTTTTGATGATCCCTTCCGCTTTTCCATGGGGTTGGCTGCGGCTTTCCATGATCCGGAAGATCGCCGCCACCTTTTCCGCCAAAAAGTTTAAGGATATGGGTTTGGTTTCATAATCCCACGCCCCCAGGCGCAAGCCGGATATCTTGTCTATCTCATCCACCCTGTCGGTGAGGAAAATCACCGGCAGGCCGGGATGCGCCGCCAGCAGGCTTCGGCACAATTCGAATCCTCCATCCACCTCGGCGCCCAGAGAAATATCCAGGACCGCCAGGTCCGGCGGATTTTTGGTGAAGGCCTCCAGCGCCTGGTCCGCCCGGGTATACCCCACCGGCTCATACCCTTTCCGGCGCATGGCGTCGGCGTAGTTTTCCAGTTGGTCCGTATCGTCTTCCACTATCCCTATGATTTTCGGCATATTTGGCGCCTCCTTGGGGAAAGTATAACGCCGAATGGCTCCTGGCCAGCCCTCAATTTTGTGTCTCCACCGGTTTTCCATTATCTCCACCGCTGTTCTCCATTTTGCCGTCACGGGCTCTCCATTCGGTATTGGTTTAATAGCCTCAGGGTGAAAACAGGGAAAGGAAAACCGATGGTAAAGGCGCAGATGAAAGAAATGGATGAGGCCCGGATGGAGAACCATGAGATCCGTAGCGCGGAGGGGATCCATGGATGCACCAACGCCAACATGGAACCCGCAAGGCTCCATGGCACATGTCTTTGCCGCTGTCGGCCAAAAACAAAACGCGAAGGCGCCAGGGAAACCGATGAGCGCTGAGCGCAATTCAACAGCCGTCCCGGGGCGCGACAGGCTCGATGGGCAGATTTACCTTCCAGGCCGATCGGAGCTCCCGCCTACACCCCCTACCGCCTCGGGACGGCATATATTTAACAAATGGAGGATTTTATGATGAAAAAAACGTTTGTCTGGATGGTAATCACATGGTCAATTCTAATCGCGCCAGAGGGCAAAGCCGCCCAGGACGCCAGGCTTTCGGCGATGCTGAACAAACCGGGCGCATGGGGATTGATCCTTAACAGCGAGGGGGAGATGGACATGGCCCCGCTCCTTAGCACCAATGTCCAGTTGAAGGTCACCGGGCCATTGGTCCGGGCTGTGGTGCGCCAGGAGTTTAACAATCCCTGGAATCGCTGGGCCGAGGGGGTTTATGTGTTCCCCCTGCCCGCGGGCGCGGCGGTGGATGGGATGCGGCTTCGGATCGGCGATCGAGTGATCGAGGGGATGATTCAGGAGAAAAAAGAGGCGAAAAAAACATACGACGCGGCCAAGGCCCAGGGGAAAAGGGCCGGACTGGTGGACCAGAACAGGCCGAACATCTTCACCATATCGGTGGCCAACATCGAGCCGGGTGGCAGGGTGACTGTGGAGATCGAATACCAGCAGATGGTCACCCAGGATCAGGGGATAAGCTCCCTGCGGTTCCCCATGGTTGTGGGGCCGCGCTATATCCCCGGCGCTGCTGTAACAAATCGCCCCCCGTCAGGCCTGGGCTGGGCTCCGGATACGGACCAGGTTCCGGACGCTGCCTCCATCACGCCCCCGGTCCAGCATCCTGATCATGGAAAGATAAATCCCGTTTCCCTGGAGGTGGACCTGATGCCCGGCTATACCATGGAGTATATCCGAAGCGCCACGCACAAGATAAAGGTGACCCAGGAGCAGCCGGGGCATGGGATAGTGGCGCTGGATGGAGATTACTTCGCCGATGGGGATTTTAACCTGGAATGGAAACCTGCCCTGGGCCAGACCGAGGCCGCTTTGTTCACGGAGAAAACCGATAAGGCCGTATACTCATTGCTGACCCTCACCCCCCCCACCTCCGATTTAGAATCTACCATCCCCAGAGAGGTGATATTCGTTCTGGACATCTCCGGCTCCATGGCCGGGGAGAGTATCAAACAGGCCAAGCGGGCGTTGCTGATGGCGCTGGACAGGCTGAAGGAAACAGACACGTTCAACGTCATAGCCTTCGACAACAGGCAGTTCCCTCTTTTTCTGAAGACCATCCCCGCGGACAGGGCCGCCGTGGCCCGGGCCAAGAGCTTTGTCAATGCCAGAAACGCCGAGGGAGGAACGGAAATATATTCAGCGCTGATGCTGGCCCTATCCCATGTGAGTAACGAGAAGGGAAGGCTTACGCAGATCGTATTCCTCACCGACGGTAGCGTGGGGAACGAGGAGCGGGTGCTGGAGGCCATCAGCGAGCATATCGGCGCCGCCCGGCTGTTCACAGTGGGGATAGGTTCAGCGCCCAACGGCTATTTCATGGAGCATGCCGCCAGACGCGGCAAGGGGACATACACTTTCATCAGCTCGGTGGAGGAGGTGGAGGAGAAAATGACCCGACTTTTCCGGAAGCTCGAATCGCCGGCGCTCACCGATATAAAACTGACCGTTGAGGGCGGAGGAGAGGTGGAAATGTTCCCCGACCCGATCCCGGACCTCTATTCCGGAGAGCCGGTGGTGGTGGCGGTGCGATCGGAAACACAACTGACCAAGTTGACTGTCACGGGAGATATGGGCGGCCAAACCTATACCGCGGCCCCCGAGATGACCCCGGAAGAGCGCCCCGGCGTGGGGAAGATGTGGGCCAGGTGGAAGATAGACTCGCTGGTGGAGAGGCATAACAAAGCCACGGGTGGCCCGGACGCGGCAGGCATCCGCCAGGCGGTGGTGGATTTGTCCATCGAGCATCACCTGGTGAGCAAGTTCACCAGCATGGTGGCGGTGGATGTGACCCCCGTCCGGCCTGGAAACGAAAAACTGACCACCCATGCGATGAAAACCAACATGCCCAGGGGTTGGGAGCATGGGAAGGTGTTCGGCATGGCCAAGACCGCAACCCACGCCCAACTGCTCCTTTATGGGGGGCTTTTCCTGCTGGCTCTTTCCATGGGCCTATGGTTCCTGGCGGCGAAAAGGCTGGAAAAATGAGATGGATTGCCATGATGACAGCGGCCGCTGGTGTGGCCCTGGCGCTGAGTGGAGGTTACATTCACGCCAAGGCCGCCCTGGCCCAGGCGCTGATCGAAAGAGCCTGGCGCCAGTCGACGGAAGCGAAAGAAGCCCCCAAACCGTGGCCTTGGGCGGATACCCGGCCAGTGGCGCTGCTGGAGGCGCCCAGACTGGGAACGAGAATGGTGGCGCTGGAGGGGGACAGCGGCAGGACATTGGCATTCGGCCCGGGCCACGCGCCCGGGTCCGCCATGCCGGGGGCGCCTGGTGTGGCGGTTTTCAGCGGACACAGGGACACTCATTTCAGTTTCCTGCGTCAGCTTAAAAAAGGGGATGTGCTTCTGGCCCACACCCCCGCCAGGGAGGTGATCGTATATCGCATCGTCTCCCTGGAGGTGGCGGACTCCCGAACCGCCACGATCGTGGATGACGGAGGGGAGCCTCTTCTGGCGCTGGTGACCTGCTGGCCATTCGACGCGGTGACCCCCGGAGGGCCGATGCGCTATGTGGTGACCGCCGAAGCGGTGGGCCGCATGCCGGGGTGACAGGAGGCGGCCACCCGGAGCGAACGGAGTTGTATATTGCGCGCTTCTCCATATATAGTAGGGCTTTGCCATAAACCAAGCTTCAAGGTGAGTGTTATATGAAAGGGATATCTCTTCCGCGGATCGCCATATGGACGACCCTGGCTTTTGCGCTGGTGGCTGGCGATTCCCACGCCGGGATCCAGCCGAAAAAAATAAACAAGGCGGTGGTGAAAATATTCTCCATCACCCACGCGCCCCATTTTTACATGCCGTGGCAACGCAAAACCCAGCAGAAAGGGATCGGCTCCGGCGTGATCCTGAAGGGAAACCGGATATTGACCAACGCCCATCTGGTGGCCAACAGTGTGTTCATCCAGGTGAAGAAGGCCGGGGATCCGGAGAAGTATCAGGCCAGGGTGAAAAGCGTGGGCCATCAGTGCGACCTGGCCATATTGGAAATGGAGGACAATTCGTTCTTCGAGGGGACGGAAAGCCTGGAGCTGGGAGGCTTGCCAAACCCCCAGGATGAAGTGTCGGTGTTCGGCTATCCGCAGGGGGGCAACGAGATATCCATCACCAAGGGGATCGTGAGCAGGATAGAAATGATGGTATACGCCCACGGATCTTTCAAGCTTCTGGGTGTGCAGATCGACGCGGCCATCAATCCGGGGAACAGCGGAGGCCCCGTGCTGATGGATGGTCAGGTGGCCGGCATCGCCATGCAGTCGCTGCGACAAGGGGAGAATATAGGCTATATAATCCCCACCCCTGTGATAAACCACTTCCTTAAGGATGTGGAGGACGGCAAGTTCGATGGATTTCCCGATGATGGCGTCCTGGCCCAGCCCATGGAAAACGAAGCTTTGCGCGATTATCATGGCATGAAAAAAGGGGAAACCGGGGTGCTCGTGGTCATGGTGGCCTATGGCGGCTCCGCCTATGGTCATATCCAGCCGGGCGATGTGGTGACGGAGATCGATGGCGTCCCTGTGGCCAATGATGGCTCTATCCTGATGACGGATGATCTTCGTGTGTCGGCGGACTATCTGGTGCGCAAGCGCTTTCTGGGCGATGAGATCGAGTTGAGTATCATCCGGGACAAGACCCGCTTCAAGATCAAGCTTCCCCTGCTGGGTGAGAAGCCGCTGATCCCCCTGGTGTATGACAAGGTTCCGAGCTATTACATATTCGGAGGGATGGTGTTCACTCCCCTGACCATAAACTACCTGATGGAATGGGGCCCTTCCTGGAGCCACAACGCCCCGCCAAAGCTGGTGGCGGAGACTCAGGGCGCCTTGGTGACGGAAGAGCGCAGGGAGATCGTGATGCTGAGCAACACCCTGGCCCATCCCATGAACGCAGGATATCAGGATCTGTTCTACAGCGAAGTGGCCAAGGTGAACGGGACGCCTGTGGGGGATATGAAGACCCTGGCCCGGCTGCTGGATAATACCGAGGGGAAATACACAGTTATCGAGCTGGAAAAAGGGGTGATCATTGTGGTGGACAACGAACGAACCGCGACCGCCGAAAAGAAGATCCTGGAGCGCTCCGGCGCGTCCCACAGGGCTTCGCCTGATCTGCGATAAGCCAGCGGGCGCGCCCGGCGTCAATCCAAAGCGGCGGTAAGCTTGCCCAGGGTTTGCATGAATGTGAAGCTGCGTACGTTATGGCCATAGCGCAGCGCCTCTGGGGTGAAAACGCCGCTCCCCTCTGGGGCCACCGACGGGTGGACCCCATCATGGCTTATCCCCTTGTCTGGCAGATCCTGCAAAGCTCGCCAATAGT
>Ga0224501_10000410_pt1 | contig 35122 bp, 41 predicted proteins | sample SF_Oct11_sed_USG_4_FD_169105 | JGI IMG/M metagenome (GOLD analysis project Ga0224501, IMG submission 169105) | Sediment microbial communities from San Francisco Bay, California, United States - SF_Oct11_sed_USGS_8_1 | ecosystem: Environmental > Aquatic > Marine > Sediment | place: USA... | reverse complement strand
CGGGTCGTCGGCGTGGGAGGCCGATGTCCTAGCCAAGCTAGACTACGACCGCATTAGGCACTAAAATCTAGCAAAAGAAATAACTAACTTAAACTTTTATCCATTACTCTAAAGGCTAATAGGAGAATAAAAAATGAAGATGTCTAAAACAGGCACCTATTTTTGGCAGGGAAACGAAGCATGTGCAGAAGGGGCAATAATTGCTGGCTGTCGTTTTTTCGCTGGATATCCAATAACACCTGCAAGCGAAATAGCCGAACACATGGCAAGACGACTACCACAGGTCGGTGGAATTACCATCCAAATGGAAGATGAAATAGCTTCTATCTGCGCAATCATAGGTGCAAGCTGGACTGGAAACAAAGCCATGACCGCAACTTCTGGACCGGGCTTCAGCTTAATGCAAGAGAGCATAGGCTACGCCTTCATGACCGAAACCCCATGCGTGATAGTCGATGTGCAAAGAGCAGGCCCAAGCACTGGACAAGCCACCAAATGCGGACAGGGCGATGTTATGCAGTCTCGCTGGGGCACCCATGGAGACTATTCAGCCATAGTACTTTCACCAAATTCCGTGCAAGAAATGTTCACATTAACAGTTAGAGCATTCAACCTAGCCGAAAAATACCGCACACCAGTCATACTTCTCGCAGATGAAATAATCGCGCATATGAGAGAACAAATTACAGTGCCACCACTAAAAAGCATAGAAATAATCAACCGTAAAAAGCCAGAGGATGGAGAAAAAGCCTTCTTCGGCTTAGAAGAGGTCCCGCCAATGCCTGCTGTTGGCGAGGGATTTAATGTCGCTGTAACAGGGTCAACCCATAATGAATACGGCATTAGATTTACAGCAGACCCAACTGTGCATAGACGCCTTGTAGAAAGACTAAACAATAAGATTCAGAATCATGTGGATGAAATCGCGGATTTCGAAAGCTACAACATTGACAATTGCAGAATAGGCATAGTCTCTTACGGCTGCACATCACGCGCTGTTTACGAGGCTGTTGAAAATGCGGAGAAAAGGGGAATCAAGATTGGTTATATAAGGTTAAAGACCGTCTGGCCATTTCCAGAAGGAACCGTGAAAAAACTGGCAGAAACGGCTGAAAAAATAGTTGTTCCAGAAATGAATCTAAAGCAGATATTTTATGAAGTGGAAAGGGCGGCGAACGGCTTAGCAAAAATTATCCCGCTAAACAAGATTGGTGGTGGAGAATTAATCACACCTGAGGAGCTACTAGCTAAAGTAGAGGAAGCGGAGAAAAATGACTGAAACTTTCTCAGTTCGGAAATATCTAAGAGATTTAAAATTGCCATTCTGCCCAGGCTGCGGCCTATTCACAGTTATGAACAGTTTTTTGAAGGCTGTTCATGAATCAGACCACAAAAACCTAAGCAAATTTGTTTTCTGTAGCGGAATCGGCTGTTCCGCATGGATACCATCACCATATTTTATAGCAGACTCCATTCACACGCCCCACGGAAGAAGCATACCAGTTGCAACAGGCATAAAACTCCTTCGCCCAGACTTGAACGTTGTCGTTTTCGGCGGAGACGGAGACATAGTAGGCATAGGTTTAAGCCACTTCATACATGCAGCAAGAAGAAACTTAGACGTTCTCGTTATAATGGTTAACAACATGGTTTACGGAATGACCGGTGGCCAGGTCGCGCCGACAACCCCTTTTGGGACAAAAACGACAACCACACCTTACGGAAGCTTTGAACAACCATTAGACGCTACTAGACTGGCCGTCACAGCTGGAGCTTGCTATTCAACACGTTGGACAACGGCACACCCGAATGAACTCAAAGACTCCATAAAAAAGGCGATTAAAATGCAAGGCTTCAGATTCATCGAGGTCGTAAGCCAATGTCCAACAGCCTTCGGAAGAAAAGCCGTATTTAAAGACGCTGGAGAAATGCTAAAATGGTTTAAGCAGAATTCAATTCCAATTCAACAAGCAAAACAAATGAGCGGGGAAGAATTGGTGAATAAAATTGTTATAGGCGTTTTCATTCGGAGAAAACGGCCCTCACTTATTAAAGCTATATACGGAACAATTGAGGAGATGCAGAAAAACTGTCGAACAAGATTGAAATAAGAATAAGCGGCCTTGGCGGGCAAGGTGTGGTTTTAGCCGGGCAGATCCTCGGCAGAGCAGCGGTTTACGATGGAAAAAACGCTGTTCAAACACAAAGTTACGGGGCGGAAGCCAGGGGAAGCGCGGCTAAAAGTGAAGTGATAATTTCAGATGGTAGAATTGGTTTTCCATCTGTTAGAAAATATGACATGCTAATCGCAATGAGCCAAACAGCCGTGGATAAGCACTTAAAGGATTTAAAAGAAAACGGAGTACTCATCGTCGACAGCAGCATGGTTCAAAAAATCCCTGAAACTAAAGCAAATTTTTTTAAAATACAAGCATCGGAAATCGCTGAAAAAACATTTGGAGCAAAAATTTATGGGAACATGGTTATGCTAGGAGCCCTAACGGGTTTAACGAAGGCTGTAAGCAAAGAATCTGTGATAAAAGCGATAAAAGAAACTGTTTCAGTAAAGACTGTAAAAACGAACTTAAATGCTTTTGAAAAAGGTTTAACATTGGTTGCGGAGATGTTAAGCTGAATTCTGTTTGCTTTCAGCTTTCTAATCTTAACAACTAAGTACCCAGGAGATGACTTAAAAACTTACTTTTAATCTTCCAAATAAAAATCTGAATAACAACAATCACTGAGGCGAATAAAACCACGGCTACTTGGAAACTCACAATTCCCGTTGATCCGCTAACTTCAAGTATCAGACCAGCAAATTGGGCGAAAAACCATAAGAATGAAGACCAAATATAGACTAACGTCGCAGCAAACGTCAAAAAAAGAAATGATAAAGCAAGGTAATAATTGCTTAATTTTGGCATGACTCTTTCCAGTATTTGGAAAACTTTCAAGTCACCAACTCCTAAATCGGCTTTATTGTTAAACGCCTTGATAAAAATCTTGGCATTCTGATAAGTCTCGGACGCAACTTCTATTAGCATCAAATTTAGGCAAATGATTAGCAAGACGAGGCTTAACAAAAGACCAGATTCAAAGGCTTTCCAGGCAAAGGGAACCAAAACGAGGCAAATGAGAAATACCATCAATGGCAACGCGGATAAGAAGTTGTGAATAACTTTTCTGCGTTCTGAATATGGATTAAAAACACTGAAAGTTTTATCAAAAATATTAGCTGAGAACTTCCTCGGAAGACGGTTCATCCTGTGATGTTTTAAGCGAAAAAGTATGGATAAAACTAAAGTTAAACAGCCCATTGCAAACAGTGTTAAAGATGAATAAGAAAGATAAGTTTCTGCCAATACTGTTACACCATATCTATTAAAAATGGATTTTACTTAAATCCTTAACGCAGAAAAACGTCACAAAGATTTGAAGTAAATCTTACTTAGGTATATAATTTCATGAAATCACCAATCTCTTTAAATCTTGTCTGAACTTAATCTAAAAGCATGCCTAGGAAAATTACTTATGCTGATACAGGCGTTGATAGGGAATTAAGAGCAAAATCAAAAAAAGCTTTAAAGATTTTGAAGGAAACTTATAGATTTAGTCGTTACGGCGAGGTTGTTCAGCTTCCTTACGGAAACATTTTTCCTCTAGAAGAAAATCGTTACTTAGACTTGGTTATTGAAGGTGTAGGCACAAAGGTGCTTGTTGCGCAATTAGCCGAAAAATACGACACGATAGGAATTGATGGTGTGGCCGTGGCTGTTAACGATGTTATAAGGTCTGGTGCAAAGCCTTTGGCGGTTGCAGATAACATTCATGCACATGTTTCAGACCCGATTTTAGTTGGGGAATGGATGAAAGGTATAGTGAAGGGAACAACTGAAGCGGAATGCATTGTGCCGAGTGGTGAAATCGGTGATGTCCCAGAGCTGATAAAGGGCTTAGTGGAAGGCAAAGGCTTCGATATGATTTTTGCAGCAGTAGGAGAAGTTACCAGCGAAAAAATAATCTCCGGAAGAAACATAAAACCCGGCGATGCCATTATCGGATTGAGAAGTTCAGGAATTCATAGCAACGGTATATCTCTTGCAAGAAAAATTCTATTTAAACAGTGGGGTGGAAAATACGAGCCTTATGATATTCCGGAAGGATTAGAAAGAGAAATGGTCTACGAAGTTTTAGAACCAACTAGAATATATGTTAAACCTTTGCTAAAGGTTGCGGAAGAGCTTAAAGTCAAGGCTGCGGTGCACATCACGGGTGATGCATACTTGAAGTTTGACCGTTTAACAAGGTTTTCGGAGGGTATAGGTTTTGGATTTGACAATTTTAAACCGCAGCCGATATTTGAGTTAATTCAGAAAACCGCTTCTGAACTTGGTGGGATGATAGCTGACGATGAAATGTTTAAGACATTCAACATGGGATGGGGATTCGCAATAATAGTAGATAAGGCAAATAGAGATAAAGCGATAGATATTTTAGAAAAAACCGGGGTGCAAGCCGAACAAATAGGACATGTAACAGACTCTGAGGAAATTAAAATTCTTTACGAAAATAAGAAAATCATTCTGAAATAGTCGTTTGCTTCGTTGCTGATAAAAGTGTTTAAATTTCTTGAAATTCAAACTTAGCCTATGAGATATCGCTTAAGAATTGAAGTTAGGTTAAAGCCAGGGCACAGTGATCCTGAAGGCGAAACTACAGCACGTTTGCTGAAGGAACTTGGATACAAAGTTGGAGCAGTGAATGTTAGTAAAGTTTACAGTGTGGTTCTTGAGGCTGAATCAATGAGGGAGGCTGAAACTAAAGCTGAGGAAATGTGTAAAAGGCTTCTAGCAAACCCAACAAAGGATAATTATGCAATCGTGATTGAGGAAGAAGAATGATCGTAAGCCTTTACATTCGCAGAAAAACATCATTTCCACTTTTTGAGATAAACATACTTAAGGCTACAGATGAGCAGCTCCTTAAAATAAGCCGAGAACTTGGCATAGGTTTAAACTTGCAAGAAATGAAAGCTGTTCAAGAATATTTTAGGAAAAAGAGGCGGAACCCAACAGATGTGGAGCTTCAAACCATAGGGCAGACATGGTCTGAACACTGCTTCCACAAAACCTTCAAAGGAAAAATAAAAATTAACGGAAAAGAGATTGACAGCCTCTTTAAAACGTACATTGCAAAGGCTACCGAAGAGATTAATCCACGCTGGTGCTTCTCCGTTTTTGAAGATAACGCGGGTATAATCCATTTTGACAAGGGTTATGGAATAGCAGTTAAAGTTGAAACCCACAATCATCCATCAGCAATAGAGCCCTTTGGCGGTGCAGCCACAGGCGTGGGTGGAGTAATCCGCGACATTTTGGGCGTTTGGGCAGACCCAATTGCATGCACAGATGTTTTGGGCTTCGGTCCTCTTGATTATGATTATGAAAAATTGCCGCCGGGTGTTAAGCATCCGAAATATGTTTACCTAGGTGTCGTGGCGGGTATTGGAAGCTATGGTAATAATATGGGAATTCCAACGGTGAATGGAGCCATATACTTTGATGAAAGCTACGTTGGAAACGTTGTTGTTTATTGCGGATGCATTGGACTGCTTCCATTAGAAAAGTTTAGGAGAAACGCCAAACTAGGTGACATAATTGTTTTGGCTGGAGGAAAAACTGGTCGCGATGGCATTCACGGAGTAACCTTCGCATCTGCTGAGTTAACAGAAAAGTCAGAGGAGATTTCCAGACCAGCAGTTCAGATTGCAAACCCGATTGAGGAAGAAAAGCTGAAAAGAGCCATAATTGAAATTCGAGACCTTGAACTAGCTTCAGCAATAACAGACCTAGGTGGCGGCGGCTTATCATCCGCCGTGGGCGAAACCGCAAAAAGGTTCAATTGCGGTGCTAGGGTAGAGCTTGAAAAGGTTCCGCTGAAGTATCCGGGATTGGCTCCATGGGAAATTTATGTTTCCGAATCACAGGAAAGAATGCTTTTGGCTGTACCTCCCGAAAACCTTAAACGAGTTTTGGAAATTTTTGAGAAGGAGAATATTGAAGCTACTCTTATTGGAAAGTACACGGCAGACGGAGTTTTGCGGATTTATTATCAAGGTGAGAAAGTTGCGGAAATGGATATCTCCTTCCTTTTTGAACCGCCGAAAGCTGTGAGAACCGCGGAATATAAGTCAACAAGTTTTGAAGAGCCACGCTTTCGAGAGCCAGAAAACCTAACCGAAACGCTTCTGCAGCTTTTATCTTCGCCAAACATTGCAAGCAAAGAAAGTGTGATACGCACTTATGATCATGAGGTGAAAGGAAATACCGTGCTTAAACCCCTGCAAGGCGAGTATTGTGGACCGAATGATGCGGCTGTGATAAAGCCTTTAACAGATTCTTGGAGAGGTGTAGCTGTTTCTTGTGGAATGAACCCACAATATGGAAAAATTGATGCTTATTGGATGGCTGCCTCAGCAATAGATGAGGCGATAAGAAATAATGTGGCTGTTGGCGGCAGAAGAATAGCTTTACTTGACAACTTCACATGGGGAAATCCAGAAAAACCAAAAAGGCTAGGTAGTCTTGTTAAGGCTTGTGAGGCATGCTACGATTTTGCAACCGCTTTCGGAACACCGTTTATTTCTGGCAAAGATAGCCTTTATAACGAGTCTCCGCTTGGACCAGTAACGCCAACACTTTTAATCACAGCTTTAGGCATCGTTCCAGACGTTCGTTCAACGGTTTCAATGGATGTTAAAGCGCCAAATAACCTAATTTACATTGTTGGGCAAACCTTTCACGAGTTAGGCGGCTCAGAATATTATAAGCTGAAGAGATTTCTCGGAAAAAACGTGCCTAAAGTGCGACCTAACCAAGCCAGAAAAACATTTGAAGACATAACTAAAGCGATTGATTTAGGGGTGGTTAAGGCTTGTCATGATTTGTCTGAGGGTGGTTTAGCTGTGGCTGTTGCGGAGATGGCTTTCGCTGGCGGATATGGAATGGAGCTGGATTTGCGAAAGGTTTTGCGAAAAACCTCGAAACGCAACGATTTTGTTCTTTTCTCTGAATCTAATAGCCGCTTTTTGGTGGAGGTTTCAGAAGATGCCAGAGAAGATTTTGAGGCTTTGATGAAGGGGAAAGTTTATGCTAAGATAGGTAGAGTTACGAAAACTCCACGGCTGTGCATTAATGGACTAAACGGCGAAATTGTTGTAGATGCTTCGCTCAGTGACTTGTTGGCGAGTTGGAAGCGAACAATCAGCAGCGAGGTTTAAGCCATGAAACGCGAAGAGATTAAAGTTTGCATTTTGCGTGTGGGTGGAACAAACTGTGATGCAGAAACAAAGCGCTCATTCGAGGAATTGAGTGTTCAAGCTGAAATTGTGCACGTAAATGAGATGGTTAAACGCCGAAACCTTCTGAAATATAATACCTTGGTTTTTCCAGGTGGTTTTTCTTACGGAGATTATGTGCGGGCTGGAGCCATATGGGCTAAATGGATAACTGCTAGATTAGGCAAAGAACTGAAAACATTTGTTGGCGAAAACCGTCCAATCCTCGGGATTTGTAACGGTTTTCAAGTGCTTGTTGAAGCTGGTTTTCTTCCAGGATTTGAAGGAATAAGTCCGTATCCAGAGGCATCCCTAGCAACAAATGTTCCGCCGGGCTATAATTGCCGCTGGGTTTACATCAAACACGAAAACAAGGGGAAATGCGTATTCACATGGAAAATTCCTAAAGGAAAGATTCTGCGGATGCCTGTTGCACATTCAGAAGGCAGATTCATATTCGCAAAAGAAAAGGAAAAAAAGTATTTGGAAAGCCTTTATGAAAATGACCAGCTGGTTTTTAGATACTGTGATAAAAACGGTGAATACGCTGAAGGTTGTTTTCCAATAAACCCGAACGGTTCTTTCCATGATATAGCAGGTATATGTAATCCGGAAGGAACGATATTTGGTTTGATGCCGCATCCTGAAAGAGCCTTTTACTGGTGGCAGCAACCAGATTGGACGAGGCAAGGGCGAATGCCGCAATACAGCGATGGGAAACTAATTTTTGAGAGTTTAATCAAGTATTTAACGAAGAAGTTTTAACTCTTTAAAACGTGGAAGCCCCGTTCTGGCACCCATTTTCATTATACATCTTGAAGCGACAAAATTGCCTAGTCTTCCACATTCGTAAAGGCTTTTGCCTTGTATTAAGCCGTAAAGGAAGCCTGCACAAAAGGCGTCGCCAGCACCTGTCGTGTCAACAACCTTCACTTTAAATGCTTCTATCATGTGGCTTTCTCTCCCGTCAGTTACGTAGCAGCCTTTGCTGCCCAGTTTTACAGCAATTATTTTCACGCCTTTTTCGAGTAAAAGTTCTGCATTTCTTTTGTAATCAGTTTTTTTCGTCAAAATTTGGAGTTCTTTTGCATTTGGCATCATAACAAAGGTTCTGTTCAGTATCGGCTCTAAAGCTTCTAATCTTTTTCTTGCGTATAATTCGCCTATGTCTAGGCTTACTTTAACGTTTTTTGGAAGGATTTCAAAAAGCCTTTTCTGGGTTTGGAAGGATTTCTCTCCAACAAAAGATGTTAAATGTAAAAATCGTGTTTGGAACGCATATTCCTTGTTTATTTCATCGATTTCTATTGTGTCGTTTACGCCCGGGTCAACGTATAATGCGCGTTCGCCTTTTTTGTCTACGAAGCCCATGGCTGTTCCGCTTCTGCCACGCTTTGCCACAATTATGCCTTGTGTGTCAACACCTTCTCTTCGAAAATCCTCAAGCAGCATTCCACCCTCTCTGTCGTCAGCCACTTTCCCGATAAAGCCTACTTTGCAACCAAGTCTTGCCAAGCCGACAATGGTGTTGGCTGCAGAGCCTCCGCAAGCCTCTTCAAAACCCGTAACAAAGCTTTCTTCTTCTGCTGACGCTATTTTATTTACCTTGAAGAGTTTGTCCACGTTAAGGGCGCCGAATCCAACAGCGTCGAAACTGGTCATGGAAACAGCTCACGCAAATAAATGTTATAATCGCCCAATTTCCCACCATAATTTCCAGCTGAAATCTTTACAACGCCGTCAACGCTTAAGGCTGCTTCTATGCCAGCTTTCATGGCTTCTTTAACAGCTTGCATCGAAACTCCGTTAATCACTATTTCTGGAATGTAGTTCACGTTTTCAGGCACCTTAGACGCAGCGCCCAGTTTCTGTTTTAGAGATGGACAGTATAGATGGTTTGTTGTTGGTCCTATCTCGGGGAAACGTGTTTCTGGTTTTGAGCCTGCTGAGCAAATGTCGAATGGTGTTACTACGCCATTGATTTTGTGTATTGCTCCTAAAGCTTTTTCGCCAGCATTTTTCAGTGCTTCTTTTGTTTTGCACATTATCCAGAAGTTTACACCCATAACCCCATGTGCATAACCAAGATAACGTTCGATGATAAAGTCTGGAACCATTATCGGCACAACTATTACGTTGCGTCCATAACGTTTTTCCATCCATTCGTAACCGTCTCCACAGTGTCCAACACGTTTCATCATGTCCAGTTTTCCTTCTGCATTAGGCAATGCATCAAACAAGGCGGTAAAGGGCTTAACCAAGATGTCTTGGCGGATTCTATAAGAAAGTTCAATCCCAAACTTTTTCAAGGACTCTGAAAAGGGTTTTTTAGGGTTTATCCCTCCCCAAAACTGAAGCACTACTCCTTTACGCTTGTCTGGAGTTTCTTCTCCGCTTAGCCATTTTTCTATTCCACCTTCAACTCTACCGATGACTATTGAAGGTGTGGCTGTAGCGTCTTCAGCAGCTTTTCGCAGTGTCTCCCCATCATCAGCAGTAACTATTACTCGGCAGAATATTCCTTCAAAGGCTTCCGCATATGTGTCTTCTATTTGAGCTTTCTTAACCATTTATCCCAATCTCCCAATTGCTTCTCCTCTAACCTTTTTTCTAAATTCACTACTTTCTTTTGCCAGAAACTCCATATTTTCACTTGTTATTATTTTAACTTTGGGCAATTCTGTAGGATATAACTCAAAAAGGCGATTAAGCAAGGTTTGGCTTACTGGGCTTTTCTTTAGTGCTTCGCGGCTCCAGTTTTCCACTAAGCTTATGGCTTGTTGTTTTCCAAGTCTGCTGAATACGTCTGCAATTATTGCTGTTACTATGCTGTTTTCGGATAAAACTGCGATTTCAGCGGTTTTTATAGCGTATTGGTTTCCGTTAAAGGAGACAGTTAAGCCACCGTTTTCTCTCACAAGCCTAAAAGCTTCTACATCAGTTATGCTGTCACCTACATACATAACATCCGCCAACCCTATACCTAACCTTTCAGCAGCACCTTTAACAGCCTCAGCCTTCTCGCCGCCACCTATAGGATTCACCTCAGAGAAAATCCTCCCAGACTCCATGATTGCAATTTCCTTCCAGAAAATCTCGTCCAGCCATCGAATTGTTTTTTGGTCTTTTTCTGAAAAATCGACTATGGACCTTGCTTCTGAAGGAATTTCGATTATGGGCATTTGTGTGATTTCGCTCGCAAGTTCTTTCAGTCTGGTTTTTTCTTTTTCTGTTATATGGTATTTGTCGATGCTGAGCCGTGTGCAATAGGTATTTTCGTAGGGAAAGTCTAGGGCTTGGCATAGGGCTTTTATGTAATGTTCGTAGCTTGTGCTAACGATAAAGGCATGAGTTATACCTCTTACGTATTGCAGCGTATCCTTCACATTTGCAATTAAGATTAAGCTTTGAGCTGAAAACTCTCGCATTTTCTGGTCTGTGACATCATAAGCTTTAAGGAAGGGTAGAATAAGCTTCAAGGTGTTGCCAGCCTTATAGCCAGGTCTTTTTAAAACGTCTGCAAGCACATCGTCATATTTGCTTATTACTGCGAAGAGTTTGTCTCCGTTTGGAACGAAATGCGCTGTTATTTCGAAGGCGTTATCGTTTTTGGAGATTGGTCCTTCACAGTCTGAGATGAAAGCTCTTTTCACTGTTTGCGCCTCAACTCCTCCATATGCCTTATGCTTTTTTCTATGTGTTGTTTTGATGCTATGTCTGTTCTGTGCCACAATGCTCCGCCTTTTATTGCGTTTATGCCTTCCAGAGAGATTTGTCTGGCTGTTTCTATGTTTTTGCCTATGCCTACAACGCAAACTGCTCTGGATTTCAGGGCATAAGTTTTGCTGTCACGCAGTTCCATGGATGCTGGATAAACACGAAGTTTTTCGCCACATTTTCTGCCTAGTTCATATGCCTTTGTCAAGTCAACTGGCTTGCCAATTTCATCCTTGCTTACAAAGTTTGGAAAAACTTCTATGTATCCGCCGTAGTTTGGTGGAACCTTGTAGGTTACAACCGTTGCCACTTTTTCTAATTCGACGCGTGTTAGGTTTCCGTCTAAAATTTTGAAGCAGACTTCAACGAAGTCATCTTTTAGGATTGGTAGCATGTTTTGTATTTCTGGGTCTCCTGGTCGGCTGTTGTTTTCAAGGATTTTTGGTCCCTTGCTTGTATGGATGAAAGCCACATAGAAGGGTATGCCCCTTAAACCTTCATTGTCTGATACTTTCCATTTCTCAAAAATTTTGTTGACCATTTCTATTTCTTTTGCTCTATCCACATTTGTCATGAAAGGTAACACATCGCCGATGTCTTTATAGGATCCCATGCCTCCCGTGTTTGGTCCCTTATCATTGTCAAAAGCTCTTTTGTAGTCTCTCGTGTCTGGCAAGGCTACAAGGTGTTTGCCATCGCAGAAGGCTTGGAAACTAGATTCTTCGCCCTCGATTTTCTCTTCAATTACGACTGGCCCATGCTGGAAGTTCGCCAAGAAATGTTCGAAGAGTTGTTCGCGAGTTGTGAAGTGGTCGCCCCATACGCCTACTCCTTTGCCTGCTGCTGGCTGGTCTGGCTTAACAACAGCCTTATTTCCAAGTTCGTCAAGCCAACTGTAAACAGCTTTTTTCGCTTCAGCCATGCTTTTGTAGTCCTTTGGGTTGAAAATTTTGAATCGTGGGTTTACTTCTGGCACGATTTCTTGGAATAGGAGTCTCTGCTGGACTTTGCTTGCTTCTATTGCGTATTCCTTTGTTGGACAAATCATCGGTATGCCTGTTCGCTTTTCCACAAGGTCGCGTACTCCGTTTATTATTGGTTTTTCCGGGCCGACTATGCCGAAGTCGATTTTATCTTTGTTTGCTTCTGCGAATTGGCAGATTGCTTCCACGTTTAAGTCTGGTATGACAACATGCTTGACCGCTTTTTTCACGTTGAAGGGGTTTCGCTGCTTGTCTGCAACGTAAATCTCCACATCATAGATTTGGCTTCGAGTGAAGGCGTCAACCATAGCGGCGGCTCTCGCACCATAGGAAACGACTAATACGCCTACTTTATCCATGATTAACCCATCAGATTACAAGAATAAACGTAATCCTAATTTATTTTGCCGCTATGCCTTTTTCGACGGTTTCTGCTATCTCGTAAAGTCTTCCTGTTTCCTCATAGCCTTTCAGGAATCGCTCTTTCATATTTTCTGCTATTTTTTGTGCTAGCGGCGTTGGATATTTGCCTGTTATGCATCCTAGACATAGCTGGTCTCGAGTGAAGCCTGTTGCTTTTATGAAGTCTTCTATTGACGGGTAACATACGGCGTCTGCACCTATGATTCTTGCTATTTCTTCTGTGCTATGCTTCGAACCTATTAGTTGGCCGTATGTTGCCATGTCAATTCCATAGAAGCATGGTCCAATTATCCGCGGAAAAGTTATGAATACGTACACTTTTTCGGCTCCCATTTTGCGCAGTTTTTCCACTATTACTTTTGTTGTGTCGCCTCTGACTATGCTGTCGTCCGTTACTATGACTCGTTTTCCCTTAACTTTTGATGTTAGGATGTTGATTTTCTTGTCGATTGTTGAATATCGCTCTCTATTGAGCAGAATGAAAGCCCTCTCTGTCACGTAACGGTGTCTACGAGAGGCTCTCTCCCATTTCAGGCCAGACTCTTCATGAACCCCTAAAGCCGCGTCATCGCCGGTCTCCGGCAAAGAAAGAATCATGTCCGCATCCTTAACAATGTCTGGGTTCTCCCTGACAAGATTTTTCCCAAACTCTTCGCGGATTTCATAAACATACTTTTCATCAAAACGCGAATCTGGTCTCGCGAAATATGCGAATTCAAAGGCACAGAAGGCCCTTCGCTCACTCTTTACAATTTTTTCCCTATCAAATCCATCCTTTGAAACTGTTACGAGTTCTCCGGGTTCAAGTTCAAAATCCCTTTCAAAACCATTTATGTCCTGACCGACGGTTTCTGATGAGAAGGCATAAATGGAGAGGTCTTCGCTGTGGCCGGCGCATAACGGCCTTATTCCACATGGGTCTTTAAAGGCGAAGAATTTACCTTCTTTTGTGATGCCAGCCACTGAGAAGGCTCCTTCGATTTCTTGCATGCACGTTTTAACGGCTGAGGCTAAATCCTTACCTTTTGTTAACTCTATTAGGAGTTTGTGGCAGATTAAGTCTGCATCACATTCATAGGAGAATCTAGGAAATTCTTTGCTTATTTCTTTTTTAAGCTGAAATGTGTTGACAACGTTGCCGTTAAAAGAAACAGCTAGTTTAAACCCGTTTTTTGACGCTGTAACTGGTTGCGTGCCTTTTATCAACGATTCTTCGTCTATTCTTCCAGAGGTTGTGTACCTGACATTTCCAATGCCTATATGTCCGGGTAAGCGTCCAAACCATTGTTGGATTGCGTTTTTTTTTATTTTTGGCACGAGGTCTAAGCTTCTGTAAACATGAAATTTTCCATTATTGTAGGTGAGAAAACCATGTGACTGGTGGCCCCTATGATTTTGGGCTCTTAAACCCCAATATATGTAGGGGAATATAGGTTGTTTTTGAAAGTTTATGGCCCCGAATACTCCGCATGCGATTTTTAACTGCTCTCCCATGGTTGGGAATAAGAAGACTGTTATTTATCAACTTTTATAACATCTTTAACTAAAAACGACATTGTTTCCAGAATCGTTGAGAATTGATATACTTTGGTTGCATTCATTTGTTTTGTGAGGTTTATGTTTTGGTTGAGGTTTTGTTACTGAAGGATTCTGCTAACATTATAGACTTAAGCTCAAAATCTGGTAATCGACATTTAATATCTCTGATTTTTTTGGTAAAATAGTAAAACGGTTTTTATTGGGATCATTTAAAGCTATGGTGTGAGTCTGAACCTATCTCTTGGGTAAAGTGTCACTTCTCTTATGTTCTTTTTTCCAGTCAGCATCATTGTTAGTCTTTCTAGACCTATGGCCCATCCAGCATGCGGTGGCATTCCATAATCAAAGGCTTGCAAATGATGTTTGAAGGATTCTGGCTTTAGACCCTTCTCTTTCAACCGTTTTGTTAGAAGCTCTTTTGTTGCTATTCTTGTTCCGCCAGAAGCGAGTTCTATCCAACGCCACATGAGGTCGAAGCCTTCGCACAGTTCTGGGTTGTCGTCTCGTGGTTTTATGTAGAATGCTTTTGAATGTGTTGGCCAGTCGGTTATGAAGTAGAAGTATGGGTGAATTTTGCCTAGAGTTCTAAAGGCTGGTGTTGGTATGTCTTCGCCCCATGGAATTTCTACCCCTTCACGCTTTAAGTCTTGTAGTACATCGTCGTATCTTAGGCGTTTAAAGGGCACTTCTGGCACTTCTATGCTGTGTTTTAGCGTTGTCAGCTCTCTTTGGCATTTTTCGTTGACAGTTTTGCAAACGTATTGCATCAGTTGTTCAAGTAATTGCATTACATCTTCAGCCGTGGCAAAAGCCTGCTCAATATCTATCGAAACAAACTCGCTTAGGTGACGTCTCGTATGCGACTCCTCAGCCCTGAAAAAAGGTCCTACTTCGAAGACTTTCTCGAAGCTCATGACAAGCTCTTCCTTATACAGTTGCGGGCTTTGAGCAAGAAACGCCTTCTTCTCGAAGTATTTAACAGAGAAAAGGGCTGCGCCGCCTTCAGTTGCCGAAGCAATAATGCGTGGAGTATGTACTTCAATGAAGCCTTTTTCAAATAGAAAATCTCGTATTGCCTCTACGGCTGTGTGTTGAATCTTGAAGATGGCTATGTTTTCTTCTTGGCAGAGGTCTAATGCCCGTGCGTCCAGTCGAACGTCTATGTGTGCGGGTGTTTTTCCAGTTATGTCTATTGGCAAGAGCTGTGTGGCTGTGCTGAAAATCTTAATCTCTTTCGGTATCACTTCGACTTTTCTAGGCGTGATCTCGGTTTTCTTCACAACGCCTTTTATTCCTATACTGTACCTCTTCTGTAAAACATCCGACTTCGACAACACTTCGCTACTTACCTTTTTCCGTGGAACAGTAATTTGAATTGTTCCTTCCCTATCCTGCAATATTATAAACCGTATTCCACCTAGGTCTCTTATCTCTTGAACCCAACCGAAAAGCGTAACCTCTTCGCCATCCATTTCGGGTCCAACATCCACAGAATAATGCGTTCTACACCAATCACCAATGGAATTCAACTTCATGAGTTCACGCCCAACTAGTCTGCAAACTCCACACGCAAGGTCATGTTTCGAACTTTACGGGCAATCTCCTTTAAAGCCTTTACATCAAAAGGCGGTTGCCTCCCCCGCCTCTTCTTCAAAATAACCCTCGTTTCAGTTGTTCCATCAGGCAACCAAATAGTGTTTATCGTTACTATGCTTAAGGGAGCAAACAAATCCTCCAAAAACTTCCGATTGTCAACCCCATACTCCAAAACACGAATAGCCCTACCAACCTTCGCCCCCAACGCCTTAATGATTTTTCCACCATAACCCAAAAGACGGGGAACATCACCCCGCCCAACAATTAAAGCCAATGTTCGGTCAACATCCACAGCCTTATGAAAATAAACATTCTGAAGAGAAGGGTATTTCTCTTCCAGAGACAAAAGTAGGCGGGCGATTTTTAAGTCTAATTCGCTTATCTCCCCAGACTTAACTTTCGCCAAACACTTTTGACATAGTATTCCGCTTTTTAAACAGAAGTTGCATAGTGTTGTTTTCACCTAGAAAACGCCCTCCACAAATAAAGGAGGGGCGGCGGAGCTTTGCACGTTTATGCGGAATCACTGTTTAGCGTTCCAGCGTTATCTCGATTGTGCTCACGTTTGTGGGCGTGCCACCCTCTTCTCTGGGTGCCATTTGCTCTGTTCCAATGCCGATCTTCTTGACTTTTACATCTGGTAGGAATCGGCGTCGGACAACCTCAACGACGTCAACTGCTTGGCTTATTGATCTCCCTCTTGCCTTGACATTTACTTCTTTTGCTCCGCCGTGAAAGAGGGTTATGCAAGCCAGTACGTAGTTCATTACTGGCTTTCTCCCGATCAACACTGAGTTGCTTTCAGACATTTTGTACCGCCTCACTCCTCGTTTTCACTTTTTCTATGGCTTCATAACGATTTTTATCGATAAATAAATACATTACGGTTTTAAGCAATGAATTCTGGAGATGTCTCCCGCAATTTCCCTTTTTTTGTGTATTTGAGAGTCAAGCTTCTTTCAGGGGAAGTGTGCTGATCTTCAGCCAAGGGGCATCGGTTCTTTTTCTCTTTCAGACGAAAGGCTGATGCTAGGCGGGGAGGGGCCTCTAGATGAGTGATTTTTTGTTTGGTGTGCCTTCTGGCGAGCCTGTGTCGCTTGAGCCTTTTCATTACGCTATTGTTGGGCAAACCCAGTTTTCTGGTAAAACTACTTTGATTAAGCGTTTGGCGGATTGGGTTGTTGCCTTGGGCTATAAAGTTTTGATTTTTGACACTAAGGAGACTGAAGCTGATTATACTGGCTTCGGCAGGGAAGTGCCTGTTTGTCTTCGTGAAAGGTCAACCTTTGGAATGTTTTAGTGTTAAAAATTTTTTGAATGTTGTTCGGAAAGGCTTAAATTGTGGTTCTTTTCGTGAAAGCAATGTATTCTGTGCTTTCTTAAGACTGCATATTTCTGATGCTAGTTGGTCTAGGCTAACATGTGTGTTTTGGATACATTCGATACATTGTTTCTGGAGGGTTTTTTGAAGTTTTGACAGCGAACACTGCAAAGAATGTTAAACGGCGCCGTACTCCTGAGCAAAAACATGGTAGGTACAAATGGATTAAGACTCTTATTAACCGTAACAGCCACGAAATTCGAGAGATCAAGCGTATGCTGAGGGGCTTAAGTTATGGTCTCAGTTACCTTATGGATTTTGATTCTGAGTATTTGGTTAGCATGGTTTGTCGTGACAGTCGAGATAGGGTGATTTTGGATGTGCTGTGTGCTGCGGGACCTGACGGTTTAAGCCCTAAAACGATTCATGCTAAGGTTCGGCGTTATGGCTTGAAATATCATCATATTAGTCGTAGGATTAAACGCATGAATAAGCGGATGCAGAGTGAGATTGGTGAGCGAGTAGCTGATAAGGTTGGTAGAAACTGGGCTTTGAGCGACTTTATGCTTCAGAATTGGAGTGCTAAGACGAACGAGATTGAGGTTTCTGGGGAGCAAGGATAAAGCTTAAAAGGTGTTTGGTCTATTAGGTTTGTCATTCTGTTGGGGGTTGGGATTTATGGTCAATGAGGGCAGAGGTCGTTTGTTTCGGCGTAAAGATGGTAAATTCTTGATTTATCTTCCTAAAGATTTTGCCGAGGATAGCATGTTTCCGTTTAAGGGTGCTGATTCGATGCTTGTGAAGGTGAGTTTCAAACCCGGCGGAGACAATAAGCTGCTGATAGAGGAATGGAAAGAGCCACAACCAGAACCCGTGCAATAGTTTTTTGTAATTGCAAGTCTTTTATGTTGTATCTTGTGCGCACGCTTTGTGGCAGCTGAGGAAAGCAGCGGGCTTTAGTTAACTTGTTAGTTTTGTGGTTCAAATTTGTTTTTAATATGCTTTCTCGTCTCGTATTTTCAGTGAAGTGCTTTGAATAACAAGGTTTTAAAGGAAATCAGGAATCTTACGCCAGGCGACCTAATATTTGTGTCATGGACTGATGCTAGTATTGGCAAAAGTTTAAGCGGGGGCTTAGCTGGCATAGACATTCGAGTTAGCAGCTGGGGACTATTCATAGGATTGCTGGGAGAGAAGAGCAAGCACATAATTTTAGCACAAAACAATTTTCGTTATGCAGATGGTTTGTATGATATTGATTACACAGCTATTCCGTTTTCTTGGACCGTTGATGTTAAAGTGATTGAGAAACAGCATATGAAGCCAGAGGAAGCCAAACAGTTGCTGAACAGTTTTCTCATGGGTGGAAGACGTAGTCTTGCGAAACGGACAAGACAGCAAAAAGTGAAGAACCATGACAAGTTGGATTAAGAGGGCTCTGACGCGTAAGATAGCCCGTAAAGGGTTCAGAGGAAAAGAACAGATAATTGTTATCCCGCCGAGTGAAAAGCTTGTTTACGGCGTAAAGTTCGCCATGGCAATGACTGTTTGTTTATCAGCTATTGAAATTGCTCACATAGCGTTTCTGGGTAAATGGAACAGTGAAATCTTCGCAGCTATCACCGGGTTGATAGGAACGGTTTCAGGGGTGCTGGTGAGTCAACATGCCTAAAAAATATTATTGGACACACGTAGAAGAGGCTAAACTTCTTGAGTTATGGAAAGGGGGCATCACAGACTTTGAAGTGTTAGCTAAGGAGCTTGGGCGAAAGCCTTTAGGTGTGAAACGGAAGCTTGAGAGGATGGGAGTTGTTGTTAGTCAGAAAAAACCTAGAAAACGCAAACCAACAACAACTGCAGCTATCCCATTAAATGAGGATCTGTTAACACATGAAAAAGTTCTACATGTTTTAGCTGGCGCCATTTCGAAGGCTGGTGAGCCTGGGCTTGACAAGCTTGAGATCATGCGGTTGAAAATTCTGGTTGACGCTGCTAAAACGTATGATTCTGTTTTGGAAAAATTTGAGAGGTGGGTGGAGTTTGAGGCACAGCTTTTGGAAATGGCTAAAGACATTGCTGAAATTAAAAAAACCAAGGGCATTGCATCCTAGGAACCGTTTCTCTAAACTTGCCAAGGCAAAAAAAGATATCAGTGAAGTTAAGGAAGTAGTTAAAAAGGAACGGGAAAAGCTTAGCGAAGATCCTATTACGTTTTTTGAGCAAGTAGTAGGATTCAAGCCTACAGTTTATCAGCGAGATCTTGCGGAAAAGTTTATGGAAAATCAGTTTACGGCTATGCGATGGAACCGTCAGAGTGGAAAAAGTTGGATATCTTCTGCTCTTTTGCTTAATTATGCCTTAACGCATCCAGGTGCTTACATTGGCATTATTGCTCCTGGTTGGCGCCAATCAAAACTTGTGATAAGGCGAATACGCTATTTCTTGAGAAAACTTCCAAACGAGATTTGCCCTAAACCTCAACGCACAGTACTATACTTCTCAAACGGGTCAATTATCGAAGCTTTTCCAAACAATCCCGAAACAATCAGAGGCCCAACATTGAACCTAATCTACTGGGATGAAGCCAACCACACGCCTAACGACTGGGATATGTATACAGCAATTTTATTCACAATATCCGCTACAAAAGGCAAAGTTTTAGTTAGCAGTACGCCGTGGAACACGGATTCTATTTTCTACAAAATTTTCAATAGTGAAGAGTTTAGCGATTTCGCAAGAAGCCATGTAACATGGCGCGAAAGTATGGAGCCGAATGGACCATTAGACAAAGGCACACTTGAGAAGATCCGTAAACAGTTTAGTGAAGACCCATGGCGCTGGAAGCGTGAAATGGAGGCTGAATGGGCGGAGGATGAGACAGCCTGGTTAAGTCAATCCCTTATTACCAAGTGTATTGCGACTGAGAAGACGATTGGCGAAGAGTTAGAGTTATGGGATTTTGAACGCATTCACAAAGGTTGTAATCTTTATGCTGGTTTGGATTTGGGACGCGTAAAAGATTATAGCGCCCTCGCAGTAATTGAAGAAGTTAAACGTAAATTCTTTCTTCGACACCTCAAAATTTTTCCTTTAAACACAAGCTACGCCAGCGTTATCGGCTATATCAAAACATTGCAGGATCGCTGGGGAGGCTTCTGTAAAATCCGAGTGGACAGCACCAACCAGGACTATGTTGTCGAAGACATGAAAAACAGCGACATAGATAATGTGGAAGGCGTACATTTTACCTTGCCGCGGAAACAGGAAATGGCTACGTTATTCAAACAACGCATGATCAACAATCAATTTTGGTATCCCTATTTTACTTGGGAACGTCCCTATCGTGGCGAATTTGTGACCGAGCTTAATGTTGAAAGGTTTGAATTGCGGAAAGACGGTAGTATAGCTTTCAATCATCCTCAGGGTACGCATGACGATGTTTGGTGGGCGGTGGCATTAAGTCTTTATGCGACTGTTGAAATGACGGCTGAGCCTGGCCCATTCATATTCCTATAACTAATATATTTAACATGTAAACTAACATGTTCAGATTTTCTTTTATTTTTAGGGCTTAACATAGTTGATGGTGTTGTTGAATTTGCCCATATTTCAGCAAAGCGTTGACGCGGAGCTGTATCTGTGGCTTTTAGAGGAGCAGAAAAAGCGTAAGGCTCGCACGGTCCAAGAAGTGATCCGCCAGGTTCTACGTGAAGCCAAAAAGGAGGCTGAGAAGCATGGTTAATTTTGGGACAGCTTTGCAGAAAGTTTTAATAAGGTTTGGTGTTGCTTCTTCGCCAAGCTACCGCACACAGGCTGAGATGCAACGTGCTTACACAGGTTTAGGCGCAGAATTTGGTCAACCAATCAGTAATAAACACATAACTTTTGCTGTAAAACGTGAGCCAATAGCGTATCTGCTCACTTTCCAGGTTGCTCATGACATTTTTGATAAATGGTTTGAAGTTGAGCCTCTTGAAAAAGGCGTAGATAAGGAAAAGTTTAATGAGGATGTGCAGAAAGTTTTGCTGGAATTAAACGCTAAAGACGTTTTTACACAAGCAGGTGCTTTTGAGAGGGCTTATGGCTGGTCGATTGTTGTTTTAGGTTATAAGGATAAAGGCGCCACGTTGAAAGACCCAGTTGACCTGCCTGAGAAAATCGAGGGCCTCGTGGCTTACGGGCCGACATTGATTGTCGATGTTAAGGTTGATGAAAACAAGGATAGTAAACGGTTTGGATTGCCTGAGATCTACAAGATTAAGATAAGTGAAAGGGAAGAGGCTGAGGTCCATTACAGTCGTGTTATTCATTTTGCCACTCGGCTTTTAGATCATCCTTGGAAGAGCTTGAGCGTTTTAGAGCCTGTTTGGGATGACTTAACAGTGGTTCGTAACATGGCTTGGGGCATGGGGCAGACGCTTTATAGGTACGGGCCAGGATTTCCGGTCATCACGATTAAGGGTGCAAAAACGGCTGACGATTTAAGGAGGTGGGCTGATGAGTGGGGTCCCTTAACCGCGCGGACGAGCATGTTTAAAACTGATAAGCAGGAGATTGAGTTTAAGGGCTTGGCTGGAAGGGCGTTAGATCCAGAGCCTTATTATTCCGCCATCATGGAGCGTATAAGCGCAGGATCCGGTATTCCAAAACCTATGATTATTGGTGCTCAGGCTGGTCAGCTTGCTGGCAGTGAGGTTAACGAGCGTGAGTATTTTAAGCTAATCTCAGATGCTCAGTCGCGTTATGAGCCTGGTATCATGGATTTTATTGATAGGCTTATGAAGACTGAACAGATTCCAGACGTGCATTATAAGATTAATTGGGTTGGCGGTTTCGAGGTTAATCCGAGGGATAAGGCTGCTGCGGAATTGGATAGGATTCGCGGACTAAAGATAATGACGAATTGGATGACCGTGAACGAGGTTCGTGAAGTTGAAAAGTTAGAGCGTGTTCCCGGTGGCGATGTGATTTTAGGCTTAACTAAGCCTCAAGAAACGGTTTTTTCAAACGTTAATTCTGTGACTTCAAAGCGGAAATTGGAGTTAGAACGCAAGTTTGGTAAGCCTATTGACAAGCTGTTAGCTGATATGATGGCTTCCCTCAAGAGCGTAAATAAAGTGTGCAAAAAATTAGGCATAAGCACTCAAACGTTTTATCGTTGGGTTGAAGAGTACGATCTGAAACTGTAATGGCCATTACACTATCATTTTGATTCATCAAAATAATAAGGCAGCTTGAGTTGTTTTTTGGCTAGGTGAAAAACTGAATGAATCCTTTAAACGTTGGTTTAGGTGTCTTTGCAGCTTTAATCTATGCTTTTCTTGGGTATGCAGCTCAGGACAAACCTTTCAGCTGGAAGAAGTTTCTGCGAACGGTTGCGATAGGCGCCGGTTCAGCTTTAGGCTTAGACTTTGCGGGCATGACCTTTGATGTCTATACTGCTTTGATAGGTCCGACTGCAATTACTGTTTGGCTGCAGAAATTAATTGACACAGCAAAGTCGCCCGAATAGATACAGGTTCAAATCTTGCAGAGTTTCGCCTAGGGGATTGATTAATTGTGAGGATGTATGCTTTAAAATCCGTTAAAGAAGCTGGCAAGTTTGAAATCAGAGAAGATGATAAAACAGTTACTGTACCAGCCGTTATTACTCGAGAAGGCGTTTACGATTATGATGGCATGCTTGTTTACGAGCCTGCTGAAGAAATTGAGGAAACAACATTAACTGCACGGAACGCTTGGATAGTTGAAAATCATCCAGCCGAGATTATTGTTACAAAAACCGAGGATATTCGAGGGAGTCTTGCATCACCAGTTTTTGCTGAAGACTGCATAAAAACTGATTTAACGTTTTATAAAGACAGGTGCAGCTCGAAATATTTGAGTGACATCAAAAAGGGCAAGATTAAAAGTGTGAGCATAGGTTTCTTTTGGGAGCTTGAAGAGAAAAAAGGCGAGTTTAAAGGGCAACATTACGATTATGTTATGCGGAAAATCTTCATCGACCACGTGGCGGTTGGAAGTTGGCAGGGTAGATGTGCCTATCCAGTGTGCGGTATTGGAATCAACGGCAAACTTAAAGGCTTAAATCCTTACCCGAACGAGCACAGCTGCAGGCTCAAGGATCCAGGTACGCTTGATATAGTGGGCTCCGGAGAACGCAAACACAACGGCAAAACTTTTCGTGTGATTTTTGGCAAGCCTAAAGGAAAGCCTAAGGCTGGCTCAGTTGAGCAGGCTTATCGTTATCCGGTTGGAAGTTGGAGTGAGAGCGAAGCCCGGGAGCATTGTAAGGCGCATGATGGAAGTTTTGAACCCGCAAAGAAGGAAACGGAAGGTGGTAAAATGGATGACTTATCGGTTGAGGAGATCAAAGAGAAACTTGCTGAGTTAAGCAAGCAACGGAAAGAGATCATGGATACGCTTTATCCAGAAGCGGAATTGTCAGATGAGGAAAAAGGGAGACTTCAGCAGCAGCTCACTGTGATAGATGCTGAAATTAAAGCGTACGAAGAGGCCTTAGCGGAAAAAATAGTTGGGGGCTTGGCTCAAGACGAGGGTGAAAGGGAAAAGTTGCATGAGGCTGCGAAGCGGAGAGAGGAGAAATATGGCATTAAATTCCGTGAGGACAAGGGTCATTTAACGCCGCCTGAAGGCTATCCAAAAGATTCAGACGTTAAAGTTGCATGTTTTTATCGCTTTTGTTCTTGCTAAATGTTTAAATAATTCGTACTATTGTAAAATTCAAACTTAACAAAATATTATTTGGAAGTGAAACCTCTTGGAAGCACTTACTAGACGTCCAATGCAGCTGCTCCGAATGTTACACGAAAAAGGCAAGTCTACAAACACGTACACTCTACGTGTGAAGCAAAACGATCTCGCAAAACAGCTAGGCATAAGCAGACAAGCCTTAAACGTCCACCTACGAAAGCTCAGAGACCTAAAATATATACGAACTGGCAGAGGCTTCATAGACGTAACCGAAACGGGATTAAACGTGCTTGGAGTATCCTCAACTCCAGCGTTCGTATTCATTAAAGTGTCTCCCCGCAAAAGAAGCAAAGTATACGAAGAAATCAAGAGGCTCACCGTTCAAAGGGCATTTAGGGTTGCAGGCGATATTGACGCTCTTCTCATGGTTGAGAGAAACAAACTTGATGAAGTGTTAAGGAAGCTTTCTTCCATCGACGGCGTAAAAGATACAAAATCCTACGTCGCCATAGAACCAATAAGATAGGAGGTAACTAGAATGAAGCTTTTCGAATACGAAGCAAAAAGAACACTCGCAAAATACGGAATCCCAACACCCATAGGCGGATTAGCAACAAACACAAGTCAAGCCTTTGAAGTTTCAACCAAGCTAAAACCACCATTCGCAGTTAAAGCACAAGTGCCAGTTGCTGGGAGAGGAAAAGCAGGTGGAATACTCTTCGCAGATTCCGTTTCAGAAGTTGAAAAAGCCACGGAAAAATTGTTAAGCATGCAGATAAGGGGTATACCTGTTCGCAGCGTATGGGTTGAAGAGAAAATACAAATAAAGAAGGAACTTTACTTCGGCATAACAACTGACAGATTTAACAAAAGCTACGTTGCAATCGCTTCAGCTGTCGGTGGAATGGAAATAGAAGAAATAGCCGAAAAAGCTCCAGAAAAAGTCATAAAATTTCTAATAAATCCGCAATTGGGTTTCCGCTCCTTCCACGCCAGCCAGATTGCAAGAAAGATGGGGTATGCTGGTAGCCAACTTGTTATGCTGGGGAAAATCTTTGAAAGTTTATATCGTGTTGGCATGGATTACGATGCGGAACTAATCGAGATGAATCCTTTAGCAGAAACTTTTGACGGAAAATTTGTTGCAGCAGACGTACGCATAATAATTGACGACAACGCACTGTTCCGACATCAAGAGTACAAAAAAAGACTCCTAGAAGGCGAAAGCGAATTCACACCACAAGAGCTAGAAGCCGTAAAAAACGATCTAGCCTATGTCAAACTGGATGGAAACATAGGTGTCATCGGCAACGGAGCAGGCCTCGTAATGGCAACATTAGACACAATCCAGTATTACGGCGGAAAGCCTGCAAACTTCCTGGATGTTGGCGGTGGAGCATCATCAGAAAAAATAGCTGCAGCCCTTAAAATCGTGCTTTCAGACCCTAACGTCAAGGCTCTATTCATAAACATTTTGGGTGGAATCACCCGCTGCGACGAAGTTGCACGAGGAATCTTAGAAGCAAAGGAAAAGGCGGGGGTAACAAAACCAGTGGTTATTAGGCTTGTAGGCACAAACGAGGAAGAAGGAAAACGAATACTAACAGAAGCTGGAATACATGTGCTGGAAAGCATGGAAGAAGCAGCACAAAAAGTCGTTGAAATCCCAAAACAAGAAGGAGGAAAAAACCTTGGGCATAATAGTTGACAAAAAAACACGTGCAATCGTGCAAGGCATAACTGGAACCCAAGGAAGCTTCCACACCAAACTCATGCTGGAATACAGAACAAAAATTGTTGCAGGCGTAACCCCTGGAAAAGGCGGAACCCAAATCCACGGCGTTCCAGTATACGACACGGTTGAGGAAGCCCTAGAAAAACATCCGGCAAACGCTTCAATAATTTTTGTTCCAGATCGCTTCGCTGCAAACGCGGTTCTAGAAGCCCTAGAAAACGGAATAAAAACGGTTGTAATAATAACGGAACACATTCCAATAAAAGATGCACTCAACGTAATGGCATATGCCCAACAAGTCAACGCAACAATAATTGGACCAAACACACCGGGCATAATAACCCCTGAAGAATGCAAACTTGGAATAATGCCCGCCCACATCTTTAAACTTGGCAGCATAGGTATGGCTTCAAGAAGTGGGACACTCACATACGAAATAGCAGCAGGTTTAACAAGAAAACAGTTAGGACAATCAACATGCCTCGGCTTAGGAGGAGACCCAATAACGGGTCTAAACTTCATAGACGCGTTAAAAATGTTTGAAAAGGACCCGCAGACGAAAGCCGTTGTTTTGATAGGGGAGATCGGCGGCAACCTCGAAGAATTAGCAGCACGGTACATCGCAAAGGAGAAGTATCCAAAACCAGTTGTTGCTTTCGTAGCTGGACGCTCCGCTCCATCCGGAAAGCGTATGGGACATGCGGGGGCAATAGTAATGGGTAAAACCGGAACAGCCGAAAGCAAGATTAAAGCTTTCAAAGATGCTGGCGTAAATGTAGCTGAAAAACCAAGCGACGTAACAGAATTGTTGGCAAGACTTGTTAATGTCTAAAAACGAAATTTTTCTGACAATCGGTAACAAAAAGTATATCTAATAGGGGATTATCTGAGTTTTAGCCACGAAAAGAGGTTAAATAATGCCAGTCATGGACCCAATTAAGAAGGCTATCGCTCAAAAGCATAGACTCTACATGAAAATTTGCCGGGAATGCGGCGCAAGAAATGCTGCAGACGCAGTGAAATGTAGAAAGTGCCGAAGTAAGAACTTGCGCTGGAAGAAAAGAGAACTTGTAAAGTGATTTTCCAGCATTTTTAAACCTTTTAAGAGATTCTTTAGCTAAGTTGTCTTGTTACTGGATGCGAAAGTTACATATGTTCAAAAATTACAATTATTTAAAATCACTGATTACTGAGGTGTAATCGATGCCCTGCAAGAGCAAGAAGAAAACAACTAAGAAAAAAACGACAAAAAGAAAGACGGCAAAGAGCAAGAAAAAGAAGTGAAATCACGCTAACATCTCCTCTCAATCCTCTTTCCTTTTTTTCTCTGAAAAAGCAACTAATGTTATTTCTCTTCTTTTTATCAAAGAATTTTAAACAGAGTTTCAATGTTAAAAACCGTGTTTGCACAACCATTCTTTATTAAGGGAACCGCTTGACCAGCTACGCCCATACTTTTCAATGTTTTCCCGCTTAACATTATCTCTTCACCGCAGGCAACCCCAACAGCACCTTCGTATTGTTTGGCATTCAAGATTTTTGGAACACACGAACCCCCAGGCAGAATGTAAATGTCATAGCTCTTTTTCTCGGCAAAAGAAACCGCTTTATTAATTAAACAGTCTGGAGAACAATGCGCACAAATATAAGATGGAATATTCGGGTCAAAGACTGCCGCACAACGATTATCCATGTATTTTCTGGAACAATGCGGCAGGAAAAGCGCTCTCTTTCTTGTCTGCGTAAACATTTCTCTTTCTAAAAGATTTCTAGCTTGCATGTCAATAAGGTCTTGGAGAAGAAGCACAGCATCAGACAAGTTAAGACCCGTTGCCTCCTGAATTTTAAATTTCTTTATAATTTCATGCGCGGTTCTGCCAACTTTTTTATGCACACCCTTTTGATAAGCAACCTTAGCGATCTCGGTGAAGAAGAAACGTGAAATCCTCGAAAGATCAAACGTGAATTTATATGGCATAACTACATGATAGACACAACAAACCTTTAAAATTAACTACTGTTATATTTAGTCTCAAAATCCAGACATATTGGAGTAAGGAGGTTTAGTGTTGGGCTTACTGGATAAATTTAGAAAGAAAAAGAAAGAAAAAGAGAAAGCAGACGTAGAATCCACACAAGTGATGACCGAACTTGAAAAGCTCTGCGGAGACGACAAAGAAACATATGAAGCATTACTTAACACAATGTTCCTCGACCCTCGAAAAATAGAAGCTTCAATGGAGGAAGCTGTCAAAAACGCCAAAAAATTTGAAAAGGCAAAAGATTCCTTAAAAGCAAAAATATGGTATAAAATAGCAGGAGGCTTAGCGATTTACGAAGGAAATGTAAAAAAGGTCACAGAGTTTTTCAGTAAATACGAGAAAATTTCGCCAGGTACAAAATACCTAATCTTGAAGAATCCGGAAACAGCCGTAGTTAAAGCTCAAGAATACTACCAAAAACATCTAAAAGCCTGACTCCTAAAAATCCATCAACTTATGTAAGGTGTAAACAAAGATAATTGGTATATTTCGCTATTTTTCTTCTTCAGCATAGCCTAGAAGGTCTCTTAGAGAATCAACTTCTTCCCTCAGCATGTTCACTTCGCTTTCAAGAGCACTGACCCTTGATTCCGCCATTTTCTTCAGTTTTTCAATTTCAATCATTAAATTTGCACGTTCAGTCTCCAGAGTCTTTATTTTTTCACGTAGGTTCTTCAAAGTCTGCATGAGTTCTCCCTTTATACCTTTAATTCTCTCAACCATGTTTTTAATGCTTACTGTCTCTTCGATTCCAGCTTCAGCTTTTATGGCAGCTCTAAACCTAGCTTTACAGTTTGCACATTCAAATATTCCCATAACAAGTTTAGATTCCTTGCCCTTTACTGGTTTTCGAGAAGGAATAGACCAGGTCTTAACTGGAGTAGCTACCTCAACTCCACATTTTGGGCATTTAACCAAATAAGCCCCTCGTATAATTATTCACTTGTTAGAGTCTAAAATATGTTTTGCAGTAAACGTCTGGCAGGTTTGGGTAAATTATTAATTGCAAATATGTGAAATATAATTGTGGTGAAAAGATTATGCAAGTCGATGAGATGAAAGCTAAACTGGAAGAAAGGATTAAGGCATTGGAAAAGGAGAAAAGCGTGCTTTTGGAGGAGATAGGGCAGCTTAAAGAAGTTGCGGAATTAAGTGAGAAAGCAAAGAATTTAGAAGATGAAGTTAATAATTTGAAAGAGGAAGTTAAAACTTTAAGGGATAAAATTCCGCAAGAATTTCTTGAGGAACTCAGTGAGGTCACATCCTCATTATTGGATGAAAAAACCGAAGAGAAAGAATCAAGTGAAGAATGCCTTAGCCGTGAGGATGAAGAGTTTCTCTAGAACTGCTTAACGTGAATAACAGCCAATATATTTGAAAAAAGGGAGTTAGAGGCTTATCTGGAACATCAACCGTTCAACAAGCTCTTTGTAACGGTTCCGAATGGTAACTTCAGTTACTTGTGCTATCTCAGCTATTTCCCTTTGCGTTTTCCTTTCACCAGTCAACACCGAAGCTATGTAACTTGCTGCAGCAGCGATGCCCGTGGGACCACGGCCTGAGGTGAGTTTGAGCTCTTTTGCTACCGCCAAAATTTTATGGGCGATTTCTTCAACTTTTCCCTGCATTGTTAACTGGTTTGAAAACTTTGCTATATACTGGCTTGGCTTAAGAGGCGGGACAAAGTAGTCAAGCTCTCTGATTAGGAAACGGTAACTGCGACCGACTTCTTTCTTGTTTACGCTTGATGCTTGAGCTATTTCTTCTAATGTCCTAGCCAATCTGCATTGCCTGCAAGCCAAATAGATTGCTGCCGCAGTTACGCCTTGAATTGACCGTCCCCGTATTAACCGTTCTTTAACAGCTTTTCGGTAAATGACTGAGGCGGTTTCAAGAATGTTTTTGGGAAGGTTTAGGTTGTTGGCGATTTTTGTGATTTCGGATAGTGCGAAGGCGAGGTTACGTTCTGTTGCGTCTGAAACTCTTATGCGGCGCTGCCATTTTCTAAGGCGATAAACTTGTGCCTTTTGTCCAGGCGATAGACTTTTTCCATAAATATCGCGGTCATGCCAATCAATCATTGTTGATAAGCCTTTATCGTGAATCGTGTAGGTTAAGGGAGCGCCAACTCTTGTTCGTTTCGCCCTCTGCTCATCATCAAAAGCTCTCCATTCCGGCCCCCTATCAGCTATTTTTGCAGCTATCACGAAGCCGCAGTCCATGCAAACTATTTCGGCACACTCATAATCACGCATAAGTCTCGTACTACCACATTCTGGGCAACACTGAACCTTCGCAGGTTCAACTTGTGAGGCGGGCGTGAGGTCGGACTTCTTATGACCTTCTTTTTCGTCATCATTCATTCTATTTTCTCCTTTCTCCTCTTTGAGGGGAGCACATACAGCATTTTACTCGTCAATTTTTCAGGTTCTCTTATTGTGGGTTTTACTGCTGCGTAGGGTGAGGAGACTGGACCAAATATGTCAAAAATCTTTCCAACATGCCTCAAGTTCTCATCAACAACTGTTTCACCGATTCTCGGAATATTTTCAATTTTTATTATGATATTTCGGCTTGGACTTATGTGGAGGGCTCGACCTAATCTCTGCAAACTTATAAATTCCCCTCGAAAAGTGAAATGGTTCAAACAAACCAGTTTATTTAAACCTTTCTACAAGGATACTTGTGACAGAAGCTTTTTCTTGGTTTTAGTCGAAACCTTCATAAATAAGAAATGTTGATAAGACTGTGCATTTGAAGGGTGAGGCTTATGTCTAAACCATTCTACGTAAAATTTGAGGCTCCAAAGGAAGTTGCAGATGCCGCCTATGAAGCCCTGCAAATAGCCGCAAAAACAGGCATGGTCAGAAAGGGCACAAATGAAACAACAAAAGCCATCGAAAGGGCTCAAGCGAAACTTGTGGTAATAGCTGAAGACGTTGACCCACCGGAAGTTGTGGCTCATTTACCACTGCTGTGTGAAGAGAGAAAAATCCCATACGTGTTTGTTCCAAGCAAGGAGAAAATAGGCGATGCTATAGGCATCGACGTCTCCGCAGCCTCAGCATGCATAGTTAAAGAAGGACAAGCTGCAGGACTAGTTAAAGAGATAATTGGAAGAGTTGAACAGTTAAGAGGAGCGAAGTGATGAGCAAACGCGAGAGAACGACAGCTGTGGAAGAGGAACTTATACCAGCTGAAGTCATTCAAATAATTGGACGAACAGGCGTAACCGGTGAGATTACACAGGTTAGGGTGCGCATCTTAGAGGGAAAAGATAAGGGACGCATTATAACGCGTAACGTTAAAGGGCCAGTGCGGGTTCAGGATGTTTTAATGCTTAGGGAGACTGAAAGAGAAGCGAAGAAAATTACCCGAAGAAGATAACTTGGAACCAAGATTATTTGGGGGAGTTGCCTTTGCCTAAACCTAGGAACTGTTCATTTTGCGGCAACAATTTTCCAGCGGGTACAGGCATGATGTACGTTAAGAACGATGGGTCGATTTTATGGTTTTGTTCAAGCAAATGTAGAAAGAGTTCTTTAAAGCTTAGAAGGGATTCACGTAAACTCAAATGGACAACATACTTCGGTAAAGAGGAGAAAGGAAGAGCTTGACTGTTCAAAGCGAACGCACGCTTCTTTTTGTAAAACCAGACGGTGTTATGCGCGGATTAACGGGCGAAATAATCAGCCGAATTGAAAGGAAAGGATTGCTCATCACAGCCACAAAACTTTTGAGACTTAATAAAGCTCAAGCAGAAAAATTCTATGACATACACTGTGGCAAACCCTTTTTCGAAGCTCTTGTTACGCACGTTACCTCTGGACCAATTTTAGCCATGGTTGTGGAAGGACCAAAAGCCATTTCAGTTGTTAGACGCTTAATTGGAAAAACAAACCCCTTTGAAGCAGAACCGGGCACAATTCGCGGAGACTTTGGCATAAGCATTACAAAAAACATTGTGCACGCTTCAGACAACTTAGAAAATGCTGAAAAAGAAATCGTGTTTTTCTTTAAAAAACATGAAATTTTGCGTTACAAGAAACCTACAGAAGAAAAGTTTGCCTTTTAGCTACCGTTTATTTCCAACAATTTTTTCCCATAGAGGCTTGTTGTGAATACAACCTATGTCTGGTGCGTTTACGTTTCCGTTAAAGTAGCTGTATGCCCTTGCTCGGCATCCCCCGCATATATATTTGTCAGGGCAGCTCTCGCACCCCACTTTTTGTCTGTTCACCATGTAATCTTCTAAGTTTTCTCTTACGCGAAGTTTCCAGAGAAGCGGATGATTATCCCATATTTCCTCAAAGTCATCTTTCAGTATGTTGCCTAGAACTGTGTCTGTATTTGTTGGGAAGAACACGCATGGTTTTATGTCTCCGTTCGGTTCGAGACAACAGTATAGGCGTCCGGCTCCGCATCCGCCTAAGAAGTTTGCAACGTTTTCCACGCCCTTCTTTGCTGCATAATGAGCTTCAACCATGAATTTTTCGCCGTACTTTTGTGAGAGTTCTTTTGTCACGCTTGCGTATTGTGGGCATGTGCTGAAAAACCTGTCAACCTTCACGCTTGGCTTTCCATTTATTAGTTCTTCCTCTTTCGCTTGCAAATATAATTCAATTATCTCCTTTCCAATGGTCTCAAGCACGTGGAACCTTTCATCTGGAGTTAAGTCTAATTCAACATAAGCCTTCGCCCTTCCAGTTGGAATATAATTAAAATGCATCAATCTTGCACCTAGTTGTTTGGCTAGCCCTATTATTTTATCAAGTTCAGCCATGTTATCCCGATGCAAAACAGTTGCTATACATACGTCTAACCCTTCTTCTATACAATTTTTGACGCCTTCCATCGTCCTTTCGAATGCCCCTGGTATTCCTCTAAACTCATCATGGACTTGTGGTGTTGCTCCATCGACGCTTATTTCCACATAATCCACCCCAGCATCCTTGATTCTCTTCGCATAATCTCTTGTGATGAGTGTTCCGTTAGAGGCTATGCTTACATAGACTATGCGTTTCTTGGCGTAGGCTGCAAGTTCAAAGAAGTCCTTTCTTGCGAGCGGTTCGCCTCCACTGAAGGATAGGGCTGGTAAGCCTATGCCCGCTATCCTTGAAAGCGTATCCAATACGTGTTTTGCTTCATCTGTGGATAGTTCTGTACGTTTCTTGCCGCCAGCATTCTCATAACAGTGTTTGCACTTCAAATTGCATTGATAGGTGAAGTTCCAAACAATTTCGAAGGGTCCGGCTGGAGTGAATGGTATCCGCACACCGTATTTTTCTATGCCTTTCATCATTAAGCCGAAGCCTCTAAGCCAAGCCTCGCCGTATTGATTGTTTAGAAATTGGTTGCGCATGAAGTTTTTATCTGCGCGTAACAAACGGCTTCCAAGCTCATAGAAGGGTCTGGCTATTTTACTGCTTATATGTTGGCATGTTGGGCAAAGGGTAATTGGGGCGCCTAAGAAATCTTTTAGAGAGTTTAGAAGTAGGCTTCCGTCTGCGGCGCATTCTTTGTCGAAACGATTGATTAGCGATTTAAGAATAGGATTGGCTGTAACTGAAAGTAAGGCATTTTCAAGAGTGTCCATTTGCATGGCAATCTTACCTTATTTTAGATTTTGATATATTTATTTTCTTTTCTCTGAATAATCACTTACTCACATACGTCGAAACTTGAAAGAACACGAAAAGATCTGGGAGAATGAGTGGTATCTTCGAAGATGGATTTGGCTGCAAAAAGAATGTGAAGACGGACTGAAAAAGTCTTACAGTGACTCCAAAGCTCTTTTTGAAGAAAAGAAGTGAATGTTGCTTTAGTCTTTAATTAGAAGTACATTTTGGTAGCGGGGAGCAGATTTGAACTACTGATCTCTGGGTCTCTCGGAGCATCCAAGCTCTTATGAGCCCAGCGGGTTAATCCTGGCTACCCCACCCCGCTGCTTTATGCTAGAACGAAAGGTTTCTTAAATCTTTTTATGAAGCACCGTTCGCCTATATCCGCATCTTTAAGTAAAACATTTTAGTATTACACATTACTTATCGACTTTGGTGTTGCTTGGATGGATAAACCATATTTCCATCAAATATTCAATCCCGTTCTTGAAAATCCAATTTTTGTGCAGGGGCTTCCAGGCTTTGGTAATGTTGGAAAGATTGCGGCTTATCTTTTGATAAAGTTCTGTGGTGCAAAATCTTTTGCGGAGTTGTATTCGCCTTCTTTTCCTGATTATATTTCAGTTAATTCTAAAGGAATTTGTCGTTTGCCAAGGTACGAGTTTTACGCTGCGCCTATGGAGAAAAATGATTTTATGATAATGACTGGTGATACGCAGCCTTCTTTTGATGATGTTGTTGCACATTATGAGGTATGCAGCGAGATACTAGATTTTGTTGAAAAATACGGCTGCAACTTCGTCGTGACAATGGGTGGAGTACCGATATCAGAAGATAAAGCTCAAGTTTACGTGGCCGCCACTTCCCCTAGACTCGCCGCAGAATTTATGGAAAAAGGAGCAGTAATCTACAGCAAGGGTAGAATTATGGGGGCTACTGGATTGATGCTGGGACTTGCAAAGGAACGTGGAATAAACGGCATATGCCTATTAGGTGCAACAACAGGCTTTAGGGCGGACCGCGGAGCAGGTTTTTCAGTCTTCAAGTTTTTGATGAAGGCTTTAGGTAACGAAGTGAAGGAAGGGTTATAAGAGAAAACATCGACTTTAAACGTTGTCAAGGTTAATGGAGCGTGGATGAATGGCTGAGGAAAAAGAAAAAAGCAAGACATCAGTCAGGTTGGATTTGCGTTCAAAATTCTGGAAAACATTTTTAGTGGTACTTGCAGCTTTCTTGACATTTGCTGGACCCACTTACGTGGTCTATATATTCCTAAACATTCTGAAAATCAGCTATGCTGTTTCAATGGGTTTTGGAACTATTCTTTTCATAACTGGTTTAGTGCTTATATGGTATTTGATTAAAAATAAGATTATTTATTAGCGGTTTATGCTTTCAATACGCAAGGCGCGTTATCTTTTTCAGACTGAACAAGTTCTTCAACAGCAGTTCTAAAAAGCCCTATGCGTTGTTAAAAATTATTCGGTTGCGAACCACTGCTCAGCAAAGCATATAAGATATGCTGAAAGATATAACAACTATGCAAGGTGAGGACGAGAAGAAAATCGAAGAAATGTTGAAGAAAAACAAGAAATCAGCTAAAAGAACAACAATAATTCTGGAAAAAGAGGAAAGAGAGTTCATTGATTCTCTAATTCGGGAAGGGAAGGAGCCGGGCATAAAACCCCTTATTTCTAAAATGCTTGACATCTACAGAAGCATGATGATTTATGATTGGCGTTTCCCCGGTGAATATTATTGCGGCATAAGCCGCATAGCATTCGTAAACGTAGAATTAATCAACATCCTCATCCAGCATATTTCAGAGGAAAAATGGCGCGAAATTGGAAGAAAAATGGGCGAAGCAGCAAAGATTTCCATAGAGGCAACCCTCGGCATCCAAACTGCAAATCGTGAAAAATGGCAAGAAGTTTTCAAACGCCTAAGGGTACAGGGATTCGGAGACTTCTACCTGAGAGACAAGTACATCCTCATAAAAGCGCCATTCATCAGCGAACCAGAAATTTTGGCTGGCTTTTTAGAAGGCTTACTCGGCATAGAACTGGACATAAAAACTTCCACGCCACCATTCGTT